>ERZ773075.26-NODE-26-length-150835-cov-64.0347_pt1 | contig 150835 bp, 138 predicted proteins | sample MGYA00580614_ERZ773075 | MGnify/ENA primary metagenome ERZ773075 (study PRJEB29015, sample SAMEA2738021) | human oral metagenome | biome: human oral; feature: human-associated habitat; material: dental | place: China | collected 2043 ...
GAGGTACGGGTCGGCGGCTTCGGCGGCGCGGATGGATTGGCTGACTGGTTGCTGGACAACAGAATTGACCGCGTGGTCGATGCCACCCACCCCTTCGCCGAGCAGATCAGCACCAATGCGGCGATGGCCTGCCGAAAGACCGGTACACCGCTGCTACGGATCACCAGACCCAGCTGGGCCTCGCACCCGCTGGCCGCCACCTGGACCTGGGTGGATTCCCATGACGATGCTTCCAAGGAAGCCGCAGGATGCGGGAAGGTACTGCTGACGGTCGGCAAACAGTCGCTGGACCACTACCGGAACCTGCCGAACGTTGCGGCACGCATGGTGGAACTTCCGGAGGAGCCCCTTCCTGTTTCGTGGCAGCCGCTACTGGAACGAGGCCCGTTCACCATCGACTCCGAGAAAGAGCTGCTGCACAACCTGGGAATCGATGTACTGGTCACGAAGGACTCGGGCGGTTCCCTAACCGATGCGAAATTGACCGCCGCCGGTGATCTGGGCGTACGGGTGATCGTGGTGCGCCGCGCTCCGGTCCCGAAGGACGTTGCGCAGGTGGCGACCCCGCGGGAGGCCCTCGCATGGGTCAACAGGACTTCATGATCCCGGTTCGCATGAGGTCGATCAGCACAGGCATGGCGGATGACGGATTGGGCCCCACCCTTCCGACGGCCAAGTCGGGATCTGCTCTGCGAGTCCTCTCCACTGCCTGTGGGTGATTGTGGATCGGGAAACGCCGGTTGAGATGCTTGCCGGACATGATGTCTTCTTTCCTCACGCGCCTATCCAGTTCCCTGGTTCCTTCAACAGATGTCAGGTCGGTCACGTGCCACACCAGCCAGACCTCAAATTTGAGGTTGCTGACAAGAACCTTAATGCCGTCTCGCGACGCTTCTCTGAGACATTCATCGAGGTCAGTGTGCTGGTCCACGTCGAGCAGCAGGCAGCACCAGTCAAATGGTTCTGAGTTTCGCTTTGCCTGTTTCATCTCCTTGCGTGCACGACTGAGAACCCGCATGGGGGACTGCCCGACCCCAACCGTCTTCACACTGACCTGCCCGCCACGAAGAGGTGCCGTTTGAGCATATCGACATACTGGGGTTCCGTACAGGTTCCCTCGGTCACCACCAGTCCTCGCTTACGCAGTGCCCGCTTGGGACGCCGAGCAGCCATCAGCCCGCGTCCTGAACCGCGGATGGTTCCCCATCAAGGTCGAGCACCCGTCCCAAGAAACTGGGTGCCAGCGAGGGAACCCCACCATAGCGGCCGCTCAAGTAACGCTTCGCCACATTGGCTCCCTTGTGACGGGGGAAATCGGCAAGTGAGTACAGCTCGCTGGCCCCGTCGTTCCCCTTCTCCGTCAGCCAGATCTGCTCCGGCTCCAACTTCACGCTGCTCTGCGGGGAGAGCAGATAGGAGTCGTGTGTGGTACAGATCAGCTGAGACCCATGAGGGTTCTTCTGTTCATCCACGAAGAACCCGATCAACATCTCCACCAGATGGGGATGAAGACTTGAATCGATTTCATCGACAACCAGCACGCCTCCCTGCTGAAGGGTCACCATCGCTGGGATTACCAGCGCGAGCCAAGCCACAGTTCCTGCGCTCTGGCGTTCGAGAGACAACCTTCCCGGCCTCGACCCATCCCCCTGATGTTCGAACCACAGGTTTCTCACCACATCGTCCAAAAAACCTGGAAAGCTTTCTTCGCTCTTGACAAGGTCACTGGCACCAAACAGTTTCTGCTGCACCAAGTTCAGATGCCGCTTGACCTCCAATAGCTCGGGCGGAAGCACTTCTTCATCGAGACCGGCATCGACGATACCGATATCCGCCATCTGCAAGAGAGAAACAACATATTCCCTGGAAGATTCCCCGGCACCCTTAGGGCTCAACAGTATTTCTGCCAAGTTCTTGGCCGTGCTACGCCTGTGGTCTTCACCAAGCGGCAGCACCATGATGCCCCCCAAAAGCCCATCGGCGATCTTTTCCAACTCTCTCCACCCCAGTTGCAGAGCCCTGCTGAGTACGAGCTCACGCTTGGCGACCGGCCCAATCGACCCAAAACCCGGGTGCAATTTCACCGTTCCGGTGGAGTCTCGCAGCAACAGACGTCTGCGACGAGCACCAGGGAGATCGAACAGCGACTCACTCACCACTCCTTCGTCGTCAATCTCGAAGCGATACTGGTGGCGCACTCCGTCAAGTACGAAATCGAAAGCAAATTCGCTGCTGGCTGACATGCTGGAATCATCCAGCGCAAAGGCATCTCGCGGCATCGTTTTTTGATTCAGCCACCCCGAAGCTGACATCTTGATGGCAGACCTCGCGTACCACAGGGCATCGACGATCGCCGACTTTCCGGATGCATTCGCTCCCAGGATCGCCGCCACCGGGTAGGTCTGCTTCTGCCAGGTTTCCCCCTCTCTGGGACGGAGGGTGCGGAAGGACGGCCTGGTGAGATCCAGGACGGCTTCGTCGCGCAGGCTGCGATGGTTCCGCGCAGAGAAACTGAGTAGCAGCATAGCGACATCCTACGCCGGAATCAGCTGTTGAGCGTAAAATTTACGTAGAATGCCCCTTTCAGGCCGAGTTCAGATCCCGAGGCCCGCGACCTCCCCGATGATCGTGACGGCCGGGGGACGCATTCCCTCCGCTTTAGCGGCCTCCGAGATCTCACCGACAGTGGAACGCACCACCCGCATCTGGGACAGGCCGGCATTCTCCACCATGGCCGCCGGAGTCCGCGGATCCAGTCCGGCCGCGACCAGGCGTTTGGCGATCAGAGGCAGGTAGAGCACCCCCATCATGATCACGATGGTCAGACCGGATCCCGCCAGGCGGTCCCAGTCGATGTCGCAGCGCTCGTCGCCCGGGGGAACGTGCCCGCTGACCACGGTGTAGCCCTGTGTGACACCGCGATGGGTAATCGGGATCCCTGCCAGCCCGGCACCCGCGATGGATGAAGAGATGCCGGGCACGTAGCTGACGGGAACGCCGGCAGTGAGACAGGCCAACCATTCCTCGTAGCCCCGCCCGAAGATGAACGGGTCGCCGCCTTTGAAACGCACCACGACCCTGCCTGCCAGGGCCTGCTCGATGAGGATCTCGTTGATCTTTTCCTGCGGAGTGAACTCACCGCGAGGGGTTTTCCCGACAGAAATGATCTCGGCAGTTTCCCCGGCCTCGGCCAGAAGGGCCTCCGGAACCAGACGGTCGGTGACGATCACATCGGCTTCGCGTAGGGCCTTCAACCCGGCAACCGTGATCAGGTCCGGATCGCCCGGACCAGCACCAACAAGAACGACACGACCGCTCATTCCATCTCCTTGCCCAGCGCGTCGACCAAACGGGTCCGAAGCCCGGGTTCAGGAACGCGCACCCTGAACCATTCAGAATCCAGCCCCGGGAAGGTATCACCTCGACGCACTCCAAGCCCACACGCCCTCAATTTCTCACGCAACCCAGCCGGTCCCCGGACCAGCAGGAACGGGGCATCGGAATCGACAACACGCAATCCCAGGGATCGCAGATCAGCGGTCAGAACGTCACGGTTGCCCCGGAGCTCCTCCTGCCAGCGTTGCGTCTCGGTACGCGCCCTGTCGGAACAGATCGCCCGGATGGCCGTCAGGGCAGGGGTTGACACCGCCCAGGGCGTTTGGATCCGGCGGAGAGCACCCACAAGGGTGGGATCGCCGATGATGTAGCCGACCCGCAGCCCCGCCAGCCCCCAGGTCTTGGTGAGCGAACGCAGCACGAGCACACCGGTCAGGTCGCCACGAAGCAACGATTGCGACTCCCCCGGCACCGCGTCCATAAAAGCCTCATCGACCACGATCACTCGGCCTGGCCTGATCAGTCGCCTGATCTCATCGGCAGGATGCAGCACCCCGGTCGGATTGGTCGGATTTCCGACGAACACCAGATCCGCCGCATCCGGAACCCGCCCCACATCCAACCGGAACCCTTCTTCCGGCCAGAGCAGAACCCGCTGCGGCAGCACACCCGCGGCTCGAAGCGCGGCCTCAGGTTCGGTGAACTGTGGATGGATCACAGTGGGATGCCGGTACCGCAACCCGCGGGCAACGAGGGTGAACGCCTCCGCCGCCCCGGCAACGGGCAGCACACAGTCCGGTTCGACCCCATGCCATGCAGCGAGCACGTCGATGGTCTCCCCCACCTTCGGGTAAGGAGCCAGTTCCACGTCACGAAGCTCTGCCAGCAGCCACTGCGGAGGGGACGTCAGACGGATGTTCACGGCCAGGTCCTCGATGCCATCCGCGAGCTCCGCATCGCCGTGGTGGTCCAGGTCGAAGTCCCCCGGGGAGGCCACGCCGCGCGGCACAATTCCTACACCTGCGACAGGTTCCGGTCGGTGATCATGAACCGCCTCGGCAAATCTCTGGGCAAGCTGAGGATGCCCGGCCCAGTGAACGTGAAGATAGGAGGCGTGCACGTTGCCTCGTGCCCATCCGTCAGTCTTAGGACCTTCGGGTGTCTCCCACTCCCAACCAGGTTCGCTTCCGGGTGGGAACTGGGTCGTGGTGCGGTGGAATTCGTGTCCGGTGATTTCCTCCCCGACCCGGGCGTAGAAACCGTCCCGGGTCGTCGTGGCTCGCCGGTACCCGAGGGTTAGTCGCGGCCCCATGGCCGCCACCCCGGGAATCGCGCCGACCATGCTGGTGGCGTCGACACTGCCGGACAGGTACAGCATCCCGGCACACTCCGCCACCACTGGCCCTCCGGAGGTCACGAAGTCCGCGATTTCCCGCCGCAGATCGGCACGTGAAGCCAGGGCTGCCGCGTGAACCTCGGGAAACCCTCCCCCCAGATAGATGCCCGCTGTGTTCTCCGGCAGATGCTCATCGGCGGCGGGATCGAAGACCTGCACCCGGCAGCCCGCGGCCTCGAGCAGTTCCACGGTCTCCGGGTAGCGGAAGGTAAAGGCTCTGCCGCCCGCGACCGCAACCACGGGTCGGCGTTCGCTCGGGGGCGTGACCTCCGCGGCTGGTTCCCAGGCGGTGACGTCCAGTTCCGGGGCGGATCGCGCCGCCGCGACCAGGGCATCCAGGTCGATGTGCGCGCTGACTTGGGAGGCCAGCCGTTCCATGGTCGCGTTTGCATCGGCCCGTTCTTCCACAGGAACCAGACCGAGGTGCCGCGAGGGCGCTTCGATGGCGGCATCTCGTGGCAGCACCCCAAGAATCGGCAGTCCCATTCCCTCCAGGGCGGACAGCACCTCCTCGTGGTGCCTCGGTGAGGCGACCTTGTTGATGATCACTCCTGCGAAATTCAAGGTCGGGTCGTAGTGAGTCAGGCCGAGCGCGACCGCGGCGACGGAGCGTGATGCGTGAGAGGCGTCCAGGCACAGCACGATCGGGGCGCCGAGGAGGGCGGCAACATGTGCCGTCGATCCGAAACCGTGGGTACCGAGCTGCCCGTCGAACAGGCCCATCACTCCTTCTATCACGGAGATCTCGGCTCCTCGGGCGCCGTGGGCCAGCAGGGGCGCCACCCGGTGCTCTCCCACCAGAAAAGGATCCAGATTGCGCCCTACTCGTCCCGACGCGAGCGCGTGATAGCCGGGGTCGATGAAATCGGGGCCTATCTTGAAACCCTGAACCGCCATCCCGCGGGCGGCCAGCGCCGCGATGATGCCGGTCGTGATGGTGGTTTTGCCCTGCCCCGAGGCGGCGGCGGCCACGACGAAGCGGGGAATATTCACCACTCGATGCCCTTCTGGCCCTTCTGACCCTCGTCGAAGGGATGTTTGATCTTGGTCATGTTCGTGACCAGATTCGCCAGTTCCAGCACCGGTTCGGGGCAGCGGCGGCCAGTGATGACGACGTGCTGGAACCCAGGCCGGTTTGCCAAAGTCTCCACCACCTCGTCGACATCGATCCAACCCCATTCCATCGGATAGGTGAACTCGTCAAGAACGTAGAGCCCATGGGTCTGATCTGCCAGCCGGCGTTTCACCTCGCCCCATCCGTCACGGGCAGCCCGGGCAGGATCGTCCTCCGAGGTTTTCCGCGTCCAGGACCATCCGGAACCCATCTTGTGCCACTCAACGGACCCTCCCTGGCCGGTTTCCTCGTGCAACTTCCCCAGGGCCTCAAGGGCGGTCTGTTCACCAATCCGCCACTTCGCAGATTTCACGAACTGGAACACCCCGATGCTCCATCCCTGGTTCCAGCCGCGCAGCGCCAGGCCGAAGGCTGCCGTGGATTTTCCTTTCCCTTCCCCCTGGTTGACGATCACCATGGGGCGGTTTCGGCGCTGTTTCGTGGTCAGCCCGTCGTCGGGCACGGTTGCTGGGGTTCCCTGGGCCATCAGGCCACCTCCTTGGCTTGCAGGCTGCCGCGCACCACGTCGGTGATGGCAGCGGGGTCGAGTTCGGCCATGGGAATCAGCTCGGCGCCGAGGCGCACCGCCAGGTCCCGGGCCAGGCCGAGACGCATCGGCCCGGTCTCACAGTCGATGACCACGCAGTCGAAACCGCGCATGGCCAGCGCATCCGCAGCTGCCTTCGAACGGGCTAGGGCGCCCTTGCCAGCAGTGGCTCGGCCATCGCTGAGCAACACGAGGATCGGACGCCGGGTCGGGTCCTTGACGGCCTCGGTGGCGAGTACCTGGGCAGCGCATTCGAGGCCCTCCGCAAGCGGAGTACGTCCACCGTGGGGAAGCTCACTGAGACGCACGGCGGCTGCCTCGATGGAGCCGGTTGGCGGCAACACCAGCTCAGCGGAGTCGCCGCGGAAGGTGACCATTCCCACCTTGTCGCGGCGCTGGTAGGCATCCAGCAGCAGCGACAGCACCGCTGTCTTGACCGTCTCCATCCGGCGCTTGGCGCCCATCGACCCGGATGCATCCACGACGAACAACACCAGATTCGACTCGCGACCCTCGCGGCGCGCACGTTGCACATCATCTCCAGCGATCTTCAGCCGCTCACCGGGGGCGTGGCCGCGTTCGGCCTGCCGGGGGGCCGCAGCCTTGATCGTCGCGGGAACATGCCAGGCTCCGGTCCGAGCCCTCGGGTCAACCCCGACCACACGACCGTGACTGGTCAGCGCTCGGCTGCGACGCCCCGGCGATCCCTCGCCCAATCCCTTGGCACGCAGCACCCGCGGCTTGTACGGCTCGCTCGCGGCACTCAACCCGACAGGTGCCCGTCCCTGCTCGGGGTTGGGCGGGGGTGTCTGCTCTCGATCCCTCGTGTCTCCGGATTCAGACTGTTCAGGGGGTGATTCCTGCTGCGAGGGCGGAGACTCGGGTGCGTTATTCGGGCCGGAGTCGTCCGGCCCCGTCGTCTCGTTCTCGGTTTCCCGGTCGGGTTCGGGTTCCGGATCGGGGTCTGGTTCCGGCTCGTCGTCACCGAGGAGCTGATCAAGCAGTTCCTCGTCGAGGCCTGGCGCGTCAAAAGGTTTGCGGCGGCGGCGATGTGGCAGAGCGAGGAGAGCAGCCACGCGGATGTCAGCCCGGGTAACACGGGAGCGTCCCTCCCATGCGGCATTGGCTCGGGCAGCGCGGGCCGTGACGATGTCTGCGCGCATACCGTCGACGTCGAAACCAGCACACACCTCCGCGATTTTTCGCAGCATTGAGTCCGGCAGCACAACATCTTCGACCGTACGTTGAGCCGCTGCTATCCGGGTGGCCAATTCGGTCTGTTCGGTTTCGTGCTGGGCACGGAAGCCTGCGGGGTCGGAGTCGAAGGCCATGCGGCGCCGCACGATTTCCACGCGCACATCCGGGTCGCGAGGGGCAGTGACCTCGACGGTCAATCCGAAACGGTCAAGGAGTTGCGGACGCAGTTCCCCTTCCTCCGGGTTCATGGTGCCGACCAACATCAGACGAGCAGCGTGTGCAACGGACACCCCGTCGCGTTCCACCGTACTGCGTCCCATGGCCGCGGCGTCGAGGAGAAGGTCCACCAGGTGGTCGTGGAGCAGGTTGACCTCGTCGACGTAGAGGATTCCCCGGTGCGCCGCGGCCAGCAGGCCGGGTTCGAAGGAAGTCTGTCCCTTGCCAAGAGCCGCCTGCAGGTCCAGCGATCCCGTGACACGATCCTCGGAGGCACCTACCGGTAGTTCGACCAACGGTACCTGCGCCCGATGATGTTCCGGGGTCGGGTGGGGGCCGTCGAGGCAGTCCGGATCCGGTCGGGCCGGGTCGCAGCGGAAACGACATCCGTCGACGACCTCCTGGCGGGGTAGCACCTCAGTGAGGGCCCGGACCATGGTGGACTTCGCCGTGCCCTTCTCGCCCCGCACCAGGACACCACCAATCTCCGGTGAAATACTGGCCAGGATCAGGGCTCGCGCCATGTCCCCGGCCCCGAGGACCGCGGTGAATGGAAATTTCATGAGATTCGGGTATGCCTTCCTGTGGGTCCGCGCCCACATCGCAGTTGGCTGGGTCGATGGCCTGGCTCACCCTACGGGTACACAGTGGCGGGACCGCTGCGGATTCGCACCGCATTCCGCGCCCAGCTGCTTCATTGTTCCACAATCCGGATAAGCTCTCTCCTCGTGATCGATGTCGTTGGCGTACCCGCGTCCGGGCTCGACGAGCTTCCAGCGCAACTTCGCGAGCTCGTGAACTCGGCACCGGTTGTTGTGGGTGGCGTCAGACACCTGGGGATGCTTCCCGACCCCTCGCGTGGTGTGCCGTGGCCCACGCCGCTGCGTGCAGGTTTGGCTGGACTGTTCAAGGAACTCGGTGACGACGTGGTGGTGCTCGCCTCTGGCGATCCGCTCCTGTCTGGGGTCGCCACCACCCTCATGGAGGTGCTGGGTGCCGAACGCATCCGGGTGCACCCTGCTTTGTCTTCTGAAACCCTCGCACGCTCCCGGATGCTGTGGCCCGCGGAGACAACCAACTGGGTTTCGCTGGTCGGGCGTGATCCCGGGCGCGTGTTGGAGCTGGCCGCTCCCGGCGAGAGGGTCACAGCTCTGTCTTCGGATCAAACCACCCCGGGAAAGGTGGCCCGGATCCTGGTGACGGCGGGCTGGGAGACCTCGGCCATGACGGTGCTCGGCAACCTCGGCACGCCGCAGGAGACGCGGCAGGATTTCACAGCACAAACCCTTGCCACACACCAGGAAAAGCTGCCACGCCTGAACGTGATTGCCATTGAATTCGGTACCGGCAAATATCCGGTGGGAGCCGGGCCGCTGCTGTCCGATGACTCTTTCACCAATGACGGACAGCTGACGAAGCAACCGATACGGCTATTCGCGTTGGCGGCGTTGGCTCCGGCACGTGGCCAGGTGCTGTGGGACATCGGAACGGGGTCTGGAAGCATAGGAATCTCTTGGTGCCGCAGCGCTCCCGGTACCCGCACCATCGCCTTTGAGAAACGCGGCGATCGTGCTGCCCGGGCCCGGGGCAATGCGGAGCGTTTGGGTGTGGCCGATCGCTTCGAGGTGCGGCTGGGGGACGCCTTGGCCCTGATGTCCGATCCGTCGTTGCCCGCCCCGGACGCCATTTTCTTCGGTGGGGGCGCCAACGCCAGCACCTGCGAGGTCGCGCTAGCTGCACTTCCTGTCGGAGGGCGACTGGTGATCCACTCCGTCACACTTGAGACCGAGGCCTTGCTTGCCGGCCTACAGACCCGAGTGGGCGGCGAGTTGACGAAGGTCTCGTTGGAGACCGCGATGCCTCTCGGGTCGTTCCGTGGGTGGAAACCAGCACGCGCCGTCACCTGCTATTCGTTGATAAAGGAGACCCCATGACCGTTCACTTCATCGGTGCCGGACCGGGTGCCGCTGACCTGCTGACCCTGCGTGGCGCCGAGCTGCTGCGCACGTCTCCGGTCTGCCTGTACGCAGGCACCTACATCGAGCAGGTGCTGACCCACTGCCCTGCAGACGGGGAGCGGATTGACACCCAGCACCTGAACCTGGACGCCATCACTGAGCATCTGGTTCGGGCGCACCGTGAGGGCAAGGATGTTGCCCGGCTGTGTTCCGGGGACCCCTCAATCTATTCGGCCATCGCGGAGCAAACCCGCCGTCTCGACGAGGCCGGTGTGCCGTGGGATGTCACGCCCGGGGTTCCCGCCTATGCAGCTGCCGCTTCGTTGATCGGCAAGGAGTTGACGACCCCGGAAGTGGCGCAGACGGTGATTCTGACGCGCGCCCAGAAGGAGTCGACCGCCATGCCGGAAACCGAACATCTGAAGTATCTGGCGGCTTCGAAAGCGACCTTGGCGATTCACCTGGCCATCCGCCACACCGCCCATCTGCAGGAGCAGCTGCTTCCCCATTACGGCGCCGACTGCCCGGTCGTGATTGTCGCTAAGGCCACTCAGCCGGATCAGCAACTCATCCGCACCACTGTCGCGGGTATGCATGATGCCGCGGTTGCCTCGGGACTGCGCCAGGCAGCGATCATTCTCGTTGGTGAGGCTCTGCGGGCCAAGGATTTCGCGGAGTCGCACCTCTACAGTTCCCGCTGCGTTCCAGCGGACTGAGCCGGTTCTCCACACAATCTTTCCCGGCCCAAGCGCCGAGGCCACGCAGCCCCTAGGATCGTGTCATGAGGAGCGTTCGGAAATGCGGCGAGCGCGGCGCCATAACGGTGTGGACGGCGGTCGTATTGATCGGTTTCATCGTGATCATCGGAATCGGAGTGGACTTCTCCGGTCACACTAGGGCCACACAGGAGGCCCGTGGCATCGCAGCAGAAGCAGCCCGGGCAGGCCAGCAACACCTGGGGTTGACGGACGGGCGCCTGAGCCCCGAACCCGATGTCGCAAAAAAGGCGGCCGAGAACTACGTGGCGGCGTCCCGGTTCCACGGCACGGCCCGGGTGATCAGCAGCAACATCGTCGAGGTGGAAGTGACGGGAAAGTACACCTGCGTGTTCCTGAACGTCATCGGGATCACCACCCTTCCGGTCCGGGCGAAAGGCACATCCGAACTACATCATTCCTCCTAGAAATCCCGAGAGGACACCGCTGGCCCTGCCGCTCCTCGCGTGACTGGTTCGCAGGTTTCCACGAGCCGAGTCATTCCCCGCAAATCCGCGGATTCCTCGCAGACCCAATCCCCGCGACGGGCTTTACCACGCATCGCCCCGCACCTCATGGAATCGACGTGAGGAGTCGTCAGCAGCCGTGTTTGTTGTGGTTGGTGGGGCAGGGGGCTTCTTTGGTGGGGGTGCCAGTCGGGCCCGGCGGCAACGGCGACTGTGAGGGGCGGGGGTACCTGTCGTTGGGAATGTTGACTGCGGATACTTCGACCACTTTGGTGTGGGCTTGGGTGGTGAGGTCCATTTCGATGGTTCCTTGTTGTCCGAGACCGGTCCAGACGATCGCCCAGTGGGCGGTGGCTGTGATGGTGTAGTTGCCGGTTTGGTGGTAGACGTAGCCGCAGCCGGGGGATTTCTCGTTGCGGGTGTTGTGTTCGGGGTGTTCAACGCCTTTGCCGCATGTCTTGGTGTCGCCGTTACCCATTTCCCAAGTGAGGTGGGTGACGGCTGCGGTGGCGGTGATCGAGTATCCGGATTGGGTGACGGTTTTGGTGATGGGTCCCCAGGTGTTGGGGTTGGGATTTTTGATCCACATCCAGTTGTTCCAGCCGACGTAGTTGTATCCGTCAGGTAGTTCTTCCAGGGGGTGGGGCCACAGTCCGATATCGGGGGCGTGGAGGTCCATGCGTTCCACGGCGATCCGAGCCAGGGTCGCGGGTGCTGGGGTGTTGCCGGGACCGGTGGGGTCATCGGTTGGTGTGGGTAGGCCGGGGAGGTAGCTGGCACAGGAACCATCGGTGGTGTAGCTGATGCACGGATCCGGAGGGTGTTGCTGGTCGAGGGGTAGGCAGAGTATCCCGACGCAGGGGGTGTATCCGGGTTCCGTGGGTTCTGTGGTGGGTCGGTTGATCGGGCCCTTGCCGGGACGGCCAGGTTTCCCGGGCTGCCCACCAGACCCAGGAGCCCTAATCTCAAGCTTGCAGGTCCCATTGCCTATGTCTTTTTGTCCGCAGCGGACATTGCCTTCGGCGCGGGCCGACTGAGGAAGCAAGCTGGCTGCGGCCAAGAGACAAGCTGTGGCAAGGAGGATGGTGATGAGGCCTTTCATGCCGGGCACCTCAGGGCGTTTTCGTTCGTGGCATCGCCGAATTTCCAGCCAGTCTCGGTTTTGACCACATTCACATTCCACTGCAAATACCGCGGTCGCTGCGACGAAATGACCACCGATTTCCCGGTCGCCGAATCGATCACATCAACCTTCCCTGCATCCGTGCACATCTGCACATCCACCGTCCGCACGCCATCAACCTCGACCGGCTCCGACGCACCCGTGATGTGAACAACCGCCTCCCCGGTCTGCACCTGACCCTTTCCGCGATATTCCGCAAGAGTGTCCATCTGTATTTCCTGGCTCTGTCCTGTGGTGATGTCCTTGAGGGGCTGGGGATCGGCATCCGGATTGCTGAACACCTCATTTCGAATGCGAATGAACTCGATCAGCACATTCGCTGCTTCGAGTTGTTCTGGGGTGAAGGTTTCCGACGGCTGGGGTTTCGCCGGCGATGACGATGCAGCCGACGGCGACGGTTGGGTTGTGGTGGTTCGGGGAGGCTGCTGCGGTGCGGTCCCCCAGGACTCCGAACCACTGCTCCCCGATCGAGGCTGCTGCCCGCCACACGAGGACAACAGCAAAACCGCGACCACAGCAACCGCAGCGGCTCCTCCGATACGATGTTTCATTGTTCAACACCTCCATTGGTGTCACAAACCCGGCAGGCGTCTCCAACCCGGGACCACACGACTCTAGAACCAACAACCAGGCCCCACGGGCTATTGCGAAGAATCTGATCAAAAGTTAAGGTCCCCCGACCGGTTCAACCGGCATCAGGAGGTAGAGCGGCTGGTTTCGACCCAGCGGCTCCGCGGGTTTCCCCCTCGAAAGCAGCCGCGCCGGGGCGCCTCGCAGCAGGATCTCTCAGGGGCTGAACAGGGACGAACCGGGGCTGACCCCAATGGTGTCACCGCCGCGGCGGTGCGAAAGTGGATTGCATGACCACGTCGAACATCAGTGACGCCACTCGAGAGAAAGCCATCGAAATCGTTCAGCGCGCCTACGCCGAAGGACGCATCAATGAGCCGGAACTGGAGCATCGGTTGGATCTGATTCTCGAGGCAGGTTCACAACAGCAGCTCCGCCTGGCGGTCGCGGACCTGCCCGCCCCGCCACAGACGCTGGCCCCGACGCAATCACACGCAGCCGTTTCTCAACCTGCCACGTCCTCCAGTGACATGGCGGCGTTGATCCACTTTTCCGGGCTGTTCTCTGGGCCAATCGGCCCAGGCCTGGCCTGGTTGGTGACCAAGAAGAATTCGACAGTCAATCGCGAAGCAGCGAAAGCGTTGAACTACCAGCTCTTGGCTGTCGCGGGCTTCGTGGCGGCCATGGTTCTGAGCATCATAGGCTTCGGAATTCCGGCTTTTCTGTGGTCAGTGGGGTGTCTGGCACTCACGATCATCAGCGCCGTCAAGGCGAGCCGAGGCGAGGACTGGGAAAATCCTCTGACCCAGATCACTGGTTTCCGACCCATCACGTATTGAGCTCTTTCTTGAACACCAATTCGCCAGGACATCCTTTTTACTCCAGGCGCCACGAACTCGGCGAACTTCCGACGTCAATCAGTACCGCATTCAGTTTCCAGATGCATCGGGAATCCAGAGCTCCGGAGCCCCAGCTCCGTCAAAGAGATGCCCCGGCAGCCACATGGGGTTTGCCAGATGTCCCCCGAGGCACTCATCGATTCGGCCAAGTTCAGGATCCACGTCACTTCGTTCCTCGACTGGGCGCCCTTCTCCTCTCAGGACCTTGAGCCTGGAGGTTTTCCGAGGAATTTCCAAGGACGTTAATTTGCACTCCTTCATTCTTCTCATGAGAACAACCATTTCTTGTGAAACTCTTTTGATTCGCATGTGGGAATCGCGAGCTGGTATCTCAGCGACCCCGTGAACCCGACGATGGGTTCGTTTCAGCCGGTGAACCAGCGCTGCCTGACGTGCTCAAGGCTGGTGGCGGGGACTTCCCACCCCAGCGCCGCGGACAGCTGCAGCAGGATTGGTTGACGCAGGCGGGCGACCGCCAGGAGTTCAGCGTCACTGAGCAGCTCCACGAGCCCGCCCTGCCGCAACCTCCCATCGGTCATCACAGCGGCATGAGTGGCGAAAGCCAGGGCGTTGTCCACCTCGTGTGTCGAGAACACCAGCGTGGTGCCCCGCGCATTGATCTCCTCCAGCGTCTGCAACAGAGCCTCCACGCCTGCGGGATCCAGCCCTGCCGTCGGTTCGTCAAGCAGCAACACGTCCACATTCATCGCCAACGCACCGGCGATGACCACTCGTTTCCGTTCCCCGTAGCTGAGCTGATGGGTGGGACGGTCAGCCAGGTGCTCGATACCCATGGCGGATATCGCCGAGTCCGTAGCCGCGGCCGCTTCAGCCTCGGACAGCCCGAGGTTCAGCGGACCGAAGCTCACATCCTGCCGCACATCCGCGGAGAACAATTGATCATCCGGATCCTGCAGCACCAACTGCACTCGACGACGATGTGCCCTGAGCCCTGCACGGTCGAAACGCACCGGCTCCCCGTCAAGAAACACCTGGCCAGCCGATGGCCGGTGTGCTCCTGCGATGGTGCGCAGCAGAGTGGTCTTGCCCGAGCCGTTGGCACCGAGCAACGCCATCCTGGCCCCTGCGGGAACCTCCACATCCAGGCCCCGCAGCACCTCGCGCCCATCGAAACCTGCGACAATCCCAGTCGCCGCCACTCTCATCGTGTCCACAGCGCCACTCCCCACACGAGGACCATCCCTGCCAGCACCCAGACCGGAAGATGCCGGTTTCCACGCCGGGAGGGCAGGGTGGTCAAAGTTGATTCATGTCCCCGAATGGCCAGACCATCGGCCAGGCGTGCAGATGCCAACCAGGTCCGTACAGCGACCGCACCGACCAGTTGCCCCGTCTCGGCGAACCGTCGCTTCATGGGCCCGGTACCGCCGAGTCGTTGCCGCTGTGCCTGGCGTACCAGAACCAGCGAGTTCCAAGCAGTGAAGATCATCCGGTACATGAGAGAGGCAATCTCGATTAGGGTAGCCGGTACGTGCAATTTTCTCAGCCAGCTGAGCAGATCCACCATGGGGGTGGTCATAGCCAGCACCAGCACCCCCAGCGTTCCGGCCGTCGCCCGCAGCAGTAGACCGATTCCCAAGGCGATGTCGGCCTCCCGGATCCCCAGCCAGCCCCACCGCCAGCCCGGTCCCTCAAAAGCGCCGATCGTCAACGTCGCCGAGACCGCTCCCAGAAGAATGAACACCGCGGGGGCGGTCATGGCGGCGACCACCATGCGGGCCGGAATCCTGGCGACGGCGAGGGCCGCGATGGCCATCGCGGCGACGAGTACCGCGGTTGGCCAGGGATGGGCCAGCAGCGCCGTCAGCACGAGCAGCAGCGACAGTCCCACCTTCTGACCGACCGGGACGGCCCGCCAGGGACTACCCCAGGCGGCGTCGTCCAGGCCACTAATCCTCAACGGAAGCGGACCTCGCTGCTTCTTTCTCGGCCTTGCGCCTGCCGGCCATGCGACCGAGGCAGTAGAACATGATCCCGGAACCGAGAGCGGCCTGCATGGCGAACAGACCCGACTCGATCTCTCCACCCGCGGGTGGCGCGATGGGTTTGAACCAGGGCTCGGCGCCGTTCTCCTCCAGGATGTCGGTCACGGCCGAGTCGGTGCCACCGAACTCGGATTCGGCGGGAGCGGTGTAGAACGGGATACAGAACAGCAGCACCAAGGCGACGAGGCCCGCGATGACTCCCCACTTGTTCAGTTTCATGACGCCACCTCCACATCTTTGCGGGAGAGCACACCAAGTTTCGCCAACTCGGGCGATGCCACTTTGGCCAGGAAGGAAAACAGGAACACGCCGAGAACACCCTCGGCAAGAGCCAGCGGGATCTGGGTCAGGGCGAAGATGGACATGAATTTCACCAGGGTGGCTCCGAAACTGCCTTCGGTGCCCGGGTACGCGATGGCCAGCTGGAAGCTCGTGACGACATAGGTGCTGAGGTCTGCGACGGCCATGGCGAGGAACACCGCCACCATCGTGTTGATCTTCCTGAACAGTACCCACATCAGATAGCCACACCACGGGCCCGCGATGGCCATGGAGAACACGTTCGCCCCGAGGGTCGTGAGTCCTCCGTGCGCCAGCAGGATCGCCTGGAACAGCAGGACGATGGTACCGAGGAAGGCCAGGACCGGAGGTTTGAACAGCACGGCTCCGGCTCCCGTCCCGGTCGGGTGCGAGGAGGAACCCGTGACCGAGGGCAGCTTCACCGCCGACAGCGCGAAGGTGAAGGCGCCGGCAGCGGCCAGCAGGAGTTTGGAATCAGGATCCTTGCGCACCTGTCTCACGACGGCTCTGGCTCCGTGGACCACGAACGGCGCCGAGGCCACGAACCAGGCGGCAGCCTGCAGGGGAGGTAGGAAGCCCTCTGCGATGTGCATGACGAACACATCCCTTCTGCGGAATCTTGCGTTCCGCGACGGGGCGTGGGACGAGTTCCTGACTCACCTGGTTTGGCTCACAGTGGCGCGACCGTCCCGGAATTCCACCGGGTTCCTCGTGACTAACCCACGCTTCGGGCCTCACCCTACCGGAACGAAACGCGGTGTCCACACTCTGCCGGAAGCAGTTACCCGGGTCAGGGAGGACCCGATGATCACGAGAGTTTTCATGTCCACGTGATCCGGGTCGAAATCGCCCAGGGTGGTGACGGTGCACGACTCCTCCGCCCGCCCGACGTCGCGGGCCAGCACCACCACGGTCTTCGGGGAACGTTCCTCGAGCAGCACGGCCTTGGCGGCGTGGAGCTGGTCGGGACGGGCCACGGAACGTGGGTTGTAGATGGCCACCGCAACATCTGCCCTGCTCAGGTGCCGCAGCCGGTCTGCGACGACCTCCCAGGGCTTCAACCGATCCGACAGCGACAAACACGCGAAGTCACCGCCGAGTGGGGCCCCTGCCAGTGCGGCAGCCGCCTGGGCCGCGGTGATGCCGGGCACTACCCGGATCTCCACCTCGGCGTAGCACGGATCCTCGGCTGCCTCGAATGTGGCAGCGGCCATGGCGAACACGCCCGCATCCCCACCCGAGACGATGGCGACGTCCTGACCCGTCAGAGCCAGGTCCAGCGCTTCCCGCGCCCGCTCCACCTCCACGGTGTTTCCCGAGGGGTGCAGGGTGAGCCCGGGCCTGGCGGGAACGCGTCTGACGTAGGGCGCGTAACCGAAGACGTGCTGCACTCCGCCCAGCACTTCACGGGCCTCGGGGCTGAGCCACTTCTCGGGCCCGGGCCCGAGCCCCACCACCGAAACAGTGGCTCGCCGTGGTCCGGTCACGGGCTGGTCCGGGACGTGTCGCCCCGCGTCATCGGCACGGCGATCCCGTCCTGGCACCACGACGATCGCGAAGTAGGGAACCGTCGCAGGATCGACATCGGCAACCGGCAACGCCCGCTGCTCCTCCCACGTGGCCCGCTCCACATAGATTGCTCGCTCCAGCAGTCCCGCGGAGATCAGTGCAGCACGCACCTTTGGAAAGTTACGTCCCAGCTTCATGACCACTGCCGCATCGGTCTGCGCGAGCCGCCAGGCCAGTTCCGGTTCGCTCATCGTGCCCGCGAGAATCGTCACCACATCCTCGTGACGGCTGAGCGCAGTGGCCACGGTCGATGTCGCGCCCTGGATGGATGTGACTCCCGGCACGACCCTGCAGTCCATATCCTTCAACCGATCCAGCAGATACATGTTCGTGGAGAAGAACAGCGGATCTCCCTCGGCCAGAAGCACCACGTCACCGTTCTCGAGGAGTTCCCTCAGCCGCACAGCGGAGGCGTCGTAGAAATCGGCCATGGCCCCGTCATAACCCCGAATGTGGTCGGTGGTACCGGTGGTCACGGGGTACTCGAAGATATCCACAGGAGTTGTGTCGGCGATGTGTTCCCGTGCGATGCGTAGGGCAATCGACTCCTTCCCCGGCCCGGAGAAACACGCGACCGCACTGGCCTCTCGGATGAGACGGGCGGCCTTCACGGTGAGCAATTCGGGATCGCCGGGCCCCACGCCGACAGCCCACAGGATTCCGGTCACAGCTCGGACTCACTCGCCAGAGCATTGATCGCCGAAGCGGCCAGCGCCGATCCTCCACGATGTCCGTGAACCACGAGCCACGGCACCCCGACATCGGAATCCGCGAGGGCCTGTTTCGACTCCGCCGATCCGACGAACCCGACGGGCACGCCGATGATCGCCGCGGGACGCGGCCCGCCGTCGGCGATCAGCTCCAGAAGGTGGAACAGCGCAGTCGGGGCGTTTCCGATGGCGACCACCGCGCCCTCCAGGTCATCACCCCACAGCGACACCGCGGCTGCGGAGCGGGTGGTTCCCCACTCATCGGCCAGCACCGCTGCTTGCTGATCGCGCAGAAGACAGCGCACCTCGTTGTCGGCGGGAAGGCGCCTACGGGTAATGCCGGAGTTGATCATGTTTGCATCGACGAAAATCGGTGCTCCTCCCTGCAGGGCCCCGCGTGCTGCGGACACCAGATCGGGATGGAAGACAATGTGTCTGGGCAGGTCGAGGTCGCCGGCGGCATGGATCATGCGCACCACCACCCGGGCCTCGTCGAGGGTGAAGGCTGTCAGGTCCGCCCCTTCCCTGACGATACGAAATGACTCCGTGTAGATGGCGGGGCCGTTGGTCTCATACGAGTAACGTCTCACAGGTCGTTTCACCATTGTGCTCACCTACCAACCGCGGTCAGAACGGCCTCGACATTCGCTGGCGCAATGAGCCCCACGTGTTCTCCACCGGGCTCACCACAGACCCGATCGCAGCCGGAGATGTGCACGAGGTGATGGAACGGTGCGGGATGCGCGGTGGCCACCTCCTCCGCAATGGCTCGAGTATCGACCTGTGCGTTGTTGCATGGCTTGCCATAGCAGGCGGTGAGCGTCATCCACACAGATTCGGGGCACGTCATCAGGCCCACGGCCGCCAATTCTTCGAGACGATCCGCCGCTCCTGGGATAACGACTCCGCGCCACGGCGTGAACACGATCCGCCCCTTGCTGCAGTCGGCTGCGACGCGTTGCAGCGCCTCGGCCTGAGGCAGGGTCAGCAACCCCAAGGGAACGCCCACCACGGCTGCTCCCGCATGCGCCCCGTACCTGAGGGGGCGTTCTGCCGCGGGGCGCTGGAAGTCGATTTCTTCCCCGATGCCCTCGAGGAGGGCGGCGGGATTGGCCAGTTCACGCACATGCCAGGCAGGTTTGTCCCCGGACTCGGCAGCAGCCAGGAAGCGGTGCGCCAACTCGATCAGCGTCGAAACGGCCTCGGCAGCCGCGATTTCGCGCGCCTCGTCGCAGCCGCCGACGAAGGCCACGCCCCGCCCGCCGGGAAGGGCCCGATAGCCCAGATCGAAGGCTTCACCCAGCACATCGTCGGAGCCGTCGTCGAAGACGAACAGGAAGCGCCCCGGCAGGTTCGGCAGTTCGGGATCGGCGATGATGGCGGCGTCGAGTTCACGCACGACCCCGGAGAGGTCGGCATTGACGGGGGCGATGGAGGTCAGGGGTGAGCACACCACGGTGCGGATGCGTTCATGTGCTGGGGACGGCATGAGCCCGGTGGCGAAAGCGTCACGTACGAAGTCAGCCGGGACCGGTTCGGGCAGGGCACGCACCTGGAGGTTGTTTCGGCTGGTGATCTGGATCTCCGAGTTTGCGTATCGAGCTGCCAGTTTCGCGACGGCAACGATCTGATCCGCATGGACGAAACCACCGGGTAGCCGTAGGCGAACCATGTTTCCGTCCACGGTGCGGTAGGGACGGAGGAGGCCGGGGCAACGGTCACGTTCAACGGTTCGGATCATGCCTGTCATTTTGCCCGCCCAGTCCCGGGGTGTCATCTGGGACTACGATGTCCGCGATGTTGACCTTCGAGTACCGCGGCCTGGGGCCCGAACACTTCCGCAGCGACTACCAGGAATCCTGGGACTACCAACGCCGGGTGCACGCCGAGGTCGCGACTGGAAGACGACCCGGGCACGTAATACTGCTGGAGCACGAACCCGTCTACACGGCGGGACGGGCCACACGGCCCGAGGAACGTCCCTTCGACGGCACCCCGGTGGTGGACGTGGACCGGGGAGGCAAGATCACCTGGCACGGTCCTGGTCAACTCACCGGCTACCCGATCCTGCCCCTGCCCGCTGGCGTCGGGGTGGTAGATCCGATCCGGCGTTTCGAGGACGCAATCATCGACCTTTTAAACAGCTACGGCCTGGAAGGGCAGCGCGTCACCGGCAGGACCGGGGTGTGGCTACCTGCTTCCAGGAGCCGGCAGGAACGCAAGATCTGCGCCATAGGAATCAGGGTTGCCAGACGGACCACGCTGCACGGTTTCGCCCTCAACGTGCTCCCGAACCAGGAAGCGTTCGGAAACATTGTTCCTTGCGGCATCAGCGATGCCGGAGTGACCTCACTGGCTGAGGAATTGCCGGGGAAATGGAACGTCGCAGCGGTCGCTCACGACCTGGAACCCCATCTCCGCAGGCGCCTGAAGGCCTTCATTCACGACGTGAATTTCTCGGAGACGCCTCCGGGGGTGTGATGGACCACACGGCCAGCGTCTCAGCAGGTATCATCCCCTGAGTGACTGCTGTACATCCGGATGGACGTCGCCTGCTCCGCATCGAGGCCAAGAACGCCGAGACCCCGATCGAACGCAAACCCGGCTGGATCCGCACCACCGCCCGCACAGGCCCGAATTATGAGGATCTGCAGCAGATCGTGCAGACAGCGGATCTGCACACCGTCTGCCGCGAGGCGAACTGTCCCAACATCTTCGAGTGTTGGGAGGATCGCGAATCCACCTTCCTGATCGGCGGTGACCAGTGCACCCGACGCTGCGATTTCTGTCAGATCACATCGGCGAAGCCTGAAGGCTATGACCCGGCTGAGCCCATGCGTGTCGCCGCCTCGGTGAAGAAGATGGGTCTGCGTTACGCCACCGTCACCGGTGTTTGCCGCGACGACCTGCCCGACCAGGGCGCTTGGCTGTATGCCGAGACCATCCGCCAGATCCACGCAGTCAATCCCGGGGTCGGGGTGGAGATGCTGGCCCCCGACTTCTCCGCGAAACCGGACCTGGTGGGCCAGGTGCTGGAAACCCGCCCCGAGGTGTTCGCCCACAACGTGGAGACCGTGCCGCGGATCTTCAAACGCATCCGCCCGGCCTTCCGCTACGACCGCTCCCTCGACGTGCTGAGGATGAGTCGGGATGCGGGGCTGGTGACGAAATCGAATCTGATTCTGGGGATGGGTGAGACCCGCGAGGAGATCTCCCAAGCCTTGATAGACCTGCACGAGGCGGGAACCGAGTTGATCACCATCACCCAGTACCTGCGCCCGAACGCAACGCTGCACCCGATCTCCCGCTGGGTGCCCCCCGAGGAATTCGACGAGCTCGCCGAGGAAGCGAAACAAATCGGTTATTCTGGCGTGCTGTCCGGACCCCTCGTACGCTCGTCCTATCGGGCGGGCAGGCTGTACAGGACTGCCATGGAGGAACGCAAGAAGGCCGCGCGGAAGGCGGGTGTCAAATGATGGCACGCAGCGAAAGGGCCCAGGAACTGGCCCAGCGACAGAAGGAACAGGCACGGAAACAGAAGGAGAAAGCGCGCGCAGAGAAATTGCGCCGCCGGAATTCTGACAATCCCGCCGACTGGGGGCAGATCCGTCAGATCACGGAGTCCTACAAGCTCACGAAACAACAGGATCCCAAGCTGCCGTGGATCCTGCTCGCCGCTGGCCTCGGGCCGTTCGTCCTCATCCTGATCCTCGGTTTCGTTCTCCACTCCCCCATCATGTGGGGTGTGCTGGGTCTCGCCGTCGGCCTGCTGGTGGCACTGCTCGTGTTCACACGGCGAGTCAAACGCGCAGCCTTCACCCGCTACGAGGGGCAGGCGGGCTCCGCCGAACTGGCGCTGAACATGCTCGGCAAGAAATGGAAACACACCATAGCGGTAGCGGTCACCCGCAACCGCGACTCCGCGAACGTGGTGCACCGCGCCATCGGTCCCGGTGGTCTCGTGCTGATCGGCGAAGGAAACTCCAAAGGCCTCAAAACCCTGCTCGCCTCTGAGAAGAAGAAACACGAACAGGTCGCCTACGGCGTGGAGGTAGTCACCTTCGTGGTCGGCAGGGGCAGCGGACAGGTGCCCCTCGACCAGCTGGCCGACGAGATCAAGAAACTCCCGAAGTCCTTGAACACCTCGAAGATCACAGAGGTTGAGGACCGACTCCGTGCACTCGACGCGATGCGTCCAAAGCTTCCCATGCCGAAGGGCCCCATGCCCACCGGCAAGGGAGGCATGAAGGGAGCCCGGCAGGCGATCCGGGGACGTTGACGCGCCCGGAGACGGCTCACCGGTCGCCTGCGAAGGCATCCGGTGAGGCGATCCCCCGGTCTTCACTGGTAGCTTTCCGGACGTGGCAAATCTGGTCAATCTGGAATCCGTATCGCACGCCTTCGGCACTCGTGTGCTGCTGGATGGGGTGAGCCTCGGGATCGGGGCGGGCGAGGTGATCGGCGTCGTCGGTCGCAACGGGGATGGAAAAACCACCCTGCTGCGCATCCTGACGGGCGATCTGGTCCCCGATTCCGGGCGAGTGACGATCTCGAACTCCGCCTCCATCGGGGTGCTGAGCCAGCATCAAGCCGGATCCCCCGGCGAGACGATCCGGCAGGTGGTCCTGGACGGTGCCGCTGACCACACCTATGCGGCCCGGGCGGATCGGCGGGAGATCGTCGAGGCGCTGCTGGCCGGTGTGGACCTGGAACGTCCCATCGAGACCCTTTCCGGTGGCGAACGGCGGCGAGTCGGACTGGTCGAGGTGCTGCTCGGCGACCACGACCTGATCGTGCTGGATGAGCCCACCAACCATCTCGACGTGGAGGCGATCGCCTTCCTCGCCACCCACCTGCGCTCCCGCACCGCGGCGGGACTCGCAATGCTGGTTGTTAGCCATGACCGATGGTTCCTGGACGCGGTGTGCACCCGCATCTGGGAGGTTCACGACGGCGTGGTGGATGCCTATGACGGCGGTTACGCGGCGTATGTGCTGGCGCGGGTGGAACGGCAACGACAGGCCGCGGCCACGGAAGCACGCCGCAGGAACCTGGCGCGTAAAGAACTGGCGTGGTTGCGGCGAGGAGCCCCGGCTCGCACCTCGAAACCGAAGTTCCGCATCGAGGCGGCCGAGGCCCTCATCGGCGACGTGCCCCCGCCACGTGACCGGCTGGCCCTAGAGAAGTTCGCCACCTCACGGCTCGGCAAGGACGTCTTCGACCTGATCAACGTCGACTACGCCGTTGAGAACCGCACACTCTTGGACCGACTCACCTGGTCCATCGGGCCGGGCGACCGCATCGGGCTGGTGGGCGTCAATGGCGCGGGCAAGAGCACCCTGCTGGATCTGCTGGCAGGCCTGAGATCCCCTCAGGGCGGAAAGATCAAGCGCGGCATCACGCTCAGGGTCGGTTACCTGTCGCAGGGTGTCGGGGAACTGGACGACGAGGATCGCGTGCTTCAGTCCATCACCCGCCTGAAACAGGCGACGAAGTTGGCGACCGGTCAGGAGGCATCGGCCAGCAACCTTCTCGAGGAGTTCGGTTTCACCGGTGACAAACTGGTCGCCCGCATCGGCGACCTGTCCGGTGGAGAACGCCGCCGCCTCCAGTTCCTCCGGCTGCTGCTCGAGGAACCGAATGTCCTGCTCCTCGACGAACCGACCAATGACCTCGACATCGACACCCTCACGGTGATCGAGGACTACCTGGACACCTGGCCGGGCACCTTGATAGTCGTCTCCCACGATCGCTACTTTCTGGAGCGCGTCACCGACGCCTCGTGGGCGTTGCTGGGTAACGGCTCTTGCGTGCTGCTTCCCGGCGGGGTGGAGGAATACCTGGAGCGTCGCCGTGGGACGAGGAGCTCTTCCCCCGCGCCCGCTCCCCCGACCGGGGACAAGCCCCGATCCGATGCTGCACTCGAACGCGCCCGGAAGAAGGAGTTGGCACGCCTGGAGTCACAACTTTCCAAAGTGGATTCCGAGATCGACCGCATTCACGAAGCCATGACCACCGCGGCGACCGATTTCGAAAAGCTTGCTGCGCTGGATGCGGACCTGCGGGCCGCCCGGGCTCGCAAGGACGAACTGGAAGAAGCCTGGCTGCTGGCGGCCGAGTGATTCGCATCCCGTTGGGGCACCGGTCGATATCACATCCGCCCACCGCGCGGAGCAGCAATGATCGGCAACGGTTCGGTTCGCGGAATGGGATCGCTCGCTAGGCGTCCATAGGTCACGACATCGATTCGTTGCCCGTCGATCAGGAATTTCTCCCGTTCGACGCCTTCCTGAACGAATCCCGCAGCGAGCGCCACTCCCCGGGAAGCGGAGTTGTTGACCCGGTGCCCGAGCTCCAGACGATGCAGTCCGCCCGACGCCAGGGCCCAGTTCGCAACGGCAACCGCCGCGCGGCCCGTCCAGCCACATCCCCGCGCCACGGAATGGGTCCAGTACCAGAACCACGCGTTGCGGTTCCTGGAATCGACGCTCAGGGCAACGAGCCCGAAAAGCAGATCATTGTCTCCCACCATTGCGAACGGCAGATGTTCACCATCGGGAGCGAGCAGCCTTGCGACATAGGTCTCCGCCTCCGACATGTCGCTGACTTGCCCCTGCCGAGCCATGTCGTCGGTTGATGTGAATGCATCCAGGACGCGGGACGTGTCACTGGCCTTTAGCAGACGAAGCCTCATTCCTATCCCTGGCCCTTCAAGTGATTCCGTATCACATCAGCGCAGCGCCCGGGCCATCGAGCCCGTCACACAATTCCGCCATCCGGTCGGCGGCGTCCTACAATCATTCGATCGGCGAGCTGACGCACGACCAGCTTCGCCCAGCCAGTCCTCGATGCTTTCTTACTGCTCACCAGACGAGCGTTGCCGAATGCAACGCAGCGCATGACATCGTAGCGCTGCTCCAGCTGCAGCAGGATCCCTCTAGAGCAGCTGCTCTGAACCGTTCCCTCCCCACCATGCGTTATCGCGACGTCCACCAGATCTCCCAGACGATGGGCCGGAATCCATCCGGTGACGTGCACTTTGCCCGGCAGCGTTTCACGATCCGCATCCGACAGGTACACCGCACTCGGGGAGATGATCTCGACGTCCGTACGTGAGGCACTGTGCGACACGTCCAGCACGGGACGCCGATTCGCGGAACTACCCATCGCCACCAGGACAGCCAAACGACCACGTTCCCGGATGTTCCGGAGATCCTCCGCAACCGGTACCTGCAGCTGGGCATAGACCGGCCCCTGCCACGTAATTTCTTCTCGGGCAGAGCGCACCAGGCCGGAATCAACTCGGGTGGAGAGGCCACCAGGTTGACACCGGCCTCGACGACATGAATCAGCGAGCGTGACACCTCACCCCCCGCCCAGCCGACCGGAACCCCCTCGGCGTCGGCAACAGCCTCACCACAAGGTTCCGGAAAAACCGGGCGGCGCTCTCGCTGATGAGCCGTTGCACCGTCGTTTCTCTGGGCAGGAATCCAGTGCGACGCATCTGGGCCATGTGCGGCATCGAGTGGGCGAAAGGCTTGACGTAGAACAACGACGCCTTCTCGACACGCGCGGATATCAACTGACTCGGCGTGGTGCCGATCACCACTGCATCGACCTTCTGCTTCTGGATCAGGGCCCGCGCGCTGACCACCCGTCGCCGGACCATCGGGACCATGAACGGATAGCGGAAACCACGCCCGTGATCGAGATCCATTGCCATGCCAATCTCGGAATCGGTCATTTCAGGAGTCAAAGCCCGGTACTCGAACCCTGCTTTCTCGATCGGGGACGAGAAACGCTGCGAATATCCGCGAAGATGCACCGAACCCCGTGAAGCCGGCGGGCCACATCCATGCAGCGGGTGACCTCAGCAAAATTGAAGGTATCGGGCCCGAACAGCAGGGTTTTACTCAACGCAGCTCACTGTATTCGCCGAAAGGTTGAGGGCACTAGTATCGACACACCATCCCGAGCCGAGCCCGCAATTGGCCGATATGCCCTAAAGTGGATCAGGATCAGAAAGGAGGACACACGATGAACCGGTCCACGTTCGGACCCGGTGTTGTCACCGGTTTCCTCCTGACCGTGCGTCTGCACCTGGATCTTCAGCGCACCGCCGCTATGACCTGTCGCTTCTAACGTTGTCTCGCCCTCGGTCGGTCTCGAGGATTTGAGGCCTTTTCCTTGATTCGCCGCCTTTTCAGGCGACCCCAGAACTTTTCCCGATTCAGGAATGAACATGTCTACACTCATCACCCATGGCTCCGGGTTACTCCTGGGAGCACTGCTGGGTTTCATTCTCCAACGCGGCCGTTTTTGCGTCACCGGCGCCTTCCGTGAGGTCTGGACCTCGGGTCGCACTCGCTGGCTCACCGCATATCTGATCGCCATCGCAGTGTCGTCTATCGGTTTCTTCACCCTGTTGCAGTTCGACCTGGTGAAGGACTCCGACACCCCGCTGACTCCCCTGGCAACCACGATCGGCTCCCTGATCTTCGGAGCTGGAATCATCCTCGCCGGTGGTTGCGCCACCGGAACCTACTATCGCGCCGGGGAAGGGTTGATCGGTTCCTGGCTGGCCCTGATCACCTACGCAGTCTCGGCTGCCATGATGAAAAAGGGTGTCCTGCGCCCCGTCAACGATGGGCTGCAGAACGTGAATAACACCGGCTTGACCACCCTGCACGGAGCCCTGGATGTGACTCCGTGGCTCTTCGTATTCGCCTTGACCGGAGGCGTCTCATGGCTCACATGGCGACATCTCCGCGCAGAGCGAAATCTGAAGGTCGCTTCCCTGCCCCCGCTACGAACCGGCCTGGCTCATCTGCTGTTCGAGAAGCCATGGCATCCATTCGTTTCGGCAATACTCATCGGAGTAATCGCAACTTTGGCGTACCCCTTGAGCTACTCGACTGGGCGAGAATCCGGTTTGGGGATCACCACTCCCTCAGCGAACCTTGCCCACGGACTCATCGCTGGAGACCTGTCCGAACTGACCAACTGGGGAACACTGCTGGTGGTGGGCATCATCATCGGTTCCTACATCGCCGCGAAAGCTTCCGGAGAGTTTCGGCTCCGCGTCCCGGATACCGGCACCCTGGTCAAGGCGCTGCTCGGCGGACTGGCTATGGGCATCGGAGCAAGCCTGGCGGGCGGGTGCACCATCGGAGGCTCCCTCGTTGGTTCAGCCGAGCTCAGTCTTAACGGTTTTCTCTCCTTCGCTGGATTCTTCGCCGGGGTCGGGGTAGCCGCGAAGCTGTTCCTCAGGCCACGCCAGAAAAGGCTGGCATCTGATGCTTCCTCTCCCGCCGCTGCACCTACAACAATCTGACCACCCACCACAACACAAGGAGAATCATGTCCACCATTCATACGTTGGAGACCGCGGGCGAGGTCTGCCCGTTCCCCTTGGCAGAGGCCAAGATTGCCATCGAGAAAATCCCCAGCGGCGATCAGCTACGGATCAACTTCGACTGCACCCAGGCCACAGAGGCAATTCCGCGTTGGGCTGCCGAAAACGGCTATCCAGTGACGGCCTTCGAACGCGTTGGTGAGGCGGGATGGACCATCACAGTCACCAAACCCTGACCTCACAGGAGCCGGTCCACCTCGCTGTTGGCCGGCTCCTGCATCTCTCAATTCCACATGCGCCTAGCCAGGCTTCCGCATTCCCTGCAGGGAAGTCCGTGATGAGGCTCTCGTCACCAGAAACAGGGGGAATCGCTTGACGCTTCGTGGTGTCGTCCCGAACCGGTGACGCGTCTGCGGTCATGACTCAGTCATCATCTTCGGTCTTCGGGCCCCTTTCAGCATTGACTGATTTCCCGGGATCAAAATATTTGTCACGCAGGTATGTTCCGATTCCAACTGCCAGTGCGATGGGAATCGGGTCAATCATGATCCGCCACCACGGTAGCGCGAAATCCTGTCTCAGTAACGTTGAGCTCCACAGGTAAAGCCCGATGATCAGCGCTGTGAAGACACCAAGACCTGCCGGACTAACGATGAAACGTCTCATTGCGATCACGTGCAGGCGTTGTCGAAGTCCGGCAGATTTCCGATCTCGTGAAACACACCGCTGCACACGACTCCCGTGATAACGCCGCCGGGGCCGGAAACGACTCCAGCAGCACCTGCGGCACCAACACAGAGGAGGTTCGTTCCGGCCCACCAGGCCCAGAAGGCCACACGCGCTTGCCAGCACCTGCAGCAGGACTCCGCGTTGGATTCGCTCCTGGGTGCGCCGTCAACCAGCGCCACCGAGGGTTGTCCGTCATCCTGGGTGCCGATAACCTCGAAGTGCTTGCCGGCGGTGACCTCGACAAACCGCTGCGCCTGGTCGCGGGTCATGACGGATGCGAAGGTCTCAAGCCACTGAGTGGTGACCTCTTCGCTGGGAGCATTCTCGAAGGTCGCCATCAGGGCATCGCTCTTCTGTAGGGTGTTAGCGATCTCCGCGATCTGCGCAGGGTCCTTCACCAGCGTGCTGGATACCGAGACAGGCGTAGGCGTGCTGCTGTCAGAATCCGCATGAGCAGGAAGCACCACCATCACCACTGAGACGAGCCTGAGGAATACGGGGGAATCGACTTCATTTTCGACCTCCGGTCTGCAAGGTTACGAATGGGCTCATCGATTATGAAGCGCCCAGTTCGCACCACACTACGTCGCCGTCTCGACGTCGGTCAAGAGACGCCGACAGGGTCCTCCCCACACATCTTTTATTGAATAATTCAGCACCACTAAGCCAGCTCAGTTTCCCCGAAATACTTAGACAGGAACGACCGGAAGCAATCGCGACCGGGAAACTCATCCACAAGCACGTCATCGGCCAACACAATGCCCCATCAGAGCACAAAGGTAGAGAGCGGCTAAGCCGGGTTACTCACTGCGCAAGCTGGCCGCGTCGAAACCACAGTAACCGCATCCCGGGACTCGTATGACCGAGGTCGGTTGAGCGTCACCGTCACCAACCACCGCCATCGGCCCCGGCCCCGGCCCACCGATCCTGCACAGGTCGGCGGATCGCTTCTCGCACCCATCGCCCATCCGGACCGACGCATGTATGATTCATCAAATGATGAACTCATCATTTGATGAATCAGCAGTATCCGCGTCCGGCCTCGTCGTCAGGCGCGGCCGCAACGAGATCCTCCACGAGGTCTCCTTCTCCCTGCCCCGCGGCTCCGTCACGGGGTTGCTGGGTCCCTCGGGCTGCGGGAAAACCACCCTGATGCGCACCCTCATGGGAGTACAGCGCATCACCGCGGGCTCGGCAACGTTGCTGGGCCTGCCGGCCGGGCATCCGAGGTTGCGTCACCGGGTGGCATACACCTCACAGGCCGTGAGCATCTACACCGATGCTTCCCTGCTGGCCAACACCACGTATTTCGCACGCCTGCTGGGAGCCGGACGCGACTCGGCGCGCCGAGCTATCGAAAGGGCGCAGCTGGACGGCCTGGAGCACCGCCGCATTGATCAGCTGTCCGGGGGTCAGGCGAGCAGGGCTTCCCTGGCCTGCGCACTAGTGGGCGATCCGGAGGTGTTGATCCTCGACGAACCGACGGTGGGCCTGGATCCCCTGACCAGGCAGGCCTTGTGGGAATTGTTCCGCGACCTTGCCAGCCGGGGAACTACGCTGCTGGTATCCAGTCACGTCATGGACGAAGCGACCCGCTGCGATTCCGTGTTGTTCATGCGGGACGGACGGTTCCTGGCCCACGAACCCGTGGCAGTTCTCCAGCGTAGAACGAAAACTAGTACTCCCGAGGATGCTTTCGTGGCCCTGATCGAGGAGGCGGCATGATGACCACCCATGCCATCGCACGATCGGTACCGTTCGCCACGGTGGCCCGGATCGCGGCGCAGCTGAAGGGCGACCCGCGTGCCATCGCCTTGATCCTCCTGATTCCGCCCCTGCTGTTGACCCTGCTCTATTACGTCTTCTGCGACCTACCGACGCCACCCGGGCAATCCCGCGTCTTCGACACGACCGGCCCGATCATGCTGGCTGTGTTGCCGATGTTCATGATGTTCATCGTCACCTCGGTGATCATGCTTCGAGAGCGCGCCTCCGGGACCTTGGAGCGGATCTTCACCACTCCCCTGACGCGCTTGAACCTGCTGGTCTCCTACGCCTGCGTGTTCGGCCTGCTCGCGGTGCTGCAGAGCAGCATCCTGGTGGTCCTGCTGCTGGGTCCGCTGGGAATCGAGCTGAGCGGCCCGGCCTGGGCTCTGCTCCTGCTGTCCTTCCTGGGGGCGGTGATCGGGGTGGCCTTCGGCCTACTGGCCTCGGCCTTCGCCCGGACCGAGTTCCAGGCGGTGCAATTCATGCCGGTCTTCATCACCCCGCAGGTTTTTCTCTGTGGCCTGTTCGTCCCGAAGGAACAGCTCCCAGACGTTTTGGAGGCCATCGCGAACTGGTTGCCGATGACGTGGGCGGTCGATGTCGTGCGCGACGTGTTGGCCAATCCGGAGCTAGGCTCGGACAGCTGGTGGCGGTTCGCCGCCCTGGCCGGGGTGATCGTCGCCGCCCTGCTCATCGCCGCGGCCTCCATGCCGAGAAAGACGAGGTGATCGCTTGCCCGGGGGTTCGAAGTCGGAACGCACCAAACTGCGCATCCAGCAGGCTGCCGCGAGACTGTTCGCATCCCGGTCCTTCGAGACGGTCAGTACTCGCGCCATCGCCAAGGAAGCCGGGGTCGACGCCGCTCTGATCCACCACTACTTCGGTTCGAAGGAGGGTCTGTTCCAGGCGGTACTGAACGCCGCCATCCGCCCGGAGCAGCTGGAGGCACTGGTCGTCTCGGAATCGCCCGAGGACTGGGGACGGCAGCTGGTGCGGGCCGCCGACAAGGTCTGGGCCTCACCCGCTGCCCCCGCTCTGAAGGCGGTGGTACGGCGGGTCCTGGTGGGCCACGAGGGGATGCTGCGCGAATTCGTCACACGCTCCCTGCTCAACAGATTCCTCTCCCACATCAAAGGTCCCGAAACGGAACGACGACTCCGGGCCTCCCTGATCGGATCCCAGATGTCAGGACTGGTGATCGCGCGCCACATCGTCGGCATCGAACCGCTGGCGAGCCTTTCCAGCGACGAAGTCGCCGACTTGATCGGACCCGTGCTCCAGCACTACATCACGGGATCACTACACAAGGACTCGCTGTGAATACTGCCGTCACCCCTGTCACCAGGGATGATTCCTGACATGGAGCGGTCATGCCGACTCTGCATGGTGTAACACCACCGTTACGATGACGGAAGATCTGAGCAATCTGGGACCCCTAGGGTAGTCCCAGTTCACAACTCAACTGGAGGGTTCATGTTCACAAGCGCCGAGGAGCTCCTGGCCTTCGTCAAGGAGGAGGGCATCGAGACAATCGACTGCCGCTTCTGCGACCTGCCGGGCGTGATGCAGCACTTCACCGTCCCGGCCGGCTCCTTCGGCCCTGAGGTTTTCACCGAGGGCCTGAGTTTCGACGGTTCCTCGATCGCTGGTTTCCAGAAGATCCACGAATCGGACATGACGCTGCTCCCTGACCCGACCAGCGCTTTCGTCGATCCGTTCCGCAAGTCGAGGACTCTCAACATCAACTTTTTCGTCCACGACCCCCTCACGAAGGAGCCCTACTCCCGCGACCCGCGCAACATCGCCCGCAAGGCCGAGGCCTACCTGATCTCCACGGGCATCGCGGAAACCGCCTTCTTCGCCCCCGAGGCCGAGTTCTATGTCTTCGACGACATCCGCTTCGACTCCACCCCCAACGCCTCCTACTACCACATCGACTCCGAGGCGGGGGCCTGGAACTCCGGTCGCGTGCAGGACGGCGGCAACCGGGGCTACAAGGTCAAGTACAAGGGCGGCTACTTCCCCGTAGCCCCCGTCGATCACTTCGGTGACCTGCGCGACGACATCGTCCGCCACATGGAGAACGCGGGCCTGGTGGTCGAACGCGCCCACCACGAGTGCGGCACCGCCGGTCAGGCCGAGATCAACTGGCGATTCGACACCATGCTGAAATCCGCCGACGACGTGATGAAGTTCAAGTATCTCGTCAAGAACACCGCCTGGGAAGCTGGCAAGACCGCCACCTTCATGCCGAAGCCGATCTTCGGGGACAACGGCTCCGGGATGCACGTCCACTCCTCGCTGTGGAACGACGGAAAACCCTTGTTCTACGACGAGAACGGCTACGCAGGTCTGTCGGATATGGCCCGCTGGTACATCGGTGGCATCCTCAGGCATGCCCCCGCATTGCTGGCTTTCACCAACCCGAGCGTCAACTCTTTCCACCGGTTGGTTCCCGGCTTCGAGGCCCCCGTCAACTTGGTGTACTCGCAGCGCAACCGTTCCGCCTGCATCCGTATCCCGATCACCGGCGCCAATCCGAAGGCCAAGCGCATCGAATTCCGTTGCCCAGATCCATCGAGCAACCCCTACCTAGCCTTCGCCGCCATCCTGCTGGCAGGACTGGACGGCATCCAGAACCGCATCGAGCCTCCCACCCCCATCGACAAGGACCTCTACGAGTTGCCCCCCGAGGAGCATGCCGAGGTCCCCACCGTGCCAGCCAGCCTGAGCGCAGTACTGGATGCCCTGGAGGCGGATCACGAGTTCCTGTTGGCAGGCGATGTCTTCACACCCGATCTGATCGATACCTGGGTGGGGCTCAAGCGCGCCGAGATCCAGGCCATTGCCGTTCGGCCACATCCACACGAATTCGAGCTCTACTACGCCCTCTGAGCTTCCAGGAAACGTAGGCTCACTCCGGTGAAGGCCAGAACAGCTCGTTTCGTCACCCCAATCGTTTTGATCCTGTGCTGGCTGCTGGCAGGTGGGATCGGCGGCCCGTTCTTCGGAAAGGTCAGCGAGGTTGCGCGGAATGACCAGGCGAGCTTCCTTCCAACCAACGCGGAGGCGACCGTCGTCGGGAATAGGTATCGCGATTTCGTGGGCAACGATCAGATCCCTGCCATCGCAGTGTTCACCGGGGAGAGTCCTCTGACGGAGGTTCAAACGCGGGCCATCATGGCCCTCGGGCAGGACCTGGGGACCATGGAGGGGGTGGCTGCTGTCTCGCCACCGATCACATCCGAGGATTCCATGGCAGCCCAGGTATTCATCGGGGTGGACGCGACGGCGAACGTCTCCAGAACCGTCAACTCCATCCGGGATGCGATCGCAGCGCATGACCTCGCAGGAACGGAATTCCACGTGACGGGCCCGGCTGGTTTTACCAGCGATCTCTCGCGGGCCTTCAGCGGGATCGACGGCCTGCTGCTGCTCGTGACCCTCAGCCTGGTGCTGGTGATCCTGGTGCTCGTCTACAGAGCCGTACTCCTCCCCTTCGTGGTGTTGTTGACGAGCGTCTTCGCCCTCGCTGTCGCCCTCCTGGCCAACTGGTGGCTAGCCAAATGGGGGGTACTGACCATCACAGGACAAACCCAGGGGATCCTCTTCATTCTGGTGATAGGCGCGGCCACGGACTACTCCTTGCTGTACACGGCCCGGTACCTGGAGGAGCTACGACGTCACGAATCGAGAACGGAAGCCACCCGGGCCGCTTTGCGCGGTGTCCTGGAGCCGATCCTCGCTTCCGGCGGCACCGTGATCGCCGGCTTGTTGTGCCTGTTGCTCAGCGATCTGGGTTCCAATCGCTCTTTGGGACCGATGGCTGCCATAGGTGTGGCTTTTGCGGTGCTTGCCTCCCTGACCCTGCTCCCAAGCCTCACCCACCTGCTGGGCCGAGCCTCGTACTGGCCCCGGATGCCACGTTTCGATCCTGACCGCACAGATGAGGAACAGACCCACACCGGTGTGTACGCGAGAACCGGTCGGTTCGTTTCCAAGCGTCCCCGCGCCGTGTGGATTGCCTGCGTCATCTTGTTGGGCATCGGCGCCGCCTTCGTTCCCACCCTCAAAGCCGACGGAGTTCCCATCAGCAGCTTCGTACTGGGATCCTCCGACGCCCGAACAGGCCAGGAAAAGTTGGCGCACCACTTCCCGGGTGGGGCCGGCTCACCCGCCTATGTCTTGACCGCTGAGAACACTCTGCAATCAGTAGCAACCCAGCTGCTGGACAACGACGGGGTGGCCTCTGTCAGCGTCGTCTCGAAGTCCTCGCCCTCGGGTTCCGCGCCCGTCACGAAGGCGGGAATCCAGCCTGTAGGACGGCCAGGGACACCACCCCCGGCTCCCACCGTGGACAACGGCGAGGTCATGCTGCTGGCCACCCTGACCGCCACCGCCGACAGCGACGAGGCCATCGACATCGTCCGCGAGTTGCGGACAGAGCTGTCCGGAACCGCACGCATCGGAGGCGCCACCGCCACCGATCTGGACACCCGGACTACAACGGAGCACGACAGGGCCCTCATCATTCCTCTGGTTCTCACGGTAATCCTGGTCATCCTCGTCCTGCTGCTGCGCAGCCTGCTGACACACCTGTACTGCTGGTGGCGACCACGGCCCTCAGCTTCGGGACCGCAATGGGGGTGGCTGCCGTCGTGTTCAATCACATACTGAACCTCCCGGGAGCAGATCCCTCGGTTCCGCTGTACGGGTTCGTCTTCCTGGTGGCCCTGGGAATCGACTACAACATTTTCCTCATGACACGGGTGCGCGAGGAGGCACTGGCGAATGGAACACGCGAGGGCATGTTGCACGGACTGGCAGTCACGGGCGGGGTCATTACCTCAGCCGGCCTGGTGCTAGCGGCAACTTTCGCCGCACTGGCCGTCCTCCCGATCCTGTTCCTGCTGCAAATCGCCTTCATCGTCTCCTTCGGGGTGCTGCTAGACACCTTCGTCGTACGCACCCTGTTGGTTCCCGCCCTGGTCCAGGACATCGGCCCCACGGTGTGGTGGCCATCCCGATTGCTCAAGAACCGGCCCTGACCGCTCCTTGTACGGAAGCTGTTCTGGGCAAAGAATTACTCACCCTGTGAAACCGACGTGACGATCCTCAAGAACGGGCACCAGAACCTGATGTGCGCATTCAGATTCGTCGACGCGGCGTCACCACCGACCGCAAGCCAAGCATCCTGCAGCACCTCGAGGTCAAGGCGGGTGAGAAACAACCCATCACCCACCCGGTCTTAGCGAAACTAGCCGGACAGAGCACCATCCTGCTGGCGGACGCTGGCAAAGCGAATCTGAACCATTTCCAGCGCTTCACCGGCCTCAAGAAGGTTTCTTTCCTCATCCCGACTCCTGCCTCGAAGATGAAACCACCGAGGCATTCGACAGCGCAGGCTTGGAGGTGGCCCGCACATGATCACTACCCTGACACCGAACCCGAGCATTGACCGCACCATGCTTGTGGAAAACCTGCTGCCGGGCGAAGTAAACCGAGCCGCCAGTAGCCGAACCGACCCAGGCGGCAAAGGGGTGAATGTGGCCCGCGCCCTGATCCGCAACGGCCATCCCGCCCGTGCCATACTCCCCTTGGGCGGCCCGGACGGTGAGCTGCTGGCCTCCCTGCTGCAGAACGCCGGGGTTCCTTTCGACGCCATCCCCATCGCAGGGACCACACGGACCAACATGGCCATCGTCGATCCCACAGGGACCACCACCAAGGTGAACGAACCGGGTCCTGAGTTGTCCCGCAACGAGGTGAACCGACTCGCAAACGCTGTGGGCAGGGCAGCCGGACCCGTGGTGCTGTGCGGAAGCCTGCCACCCGGTACACATGACTCGTTCCTGGCGGAAATAATCGCCGGCCACCCCGGCAGGGTTGCCGTCGATACATCCGGAGCCCCGCTGGCCGCCGCAGTAACGGCCAAACCCTGGCTGATCAAACCCAACCGGGAGGAACTCGCTGAGCTAACCGGTCGAGAACTCCCCACCCTGCGAGCTGTAGTCGACGCCGCCCGCGAACTGTTAGCGAACGGAGTCGGAGTGGTCGTGGTGAGCCTGGGCTCCGACGGTGCCCTGTGGGTGGACCCTGATGTCATCCACCACGCCAAGGCAACCGTCACCGAGCCACGTTCCACGGTGGGTGCCGGTGACTGCCTGCTGGCGGGAGTCCTCAGCGCCCTCACATCAGGGAACGACCCAGCAACCGCGCTGAGCCGGGGAGTCGCCTGGGGAGCTGCCGCGGTTGCTCTACCCGGCAGCGCCGTGCCGGGACCCACGGACGTCACGACCGTGGCAGTCACGAGCACTCATGAACCAGACCTGGAAACCGTACTCGCCGACTGAGCGAAGACGATCAGGGCAATGAGTGACCCAGCATGCGAAACCCACGGCCCTCGCACATGAATCGCCGTAAAACCCAGGGCTTCGGCAAAGTTGTGGTGTCTGGGGTGTGGCTAGGTGTGGTGGGGGCGTGGGGCCTGTGGATTCTGGGATGGTGAGGGTTTCTACGCACTTTGTCGTCACCGAGAAATCACGCGGCCCCACGCGTGTGCTCGTCATCTCTCACCATGCCTGTCTGCGGCCAGTCGCTGTTGGGTGTGTTCGCCACCATCGCTGTCCCTCGGGGACGTCGTGGTCGCCGCCACGACCTGGCCGGGGTTCTTGCCATCGCCACAGCGGCGGTGTGTGCCGGTGCGAGCAGCCTGGTCGCGATTGCCGAGTGGGCCGCTGATGTTGGCCGCGATCTCCTGGCCACGTCAGGGCTGCTGCGCCCGGGGCGTCGAGTACCGTCGGAATCCACGATCCGCCGAATCCTCCAAGCCCTCGACGCCGACGAACTGTCCGCGATGGTCGGGGCGTGGCTGCTGGCCCGTGACGCCACCCGATGGAAGGGTCGCATGGTGGTGGCGGTCGACGGTAAAACCTTGCGTGGAGCGAAAACTCGTGACATGGCCGCGCCGCATCTGCTGGCCGCTGTCACCCGCGGCGGGATCGTGGCCGCACAACACCAGCTCCCCGCGAAGACCGGCGAGATCGCCGCCCTGCCGGTTCTGCTGGAATCCCTGCCACGCAGCAAGATCGTTGTCACCGCTGATGCGTTGCACACCCAGCGCTCCACTGCCTGCACCCTTACCGGGCAGGGTCATGACTACGTGCTGACGGTGAAAGGCAACCAGCCCCGCCTGCGGACCGCGCTCAAGGCCTTGCCCTGGAAGAACATCCCCGCCCACCACAGCACGACCACCGGTCATGGCCGGCGCGTGAGGCGCACGATCAAGGTCTGTCAGGTCCCTGACTGGATCGACTGGCCGGGTGCCCGTCAGGTCGCACAGTTGCGCCGTACTCGCACCATCGACGGCCGCAAGACCGTGGAGGTGGTTTACCTGATCACCTCCCTCGATGCCCGCCAGACCAGCCCCGCTGACCTCGCTGACCTCATCCAGAGTCATTGGGGTATCGAGAACCGGCTGCACTGGGTCAGGGATGTGACCTTCGACGAGGACCGTCACCAGCTCCACACCGGGCACGGCCCCGCCGTGATGGCCACGCTACGCAACACCGCGATCAGCCTTCATCGCCTGGCCGGAGCTGTCAGCATCGCCGCAGCCCTCAGACACCACTCTAGAGACCCTCTGCGACCACTCCAACTCATCACCCAACCCCGACAAATCCCCTAGCCAACACGAAGAATGAAGGATTTTGCCGAGGCCCTGCCGTAAAACCTGGTTTCATAGCGATTCATGTGCGGCGCTGGTCCGGCTGATTTCGTCGTTGCTTCGCCTGGGAATTCTTCAGCCCACTTCCAGGACCGTGTTCTCGGGGATGGCCTCAATGATCCCAACTCGGGTAAGGAATTCACCCATCCGAGTGAAGTCATCTCGCTCGACCTTCACCGAGGCCTTTCCGTCCGAGCCCAACCAGAATTTACTGGTGGCCTCGAGGACCGCTTCTGCTTGTTTCCGCTGGGCTTCCTCCGCGAGAGCGGGAACCTGCGCCTCCGTGGCTTTGAGAGCCAGTTCAGGGTTGCTCAGGATCCGGTTCTCCGCCTCGAGAACGGCCTGCGCGATCACTTTGAGCTGCTCAACGGGAAGAGCGCCCTCCCGAGTTGTCAGCCCGGGACCGACCAGGTTCGGTTTCTCCTTGTCGACCACATCAAGCTGATTGAATGGGAAACCTGCGGCTGCCAATTGGACGGCCTCATTGTTACTGAAACCCACGACAGCATCCGTCTTACCTGTGGTCAGTGCTGCTACCTGCGTCCATCCGATTTCGGTGATGCTCACTTGTTCCTCGCTGAGACCTGCACTGTCCAGCGCATCGAGGGTTGTGTACCAGCCTGCTCCGTAACGCCCCTGCACTCCCAGGGTTTTCCCAGCAAGACTAGAAAGATCCGTGATGTCACCGGCACCGAGGATCACCCCTGGGTATTGCCGGTAGCAGGTGGCGAAGGTTCGTAGTTCAGGCATGCCGCCGGCGGCCGACACCATGGCTTCGTCACTGGATGCAAACACCACCTGCTCCTCCCCCGCCGCCAAGGCGGTGAACAGACCTTCCTGGGTTCCGTGGTGCCTGAGCGTCAGATTGATCCCGGAGTCCTTGAAGAGCCCTTCGGATTCAGCGACGTAGAAAGGACTGAACTGGACATTTGGAATGTAGGTGAGTCCCACCGTGATGGCTGCCTCGTTCCTGGTGGCCTGTTGTGCTGCCGGCCCACCGCAGGAGGCAAGGGCCGCTCCGCCCAGAGCGGCGACACCGAAGAGAAATGAACGGCGATTCGGTTTCATGCGTGTTCTCCTTGTAGGTTTCGGTTGGCGATGCGCTCGGCCAGCCCCATAACGGACACGAGAACGCTCGCGATAATCGCCAGTAGGACCAGTACGGTGAAAACCCCGACCGTGTCCACTGCTTGCTGAGACTGGGTAAGCAGGACTCCGAGTCCCTGTCCGCCCATGACGAATTCACCGACGATCGCGCCGGTCATGGACAACACCACTCCCCCACGCACCCCCGCCAGGACCGCGGGAGCGGCCATTGGAGCCTCGACATGGATGAGACGCCGCCAGGTTCCAGCCCCATCGAGCCAAGCGGTCTCGATCACTCGCATGTCCAAGCCACGCAATCCCACGATGGTGGTGGTGACCATGGGGAAGAACGCGATCACCGAGCAGAGGACGGCGACTGGAATGGTGCCGTACCCGATCCACAGCACCAGCAAAGGTGCGACTGCCACGAGTGGAACCGTCTGGGAAAAGGCTATGAAGGGCTCGGCGACAGCCGCGAGCAGCCGTGAGTGGACGATCGCATATCCCAGTGGAAGGGCGATGGCGATGGACAGGACGGATCCGAGAAGCGCTGCCACCAGAGTTGGTTCGACGTAGCGCCAAGCGATTCCGGAACCCACCCAGCGGGCGGCGCGAGAGACCACGGCCACCGGATCCGGGAGCAACACCGCAGGGGTGACCTGGGTGAGCAGCCACCAGGTGAGCAGCGCCACCAGCACGGCCACGAGGGGAGGAAGGAGACGCGCTACGAGTGAAACCGGTCGGGTGCGGGCGGGATAGGCGGACCACAGCCCGGCCCGGGCGACGAGCCGGCCCCGTCGTGCTTGCTGCTCGGTCAAAAACCCCGGTCCTTCCTCGGTCCGGGGTGCACGCACAGCATCCGCACCCCACCGGTGCGGACCGTCGACGCGCTCCTCCCATCCAGACTTTCACTGTCGGTCCCGGATTTCCACCGGATCAACCTGTTGGCCCTGTTCGAGAAATGAGGGCCGCGAGGTTCGCGGACTGTCACCGCCGGTTCGGACTCTCACCGACCCCGGATGCGTCGGGAACACCCTATCCCATCCTTTTGGGAGCTGCATGGTCACTCCTTCGGTAGCTCACCCCAGAAAACCTGGTTGACCACCCGCGACGCGCGGCGCATGACCCGGATCGTGTCATCGACAAGCCTGGAACGCTGGCCCGGATCGTATCCTGCAAGTTCGGCAACAGCTGACTGCTCACGGTAGTCGACGGGTAGGGCATCGCCGGGCCGGCCGCGCACCAGCATGATGGCGTTGCGCACCCGGCTGACGTGCACCCATCCTTCCCTCAGGTCGGCGGCCTGTTCAGCGGTCAGCAGCTCGAGCCCTTCCGCCGCGTCAATGGCCTGGAGCGTGGAAGGTGTGCGCAAGGCGGACCGGGCACCAGCATGCTGCAGCTGGAGTAACTGGATGGTCCACTCCACATCCGACAAGCCACCAGAACCAAGTTTGAGGTGACGTTCCTTGTCCGTGCCGCGGGGAATACGTTCGTTTTCCATCCGCGATTTCAACCGGCGAATCTCTGCAACCTGCGCGGCGGTAAGACCTCCATCCGGGTACCGCAATCCCTCCACCCCCTCAAGCACCGCAGAGGCCAGTTCCTGCTCCCCTGCCGCGGGGCGGGCTCGCAGCAGCGCCTGCGCCTCCCAGGCGGAGGACCACCTTGCGTAGTAACTGAGGTAGGAGGACACGGTTCGCACAAGTGGCCCGCCCTTTCCCTCGGGACGCAGATCGGCGTCAACCACCATCGCCGGGTCCGGTCCGGGTTTTCCGACGAGATCGCAGGCCAGCCGAACGAGCCGGGCCGCTGCCGCCTGTTCTTCGACCCCGGAACCGTCGGGGAGGACGAACATCGCGTCAACATCAGATGCGTAGCCGAGCTCGCATCCCCCCCAACGCCCCATGCCGATCACCCCGATGGGAGGCGCCTCAACTTCTCGTCGGGCAAGTTCCAACGCTGCATCCAGCGTGGCACCTGCGAGATCGCTGAGCGCCAGACCCACTGTGGTGACATCAGCCGCACCCAGCACGTCGGCCAAGGCTATGCGGCACAGCTCGGATCGACGTAGCGCCCGGACCGATGCCACTGCTGCAGCCTTGTCCGAGGCCCGCTCGATATCCCGGCTCATGGATCTGGAGAGCAGATCCCGTGGCCGAAGCTCCAAATTCTCGCTGTGGGCGAGCATCTGCACCATCTCAGGTGCCCGCATCAGCAGATTGACCACGTAGCGACTGGAGGATGCGATGTGAGCCAGCCGCTGAGCCATCCATCCCTCGTCGCGAAGCGCCCGTAGGTACCAGGAGCTGGTGCCCAACGCCTCGGAAAGTTGCCTGAAGGCGAGCAGCCCATAATCGGGGTTCGGCCCCTCGGCGAACCAGCCCAGCATGGCTGGCATGAGTTGCCGCTGAATCTCAACCGCTCTCGTGGAACCGTTTGTCAGTGTCTGGATGTGCCCCAGGGCCGAACGGGCGTCCTCGAAACCGAGTATTCGCAGGCGCTCCTGGGCTGCATCCGTGGAAAGTCGTAGCTCTGCCGTGGGGATGGCAGACACGGCGTCAAGCAGGGGGGAGAAAAAGATGCGTTGCTGAAGTTTCTCAACTGCACGGGTGCTGCCACGCCACAAGTCCTTGACCTCATCGGGGGTTTTCCCGATGACACGGGCAAGATAAGTCCACCCCGATTCGTCTTCCGGCACCAGGTGGGTACGACGCATTCTGCGGAGCTGAACCCGATGCTCAAGAACTCTCTGGAACCGGTAGGCCCGGGCCATGTCGGCACCGTCATCGCGCCCGATATAGCCAAAAGCAACCAGGGCACGCAGCGCATCGAAGGTTCCACGTGCACGTACCCGCTCATCACCCCGTCCGTGAACGAGCTGTAGAAGTTGCACGGTGAACTCGGTGTCCCTCAACCCCCCGACACCGAGTTTGATTTCCCTATCGGCTTCCTTGGCAGGGATCAGGGAGATAACCCGGTTCCTCATGGCCCGCACATCCGGCAGAAATCCCGGGCGCTGTGCCGCTTCCCACACAAGCGGAGACACCATGTCGCAGAATGCCTGTCCTAAATCCAGGTCCCCGGCTGCAGGCCGCGCCTTCAGAAGGGCCTGGAACTCCCAGTTCTTCGCCCACTTGCCGTAGTAGATAGCGCAGGAAGCGATGCTGCGCACCAAGGGGCCAGCGTTTCCTTCGGGCCGCAGGGCAGCATCTATCGGCCAGATGGTGCCCTCCGATGTATGTGCCGAACAGATCCGGGCCATTGCGGCGCACACTTTTGCTCCCGCCCTCATAGCCTCATCGTGTTCACCGCCTTCGACGGGTTCCGCGATGTAGATCACATCGACATCCGAGATGTAGTTGAGTTCCTCTGCCCCTGCCTTTCCCATCGCGACCACTGCTATCCGCACCGAGGAGGAGCCAGAGACCTCAGCCCGCGCGCATTCAAGAGCACATTCAAGAACTGCGTCCGCAACGTGACTTAGTTCGGTCACGATGTCATCCACTATGGACAGAGGATCCTCGCTGGCTAGGTCTCTGACTGCGACCTGCACCAAAGCGGCATGATTCGCCCGGCGAAGCAGATCCGCGTCGATCTGACCGGATTCATCCATGGCCCGCGACCGGATGTATTCTCTCCAGCCTTCTCTCCGCGCCCCGGGAGCAGTTGCGAGCGCTTCGAGCTCCCCAGGATTCTTCACGAGAAAACGCGCGAGCACAGAAGATCCTCCGAGCACGAGCAGCACTCGGTCCAACCATTCCGGGGTGACCGCGATTCGCGCGAGCACTGCGGGGGCTCGTTCACCGATACCGACCATGCATTCCAGAGCCTGGTCCCTGTCAGCAGCCCGGGTGAACACGTGAAGAGGTACCGGAGGTTCGGAATCCAGCCGTGCACGCCAGTCCTGCCACGTCCTTGCAGCATTTCCGGGATGCTCGAAGCCACGTCTCGCGAACTCCCCCACCGTGGTACTAACCCTGTTCACATTTCCACCCTAACTGCCCTCACCACGCAGGCTCTGTCTAGGATTGCCGCATGTTCAGCGCCGACGAGAAGACCATCGCAGAGTTGCGGGATCTCCGCGAGTGCCTAGCCGCTGTGGACCCCACCGAAGCCACCGCCCTGGGCCTCGCCCTTGACGGCGAGTTGAATCGACGCGCCCCGGATCTGACAGGGGTTTTGTTGAAGGCGGCAGATTCTGCGGGCAGACACGGCCTGGCCTTGGGACGCATTTTGATGGCGGCCTGCTGTCGCGCTTTCTGCGCGAGGCTGAGCGAACTTCATCCAGGTGCCTCGATCGAGGTTCGGGTTCCTCCCTGGACCGCGGTTCAAGTTGGTTTCGGCGATGGCCCGAAACACACCCGGGGAACGCCTCCGAACGTGGTGGAGATGGAACCTTCAACCCTCCTGGGCCTGGCCACGGGGCGACTCTGCTGGGCAGAGGCCGAGGTGAAAGTCTCCGGCTCCCAAGCAGAGCGAGTGGCCGCAATATTCCCGATCACAGCACCTTGATGTGCCTCTCCACCTCCCACGGGGTGACCTGCCTGCGATAGGCCTCGAACTCGGCGCGTTTGTTCCGCATGAAGTAGTCGAAGACGTGCTCCCCGAGAGTCTCTGCAGCGAGTTCTGAGCCCTCCATCACCCGCAGCGCCTCGTCGAGGCTGCGTGGCAGGGACTTGACTCCCAACGACCGGCGTTCCTTCTCGGTCAACCGCCACACGGCGTCCTCGGTCTCCTCCAGCAACGGGTATTCGTTCTCGATCCCCGCCAACCCGGCGTTCAGCATGAGCGCGAAGGCCAGGTAGGGATTGCAGGCCGGGTCCGGAGCACGGTACTCGATACGGGCCGAACTCGCCTTGCCCGGCGAGAACTGCGGCACCCGGATCAGCGCGGACCGGTTGGCCCGACCCCAGCAGGCGCAGGTGGGCGCCTCTGAACCTCCCATGAGACGTTTGTAGGAGTTGACCCACTGGTTGGTCACGGCGGTGATTTCCGGGGCGTGCCTCAGCAGCCCTGCGACGAACTGCCGGGCCGTCTTGGACAACCGGTACTCGTCGGCGCCGTCGTGGAAGATGTTGGTGTCCCCCTCGAACAGTGACATGTGGGTGTGCATACCGGACCCTGCATGCTCCGAGAATGGTTTCGGCATGAATGTCGCGTGGATACCCTGGGAGACGGCCACCTCCCGGATCACCACTCGGAAGGTCATGATGTTGTCCGCCATGGTCAGGGCATCCGCGTAGCGAAGATCAATCTCGTGCTGCCCCGGCGACCCCTCATGATGGCTGAACTCTACGGAGATGCCCATCTGCTCCAACATTGTGATGGCGTCGCGTCTGAAATCGGTTCCGTCGCCGAGGGTGGTGTGATCGAAGTAGCCACCGTCGTCGAGGGGAACCGGCGGGTTGAGTTGGCCGAGCAGGAAGAACTCGATCTCCGGATGGATGTAGAAGGTGAACCCCAGGTCAGCAGCCTTCTTCAAGGCACGTTTCAACACGTGCCGAGGATCGGCGAAGCTCGGGGATCCATCCGGCAGCTGGATGTCGCACAACATCCGGGCTGTGCCACGATCCGTCTGCCGCCACGGCAGCACCTGGAAAGTTGACGGGTCCGGGCGAACAACCATGTCTGATTCGTAGACTCGAGCGAACCCCTCAATGGCCGAACCATCAAACCCAACTCCCTCTGCTATTGCTCCTTCAACCTCAGCGGGTGCGATGGCCACCGACTTCAGCGATCCCAGCACATCGGTGAACCAGAGGCGTACGAAACGAATGCCTCGTTCCTCCATCGAGCGCAGCACGAACTCTGTCTGCCTGTCCATGGCACTAGTGTGCCGCAGCCTTCCTCGCTTCAGGCGCTGAACCCGGCCGGAAACCCCGAAAGGTCATGTTCAAACGAACCCCCATAATGGGTTTCATGGCAACGCCCGGCTGGTACCCCGATCCCGATGGTTCCGACACCCCCCGCTACTGGAACGGCGAGAACTGGGAAGATTCCTTCAGGGAAAAGACCGACAACAGTTCCGCTGCCCGGAGCAATGCCTGGATTTTCGGTGTGGGTGCACTCACGCTGCTGATTGTGGTTTCCGTGATCCTCTGGCAACCCTGGAAGAGCAACCCCTGGAGCGCCCCCACGGACAACAACTCGTCCCGCCCAACCGGTCGTCAGTGGGATGAGACCGTACCTTCCGAGTCCCCGACCTCCCCCCAACCCTCCGATGGCCAGGGCCGCCCCACCGCCTGCCCGATAGTCCGGACCTCCTCCTCTCCAACCCCGCAGAACAACTGGTTCTACTCCGGGGGCATCAGGTACCAGGGAGTTCCCGGCTGGAGGGTCAGTCAGGCAAGCTACATCGACTTCGCCTCGGAACGCTCCGGCCAGGACGACCATGTGACAGGTACCTGGGTGGCCGTGACCGCGATCGGACAATTGTCAAAGACGGACTACAGCGCCGACACCAGGACCGCGGCCAAGCAACTGACCAGTTGCCTATCAACCTCCTACTATTACCGCCACCTAGAGCGGGTAGAGATCCTAGAGGACAAGTCCTTCCGCACCACCGACGGAGTGGAGGGATGGATGATCAGAGCAAACTTCTGGAACGAACCCGGCTATTACGAAGTGCTCGGCGACGAGGCGGTGGTGGTCATCCTCGACCAGGGAGCAGCTAACACTGTCACCCTGTTCCACACCCAGGCGCCCATCGGCGACTCTGCCCGAAAGGAGATGGTCAAGAAAAGCCTGGATTCCCTGAGCCGCTCCTGAGAGAGTCTGGCGGCGAAACTTCTTTCATACGTTTACCCAGCAGTCTCCAACGCGCCCTCTACCATGGACCCCATGGCTGCTCCCCCCGGTTGGTATCCAGACCCACAGAATCCGCACCGCAAACGTTACTGGGACGGCGTCCGTTGGACCGTACACGTGCAGAACCCGCCAGCCACGCCAGCAACCTCATCGGCCACACCGCCCGAACCTCAATCGGGTTACCCGACACAACCGCAGACGTACTCTGAAACATCCGGTTACCCGAAGGGCCAACTCCAGCCGACCGCCACATCCTCATCGCCCAGAAACTCCCGGCACATCGTGTTGTGGATGGCTGTGGGCATGGTCATCACCTTGCTTATTGGAGGCAGTTTGCTGCTGCTGTTGAACAGACCACAGCCAGCAAACCAGCCCAACTCTCCCGCCTCACAGAGCACGACCTCGGGGGCCTCCGCCGGCACTCCGACAGCCCCTGAGGCATCGAGAAGTTCTGGCGCGGGAATTAAGGTGGGCGATGTGTTGCGCGGGGAGAACAACTGTCCGACAACTGCCAACGACGCCCAAGGGGAGCTGACCGAGGGGCGCATCACGTCGCCAGGAGGGCTCAGCTATCCAGCAGTACAGGGCTTCTCCCCGTCACCGGTCAACTACGGTTTCATCCACCAATCGAATTCGATGACGAAGAGCTATCCGGGTCGCGACGGACAGGCCGTCGTCACCGTCGGCGTCCTCAAGAAGGAGGATGGCTTCGACAGCGCCACAAGCAGCGCCGTGCGGGTCGTTCAATGCGTGATAGCCAGCCCAACCTTCTACAACAACAAACCCGCTGCCGAGGTGACCCGGATCACGGAAAACCGGGATGACGGCACCGTCGTGCTCCAGGTTCACGTGCCGGTCGAAAATGGCGCGGGCGACACACTTGCTGTGGCGATCTATCCAGAGAAGTCGCGCAAGCAGGTGGTCCTCTCGCTCGTTCCCCAGGACGATTCCGCAACCCTGGCGGCCGTCAACACCGCGCTGGCCGAACTCAGCCTGAACTCGTAAACACACCTCGCCGTCCCGGGATGGTGACTGCCCCAGCTCATAGGATGATGACCATGTCAGAACCAGGTTGGTACCCAGATCCACAGGACGATTCCCAAGAACGTTTCTGGAACGGCACCGAGTGGACGGAGCAAGTAAAGGCAGAGGAGGACGCCGCGGAGCGTCCCGTCTTAGTCCCATCGCCACATAGGAGGCAGAACAACGCGGTGTTATGGGGCGTCTTGGCGTTAGCACTCTGTCTGCTGGTCGGAAGCGGTTGGTGGTTGTCGACGAACGTCAACCAGAGCAGTTCCGCTCCGGAACCAACGTCTCCAGCCACTGGGCAGGCAACTTCATCGGCAGCCGGGAATGCAGCACCGATTGACCCGGCCCCCTCGTCGGTGGCTGACTCAACTTCCCCCGCTCCCTCCGCACCCCCAACAGCGCTGGGAGATGGACGCCCCCGCGGATCGGATGAGATCGAGAAGGATCTGGTCAGCGCCCAGAATCCTTTGGGTCTTCGGGCAGGTGGCTTCATAGCCGTCATCCCCGATTGCCCCGAGACTACGACGGCTGAGGACTCCGCTGGAGATCTCGGATCTGATGGGCGTATCACATCCGGCGCTGGCCTCAGCATTCCAGAGATCACCGGACTCAAAGTCAATCCCCAAAATAACCTGAGCGAGAAGTTTATTCATCAAGCAAATACGGCCGCGAAGAACTACCCTGGAATCGTGTCAAACGGCGACGAGATATTCGCCACAGCAACGGTTGGAACTCTGAGTGAGAGTGACGGATTCCAAGATGTGCTTCCTTCAGCACAGCGTGTCGTTGGTTGCGTAGCAGGAAAGAACCCTGAGTACAACACCTCTCCCGCTGAAATCATCGACATCCAATACAGGCCCGAAATCAATGCAGTATGGCTGACCGCCAAATTTTCCTTACAAGGCACCCCCAACATGAATTTCGAGCAGATCTCAGTGTTCACATGCCTGCGCGACGGAGTCATGCACATGGCATTGATTGATGTGACGGACTACACGCTGGAACAGCATCCAGAAGATTATGACGCGATCTGGACTGCATTCAAGGACATGAGGCTTCCCTCCTGACCGTTCGCTCACGGGTGGCGAGACTCCGCAGATCGCGTCACTATACTGTGGCCGCGTGAGTCGAGTAACCCCCCACCAGATCACCCCCCGCCTGGAAGTTCCGGCAGCGATCGCCCGGCCTCCATACGTCGGAAAACGAGCCCCGAAACGCTACGAGGGTGACGATGTCCAGCCCCCGGAGATCATCGAGGCGATGCGGGAGGCCGGGGCCATCGCCTGCGAGGCAATGCACGAGGCGGGCAAGGCGGTGCGTCCCGGGGTCAGCACCGATGAGCTGGATCGCATAGTCCACACCTACATTCTGGATCACGGCGCCTATCCGTCCACCCTTGGTTATCGGGGTTTTCCGAAATCCTGCTGCACATCGGTAAACGAGGTGATCTGCCACGGCATTCCAGATTTGCGGCCCCTTGAGGACGGCGACATCGTGAAGATCGACGTGACCGCCTACAAGAACGGGGTTCACGGCGACAATTGTCACACCTTCCTCTGCGGCGACGTGGACGAGGAATCACGACTTCTCACACAACGCACCCAAGAAGCCATGAACCGCGCCATCAAAGCGGTCAAACCAGGACGGTCTACTTCGGTGATCGGGCGCGTCATCGAGTCCTACGCGAAACGCTTCGGTTACGGCGTAGTGCGCGAGTACACCGGGCACGGCGTTCACACGGCCTTTCACTCGGGGCTGGTGATTCTTCACTACGACGAGCCCCGCTATTCCACCAGGATCCGTCCCGGGATGACCTTCACCATCGAGCCGATGCTGACCCTGGGTTCCCCCGAATCCGAGGTCTGGAAGGACGACTGGACTGTCGTCACCCTCGACGGCTCCCGCTGCGCCCAGTTCGAGCAGACCCTGGTGGTGACCGAGACCGGCACCGAGATCATCACTGCTCCTCGCAGCTGACCATCCGGTCGTCTGCCGCATCAGTCGTCTGGGCCTCTCTGGAGGGTGTGTACGAGTTGAAGTACTCCCAGCAGAATCCCGCCACAGACCTAAACAGTGCTCCCTAGGTGTGTTGGCTGGGGGCGTTGGTGAAGCGGGTAAAGGGGGGTTAGTTCCCGCTGGCTGAGCGGGGTCTGTGGTGATTGTAGGAGTGGATCCAGTCGGTCAGGGCATTCCATCGTCGGGGCTTTGATGTGTAGCAGTGGGCGTAGGTCCGGCCAGCTGTCACTCATGGTGCGGTGGAATCATTCGATCTTGCCGTTGGTCTGTGGGCGTCTGGGGCGGGTCTTTGTCACCGTGATCCCGAGTTGTCCGCAGACGTCCGTCCAAAGATGGGACCTGCAGGTCGAGCCATTGTCAGACACAACAGGCTCAATGGCGATTCCGCGGGCTGCGAACCAATCGACGTCCCGGATCAGCACCGCACCTGGGATGAGGGCGGTCTCGTCATCGTGGACCTCGGCGTAGGCGATCCGGGAGTAGTCATTGATCACGGTGTGGACGAATGCGTGTTTCATCAGTTCGTTGCCGCACTTGTTGCACGGCTTTCCCGGAGTCGTTTGGCGATCCCAGTTGCCTTGCCGACAGCCGACGAACCGCCAGCTGCTGCTGTCAGGAATGTTGCCCAGCTTCTTGACGTTGACGTGGATGAGCGGGCCAGGCTGGGGAAGCTCGTAACGACGCACTGGTTCCCCAGTCGCCCGGTCGATGTGGGGGAGCCGGGTCACTCGTGCGCTGGTGAGGATGCGGCCGACTGTGGGGGGTGCGATCCTGGTTCGGGCCGGGAGTTGGACCGGGTCCTCGCGCACTCGTAGCCGCAGACTCACCACCCGATAGGGAGCCTTGTTCGGTGATCGAAGCGGATGTGAGGAACGATCGGTCATCGGGGCCCCGGTCCGGTAAGGGCGTGTCAGATGGTTTGTGTAAGTGGGGTGGTCTCGTCTCGGAGGAGGACAGGCTGTGATTATGACGAAGGCGAATCTGGATCGTGAGGAGCGGCGCTGGAGGTAGAAGGAGATCGCCGACCAGCTCAAGGTTTCGGGCGCGTTGGATGAGATCTTCGTGAAGATCGATGCTGGCGAGGCCCTCACGGGCGAGTAGGGCCTGATCGGTGGGATGCTCAAGGCTGCGCTGGAGCGTGGTTTGGAGGCGGAGTTGACCGAGCACGTCGGCTACGAGCGCGGCGCTGTGGAAGCGTCGCTGCATGAGAACTCCCGCAACGGTATGTCCCGCAAGACCGTCGGGACCGAGATCGGTGACGTGGAGTTGGGGATCCCGCGAGACCGGAACGGCACGTTCACGCCGATGCTGGTGCCCAAGGGTCAGCGGCGCTTGGACGGGCGATGGCATGATCATCTCGCTCTATGCCGGTGGCATGACGCTGCGTGGTATCCAGCACCATCTTGCCTCCACGATCGGTACCGAGATCAGCCACGAGATGATCTCGAAGATCGTCGACCAGATTGGCGAGGAGATCCTGATCTGGCAGCAGCGGCCGCTGGAGGCGCTCTATCCGGTGATCTTCCTTGACGCGATCGTGGTCAAGGTTCGTGACGGCGGGCATGTGCGCAACAAGGCCGCCCATCTCGTCATCGGCATCGACGTGGAGGGCATCGCATGTGCTGGGCATCTGGGTGCAGGTGAACGAGGGCACGAGGTTCTGGGCGGCCGTTTGCGCCGAGCTCGCCAACCGCGGCGTGCGGGACGTACTGATCGTCTGCTGCGATGGCCTCACAGGCTTCCCCGAAGCGGTCGAGGCGACCTGGCCGGAAGCGACTGTGCAAACCTGCGTGGTCCACCTGATCCGCGCCGCGATGTGGTTCGTCTCCCACCCCCGACCGCAAGGCCGTCGCCGCCGCGCTGAAGCCGATCTATCAGGCCGCGAACGCCGAGACAGCGCCTGCCGAGCTCGCCGCCTTCGAGGCGACCGAGCTGGGCAGGCGCTACCCCTCGACCAGCAAGGTATTCCGTGACGCGCGGGGAGCGGTTCACGCCCTTCCTCGCGTTCCCGCCCGAACTGCGGCGCGTGATCTATACGACCAACTCGATCGAGTCGCTCAACTACCAGCTGCGGAAGGTGACCAAGAACCGCGGCCACTTCCCCAACGATCACGCGGTCGTCAAGCTGCTCTGGCTGGCGATCTGCGACATCGAAGACAAACGAGCGCGTGACCGGGCGAAAGAGCGAAGTCTCCGCACCGAGCAACACAAAGCACCCGGACGCCTCGTCGAGGGCCAGGTCACGACGAACTGGAAACAAGCACTGCAACAGCTCTCACTGGTCTACCCCGACCGCATCAACCCCCACCTCTGACCACCATGACCGCGAACGCTTACACAAAGAACTTGACAGGCTCTCCGGCAACGCTTCACCATGGGCCATGACACCTGGAACCTGACAGCAACCTCCGAAACCAGGTAGCCGTCATCGACCGACAAGCTAGGCAACCCGCAAACGGGCACGCGGGGTCAAGGCCACGTTAGCGTGAGACACAAGAAGGCCTTCCTGGCTTGACGGAACTGTCGCAACTCCCACTCAACCAGCAAGACATCCCGTGCGTTCACAACACCGGATCACACTCCTTCAACCAGCCTGTCCAGCCAGTACGGCTAGTCGATCGTCAGGGCGAGGAGAAACCCAGTGGCGCCTGCCTGCAAGGCTCTGTGTTGTCTTCGTCAAAATCACTCTTCGGGTTTGATCGCCTCGGCCGTCAGTACGAATTGTATGTACGCAACCACGCGCCAGGTTGCCAACGACGCGACTCCCAGAGCACCCAGGGTCAGAGCCCACGCCAAGGTTGGGTTCAGTGAGGCCACGGCGACGCCACCCAACGACACCAAGGCACAGAGCAGCACGATCGAGATGACCCATATCCATGCCCGCTGGATCTGTCTACCGAACCTTCCTCGCGCACGCCGGATGACCGGAGCGGAGGACTGGTAGATCATGCCGCACCCGAAGGTGCCGAGCGCGGCCATGATCGCGATGACAGCCGAAGCCGCGGATGCGAAAGAACCAGCCTGCTTCAGGACCGCCTCGGGGAGCCGGAGAGCCACCAAGGCGATGAATACTCCTGCGAGGTCCGTAGTGTTGTGATTCGGCCACCAGGCCTTAGTCTTGCGCACGCCGCCTCCTCTATGCCTCGGCGGCCTTGACCGCCTCTCTGATCCGATCGTGCCACCCGACACAGACATTTTCGAACACAGATACGAGGAGCTTCGGGTCGACCCCGCCCTCCAGCAAAGGGATCCCGAATTGCTCGATCAGCTTATGGTCAAGCAGGTCCAATATCTCGCCTTCTGCCGTTACTACCTGCATCTTCTTCTTTTTCGCGCCGGGCCACAGCTTGCACAGATTAAGAAAATTCTTCAACAGACCGGTGGCATTTCCATGCTGCTTGGGACTCTTGACCTTAACCTGCAATTCTATTGCAATATCGGCCCCCACGAGACTGGCGACTTGAATCATCGTGTCGCCGATATTTTGCGTCTCCAACCTTTCGTACAGCAAATCGGGTGGTGCTACATCTGCCCTGATTTGTGCGCTTTGGATCCGGGCAGCTTTTTTGAACTCTTCAATCTGCCCGGGCGAGCTGATGGGCCGAGCCAGCCAATAGTCTCGGTCACCCAAAGGGTGAAGCAGGTTAGCGAGTCCCGCGCCGGCATTTGATCTAGGTGTCCCTGGCGGACCGGACATGATGGCGAAAGCGTTTATATCGTTGTAGAAATACACGTGATTCACCATGGCAAGATAAGTGTCAACATCCTCTAACTGAACTGGCAATATCTCGTCCGAGCCGCTTACCTGCCGCACTTGGGCATCACCCATAGATTTGGCAATGATTGCCGAAGAAGAACCGCGCATATTGAAAGTGTATTTGACTTGGTTCCGATCCTCGAAATTGAGCACCGGGTCGGTAGCGTTGACGGCGTTTCTGAGTTTGTCCGCCCATGCCACGGGGCGATACTTCGTCAAGCTCTTCGAATGATGGGGTACCAGGTGAAAGAACTGCGCTTTCACCCACTTCGTCTTCGGCGCGCTTTCATCTTCATTCATCGTCGCCACCCCACTTCTGTACATCCGCAGCCTCCTCAACAGTCAGGGCTGACGTCCGCCAGCTGGGCATCTTCTCGGTCACGATTCATCCCACATGTCACCCAACCCCGCCGCGGGTTTCTTCACCCCGCGAAGGAGTCGCCGTTGCGCAGGTGCATACAGATGCGCGTGTAGCCATGTGTCGCTCAGATCCCCCGCCTTGACGACGTGCAGCACCACATCGGCCTTCAGCTGGTTGCCCTTCACTGTGGCACGACAGCATGCCGTAACGCCCTCTTCGGCACACGCCTCCAGCAAGGGCAGGAAATGCTCCGAGGAGACCGGAGTGAGCTGCCCCACATCCTCGCCATAGATACGGACCCCGACCACGGTCTTGAGGCTGCGAGCCTTGGCAACCTCTAGTCGGTACAGCTCCGCCACAACAGAGCGCTCACTGCCACCATCGAGCAGTGCGGCCACCTCGCTGAGATGCTTTTCCTCACCGGTCACCTGGATGTTGCCGCCCCGGGGCAAGAGCAGGCGGGGCTCATCCGGGAGCGGCCCAGGCGGATGGATTCCCGCGGGGGTTGGGAGCGATGGTCACACGGGAGCGGAAGTCTGCGCCATCAAGGAACCCCCAGAGGCGAGCGGGAACTTGGAGCGCCAACCCTTGTTCCTTGAGTTTCTGCAGCGCTGGGGCCAGCTGGAGTAGACGGTCGTCAATGGCGTTGCCGAGCCACAGACCGTCGATCACCACAGCCGGGTATGGACTTCCCGCCGAGGGGACAAGCAGTGCAGGTTCGTTGGTGATGGTCTCGGGGGAGGTGACACGGCCTTTACGCGTGGCGAAGATGGTGTGGATTTCCCGGCGATGCAGATGCTCGAACTCGATCTCGCATGTCGCCGACGGCGCATCCCAAGGGGCGTAGGGCCGTAGGTTAACGGCCACAGGTGGCAGGTTGTAGGCAGTCAGGTCTCGGAGCGGGCCCCTGATGGGCCGCGTGGAATCTCGATCACTCCGGGTAGTTGCGCAGTGACGGGCACGATCTCCCCGTCCCAGTCGGTGCGCTGCCCTGGCTCGATAAGGATCCCGGTTGATTCGCCCTCCGCGCCGGACACCTGGACCCAGCCGCCCCAGACGGGCGGGGTCGGGAAGGGCCAGCGGAAGGTGTACAGCTTCCGACCCAGCAGGTTGATCGGGCGGGTTTCGCCCAAGTCCCGGTACAGAATCCGGACATAGCGAGGATTCCGTCCTGCCGCACTCGCCGCGGCCTTTTTTCGGCCCCTGCTAAACAGCGATTTTAGTAGCCCCATTTCATCCCCTTATGAGCACGGTTGACTACATTTCGCACGTCAGCCTAACGGACGGCCAAGCTGGATGTGCAATCGGGATCAGCAGGGCTCCCAGTCGTCGTCCGACTTTGTCAATGGCCGGTCGTCAGCAGTCCACGTCGCAGACTGCGCCTGCTCCAGGAGGCCTACACCGCTGCCTTGGAGCGCAAAACCAAGGAGCGAGAGACTGCGTCGATCAGACTTCAGCGCGAAGCGGAGAAGCTCGCCGCACTCCTCGGCCCAAAGGATCTCCCAATAGGGTGCCTATCCTCTCTCGGCGACACCCGAAAGCTGAGCCTCGAGGAGTAGGCAGGAGTCACCGAGCTGATACTGCGACCACTTTGCTTCGTCCTTGCAATGACACACAGCGTCGTCCTAATCGGCGCCGAGCAGGATCACTAGCCCGGCGCCCCAGCCCTAAACATCAGCCGCTCCCCAACGATCGACGCACACAGGCCTTCACTCTTTCGGGCGGAGGTCTTTTCGCATTTCCCGGGGACTTTTTCGGGGCCTGACTTTCAGCACCATTCGGCATCATCGGATATCATCCGGCGCTATAGCGTTTCCCCTTGTCGAAGCGTACTTCAGTGCCTGGCAAGGCTCTTCGCCGAGTTGTTTGGGGACGAGCCGGCCTGTAAGCCGGATTTTGTCTGACGGTGACCATCCATCTGAGGCCCGCCGTTGCCGGCGGGCTCCTGCAACCTACCCGGAAACCTCGCGCGAGCAGCGCTCGGACGGTTTCCGCGGCCAGCGGACTGGCCTTCTTGGTCTTGCTCCGGGTGGGGTTTACCGAGCTGCGCCGGTCACCCGGCGCACTGGTGGTCTCTTACACCACCGTTTCACCCTTACCCGGCCGTTGGGCCGGGCGGTCTGTTCTCTGTGGCACTGTCCCGCGGGTCGCCCCGGGTGGGCGTTACCCACCACCCTGCTCTGCGGAGTCCGGACTTTCCTCAGCCCGGTTTCCCGGGCCGCGATCACCCGGCCGACTCGTCCGGGCAGCAAGTCTAGCTCCCTCACCGGTTTTCAAGCGGCATAGGAAAACACCGTCCTGCCCTCGCTGAGTTCCACCCCGTCCAGTCGCACTCGAACCGCCCGGCCAGGTTCACGTCCATCCGCGGGCAGTTTCGCTTCCACCGCCGGATCGGCGATCTGGAAGGTTCCCATCCCGGACCTCGGATTGACATCGATGAGGACCGCATCGAAGACCTCACCCACCCGTGTCTGGAGAACCAGTGCCTCTGCCAGGTCCACCACCGCGTGTTCCCAGGCTCGGGCTCGCCGGTTACTGGCAGCCATCAGCTCCGGCAACCCAGTGAGGTGCTCGCGCGCCCACCCGGGAACCGGTTCTCCCTGCCCGATGCTCACGCAGATCTCAGACGCAAAACGATCCACCAGTCGCCGCAAGGGTGCGGTGACATGGGTGTAATGGGCCGCCAGGGCAGTGTGTCCCAGGTCATCTTCGGGCAGTGAACCATCGAAACTTCGGTAACCGGCGCCCCGGAACAGCGAGGCACAGCGGGCGAGCACCGCAAGCTCCGCGGGCTCCCCCGGTTCCAGCCCCCGGACGAAATCCGGGTATGACTGCGCGACGGGCCAGTCGACCCCCAAAGCCTCAGCGCTGAGACGGAGACGATCGACCGCCTCGGGAGCGGCGGCCGGCAGGGTTCTCAGGATCCCGACCGCTGCGCCCACCATGAGTTCGGCCGCAGCCATACCGGTCAGGAGCGAGACCTGGGCGTTGTGTCTTTCCACCGGTAGCGGGGAGCGAAACCTCGTCCGCCATGTTCCGTTCTCCGCGATGATCTCCTGTCCGGGAAGGTTGAGGGAAACGCCCCCGCGTTCAACCTCGAGGCGTTCCCGCAGCGCGCCGACAACGGGCAGCAGTGCGACGCTCGGATGCGCCCGGCCCGCATTCAGGTCTGCCTGAACCTCGTCGTAGGAGAGCTTCGCATACGAGCGAACCAAGGCCCACTCGACTCCCACCCCGATGGGCTCCCCGTCGGCATCCAGGTCGTGGGTCCACAGCACCGCCGGACGAGGCCTGCCATCGGCCAGCAGCGATCCGACTCCCTCCGAAAAGGAATCGGGATACAACGGCACCTTGGCCCCGGGCGCGTACAACGTTTCTCCGCGTCGCCTAGCCTCAGCCTCCAGGGAAGATCCCGGTCTCGCCCATGCCGTGACATCCGCAATGGCATAGTAGACCCGATATCCTGCCCCTCTCCGTTCGATCCGGACGGCCTGATCCAGATCCTTCGAGGATGCGGGATCAACGGTGACGAGCTCCACTACAGTCCGGTCGGAGTGCCTCGGAAAACCAGGAGGGTCTTTCCGGAGATGCTCCGCCTCGGCGAGCACGTCACCGGGGAAGCTGGTCGGCACCTCCAGTCTGCTGCGAAGCAAATCGAGTCCTTCAACAACAGCGTGGGGAATCTCCGGGGAGACCTTGAGTTCACGCCGTGGCATCAAAGTCCCGAATCAGCAGTCCGGACAAGGATTCGATCGCACTCGACGCATCTGAGTACCTCGTTCTGAGGGGCCTTGCGATACACGTCGAGATCCGAGATGGTGAGTTCGAGCTGGCACCCGCTGCACCGACCGCGATGCAGTCGAGCTGCCCCAAGCCCCCTGTGCGTCCGGATTTTCTCGTAGAGGGCGAGCAGCGGGGCAGGAACCTTTTCGGCCTCAGAGGCCCGACTGGCGGCGGCGGCTTTGGCCTCCGTACTCAATTTGCTGACCTCGGCGTCGCGAACAGCAACCTCGGCACGCAACATCTCCTCGACCTCTTTCTTCCGAGTGGCCAGTTCATCGCGTTCCGCTGTGGTCTCCTCGAGCTGCCCCATCAGATCGAGTTCGGCATCCTCCAATTCAATTATCCGCCGCTTGATGCGCTCCACCTCTTCCGTGAGCCCGCGCAACACCTTCGGGTCCGTGACGGATCCGTCCTCAACCCGTTTGTTTTCCCTGTCCAACCGGGTTCTCACCGGCACCAGATCAGATTCCGCCCGGCGCACAGAGAGCTCCAGATCCCCCACGCGGGTGGTGACGGCCACCAGGTCGTCGGTGACGGCCTGCCGATTCCTCATCAATTCAGCGATGCGGGCGTGTTGTGGCAGCTTCTTGGCGGTGTGCTGCAAACGCCCGATCTCAGAGTCAAGTTCAGCAAGGGTGAGCAGGCGCTGCTGGTCAGCGGGGTCTGCGAGCATGAGTTTCCTCCCAACGTTCTGGAACGCAAATCTACCGGGGATCTAGACTCTTGACCCATGAGCACAGAGCAGGTAGACAGCCACGAGGCGAAAGATCGCACAGACAACCGGAAGTCCCCCTACTCGGAGGCCTTCAAGAAGTTCATCGTCTCGGGTTGGGCTCCCTACTCAGAGACACCGCCCGAGCGGCTGGCAGCCGCCGACTGGACTCCCGCACGCTGGACCTCCCTGCGTGAGGCCTTCCCCGGCGCAACCCTCGTGGTCCCTGCCGGGCCGTACAAGGTGCGCTCCAACGACTGTGACTATCGGTTCCGTCCCCACTCCACCTTCGCCTGGGTGACGGGGCTGGGTGAGGACCGGGAACCCGACGCGGTCGCCGTGGTCTCCCCCGACGATGTCTGTCTGTACTTCCGTCCCCGCTGCCCCAGGACGGATGAAGAGTTCTACGCCTCCAGCCGTTACGGAGAGATGTGGGTAGGTCAGCGCGACTCGTTGGAGGAGATGGCCGCCCGAGTCGGTTTCCCCTGCAGGGATCTGCGCCAGCTGAGGGATGACCTTTCCGGGATCGCCGGGCTGCGTGTGGTGCGCGAGAGCGATCCGGAGATCACCGCCATGATCGACGAGCTGCGTAGCGGCCAAGCCCAGGAAGCAGACACCGAGTTGTTCCGCACACTCTCCGAGCTGCGCCTGGTCAAGGACGATTTCGAGGTCAATGAATTGCGCCGTGCCTGCGATGCCACCCGGGTGGGTTTCGAGGCGGTGGCCCGCGAGCTTCCGGACGCCGTGGCAGGCGGTCGTGGTGAACGCTGGGTGGAGGGAGTCTTCGGTCTGCACGCGCGCCACCTGGGAAACGACGTCGGCTACGACACCATCTCCGCGGGCGGTGATCACGCCAATACTCTCCACTGGATCCGCAACGACGGCGACATCCTGAACGGCGACCTGTTGCTGCTGGACGCCGGGGTCGAGGTCAATTCGCTGTATACGGCGGATGTGACCCGCACGCTTCCGGTCAATGGCCACTACACCGACGCGCAGCGCCGTGTCTACGAGGCGGTCTTGGCCGCCCAGGAGGCCGGTATCGCGGCCTGCAGGGCGGGCAACGGCTTCTTGGATCCGCACCGTGCTGCCATCCGGGTGATCGCCGAGTTCCTGGCGGAGATCGGTGTGCTGCCCTGCTCGGTCGAGGAAACCCTCGCCGACGACGGGGGGTATCACCGGCGTTGGATGGTGCACGGCACGTCGCATCATCTGGGTCTGGATGTCCACGACTGTGCAGCCGCTCGCCGGGAGAAGTATCGCGACTCCGAGCTGTTGCCGGGCATGGTGATCACGGTGGAACCAGGTCTCTACTTCAAGTCGACTGATCTTCTCGTGCCTGAGGAGTACCGGGGCATCGGGGTGCGCATCGAGGATGACATCCTCATCACTGAGGGGGATCCTGAGAATTTGTCGGCCTCACTGCCCCGCGCAAGCAGGGATGTGGAGGCCTGGCTGGCGCGACTGAGGAAGTGAATGCTGGCCTCGGTGGGTGTCACCCCATCGAGGCGAGCTTTTTCTCACATTCAGATCTGCGTCTCGTCAGTCGTCCGGAAGTTCTTTCTTGGTTTGGCGGGCCACACGTTCCATGAATGCACGCAGCAAATTCGCCGTGGTGTCCGGAGCGGCCACCGTGACCTGGTGGGACGCCTCGGGGATCACGGAAAGCTGGGCCCCGGGCACAGTTTCTGCGACCAGTTCCTGACCCGCGATCGGCGTCGAGCTGTCACGCTCTCCTGCGATGAGGAGGAGCGGGCATCGAATGTCGGCCAGGTCGGCTCGCACATCGTGATGCGCCAGGCAACGGCAGAGCTGAGCATAGGAATGATCGTCAGCCGCAGCCAGGCCCTCCATTATGGTGGTCGTGACACGAGGGTTGGCTGCCTTGAACGTCGGGGTGAACCAACGTTTGGAGGTTTCCTCCAGCAGTTGTTGCGTACCTGCGGCCTCCACCTGTTCAGCCCGTTCGAACCACCTGTCGGGTTCCCCCACGGTGGCCGCCGAGCACAGCACTGCCACACCTGCCAGTTCGTCTGCATGGTCACGAGCCAGGTGCAGGCCGGTCGCCCCACCGATGGAGAGCCCTGCGAAAATCACGGGAAGTTCACCGATTCGTTCTCGAACTTCGTGAATCACGTGCATGATGGCCGAGGCGACAACGTCCAGGGTCGGCTCGTCCGCATCATCCCACACTTCGCTCAACGCGTGTCCGGGATAGTCGACGAACACCACTCGGGCATCATTGGTCAGCAGCTCCGCCACCTTCGCCCACTGATGCGAACAATTCCCGCCGAGGCTGGGGGCAACCACGAGGAGACGGTCGGCGCGGCTGGTGGGGTTGTACAGATCCCAGGTCAATTCCATGCACAGAACCCTACTCAGTCGATCCTGGCGGCCTTGCCACCGGGCCACGTGGCGAGCAACTCACGCGCCTGGCCCGCGACCTTATGCTCACACAGCACCTCATACCCGGTGGCAACTACCTGCCGCATCGAGTCAAAATCACGTCGTCCCCCGCTCAGCCCATACGCCAAGGCCGCGGAGAGCATCCCAAAAGTGACCCCGAGACCGAGCCCGGCGAAGAGCAGGGTCAGGAACGCGCTCTCACTTTGCATGAACAGGTAGAACATCAAACCCACGACGATCCCGGTGCCGAGTCCCGAGACAGCGCCCTGGACCAAGACGGAACCCCACGTGCGTCGTCCCGTCACCCGTTCCACCGATTTCAAGTTGGTTCCCACGATCATCAGGTTGGCCACCGCAAATTTCGAATCCGACAGGAAGTCAACCGCGGCCTGGGCCTCCTCGTAGGTGCGGTAACTCCCAACACGCTGAGGATAATCCAGCTCAAACAACCTGTTGGTGGAGACGATGGGGACGAATCGTCGCGGCGGAACAGCGGGGGTCATCTTGGCTCCTGATCGGTGTCCGGCAAGCGTTCACACGTTGCCCAAGTGTAGATTCTTGTCCATGAGCGCCAAGGAATCAGCGGTTTTCATCTCCCGCCTGATCGGTCTGCCCGTGGTCGATGCAGCGGGTGATCAGGTAGGGCGCGTGAAGGACGTGGTTTTCCACTTGCGCACCGGAAACCTAGCACCCCGGGTACGCGGCCTGGCAGTTGAGTTATTCGCCCGACAACGGATCTTCGTTCCTATGATCCGAGTTCACAACATAACGGTCAACCAGGTGGCGATTCTCGGTCAGGTCGACACCCGTCGCTTCAGCAAACGTGAGACGGAGTGGCTCGTGGCCGCCGATCTGTTCGATCGTCCCGTCCCGCGAGATGTCCCGACCCACATCTACGACGTCTCCATGATTCAGGTGCGCAACCGCGAGTGGGAACTATTCCAGGTTGCCATCACGAGCCGCACCCGGGTGAGTCGCTTCGGATTCGGCGGTCGCCGCGTCACCGACATCATTCAGTGGAACCAGGTTCCAGACCTGGTGTTGACGACCGGACGTTCCCCGGAACACTTGGTGGCGAAGTTCTCCGACATGAAGCCCGCGGACATCGCCCAGGAGCTACACGACCTCGACCCGGATCGCCTGGTCGACGTCATCGATGCACTTGACGACGAAACTTTGGCGGAGGCTCTCGAGGAACTTCCCGGGGACGAACAGATCAAGATGATCTCGAGGTTGGAGACCAATCGTGCCGCCGATGTGCTGGCAGAGATGGACCCGGACGACGCCGCAGACCTCATCAAGGAACTCCCGGAGGCGGTCGCGGAGGACCTGCTCGAGCACATGGAACCGGAGGATGCCTCCGACGTGCGCCGGCTGCTGGTTTATGGCGAGTTCACAGCCGGCGGCATGATGACCCCGGAACCAGTGGTGCTGGGGACGGATGCGACAGTGGCAGAGGCCCTGGCCCACATCCGTGAGGAACAGCTGACCCCGGCCCTGGCCTCCATGGTGTTCGTCACCCGTCCCCCCTTGGAAACCCCGTCGGGCCGCTACGTGGGAGCAGTGCACTTCCAACAGCTGCTGCGGGCCGCCCCCACCTTGATGGTGGCGACGATGCTGGACCACAACCTGGAGCCCCTGAACCCCGACTCACCCCTGGCGCAGGTGTCGCGCTTCTTCGCCACCTACAACCTGGTGGTCGCCCCCGTGGTTGATTCCGACGGAGCACTCGTCGGAGCAGTCACCGTAGATGACGTCCTCGATCACATGCTGCCCGACGACTGGCGCGGCACCCAGATGGACGAGCCGGTGGAGGTGAACCATGGCTGAGCGCAGTCCCCTGTCGGAACCACGGTCGAGGCGGCGCCGACTGCTGCCGAAGGTGACTCTCGACTCGGAGGCTTTCGGCGAGTTCGCGGAGGCCGCCGCCCGTTTCATGGGAACCGGCAAATTCATCGCCTACATGACGGTTTTCGTCGGAGCATGGGTGATCTTCAACGTGGTCGGCATCTACGGTTTTTCCTGGGATCCCTACCCTTTCATCCTGCTGAACCTGTTCTTCTCGACGCAGGCCTCCTACTCGGCCCCCCTGATCCTGCTGGCGCAGAACCGGCAGGAGGTGCGAGACAAACTGAGCCTCGACGAGGACCGCCGTCTGGCAGCCCAGTCGCGGGCCGACATGGACTTCTTGGCCCGCGAGATCGCCGCCATCCGGATGCATCTCGGCGAGCTAACCACCCGCGACTTCGTACGCTCGGAGCTGCGGTTCGAACTGCGTGAACTCACAGAGCGTCTGGAACAGGCACTCAGCGAGAAGAGGGAGGAACCATGAGCGGACCACAGTCGATCAGCTGGTATTCCGTGGTGCTGCTCGCGGGGCACATGGTCATGGCGGTAGTGGCCACATGGTCGCTCTGGGTGCTCGGTTCAGGTTTCTGGGTCGGACTGGGCGCTGCCCTCCTGGCACTGATTGCCTACGGTTTCGTGTGGAGGCTTCGCTTGGCCCCCGCCGCACACAATCGTTTCACCTACCGGCAACGGCTGACCGTACACCTGATTCTCGGGCCCACCATCGTGGTGCTGGCAGTCCTCACATCCATCTGGTTACCAGCCCTGGCAGGTATCAGCATGGTCCTGCTGGGAGACGCCCTGGACTCCCGTACCGATAAGGAAGAGCTGGAAACCAGCTGAACTGTGCGGGAGTATGGAGGGGTGACGAACGAGAACCCCCTTCTTCCCTTGGTCCGAGCTGCTCTGCACACGGTCGAGGATCCCGAAATTCACCGCCCAATCACAGAGCTGGGCATGGTCGATGAAGTGACAGCCACCGACGATGGCCAGATCTTCATTCGAGTCCTACTGACCGTCCCCGGGTGCCCAATGCGTGCCGAGATAACCAGCCGCGTGACCGAGGCCGTGGGAGCCGTCGAAGGTGTCAGAGACGTGCGTGTCGAACTCGGCGTGATGGATGAGGAGCAACGAGCCGCGATGCGACAGGTGCTGCGCGGTGGCCAACCGGAACGCGAGATCCCGTTCGCCAGGCCGGGAAATCTGACGAAGGTGATCGCAGTAGCTTCCGGCAAAGGCGGTGTTGGTAAGTCCTCAGTCACGGTGAACCTAGCCTTGGCCCTCGCGAAAGCAGGTCGTAGCGTCGCCATCCTCGATGCCGACATCTATGGCCACTCCGTGCCGGATCTCCTGGGTCTGGGTGATACACGTCCAACGGTCGTCGACGACATGATTCTGCCGGTCCCGGCAGCAGAAGGACTGAAGGTGATCTCGGTGGGTATGCTGAAACCCTCCCGGGATCAAGTAGTGGCGTGGCGTGGCCCCATCCTTGACCGAGCTCTCACCCAGCTGCTGGCCGATGTTTTCTGGGGGGATGTGGATTTCCTGCTTCTCGATCTTCCCCCGGGCACGGGAGACGTCGCGATGAGTCTGGGACAGAAAATCCCGAACTCCGAGGTCCTGGTAGTGACCACCCCACAGCTCGCTGCATCTGAGGTCTCGGAGCGGGCTGGAACGATGGCGCACATTCTCAAACAGAGGGTGCTCGGAGTGGTTGAGAACATGAGCTGGCTGGAGTTCACCGCTCCCGACACCGGGAAGTCCTACAGGATCGAACTCTTTGGCTCCGGAGGCGGCATCCTGGTAGCGGAAGCATTGAGCGAGCGCCTCGGATACGAGGTGCCGCTGCTGGCCCAGGTGCCCTTTGATGAAGCTCTCCTGCAAGGGGGCGACAGAGGAGAACCCCTCGTTCTTGGCGCCCCAGAGCATCCAGCCGCGCAAGCCTTGCTGAAGCTGGGTGAAGAGCTGGCAAATCGCAGCCGGAACCTTGTGGGGAAGATGCTTCCCGTGAGTCCAGCCTGATCAGGTCGCCTCTGGGTCATAGGGGGCCGCGAGAAGCGCGAGCGTTGCGGCGTCCGTTTCGATCATCGAATCGTTTGTCACCGCTGTCGAAGCTGTCGCTTCTGCAGCGGCCTTCACGGTGCTGCTCACTGTGGAGATCTCGCGTTTGGCCTCCTCAATGGCCGCGATCTCCTCGCGCATGTGTTTGGCAACGAATTTCTTGGGGTTGAGGTCTTCGAGCTTGAGGTCAGAGTATTCGGGGCCGAGTTCTTCACGCAGCTGTGTCTGGGCATTGTTCGCAATATTCCTGACTGCCACGAACACCCGGGCCGCCTTGCGCGCGAACATGGGGAGCTTCTCGGGGCCGAACATGACGACGCCGAGTATCAGAAGAAGGATCAGCTCGGAGGCGTCAATGTTGAACACACGCTCAGGCTACCCGTGACCAGGCTCTCAGCCAATCCCGACCAACCGCCCCAGGCCACTTCCCATGCGCTCCACAAAGCCGAACTTGTTCTCCTGCATCTGCGGGAGGGTCTTACATGCCTCGGCCATCAGAGTTCGTGGGCCGTTGGTGGCCACGGAGACCACGCCTTCGCCCACCTGCCAGACAGACACCTGAGGAAGTCCCGGAGAATCGTCAGAGATCCGGTTTCCGCCTGCCAGCACACCCAGGGTCCATGACACGCTCAGGGTACGGACGCCATCGGAATAGACCAGCCGCTGGTAGGACTTCTCTCCTTCTCCAGAACTGGCATGGGCCACCAGGGGAAGCCCCCCCAGCTCTAGTGGACACTCTGGCAGGCCCACGCACCATCCGGAAGTGCTGGCGCTGGATACGGATTCCATCGGGTAGGGCTGGGTGGAGGCCGTGGCTAGCTGTGCCGTTCCGATGCTTATCGTGACGAACCCGAAGACCAGTGTGGGGCTTCCAGCCACGTTGTATCGCTCCACCCACAGGGGAAGTCCCGTTTCGTCATCGAGCCACCAGCGGGCCACGAGATACCCGTCGCCATGCGCCTCGACAACAGAAGCGCTGCGCCCTGCAATGTCGTCCGAGCTCTGATAGGTGTAAAACTGCAGCCCGGTGCCGACAAGGGATGAGCAGCACCCCATCGTGGGGACGAACCACGAGAGGAAACGCTCCCCGGTTGCATCGAGAACCGTCAGGCTGGCTCCTTCACCTGCAACAACATCGACTTCCACGTCATTAGCCCGGTGAGAACCGTCTCCGTCCATGAGCCAGACCCGTTGCCGCCCGGAATAGGTAATGCTCTGACCGTTGTTACCGAGACGGGCCATCGCGTTGCTCTCGTCGATAGGCACTGCCGGACCGAGATTGATGGGGCGAGGAGACAGCTGCACGGCCGCCCCGGGACGGGCTCCTCGTTCACGCGCCCACTGGACGGCGCCAACGCCTTGACCGACATTGATCGTGGTGAGGGCCAGCGAGTACTGCTCACGCGCTGCCCTGACTGGGTCCCCTATGATCGTGGGTTCTTTCGCCAAGGCCAGCGAAAGCATCATCAACGTCGCGAGCGCGAGAGTCGCGGCCACGCTTCCTCTGAGTAGTCGCCAGCCGACGCTTCGACAGCGCGTTCCGTCCTCGGCGATCAGGTAGAGAGGCTGATCGCACTCATTTCCTGCGATGTCTTGAAGTCGTTCGGTCAAGGATTCTGGTAGAGGGGCTACCGCTTGGCAGGAACTCAGTCTGGAACGCACTCGCCGCAGTTCCTCGACGACAGATGCGCAGCGCGAGCACCGGATCAGGTGTTCACTGACCTGGTTGACGCGACGTTCCGGCAACGTCTTATCGACGAACCCTGAAAGGTCGTCCTCGTAGCGGCGGCATTCGTTTCCCCGCACCTCCTATGACACCCCGAGGTATCGGGCATGGTCCTCGTTCGGTGCGCGGTGGGCAAGCGCATCGCGCAATTGTGCGCGTCCACGAGCGATCCGGCTGCGCACGGTGCCGAGCTTGATCCCCAACACCTGCGAGATCTCCTCGTAGCTCATTCCCTCGATATCGCAGAGCACAACGGCAACACGCTGCTCGGGTTTCAGAGCCGCCAGGGCACTCGCCACGTCTGCGTCCAAGGCCCCTTCCGTGTGGAGTTCCTCAGGGCTGCGGTCCTGTCCCCAGACGTGCTCGGGAGCGGAGCTGAGAGCATCCATGCGGATCCGCTGCCTACGCCGCGCAGAATCCAAGAACAGGTTGGTGGTGATGCGATGCAACCAGCCCTCGAGAGTGCCGGGCTGGAAGTTGTGGATTGACTTGAACACCCGAACGAACACGTCCTGGGTGAGGTCCTCGGCGTCGTGACGATTGCCGGTGAGCCGGTAGGCCAGCCTGTAGACCTGCGCCGAGTGATCCCGGACGAGTTCCGCCCACGTGGGCGCAACCCAGTCCGAATCGTTCGGTCTCGTCTTGTTGCGGAACACGCCTCGCCTCTCCATGGGAACAATCTGGCACTTCATCCTGTGAGGAACCTGTGCGTAAAGCCTTCCACACCTCCCCACAGCGCTCAACGGGCAGTGACAAAGTTTTGTTCCCAACGGGTTTTGCCACTGCTGGAATCCCTCGGGCCCCTGCAAAATTCCAGGGAAATGCTCAGAGTTGAGCGTCCAGAATCCCGAGGAAACGTTCCAAGAGTTCCGGAGCGACCTTTCCCATGGGGGGGCGGCACATCCCAACGTCGAAGCCGCAGCGGTTCAACGCTGCTTTGACCATCATCGTTCCCTGGGTGGCAAACACCCCTCGGAACACTGGCAGCAGCTGGGCGTTGAATTGCCGCGCTTGTTCGAGATTCCCCGCAACGAAGGCATCAAGAAGCGCTCGCACCTGAAGACCTGAGAAGTGCGTAGACGTCCCGACCACTCCGGCTCCCCCCACAGCCAACAAAGGAAGCAGGTAGGCGTCATCGCCCGCGTAATAGGTCAGCGTGCTGTTGGCGATCACCACCGAGGACGAGCAGATGTCTCCCTTGGCATCCTTGACCGCAGCGATCCTGGGATGGTCTGCCAAACGTATCAGGGAGGTCTCCGGAATTGGAATCCCGGCACGATGGGGGATGTCGTAGAGCATGATGGGCAGTTCACTGGCATCAGCCACAGCAAGGAAATGCTCCTCGAGAGCGTCGACAGGTGGTCTGGAATAGTAAGGGGTCACCACCAACAACCCATCGGCGCCAGCATCGGCGGCTTGTCTCGAGAGTTCAATCGTGTGGTGTGTGTCGAAGGTTCCGACCCCAGCCACAACTGACGCACGGTCCCCGACCGCTTCGATCACCGTACCGAGCAGCTCCCGTTTCTCCTCGTCGCTGGTGGTGGGCGACTCTCCGGTGGTTCCATTGATCACCAATCCGTCATGTCCTTGGTTGTCAACCAAGTGCTGGGCTAGCCGGGCCGCTTCTGTGAGATTCACTTTCCCGTCAGGCCCAAATGGGGTGATCATGGCGGTCAGCAGCCGCCCAAAAATAGGCTGTTCCGGACTTGCAGACATGGTTCAGGCCTCCTCGAAATTGACAAGGATTTCCTCGTCGTGGACGTTCCTCCGCCCAGTTCTCGTCAGTGTCACTGAGCCAATTCCCGATGATGTGGCTGCTGTGACGAACCTCATGCAGCAACCGGCTGCACCGAGCACCTGCCACGCACTGCTCAGGTCCTCGGCACTCGCCACATGACTCATGCGCTTTAGGATAGAGCTTCCACGGATAAGAGCATCGAACTGGGTAGAGTTGCCGTGTGACTCACATAGCTGATTCTCCCATTCCGGCACCGACGGCGGAGAGCTGGAGCTTCGCCGAGGCTCACTCCCCTCTTGCCGATGGCCTTCAGCAGGCCCGTTCGGAGGCCATTCAGGCCGGGCTCACACCGGTCAGTCCAGGCGTTGCGTCCACTCTCACTGTCCTTGCCAAGGCTGTGAATGCACGAACCGTGGTAGAGATCGGCACAGCCTTGGGTACCTCGGCGCTACCGCTGCTCGCTGGCATGACCTCCGACGGTGTACTGACGAGCATTGATTCCGAGGCGGACAATCAGCTTCCGGCACGAGTTTTCCTAAACGCGGCAGGCTACCCACCGTCACGTTGTCGACTGATCGCGGGCACCCCGCTGGAGATACTGCCAAAACTACGGGACGGCGCCTACGACATCGTCTTCATCAATGGCGACAAACTGGAATATGTCGAGTACGTGGCCGCTGCCTTGCGTCTCCTGCGCTCGGGTGGGCTTCTCATCCTGCATGACGTGCTCTGGTACAACACCGTCGCCAACCCGGGCCGGGAAGGCGACGAGACGATCATCATCCGTGAGGCCCTTGACGCAGTGCAGGCGGCCGAGAGCTATACGACCACTCTGCTCACCGTGGGGAACGGGTTGCTGGTGGCCGTCAAGAACTGAGCGATCAGGATTCCCGCTCAAGCTGAGTGGCTGCCCGGAAGAATCACTCCGAGCAGCCACTCACGTTTTCTTTGCTCAGTCGCGTGGGACAACCTTGTCCTTGCCGACGACGACCACACCGCTAGGCGAGACGTGGAAACCTCGATCCCGGTCATGGTCGTGGTCGACACCAATCTGCGCCCCGTCCTCGACGAGAACGTGCTTGTCGAGGATGGCACGACGCACCACCGCGTCCCGACCGACACGCGCACCGTCCATTAGCACGGAATCCGAGACCTGGGACCACTTATCGATGCGCACGTTCGGCCCCAGCACGGTACGGTCCACCTCGCCGCCGGAAATGATGCATCCGGGATTGACGATGGAGTCCTCCGCCTTTCCGCGAATGACGAATTTTGCCCCGGGCGCTTGAGACTGGTTCGTCAGCAAAGGCCAGTCGCTGTTGTAGAGGTTGAACTCCGGATCCACGGAGACCAGGTCCATGTGGGCCTCATGGTAGGCATCGATCGTACCGACGTCGCGCCAGTAGTTGAGGTCCTTGTCAGTTGCCCCGGGAACTACGTTGTCCTTGAAGTCGTAGACCTGAGACTGCCCCTGGGCCGTGAACCACGGGACGATGTCACCGCCCATGTCATGCTTGGCCGTCGGGTTCTCCGCATCGGCCCGGAGCGCTTCCACCAGCGCGTGCCGGGAAAAGATGTAGTTGCCCATCGAGGCGAATGACTCATTCGGCGAGTCCGGCAGCCCCGGCGGATCGGCGGGTTTCTCCAGGAAGTTCTTGATGCGTTTGTCCTCGCCTGCATCAATGATGCCAAAAGCACTGGCCTCACTGCGGGGTACACGGATCCCCGCGACCGTACAGCCGAGTCCGGAATCGATGTGAGCATCCACCATCTGCTCGATGTCCATCCGGTAGATGTTGTCCGCGCCGAACACGACGACATAGTCGGGATTGGCATCACGGATCAGGTTGAGCGACTGGTAGATGGCGTCGGCGGATCCCTGATACCAGCGGGGACCCAAACGCTGCTGAGCGGGAACGGGCGTCACATAAGCGCCCATGAGGGTTGAGAACCGCCACGTCATGGAGATGTGCCGGTCTAGGGAGTGGGATTTGTACTGGGTCAGGACTGCGACCTGGGTCAACCCAGAGTTCGCGAGATTGGACAAGACGAAGTCGATCAGCCGATAACTGCCTCCGAACGGCACTGCTGGCTTGGCGCGATCGGAGGTCAGCGGCATCAACCTCTTCCCCTCGCCACCAGCGAGGACGATTGACAGGATCTTCGGGCGTGCCACCATGCTTGAAACCTAGCGCTTCACCGGGTCCCTTACAACAGCTTCGGGAAGATATCATTGCTGAGCATGAAACTGTCGCTGCTGACTCGTGAGTATCCACCATCGATTTACGGCGGTGCGGGGGTCCATGTGGCCCAGCTCGTCCCGCAGCTCAGGAAGTTCATCGACGTCGATGTTCACTGCATGGGAGAACCCCGTGACGGCGCCCTCGCGCATCCGGAATCCTGGCCAACCGGGGCAAACGCGGCCCTACGGGTGCTGGGAGCCGACCTGTCAATGGCCGCCGCCATCGCCGAGGACACCGATGTGCTGCACTCCCATACCTGGTACGCCAACATGGGAGGTCACCTGGCAGGGCTGATGCTGGACCGCGCCCACGTAGTAACCTCGCATTCGCTGGAACCACACCGCCCCTGGAAGGCGGAACAGCTGGGAGGCGGGTATCGGGTGTCCTCATGGGCCGAGAAAACCGCCTTCGAAGCTGCCGACGCCGTCATCTCCGTGTCCGAGGGGATGCGCAAAGACGTCCTTGCCTCCTACCCGAATCTTGACCCCGACAGGGTGTTCGTGGTCAAGAACGGAATCGACACCGACGAGTTCAAACCGGACAACGGCACCGACGTGATGCAGGAGTTGGGCATTGACCTGGACCTTCCGACCGTGGTGTTCGTGGGTCGCATCACCCGCCAGAAAGGACTCATCCACCTGGTGCGGGCAGCCCAGCAGTTCGATCCCGAAACCCAGGTCGTGCTGCTCGCAGGAGCTCCCGACACCCCGGAGATCGCTGCCGAGTTCGATGACGCGTTCTCGAAACTTCAAGCCAAACGCAGCGCGCCCGTGATCTGGATACCGGAAATGCTTCCCCGGGCCTCCGTGAGACAGGTCATGACCCACGCAACAGTCTTCGCCTGCCCAAGCGTCTACGAGCCTCTCGGAATCGTGAACCTGGAGGCCATGGCATGTGAAACAGCAGTCGTCGCCTCCGCGGTGGGTGGGATCCCGGAGGTTGTGGTGGACGGGACCACGGGGCTGCTCGTCCCCTACGACCCTGCTCAGGCAGCCGATCCCGACTTCATCTCCGGCTTCGAGGCAGATTTCGCCACCAAGGTGAACCGTCTCACCAGCGACCCCGCGCTTGCCGAGAAGTTCGGGAAAGCTGGAAGGCAGCGTTGCATCGATGAGTTCTCATGGGAGCAGATCGCGAAGGAGACCATCGCGGTCTACGAGAAGGCCATTGCTTTCCACGGAAATCGCTGAAGACTGAAGGTCGCCCGGGAGAAACCTCCCGGGCGACCCTGTCAAGGTGGATTCGGTCGTACTCAGCCAACGACGCCCTTTAGGGCGTTGAGCAGATCGGTTGCCTCCGTGGCATTCATCTCAACCACCAGTCGTCCCCCGCCATCAACCGGAACGCGCATCACAATGCCACGCCCCTCCTTCGCGACCTCCATGGGTCCGTCTCCCGTGCGGGGTTTCATCGCTGCCATGTGCCAAACCTCAATCCTTGGAGTCCAAGTGAACTCCTCCATTATTCCGCATCTGCAAAGTCCCTGATGCATCAACCAGGCTGGGATTGACCGGGGACGGCGCTTCCAAACCAGCGACGAGCCCGGCAGCAGGCTGCCTAGAACGCACACCAAGATTCTCGACAATCCGATTGATCACTACATCAACGGCCTGCATGTCGTAGCCTCCGGCGACGACGTCGAACTGGGGAGGCCCCGGCGGCGGTTGCCGTTCGGCCTCTGCCACGAACTGGTCCACCTGCGCCTGCTCATAGCCAACCGAGACAGTGGGAAGGCGTAGTTGCCTCACGAACTTCTCCCCGAAGGGAAGATCTGGGATGAAGGCCTTGGGCCTGTCATTCACCGGCTCAGGCATCTCCCCGAGCCGCCCGGTCCCTGCCCAGGCCGCCAGGACGAGAACCACCATGAAAACTGCCCCGAAGACCCAGATCATGCGTCAGAGCCTACTGTTCGGATTCGGTCAGGAGATCCCATGGCAGCGATTGCCTCATCAACATCATCAGTAAGAGTGATCAACTCCAGATCACCCGGACTGATGAACCCGCCAGCTTTGACCTGCTGTGTGATCCAATCGAGCAGCGGCCCCCAGAAATGACTTCCGAACAACACCACCGGGAAGTGGGTCACTTTGCCGGTCTGAATCAGCGTCAGCGACTCGAACAACTCATCGAGGGTGCCGAAGCCGCCGGGCATCGTGACGAATCCACGCGAGTACTTCAGGAACATCGTCTTGCGGGCGAAGAAATAGCGGAAGTTGATGCCAAGCCCGACGTAGGGGTTGAGCCCCTGCTCGTGGGGAAGCTCAATCCCCAACCCCACGGATGTGCCACCCCCCTCGACGGCCCCTTTGTTGCCTGCTTCCATGATGCCGGGCCCACCACCAGTGATGATGGCGAACCCTTTTTCCACGAGGCCCCGGGCAATCTGTTCCGCTGCGCGGTACATCGGATCGGTGGGACTGATTCGTGCTGAACCGAAGATGCTGACGGCAGCGGGAAGATCGTGGAGGGTGTCGAATCCTTCCACAAATTCGGCCTGGATACGCAGCACCCGCCACGGGTCCTTACTGGCCCATTCGTCCCCGTCGGAGCCAAGAAGGGCCTCGTCAGCGGTCAGTACCTCATTGTGGGCCTGGCCACGCAGCACCACAGCTCCTTGACGGCGTTCGGTCATCAGGTTCCTCCTTCATGCAAGCCAGCGGCGAAGACCGTCGGCGCAAATCCTCAGGTGATCGGCTGGACAGCGTTCGTCGTCACGGTGAGCCAGCGACGAATCCCCGGGACCATAGTTGACCGCAGGAATCCCGAGTGCGGAAAAACGGGACACATCGGTCCAACCGTACTTGGGGAGCGCCTCCCCACCGACCGCGTTGACGAACTCCTGCGCAAGCGGTCGATCCAGCCCGGGTCTAGCCGCCCGGGACAGGTCGGTCACCTCGAATGTGTACCCGTCGAAGACCTCCCTCAGGTACCCAAGAGCCTCGTCGAGGCTCTTGTCGGGTGCGAACCGGTAGTTGATCTCTACCCATGCCTGAGGCGGAATGACGTTGCCTGCCACTCCCCCACCGATGCGAACGGCGTTGAGACCCTCCCGATACTCCAGACCCTCCACCTCGATCCTCCTCGGTTCGTAGGCAGCAAGCCGTGTGAGCAGGTCCGCTAGGCCATGGACTGCGTTGTTTCCCATCCAGGCGCGGGCGCTGTGGGCGGCCTTGCCTTCGATGGTGATTCTGATGCGGATGGTTCCCTGGCATCCTCCCTCGACCCGGGCTCCTGTCGGCTCCATGAGAACCGCGAAATCCGCCTCGAGCAGGTCGGGGCGGTTGCCCGCCAGCCGCCCGAGGCCGTTCAGGGATGCGTCCACCTCCTCGTGGTCGTAGAACACCCAGGTGACGTCGAAACGGGGTTGATCGAGTTCGCAGGCAAGCTTTAATGCGACTGCCACCCCGCCCTTCATGTCCACAGTGCCCCTGCCGTGGATCACAACCCCTTCCGGAGTTTCCTCCACCGTGCTCGGAAGGTTTCCGGCCACTGGAACGGTGTCAAGATGACCGGCCACCACCACTCGCTGCTCACGACCGAGCCGGGTCCGGGCCACCACACAGTCACCGTCGCGTACCACCTCGAGATGAGACTGAGCGCGAAGCAGCTCCTCTACCAGGTCCGCAAGCTGCTTCTCGTTCCCGGAAACGCTCTCGACGTCAACGACGGAACGTAGCAGGCTAACGAGATCGGCGTGGGGGTCAAGATTCATGGCTGCGAGCCTACTGCCACGCACACCAGCAACAACCACGAAGTGCCCCATGACTGTAGGGTTCGTTTGATCCGGGCAGGTCAGCGACCGGAGATCCCTCGAGATCATCGCTGCACCTGGGACCTGTCCCGGGATCGTTATCGCCCGTGTTCACTACACTTGCCCGCATGACTGACGTTCCTCGCCAGGGCTGGGGCTGGGGCCTCGCCACCATTCACACCTCCGGTTCCGTTCTCGACGTGTTCTACCCGGAACCACGAATCGGCGGTGAGGTCACCCGGGAGGCCCCCGACTCATTGCTGGCAGCCCAGCTCACGGACGACCTGCGCCACGTCACCACGAAGGTGGTGTGCGTGGTCATCGACCTCGACACCGCTCCCGAGAACACTGAGGATGCCTACCTGCGGCTGCACCTGCTCAGCCATCGCCTGGTCCAGCCACACGGGCTCAACCTCGACGGCATCTTCAGCAAACTGCCGAATAACGCCTGGACCAGTCATGGCCCAGTCCGTGTGGAGGATGTCGCTCCTCTCCGCACATCGCTTCGCAGCCAAGGCGAGACTCTGCTGGTCTTCGGCGTGGACAAATTCCCACGCATGACCGACTACGTCGTCCCCGCGGGAGTTCGTATCGGGGATGCGGACCGAGTGCGGTTGGGGGCTCATCTGGCTTCCGGCACCACCGTGATGCACGAAGGGTTCGTGAACTTCAACGCCGGCACATTGGGAACCTCCATGGTCGAAGGACGCATCTCCGCCGGGGTGGTCGTCGGCGATGGTTCCGACATCGGCGGCGGCGCCTCCATCATGGGCACCCTCTCCGGAGGTGGCAAGGAAGTCATCCGCATCGGTGAGCGCTGTTTGCTCGGAGCGGAATCCGGCGTTGGGATCTCGCTGGGTGACGACTGCATCGTGGAGGCCGGGCTTTACGTGACCGCAGGCACGAAGGTGGAGTTGCCCGACGGTCGCGTGGTCAAAGCCCGGGAACTCTCCGGCGTCCCCGGCCTTTTGTTCTTGAGGGATTCACAATCAGGAAAAGTCGTGGTCAAACCACGTCAAGGCAGCACTGTTGAACTGAACGACGAACTGCACGCCAACTGACATGCGCAAGAAGACAGCAATACTCCTGGTTACAGCACTCGTGCTAGTGGGCCTCCTCGGCTTCGGCGCCTGGAAGGGATACGAGTGGTTCATCACCCGCACGACTCCGAACGCCTGCTATCTACAGGTCGCAGGTGTGGAGGAACCGCTCCGGCTCACCAACGAGCAGGCGAGAAACGCCTCCATCATCGTCGCAGAGTCGTACAACCGTGGCCTGTCCGAGCAAGCGGCGGTGATTGCCCTCGCCACGGCGTGGCAGGAATCGGGCCTACGGAACCTCAACTACGGCGATCGAGACTCCCTCGGACTGTTCCAGCAACGTCCCTCCTACGACTGGGGCACTGAGGAGCAGATCATGGATCCGTGGTACAGCTCCGGTCGGTTCTACGAAGAGCTGATCAAATTCGAAAACTGGGAGAGCACCGATGTCAACGACGTCGCCCAGAAGGTGCAGCGTTCCGGGCACCCCGAGGCCTACAGGAAACACGAAACCAATGCGCGCGCCCTGGCCGGAGCTTTCCGGGGCTCCAGGGAGGGCGTCTTCACCTGCATCAACCGGGACGCCAGCGGCACAGATCGCAGTGTTTTGGACAAAGTGGTGGCAGCCGTCCCCGGTGTCAGCCTCCAGAACAACGGCTCCGACCTGACCATGACGGCGAACGATGCTGATTCCGCCTGGTCGGTCGCTCATCTGGCCATCGCCAATGCCACGGACCTCGGCATCGAAAAAGTGAGCGTCGGTGGAAACGAATGGAAACAGGGGGAACGAACTTGGAAGGACATCCAACCGGTTTCCAGCGGCTCCGTAACTGTGACCATCAAACTCAGGTCGTGACCCACGCCGGGGTGAGATTGGAGTGATATCACACGGCCCAGGAGGAAGCCCATGTTGCTGAACCGACGACCCCTGATCCTCGCAGGTCTGGCGGTCGCTGCGGTGAGCGGTTGCTCGGTCGAATCCAAGGTGGAATTCCTGACGGGAACCGCCGCATACGTGGCGCAGAATCCAAACAATCCTCTGGCCAGGGTTGCCGCTACAGCCTCGCAACAGATCGGCTGGCGTCTGCTCGTGCAGGGCAATCACACGAAAAACCAGCTGCTTTCCCCGGCCTCGTTGTGTGCCGCCCTGGCCTTGGTCGGTCTCGGGGCCTCGGGAGCCTCCGCGACGGGCCTGGACGAGCTGTTCGGGATGAACTCCGAGGACCGGGCGGTCGGCATTAGTGCATTGCGGGCCGGTCTGGCGGACTACGCTTCCCTGCCGGAGAGCATCGATGCGAAGAACCCGCCCGAGAAGCCGATCATCAATTTGGCGTCCCGTCTCTTGATCTGCAGTGACGCCCAGCCCACGTCTCCTTTCCTGGATGCCATCCGGAGACATTTCGATTCCTCGGTGGAGAAGGTGAAGAACTCCGATGCCCAGGCCAGTCTGGATGCCTGGGCCAAGAAGAACACCGCTGGGCTGATCGAGCAGTCAGGAATAGCGGTGGATCACAATACGGCGCTAGTGGTGCAGGATGCCCTGCTGTTCGCCTCCCGCTGGGAAACGCAGTTCACATCCGACGACACCCCGCTCGCCTTCACCACCGGGAGCGGGGAGACCGCGGAGGTCAAGGCCCTGTCGGACAGCTTCTTCGTCCGGGTGGCCTCCGGGCAGGGTTGGCAGGCCGTTCGGCTGCCCTACGACGAAAACCTCGCCATGGATGTCATTCTCCCGGACCGGGGAATCCACCCGTTGACATGGGATGCTCACGTGCTGCAGGAGACCCACGAGAAGCTGAGTGCAGCCGCCGAGGGCAGAGTCAATGTCACCATGCCGCCCGCCGACCTGGCCGCGAAACGCAACCTCAAGGAGGAATTCACCCAGTTGGGGGTGGACCTCGAGCATCTCGACGGCATCTTCGACGGCGCTGGAGCAAACCAGGCCGTCCAGCAGGTGCGCCTCCAGGTGAATGCGAAGGGCACCGTCGGCGCAGCCCTGACGGAAGTCGAAATCCCTGTGAGCGCCCCCGTGAACCCGCCGACCGCGCTCGTGATGGACCATCCCTACGTGATGCGGGTGCTGGATGTCCGCACGGGATGGCCGCTGTTCCTGGCCGTGGTGTCTGATCCCGGGGCGAAATGATCCGGTACCGGAACCGTCTGAACCACCCTGCGCTCCGGACTCCAGCTGGAACCCGTCCCTGCCGTGATCAGTTGCCCTGAGGTTGCTCCCCCAGCCGGGCGGCGGCGGAGGCGATTCGCTCATCCGTGGCAGTGAGGGCGACGCGGACGTGGGAGGCTCCGGAGGTTCCGTAGAAATCCCCCGGGGCAGCGAGAATCCCACGCTGCGCGAGCCACGCGATGGTGTCCCGGCACGGTTCGCCGCGGGTGACCCATAGGTACAGCGACCCCTCGGAGTCATCCACCCGGAAGCCTGCGGCCTCCAGGGCAGGGCGAAGCACGGCACGCCTGGCCAGGTAACGCCGCCGTTGCTCCTCCACGTGTTCCTGATCTGCCAGCAGGGCCTTCAGGGCGGCCTGGATCGGGCCGGGAACCATCATTCCGAGGTGTTTGCGGGCCTGCACCAGGTCCTGCACCACCACCGGATCACCTGCGACGAACCCGGCACGGTATCCGGCGGCATTCGAGCGTTTCGAGACGGAGTGCACCGCCAGCAGTCCGGAGAAGTCGCCGTCGTTGATACGCGGATCGAGGACGCTGATGGCATCTTTCTCCCAGGCGAACTCTCCGTAACACTCGTCGCTGGCCAGCACAGCCCCCTCGCGGCGGGCAGACAACACCCAGGCGCGCAGCTGCTCCGGGGAGAGGATGCGGCCCGAGGGGTTGGCGGGCGAGTTGATCCAGATCAGCTTGGTTCCTGCCGGGATGGCATCGGGATCGTCGCAGGCCACAGGACTGGTACCTGCCGCCCGGGCACCCACCTCATAGGTCGGGTAGGCGATCCCGGGATGGACCACGACATCGCCTGCCCCCAGGCCGAGGAAGGTGGGCAGCCAACCGACCAGTTCCTTCGTGCCGATCACGGGCAGCACGGACTCGTGCCGCAGACCACGCGCTTTCCATCGGCGTTGCAGGTAACCGACGATACCGTCACGAAGCTCCGGAGTACCCCACACCGTCGGGTACCCGTGGGCATCCGACGCGGCTGCCAGCTCATCCTTGGCGATTTCTGGGGTGGGGTCCACCGGCGTTCCGACGGACAGGTCAACGATCCCGCCAGGATGCTCTCCGGCCACACGCCTGGCCTCCGCCAAGGAGTCCCAGGGGAAATCAGGCAATTGGTTTGCCAGGGACATCATTCGCCCTGCGGGGGAAGCTGCTCCACTGTCGGATGATCCTGGTCAACGGGACCAAGTCGCGCAGCCCCGCCAGGTGAACCGAGGTTTTCAAAGAACTGGGCGTTGATGTCGAAGTATTCTTCCTGATCCTCAGGAAGGTCGTCCTCGTAGTAAATGGCTTCCACTGGACAGACAGGTTCGCACGCCCCGCAGTCCACGCACTCCTCGGGATGAATGTAGAGCATCCGGTTGCCCTCGTAGATGCAATCGACGGGACATTCTTCCACGCAGGCCCTGTCCTTCACGTCAACGCACGGCAAGGCAATGATGTAGGTCACTTCACTCCTTCTGGTTCTTCCGCGAGAAGCTTAGCGCGCGGCACCGGATTCAGCTGCGTCCCACGGCCTCAGGAACCGCAGGTGACCTTGTCCCCAGCGGAGTAGGTCCACGAGTAGTCCTCGGTTTTTGCCACCTCTCCGTTCTTGTAGAACAACCGCTTCCATGTGGCCGTGAAGCCCTGAATAGATTCCTGGGGCTCGCAGCCCGGGGTGTTCACGACACGCTCTCCGCCCGAGTAGTAATTGGACTTCACCGGCTCCGTCGACTCCACTTTGTCCCATGTCGGGCGGGACCAGATCCGGAAGGTGAGGCTTCCCTTGCCACCCGATGTGGATGGAATGTTCACCCCTTGAATGTAGGCCGGGTAATCGGTGTTGTTCTTGAACTTCATGTCGAAGCTGCCGTAGTAGATGGTGGCTTCGCGGCCCGCCGGATAGCGGGGAAAATACAAAGTGTGGGGTCGGTGCTCAACATCTTCGTAGCCAGCGAAGAAACCGGCGTTGTACATGGTGGTCGCGGCCTGCGAGATGCCGCCACCAGATTCCTTGACCAGTAGGCCACCATTGATGACGTAGCCGTCGGTGAAACCGTTTTCCGGGGTACGGGGCCCTAGGGTGTCGTTGAGGCTGAACGTCTCGCCGGGAAGAAGCACCTTGCCGTTGATGAGTTCTGCTGCTCGTCCCAAATTCTTGTTCCGGTAGTCAGCATGTGGGTACTCGGTGGTGAATTCCCCGATCACCTGGGTGGGTTTGAGAACTTCCGCCTGCTCGGTAGAGAACTCCGCAGACCCTTCAAGCACTTCGACCGTGGTCGTCCGGGCCTCACCGCTCTGGACCGCGGCCTTGGTGACGCCTTCTGCCAAGCCTTTCATATCGACCTGCTGGCCACCCTCGGCAGGAACCACCTCGATGGTTTCGCCCTTGAGGGTGTAACTGGCATTCTTACCCGTCACCAGACCAAGACCGGCACGGGCCTCGGCGGTCACCTTCAACAGCTGCTCCGGGCTGAGGTGCGGGACCAGCTTGCCGTCCTCGACCGCGAAGGTAGTGACCGCTGCGATCTGTTCTGGACTCACCTGGAAACTCTTGTCACGAACCTGCACCGTGACGGGACCAGAAAGCGCTGGGGTCGCGAAACCCGCAACTGCCTCATCCACCATTGCTGACGTGACTGCGGGAGATTGTGCCTTCGTAACGACCGCAACCTCACGAGTACCAGATTTCATGGCATCGGCGACCACCGTGCTGGTGGCATCCACGTCCAGGACCACCGCATCGGTGGATTCGGTCCGGCTGATCGCGCCGTCCGCAAAGGCAAGAGTGGCGTCAGTGCCCTCAATCGTGAAGACCGGGGCATGGGTGGTCAGCGTCTCTTTGAGTTTCTCGGAATCGACGTTCTTCGGCAGTTCCGTCGGGCCACCGCCCACCAAGGTCTTGAACACGTCAACCGGATTCAGGCTCGCTCCCCCAGCTGCTTTCACGGCACCTGCGTAGTCAACGCTCAAGCCGCTGTCCATAGGCGTGAGTTCAACAGTGTGCTCTTTGTCGTCAGTTATGGTCATCGCCGCCTCGTACCGAGCCCCCAACTCGGTGCGCAGCCGCTGCTCCGCTTCGGCAGGATGCAGCCCACCGATCGCCACTCCTTCAACTGTGGTGTTGGCCGGCACCTTGTCACCAGCCATGAGATAGGCCGCCGCATAGGCGCCTCCCAGCAGCACGACGAGTCCGATGCCACTTCCTATCAACCATTTCCTGAGCCGCAATGGGGGTTTCTTGCTGGTCAACTCCGGTCCTTTTCTTGTCACTGCTCATGGGGAATGAGCCCGCCCCATGGTACGCGAGTAGGCTGTCACGTTGGTCGGGGGCCACAGGAGGGAGACGACGTGGGACTCAAAACACGGCTGAGAGCAACCGGATTACCCCGTACTGCATGGGTATTGGCAACCACAACCTTCCTCATCGCCGTCGGCTTCGGGGTCGTGATCCCGGTGCTGAGCCCCTTCGCACGCACCTTCGGGGCCGACAACTTCCAGCTCGGGCTGGTGGTATCCATGTTCGCCCTAATGCGCCTGGTCAGCAGCCCGTTCGTCACCCGAATCGGACAGGCCATCGGGGAACGTAATGCGCTCACCCTGGGAATGATCATCGTGGCCATCACCACCTTCGGGGTGGCGTTGTCCCCCAACCTGTGGTGGATGATAACGGTGCGGGCCCTCGGCGGAATCGGCTCCGCGATGTTCACCATTGCGGCCATGAACCTGCTGATCTCCACCACGCCACAACACCTGAGGGGACGCGCATCAGGCCTGAACCAGGGCGGTTTCCTGCTCGGCAACATGGCCGGCCCCGCCATCGGGGGTCTGCTGGGTTCGATCTCCCTACATGCGCCCTTTTATTTCTATTCCGGGATGTTGGTGGTAGCCGGGTTGTTCGCTCTGCTGCTACTCCCGGCACGATGCGACCCTCTGCCGAGTGCATCAAAGGAACCCCGGACACTCCGGGAGACGTCGCGGGACATCCGCTACCGGGCCGCTTGCCTTCTCGGATTTGCCCAAGGCTGGCAGTCGATCGGAGTGCGCGCCACCCTGATCCCGGTGATCATCACCGAGACGTACACCTTGGAAACCGGCTGGACTGGTATGGCCTTCGCAATCGCGGCGGTGTTCCAGGCCGCGGCGCTGACACCGGCGGGGTTGGCCACTGACCGAATCGGCCGCAAACCCGTCATGGTGACGAGCGGATTGGTGTGTGGCCTGTCAGCCATCGCCATGCCCTTCGCACCTGGAATCTGGGTGCTCATCCCGCTGCTGTGCATCTACGGGATCGGTGCAGCCATGCAGGGCACCGCGCCCGCCGCCGCGGTGGGCGACGCCTCAGGTGGACGTGGCGGCACCCCGGTCGCGGCCTACTCCATGATCGTCGACCTGGGGGCGATCATCGGGCCCGTCGCCGCCGGTCGTCTCGTGGATGTCACCAATTACCAGGTGGGTTTCGCCGTCGGTGGTGCGCTCCTACTGCTGGGCAGTTTCACCGCTTCCCTGATCCCGCAGAAACTGGACCGGTCTTTCCTGAAGCCACCAACTCCTGAGGGTGACAGCGACTGAGAGGTCAGTACTCGAATTCGATCCCCAGGGCCTTCAGGAGAGGCCAGGATTCAGACGGGCTCAATTTCAGTCCCTTCGTCCGGTTCTCCCGGGGATCGAACACGTACCCGAAGGAGCCAACGAGGTTGGCCCCTTCGAGATCGGTCTGGTTAAATCTGGTCCCCTGCAGATCGCAGTTTTTCATCCCAGCATTCGTGAGCCGAGCCTCGGAAAAATCCGCCTCACGGATCGAACAATCGCTAAAACTACACCGCGCCAGCTCCGCACCCACGAACCAACAGAAGTCCATGTTGCAGCGCACGAACTCCAACGGACACGCAGCGAACCTATTGACATGTGCCAGTGCCCAGTTGATCCCGGAGAGCTTCGCGCCGGTGAACCTGCACTCCCCCAGGTTGGCATCCGTCAGGTCTGCACCGGAGAAACTGCAGTCCTCGAAAGTGCACTCGCTGAAGGACGCACCGATCAAAACCGCCTTTTCCAGGTTCACACCCCTGAAAACGCAGTTCTCGAACTCGATACCCCGCAGCCCTCCCCCGGGCAGGCTTCCTTCGATCGTGGCCTCGATCACCGACCCCGGAGAGGTGCCTGCCAGTTCCGCCAGGGACAGCGCGGGAGCCATATCAGCGCACTTTGATGCGGAAGGGCAGACTCAATACGCCGTGGATCGGAAGCCCGATCAAGTCGGCAGCACGCGTCAGCAGATCGTCAACCGTCGGAATGGCAACCCGAGCAGACTCCGTGCGATGTTCGCTAGAGCGCGCGGGGATGATCCTCTCCAACACGGAGCCGGCACCGATCCTGACCGGCGTGGCCTCCTCGGGGTCGATATCCGCCAACGCGCAGGCGCGCCGCCAGGCCAGGCGCCAGTCCCCGACGTGATCCACCAAACCCCGTTCGCAGGCGTCGGCTCCACTCCATACCCTGCCCTTGGCCAGCGATTCCAGGTGTTCGTGATCCATGGCACGATCTTGCGCCGCCAGGTTCGTGAACTGCTGGTAGATACGATCGAGTTCGGCGTTGAGGCGATCCCAGTCCTCGGGGGAGAACTCCGTGGCTGAGCTGAGCATCCCTGACGCCGCCCCAATCCGGATCGGTTCTCGCTTCAGTCCCAGTTTCTCGTAGAGCTCACGGGTCACGAACTTACCGGCCAAAACGCCGATAGAACCCGTCAGCGTGGTCGCGTGGGCGACTATTTCGTTGCAGGGCATCGAGACGTAGTAGCCGCCCGAGGCGGCCAGAGCACCCATCCGGGCCACCACGGGACGACCGGACTCGCGTAGCCGCAGGATGCTACGGCGGATGAAGTCGGAGGCGACAGCCGACCCACCGGGACTGTCGACCTCGAACAGCACCGCTTTAATCTGATCGTCACGCAGGACAGCCCGGAAGTGTTCGTCCACCACATCGGCGCCGACGCTAGGGCCTGCGAAGTTTCCGGGACGCCCCCGACCGGTCTCGATGGGACCACGCAGGCTGACGACTGCAACCTTCGGTCGGTCCCTCCGAAACGCTCTCGCAAGATCGGGGCGTGGCTGGTAGCGAGATACATAGAGCAGGTCGTCAGGTTTTGCCGCCCAATCTGCGAGCGCCCTGGCGTAGGCCTCGTCGCGGTAGCCGATCTCGTCGATGAGACCCATTTCCTTGGCACGTTCCGGCACCACCGGGGAGTCATTGACGGCCTCCCACACGGTTTCGAGCGCCACTCCCCGGCGCCTGGCGATGACCGCCACGGTGTCGTCCACAGCGGACTGGGCCAGACGTTGAGTCATCTCCCGGTTGGCTTCGGTGATCTCAGGCGCCGCGAACTGGTCCGCTGCGGTCTTGTACTCGTGACGCTGTCCGAACTGCGGGGTGATCCCGGCCTTCTCCAGCAACCCACGGAAGAGGGTGATGTCGACCTCGACGCCGCCGATGCCAAGCCCACCGGTGGGCTGGAGCCAGATGGTACGGCATGCTGTGGCGAGCTTGTAGGCGGCCAAGGAGTTGCCGAGTTCCCCGAACGACTCGGCCCACGCCATGGTCGGTCGTCCCGCCCCGAAGGTCTCAATCAGCTGGGCGATCTCGTCCATCACCGTCATCGGCTGGCCGCAGTCCACGGCGTGAACGATCAGCCCGGCGACACGCTCATCTTTACCCGCAGCCTCGAGGTGTTCGCGAAGGTTGCTAACCGCAGTCGCACCCACCACCTGAAGCATCTGCAAGGGGTTCCGCGGAAAGGTCTCCAGCACCCCCCGGGCAAGGTCAAGTTCGAGCACAATGCGCCGGGTGGAGCGTGGCAACTTGTCGAAGAAGGACTTGAGCACCATGTGGCAAGCCTACCGACAGCCACCAAGACTCCACCCGACCTGGGAAACAGCTCCGGGAGAGAGCTCTCAGAGCACCGAACGGGCCGTCTTGATCACATTCTCGACGGTGAAACCGAACTCTTCGAAGCACTTCACCCCGGCAGCAGAGGCCCCGAAGTGCTCAATGCTGATGCTGGCCCCGGCATCACCGATGTACTTACCCCATCCCATGGCGATACCGGCCTCGATGGAGACCCGGGCCTTCACGTCCTTGGGCAGCACCGAATTGCGGTATTCGGGGTCCTGTTCATCGAACCATTCCATGCAAGGCATGGACACCACACGGGTCGGGATGTTGTCCTCCTCCAGCTTCGCGGCAGACTCAAGTGCCAAGGAAACCTCAGAACCGGATGCGATCAGGATCAGCTTTGGCTTGTCGGAGGCTTCCTTCACCACATAGCCGCCACGGGCGACCCCCTCGGCGGAGGAGTATTCATCACCACGGGCCACGATGCGCAAGTCCTGGCGGGACAGGATGATCCCTGCAGGGCGATCAGTACGGCGCAGGATCTCGCCCCAGGCGACAGAGGTCTCATTGGCATCCGCGGGACGAACCACATCCAGGTTGGGGATGGCGCGCAGTGATGCGAGGTGCTCCACAGGCTGATGGGTGGGACCGTCCTCACCGACCCCGATGGAATCGTGACTCCACACGAAGATGGAGGGTAGCTTCATCAACGCTGCCAGCCGAACCGCGGGACGCATGTAGTCCGCGAACACCATGAACGTACCGCCGTAGGCACGGGTCAGGCCTGACAGGACAATACCGTTGATGATGCCGCCCATCGCATGCTCACGGATTCCGAAGTGGATGGTGCGCCCGTAGGGATTTCCGGGCCAGTCCTCTGCCTGCCGAGCATCGGGCAGGAAGCTTGGCTCATCCTTCATGGTGGTGTTGTTGGAGCCCGCGAGGTCAGCGGAACCACCCCACAGCTCTGGCAACTGAGACGCCAGCGCGGACAGCACCTCCCCGGAAGCCTTGCGGGTTGACATCATGCCCTCTTCGAAGACCGGAAGTTTCAGGTCAGCCGGGAGCTTACGGGAGCGGACCCGCTCCAGCAGGACAGCGCGCTTCGGATTGTCGGCCTTCCACGCCTCGAACCTCTCGTCCCATTCGGCACGATCCGCCTTGCCTCGAGATGCGGCGTTGGCGCGGGCGTGGGCAACGGCCTCCTCGTCGACCGCGAACGGCTCGGCGGGAAAACCGAGTTTTTCCTTGAGGGCCGCGATCTCCTCGGCCCCGATCTTGGAACCGTGGATGGCGTGATGCCCGGCCTTGTTCGGCAGCGGCCAGCCAATGATGGTGTCGAGTTTGATGATCGAGGGTTTGTCCCTGACGGCCTTGGCCGCCCGGATGGCCGAGAGCAGCGCGTCGAGGTCCTCCTTGTAGCCGGTTCCACCGTTGGTCCAGTCGACCTCCTGGGTATGCCAGCCAAGCGCGTCGTAACGCCCCAGGACATCCTCGGTGAAGGCGATGTTGGTGTCACCTTCGATGGTGATCCGGTTGGCGTCATAGATCACGATGAGATTGCCCAGATCCTGGGTAGCGGCCAGTGACGATGCCTCCGCGGCCACGCCCTCCTGGAGACAACCATCCCCGACGAGACAGTAGACGAAGTGGTCGAAAACCGACTTACCCTCGGGCGCGTCCGGATCGAACAGGCCGCGTTCCCTGCGCGCGGCCATCGCCATGCCGACAGCGTTGCTGATGCCTGCCCCAAGGGGCCCGGTGGTGCACTCGACGAACCGTGTGTGGCCATACTCGGGATGCCCTGCGCACTTGGCTCCCCAGGTTCGCAGCGACTTCAGGTCATCGAGCTCGAGATCAGCACCGGCCAGGTAGAGCTGACAGTACTGGGCCAAGGACGCGTGGCCGATCGACAGGACGAAACGATCGCGACCGAGCCAGGTGTCGTCGGTCGGATCCAATTTCATGATCTTCTGGTAGAGCAGGTACGCAACGGGGGCCAGCGAGATCGGGGTACCAGGGTGGCCGTTGCCGACCTTTTCCACGGCATCGGCGGAGAGAATCCTCGCCGTGTCAACGGCTCGGGTGTCCAGTTCTGTCCAGTCAAGGGTCATGTTCTGTCCTTTGAGCTCCTGAGGAACGGGGCAGCTGCGCCCGCGGTCCCACACTATCGGGTTGTTAACGTGAACACCTGTGGTGGATCAGGTGTCGGCGACGTTGATGGAGAGCCCTGTCCACTGAGGCAGCGAGGTCAACGAGGCCCCCTGCTCTACATCGGTTTCATCCTCCGGGGAAACCGTCCCAGGAACCGATCCGGGCATTACGGGGCGGATGGTTTCCCCCAGCGCCTCACGGACGAGGCGTCCGAGGTCAGAACCACCTTCGGAATCGTGGGTGCGGATCTCAGCCATGGCTCGGATTTTACTGGGGGTCTCCGACAATCATTTCAGGGGTGGCTCAGCGGACCACGGGAACACGATCCAACGGTCGGTGCGCCTCCAGCAGAAATCCGGATTCACGATCGTGGTCGGTTTGGCATAGAACACTGCGCTTCGAACATCGGCCCCGAAACCACGCAGTAGCTTCACCACCAGCGAGAGGGTGCGCCCCGAGTCCGCGACGTCGTCCACCACGAGAAGCTGTCTGTCCGTGATTGATTCGGTGTCCAGCATGGGGGCCAGTAGAACCGGATCGGGGAGGGTTTGTTCAACGTCGGTGTAGAACTCGACGTTGATGGCGTCGGTGAGTTTCACCCCGAGCCGATAGGTAAGCGCGCCGGCTGGAATCATGCCTCCCCTGGCGATGGCGATGATCACCGAAGGGCGGAAACCGGATTCGTGCACCTGGAGCGCGAGGTCGTCGGCGGCCTCCCCGACCCCTTCCCAGGTGAGCACCTCTCTACCCGCATGGTCGCTGGCGTCGCCGTGATAAACCATGGCGGAATGCTATCGGCTCAATCGAAGCGGCGGGTGACGAACACGACGTCCAGCCAGCGTCCAAATTTCCTACCTACCTCCGGCAGCACGACCGACTCGATGAATCCCAGACTCTTGTGAAAGGCCCGGGAGGCCATATTGTCCGCATCCAGGACACCGAGCATGACGTGGACCCCGCGACCCCGAGCATAGTCAAGAAGAGCACCCAGAAGCATCCGACCGACCCCGTTGGAACGGCTTCCCTCGGCCACATACACGGAGTGCTCAACGGTGTGGCGATAGGCCGCCTTGTCGCGGAACGGGCCGTAACTGGCGAAGCCGACCACCCGACCATTCTCCTCGAGGACCAGGACAGGATGTCCCTGGTTCCGCAGCCGCTCGAACCAGACGGTGCGCTCCTCAAGAGTGACCGGCTCGATGTCATAGGAGGCGGTGGTGGCCACCCCACCCTCGTTGTAGATCTCCACGATGGCCGGGAGATCCTCATGATTGGCGGAGCGGATCACGGGAGGCATGGATTCATACTAGAGCTCACCACAGACCCTGCAACGACATCTCGAAATCGGAACCCGAAAAACAATCGAACACCCCTCACCCGCGGCCAGGAAATTCCCATTCCCACTGCCCAGGCGACATTGAAATGGAACCAAGCAGGAACGAAAGTCATCATCGCGCAGGTTAACCTTTGACATTGTTTCCGTGCTCGTACGCACGTCTGGCCGAACCACGAACCCGACCGCCGACCCAATCTGACAGCAACACCTTCTCAAGCACAAGATCCCTCAACATCCGATTCGCGAGAGAAAAGTATGGAAGCTCGAGAGGATCACCTCAGCCCGACATACGATGGCCTCGCCCGAGAAATTCACCACGAATCCCAATATCCTTCCCATCGATTGGACATCGAGCATGAAACAAAACCTCACAGGCTCCTCGGCATCCGCCAGCACCTCGAGCTCTTCGCCTCCACCATGGCAGTCGAGCAGGCAGAACAATCCACCGAGACCATGGATGACGCCCTCGGATCAGCCGCCATGGGGACCCTGCCCAATTTCGACGATTCGTGCACGTAGAGCAGCTGACCGATGAAACTTTCCAGAGAAACAAGGGGTGAAATCTGAGCTGTTGCGATAGCAATCGTTGGCTCCTGGATTGCGATCGGCATTGTTGCATGGTTCGTTCCTGGTTTCTACCAGCCATTGTGGATCATGGTTTTCGCACCGATCCCAGGCACACTGGGAATGCTCCTCGGAATACGTTGGCGGCGACAACATTCCCACGACACAAATAACTCCAGCAAGGCCGAAATTCCTGACAGCACGAACGAGAAGCAATGATCTGCGATGCCACGTCTCCTGGACTCCAGTTGTCCTCCAAGAAGACCCGCATCATTTCCCTGGAGAAGATGTGATCCACCACTTCGGTCTTCCGTGGCTCCGGGATGACCGGGGCCACGGAAGACCGGTTTTCTCCGGGTCGGGAACAGCGCTCCCGCACGGGGTTATTCGGGGCGCAGCGTCAGGGTGTCCCGTGTCGCCGCGGCGACGGCCTCACGGCTGAAGGGCCAGTCGAAGAACTCTCCCGTGGCCCAGGCCTCGAACTGGTCCGCGACGTGTGACGACCAGGGGTGGCCGGAGCTTCCCGAGGAGATCACCCACCGGGCCCGGTCGACGTCGCTCAGGTCCACCGCCATGCGCATGGAGGGCCCCCAGACCACCTCGTAGTCCACCTGTCCGTTCTCCTTGACGCTCTCGTCATAGCCGTTTGCATTGGGAATCTCGGGCCCACCGCCGACTGCCCGTGGTTTCCGGCTGAAGTGGTCCCTGACGAACCAGGGCAGGCCCTCGCCTCTCAGGATCTGGTGCCTCGGAGTCTGGACGTGGAGGTCACCCCACCGCCACGCGGTGTGGTCCCGGCCCAATCGGGCGGTCAGCTCGGCGTCGGTCTCGGCGTAGGCGCGGCGCATGATCTGAGCTGCGTCCTCCACCTCTGGGGTGTTCTTGTCATCCCACAGTGGGTTCTGGGGTTCCGAGATCAGTTTCCCCATCAACCGGGTTGACGGGTACTCGACCCCGTCGTCCGCCAGGGCCGCATTGCCGAGGTGCGAGAAGAGCGATGCCATGATCATCGCCCCGGGTTCGTCAACGGCGTAATGGCCGCCCCGTTCGTACCAGAGGGCCAGTTCCGATTGCAGTTCCTTGTGGCGTTCATCGCTCAGCTCCACCGTGGTCAGGGCGGGAGCGAGCTCCTGGGCCTGCGGCGAGCCATCGAGGAGCATGATCTTCGACGCCTCCTCCAGCGTGACGGGACCCTGAACGGTGAGTTGCGCAATGGCGTCGTACATCTGCTGGGAACGATAGCCCTGGACGTAGAAGGCGGTACCGAGGTAGGGCCCGCTGGCCTCGGGCGTGGCCGGCTGGTTCGCCGGGACGATGATCCCGTCGGCCGGGTTGAGCACGGCCGGCATGTCCGAGGGTGCGTAGAATCCCTGCCAGTCGTAGCTGGAATCCCAGCCGGGGCGCGGCCAGCGGCCGTCGGCCCCCAGGTTGTCCGCCTCGTGGGCGACGCCGTCCCGCCCGTCGGCCGGGGCCTTGACGGGCCGCACCGGGTACCTGCCCGGGGCCTGGTAGCCGATGTCACCGGAGGCGGTGGCGAACAGGATGTTCTCCGCCGGAGCCTCCATCAGGGCCGCCGCGGCCGAGACCTCCTCGGCATTCCTGGCGCGGCTGAGCGCGATGAACGATTCACCGGTCCTGCCGGGCATCAGCGCGGTCCACTGCAGGGCCACCGAGAGGTTCTCCGACGCACCGGGAACCGGCCCGAACTGTTCGTCCGGCGCGAACAACCCGGAGACGACGGGGCCGTGAACCGATGTCCGTACCCGGATCTCGACGTCCTCGCCGCCGGCGACCCGGATCGTCTCGGTACGGGTCTGATAGGCCAGGCACCTGCCGTCACGCTGATAGGAATTCTCGCCGACGTTCTTCTCGACCACAAGGTCGCTGACGTCACCACCAAGATTGGTCAGTCCCCAGGCCAGGTCGGCATTGCGCCCGATCATGACCCCCGGAAGGCCGGCCATGGAGAACCCGGAGACGTCGAAGGTGCATTCACCGTTCAGCTGCTCGCAGTGCAGACCGACCTGGAACCAGACCGAGGGGTAGGCGATCTGAAGGTGGGGGTCGTTGCCGATGATGGGTTTCCCGGATGCGGTGTGCTGCCCCGAGATCGCGAAGGAGTTCGATCCGATCCCCGGGCCGTCGCCCAGCAGATGCGGCGCGGCCTCCATCGCCCGCTGGACGCTCTGAAGCGCCCCGATGGCGTCGCCGGAACTCAGCGAGGGTGTTTCGCCGCCGGTCACGGGCGACTGCGAGGCGATGCGATCAGGCTGGGGGGACGGCTCGGGACAGTCCTCGGGATTCGTTTCCCGGGTTTCCAGCGGCAGCGGCTCAGCCACCGGATAGTCGGCACGTGGCCGCAGGTTGCTCCCCGTCGTCTCCTGCCCGATGATCGGCCTGCGTTTCTCCTCCTCGAACCGCGGGAACAGTTCCTCCACCGCCGCCGGACTACCCAGTTTCTGCAGGTACCCCATGCGGTCGATCTCGCTCGTATGGGTGTTGCTCAGGCCCGAATTCAGCTGCTTGAGCGAGACCAGCGAATCGATACCGGTCCACGGCTCGATATCGGCGACGGGCATGCTCAGGCCCAGCACGGCGTACTCATTGGCCAGCTGCCACGGCTGCTTTCCCGATATGTAGGCGTTGATGCCCTCGGCGTAGGCCTCGTAGAACCCGCGGGCCTCAGCCGACAGCAGGTCCCATTCCTGTTCCGCCACCCGGCGCAACCCCATGGTGCGCACCGTGATGTCCGATTCCTTCCCGGACTCTCCCACGAGTTCCGCCAGGCGCCCGGAGGCCATGTGGCGCGACAGGTCCATCTGGAAGAAACGTTCCTGGGCATGCACGTATCCCTGTGCGAAGAACAGGTCGTGGTCGGTGGTGGCATAGATGTGGGGTACGGCACGGTCGTCGCGCAACACTCTGATCTCGGCGCGTGGTCCGCTCAGAGTGACCTCACCGGAGTGTTTCGGCAGAGGTCCTCTCAGCACCACGACCACAGCAAGGGCCGCCACCAGGATCAGGGCAACGGCAACTCCGAGCACGGTGAAAAGCACTCGGCGGACAGTTCTCTTTTTCTTTGACATGTCTCGTCTCCCAGAGAGGTATCTTCGATCCCCTCCCCCGTTCCCCACACATGTGGCCGGAACCCACGAGAACGTTATTGTCTTCCGTTGTGGCCAGACATCTGTCCGTGGTCAACTACCTCGTCAGGGCCTTCCCCTACGCGACCCGTACGGGTTTTTCACGTGCCGCGGCGAGTATTCGACAGTAGAAAGAAAAGCCCATCAGCGCTGCTGGTCCTCCAGCTGCGCTCCGCCCGTTCGGTGGTCTGTGTCTTGTCGCCATCACCATCAGTTACGCCTTCGCAGCTTTTTCCAGTTACGCCTTCGCAGCTTTTTCCGCGGAGACCCAGCCCGCCAGATCACCCTTGTTGATCGCGAGGGCGATCATCTCGGGGAAGGCGTCGGGGGTGCAGGCGAATGACGGGATTCCCATAGCGGCCAGGCTGCCTGCCACGTCGTGGTTGTAGCCAGGAGTGCCATCGTCATCGAGGGCCAGCAGGGTCACCATCGTGACGCCCTGCTGCTGAAACTGACCCATCCGCCGCAGCATCTGTTCGGGGCTGAAGTCGTAGAGGTCGCTGATGAGGACCATCACCGTCTCGCGGGGGCGCTGCACCAGGTGTTCGCAGTACGCAAGTGCCTTGCTGGTGTCCGTGCCGCCACCGAGCTGGGTGCCAAAGATGACGTCGACGGGGTCGCTGAGCTGATCGGTGAGGTCCACGACCGATGTGTCATAGACCACGAGGTAGGTTTTCACCGCCTTGATAGAGGCCAGCACGGCTGCGAAGATGCTGGCATAGACCACCGACGTCGCCATGGAGCCCGACTGGTCAACCACTAGCACAATCTCCCGCTGGAAACCGGTCTGTTTGCGGCCATATCCGATGAGCCGCTCAGGCACGACGGTGTTCAATTCGGGAAGGTAATTGCCCAGGTTCGCCGCGATCGTTCGTGACCAGTTGATGTCATTCAGGTGGGGCCGGTTGGTGCGAGCAGCCCGGTTCAACGCACCCCGAACCGCCTGCTGCACCTTGTCGGCGAGTTTCTCCTCCACCCGCTTGACCACCCGGGACACAACCTCGCGGGCGCTGGCCCTGGCCTTCTGCGGCATGACCCGTCCCAAACCGGCCAAGGTGGCCACCAGGTGCACATCGGCCTCAACGGTCTCCAGCATCTCCGGTTCCAGCAGCAGCTGCTTGAGACCAAGCCGATCGATGGCATCGGCCTGCATCACCTGCACCACCCGCGACGGAAAATAGGTACGGATGTCACCGAGCCATCGCGCCACCCTCGGCGCCGAGGCACCGAGCCCGGCACCTCGTTTCTGCCCATCGCCGCTCTGGTTGTCGTAGAGGGCAGCCAGGGCGGCGTCCATGGCGGCATCCTGCCGGGACAGGGTCCCCTCAGTACCCTCCGGGGCGGTTCCCAGCAGCAGCCGCCAACGCCGGTCACGTTCGTCGTTCATCGTGCGCTCTCCAAGATCTCGTCAACGGTTGCGAGCACCACCGCGAACTCGGTCAAGTCCACTTCTTCCTCGACCATCGGGTCGACTCCGTCGAGGTTCGCGACCTTCTCCGCCAGAGCCCGCCGTTCGGGTCGTTCCCAACCGCCGAAAGCCCGCCGAACCACCGGGAGCACGTCGGTGAATGATTCCTCCGACAGTCCCATCACCCAGGTGTCACACACTTTCAGCAGAGCCGGAGAGTGGAGCAGCAGCAATGAGCTTCCCGACAGCACCCCCTCGGCCCAGGCCGCCTGCTCACCTGGTGCATGGCCTCCCGACAGGGCCAGCGACAATCGCTGCTGCACCTCTTCGACTCCCAGGTCGCCGCTGTCGAACAGCAGTCTGATGAGGCGTCCGGCCAACAGACCGGGAAGGTCGTTGCGATCGGCCGCGGCCAGCAGTGTATTCCGCCACAGCTGTTGAGCTTGTTCCCCGAGCAGCCCGACTGCGGCGTTCACCGTGTCGATCAGCTTCCGGTACCGGTCGGCTGCTTCCGGCGCCAACCCGCCCAGGGCAACGGGAAAACCTGCGCAGGCGCGCCCCAGGAGGGCCGCGACCACATCCCCCAGGCGCCCGGTGTCGGTGCCGCGCACGTCGCCGTAGCGATACGCCTGCACGAGATCGGGAAGCGCCTCCAGCAGCCGCGCGACGTCGGTCTCGGCCGCCGCCCGGACGTCCAGGAGCCGTAGCAGTTCGGGCATGGCCGCGGGCAGGTCGGCGGCCAGCGCCCCGTTCACGCCTCGAGTCACCCCGGCCAGGTCACCGGTGTCGTCCAACAGCCGAGCCACCGCGGCGGCCTCAACGGTGTTACCCCAGCGCGACGCGTCCACGACAGCGATGGAGAGTTCTGGTTCCCACAGCAGACGCCAGGTTTCTTTGAAGGTGCCGGTGCCGGAACTTCCGATGGGCCGGCCCCAGTCGATGCCGAGGATCCTCAGGCGCCTGAGGAAACAGGATCTGGCAAGGCCGTTTTCCTTGCGCAGGTCGAGGTCGAGCTCTTTCTCGGTGGCCTCCTGCGTGAGCCTGAGTCGTCGCGCGGTCGCCGTGAGGTCCGCATCGAACGGTGTGCGGGGCACATCATCGGGCACCTCCCCAAGCAGTTCACCGACGATCGCCTCCCGGGTAACCAGGTCGAGGGCCAGATCGCTTCCCTCGCACAGCACCGCCAGGGTGGCCTCCTGCACCTCGGGCAGCCCGGGCATGGGGCGACCGCGCAGTACTGCGAGAGCATCAGCCAGCCGGACGCCCTCGATGACGTGTGCGGACGAGGTGGGCAGGTCGTGTTCCCGCAGCACGGCACCGACGTGGGTCAGCCAGCGTTCAACGGGACGGTCGGGGGCAGCGAACAGGTGGTGGTACCAGCCGGGGGAACGAACACCGGCCCCGTATCCGGAGGAGGCGGCTAGCCTGCCGTGGGACCACGGCACCCAGGTGAGCTGGGTTTTCACCTTCGGTAGCTGCTTCAGCAGGGCGTTGTCGTCGGCCACCTTCACCTTCGCGGCCAGCGCCGGAACGTGATAGGCCCCGCACACCACCGCGATTTTCTCGTGGGCACGTTTCGCCGCTCGCAATGCCTTGCGCATGTGTGCCTCACGCAGCAGGGTTTCCTCATCGTCGTCGCCGTTCTCACGGACTGCGGCCATGGCCTCTGCGATCACATCGAAGACGTTCTCGTCACGCTGCTCGACGAGATCCTCCCACCACCGTTCCGGATCATCGTGTCCGGCGGCCCCGGCCAGCAGGCTCAGCGGATCTGTTTCCACCGTGCGTTCCTCCCGGGAGCGGGCGAGGCCAAGCGAGCTGGGAAGGTCGATGAATGACACGTGCCGGGAGTTGCGGGTAGCCCAGTCGAGAGCCTGCCATTCGGGTGAGAAAGTGGCGAACGGCCAGAACGCGGCCCGGGATGGCTCGCCGACCACCCACGCCAGCAGCGCAACCGGGGGTTTCAGACCGGCCACGTGGGGGACCATCGCGTCGGCGTCCGCGGGTCCTTCGACGAGGATCGCATCGGGAGTGAAGTCATCGAGGGCCCGCAGCAGAGACCGGGCCGATCCCGGTCCGTGGTGACGGATCCCGTAGATCCGAATCTCGCTCATGGGCGGGCCTCGATCACCGCGCCACCTGACGGCAGGCACGGTAGAAGTCCTTCCAGTCAGCGCGTTCCCGCACCACCGTCTGGAGGTATTCCTGCCAGATCACCTGGTCGGCCACCGGATCCTTCACCACTGCCCCGACGATGCCCGCCGCGACATCCTCGGCCCGCAGCACACCGTCGCCGAAGTGCGCGGCCAGCGCCAACCCGTTGGTCACCACCGAGATCGCCTCGGCGGCGCTGAGGGTGGCGGACGGGGTTTTCAGAGAGGTCTTGTTGTCCTCGGTGTGTCCCTGCCGCAGCTCTCGGAAGACCGTCACAACACGACGGATCTCGGCAATCGCGTCGGTGGCCTCGGGCAGCTCCAGAGAACGTCCCAGTTCGGCGACACGTTTGGTGACAATCCTGAGTTCCTCCTCGGCACTCGAGGGCAGCGGCAGCACGACGGTGTTGAAACGGCGCCGCAGCGCGCTGGAGAGATCGTTAACACCGCGGTCCCGGTCGTTGGCGGTGGCGATCAGGTTGAATCCGGCGCGGGCCTGCACCTCCATGCCCAGTTCCGGCACGGGCAGTGTCTTCTCGCTGAGAGTGGTGATCATGCCATCCTGGACATCAGATGGCATCCGGGTGAGTTCTTCGACCCGGGCAATGGCGCCACGCTCCATCGCTGTCATGATCGGTGAGGCCACCAGCGCCGCCTCCGAAGGACCCTCCGCGAGCAGACGGGCATAGTTCCAGCCGTAGCGCACAGCCTCCTCGGCGGTACCCGCGGTGCCCTGCACCAGCAGCGTCGAATCACCGGAAACCGCGGCTGCCAGGTGCTCAGAGACCCATGACTTGGCGGTGCCCGGCACCCCCAGCAGCAGCAGCGCCCGGTCGGTGGCGAGCGTGGCCACGGCGACCTCGATCAGCCGTTGGTTTCCCACGTATTTCGGGGTGATCTGTGTCCCGTCTGGCAGGGTCGCACCCATCAGGTACTGCACCACCGCCCAGGGTGAGAGCCGCCAGTTCGCCGGGCGCGGCTTGTCGTCGACCTTCGCCAGGGCATCAAGCTCATGGGCGAAGGCCTGTTCGGCGTGTGGGCGAAGCACGGTTTCAGTCATCTGGGTTCCTTGGTATGGGCGATGGATTCGTGGATGCTGTGGCGCAGAGTCAGGGCGGCGACGGCATCGCGTACGGCGTTCTGACCGGAGTGAGAGAGGTCGAGATCTTCCTTCAGCATTGTGAGACGGTCCAGTAGCTCGGGAATCTCCTGGGGATCGGTCGAGAACGCCAGGAGTTGAGTAGCAGCCTGGTGGACACCAACTTTGGCGTTCACACAGGCCCGGATACCGTCCAGGACGGCACCGGTCGTCCCGGAGCCGAGACGCAGCCCGTCCTGCTGCTGCAACCGGTGGCACATGTCGGGGAATTGTTTGAGAGCGGTGGAACGGATCGCATCCGCCAGGAAGGCGTCGCGGGTCGCGGAAGGCAGGAGCAGCGCGAGAGCCGGTACGGAATGCTCGTCGAGCAGCTCACGGGCAGCATCGACGTCACACCAGCGGAGCACGGCACTGGTCAGGGCCGGCGCGAGTGGGACCGGTTCGTCATCGAGCAGCGCACCGGCTGCGAGTTCGCGAACGCTGAACCCCAGCTCCGCCCAGCAGGTCGGTGGTATCACCGCGACAAGCCGTTGCACCCGCCCCGCTGGCCCTTCGGCGACACGGATCGATGCGACATCGGCGTGGAAATCGGCTGCCAGTTCCTTCTCGGGTGGTGCTACAGCGACGATGGACCGTTTCGGGGCACGCAGTTTTCCGAGCAGCCCTGTGGGCGGCTCCTCCACCCACGAGAAGCTGGTGCGGGCCAGTTCAACGGCACGAGCCAGGTAGGCCGAACCCTCAAGTCGGGCGAGGAGCCCGGCAGCGGTGCGTCCCACCTCTTTGGAACGATCGCGTAGGAATCCCTCAAGTAGTTCTTCGTCTTCCGGCCCCAAACCCACCTCCAGGGCAGCGACGAACCTGGCTCGATCGGGGGCCTTTTCCTTCCGAGCTTGTTCCACCAGTTCTCGTCCCGCGGTGGCATCGGTGGCGCGCAGGTGTCGCAGCCATGCGACGCGCTCGGGGAGGCTGCCCTCATCCCAGTCCACCGCTTCCGGTTCAGTCACGGCTCGGCCCTTCAACCAGCTATCGCCGAGCCCCACCAGCCAGCGACCCCGGGATCCCAGCACCGCGGGAAGCCGGGCCGCGATCTGCCGGTTGCCCTCGGCAAGCTCCAGCAGGGGGACGATGAGCCGGGTGGGCAGCACCAATCCCGTCTCGGCGAGCAGCGTCAATGCCTCGAGCAGGATCGGGTCGCGCATGGCTGGGGGCCGGGCGCGAACCGCGTTCATCGTGGTGACGAATGCTCTCGGGGGCTGGTTGGGTTCCTGCGCCGGTGCGGGCGAGGGCATCGGTAGATCGCGGGTGCGCACATGGGCTCGATGCACACAGGCCTGCCGGGCTGCGTGGTCGAGAAGATCCGGTTCGGGGCTGCCCACCAGGGAAGCAGCGATGAGCTGGGAAGGTTTCACAGTGGGTACACCGTCGCTTCCTGCAGATGAGCGATGGGTCGTAGGCCATCGGCATCGAGCTCGCCAAACACGGTGGTGGGAGTGGTGCCCAGCTCGGCGAGCAGGCGCCAATGGTCGGTGGTGTTACCGGTCAGGGGTACGGCTCGATCCGCGACCAGCCACACGCCGTCGTCCCAGGTCAGCGATCCGTGGATGGCCACCGGCCAGGCCTCACACCACGGATCAGCTGCGACTGCCTCGCGGAGCTGGGCCACCGCTGTTGCGACATCATCGCCCACGAGGTCCCAGCCGCCGACCCGCCGGGATTCGGCACGCTTGGTTCCGACGACGGCCCGCAACCGGGGCCTTCCCGGATAGAAGTGGAGGTCGGCATCAATCTCGGAGCCCGGGTACAGGCCGGTGTCAAAACCGTCTCCGGCCCGGGCGAAAAACAGCACGAGAGCACGGGTTCCGGCGGCACGGCCCCACAGCCACACGCGCCGCACACTGACCTGCTCCTCGTCGGTATCACGCATACCCAACACCACCCAGCGGTCCCTGACACCGGGAGTCGCAAGCACGTCCTCGGTGCGGGCGCTCCAACCAATGCGGGATCGCACGCTCGCCGCGAGATCACTGGGTAGTTTTTCGCGTCCGGCCCACGCCCGAGCCACAAGGTGCAAAGAACCGTATTCGTCGATGACACGGGTGGGCCAGTCGCCCGATGACGGCTGGGCAGCAAGTTCCCGGAGTCGGGATGCGACACCCGGGGCCTGCGCATCAACCATGCGCGCCGCCATGTGCTCCAGGCGCCGCGTTCGATCCCCGGCATGGGTTGCCAGTCCTTCCCGGAGCTGATCCGCCAGGAAACGGTCGAGCTCGGCCAGGCCGTCAGTGATCCTCCCCTCGCGTTGCACAACCCTTTTGGCGGCGGCGGCTTTCTGCTCCTCGGTTCGTTCTCTCGGTTCTGTTTTCCTTGGCGCGCGGGCCTCACGCGCATCCGCCCACTGAGAGGCGAAATCAGCCACCTCACCGGATTCGGAAACTTTTCCCTGGGCCCACAGGAACAGAAGGGCAAGGGCATGTTTGCAAGGAAATTTGCGGCTGGGGCAGGAGCACTTGTAGGCGGGAGATCCCGCGTCAATGCTCACCCGATACGGCGTCTTTCCCGATCCTTGACAGGCCCCCCACAGCAGATCCCCCTGAAATCCGATCTCAGACCACGGGCCCGGTGTAGCGAGTTTGCGGCCCGCCTTGATCGACGAGGCGTCGGGGGCGGCTGCCTCAACCCGATCCACTGTCCACGGTTCACCCATGGGCCCAGAGGGTAGCGGGCATCACTGACACGACACATCCCAGGAATTGACCGGAATCAACCTTCCCACGGCGGGAGGAGCAGCAGGAGAACGTTTCTGCGGTTCACTCGTCGTGCACCCTCGAGGCCCGGAATCACCAAATCCGCTGCCCATCCGGCGTTCACAGAAGCACCACCGATCGCAGGACCTCACCCTGTTTCATGCGTTCAAAGGCCCGCTCCACCTCGTCAAGGGCGATTTCCTCGCTAACGAAGGCGTCGAGATCCAACCGTCCTTGGCGGTAGAGATCGACGAGCATCGGGAAGTCGCGGCTGGGTAGGCAGTCCCCATACCAGCTCGATTTCAGGGAACCGCCCCGGCTGAAGACGTCGAGCAGCGGGATCCGGGGCACCTTCCCGTCCGGGGCGGGCACCCCGACCAGCACGGCGGTTCCCGCCAGGTCGCGGGCGTAAAAGGCTTGCTCCCACGTTTCCGGCAGGCCGACGGCGTCGATCACCACATCGGCTCCGAAGCCATCGGTGAGGTCACGGATCGCCGTCACAGGATCCTGTTTCCTGCCGTCCACGACGTCGGTGGCCCCCAGATCACGGGCCCAGCGAAGTTTCCTCTCGTCCCGGTCGACCGCGATGATCCGTCCCGCACCGGCCAGCACCGCGCCGGCGACAGCAGCACATCCGACTCCTCCGCAGCCGATCACCGCGACGCTCTTGCCATACTTCACCTCCCCGGTGTTGATGGCGGCCCCGAGACCCGCCATCACGCCGCAGCCCAGCAGCCCCACTGCGGCCGGGCGCGCCTCGGGATCGACCTTGGTGCACTGCCCGGAGTGGACGAGGGTTTTCTCGGCGAAGGCACCGATCCCGAGCGCAGGGGTGAGTTCTGTGCCGTCGGTGAGGGTCATCGGCCGGGAGGCGTTGAAGGTGGCGAAGCAATACTGGGGTTCGCCACGTCCGCACGCCCGGCAGGTGCCGCACACGGCCCGCCAGTTCAGCACCACGAAATCCCCCGGGGACACATTGGTCACCCCGTCGCCGATACGTTCCACAATCCCCGCTGCCTCGTGTCCCAGCAGGAACGGGAAGTTGTCGTTGATGCCGCCATCCCGGTAGTGCAGGTCGGTGTGGCAGACCCCACAGGTGAGGATCCGCACGACCGCATCTCCCGGCCCCGGGTTGGGTATGACGATCTCCTTGAGCGTCACCGGGACACCCTGTGACATTGCGACCAGGCCACGCACTGTTTCAGTTTCCATGTTGTCGAGGCTATGCAGGGATCCGGCGCCGCAAACCCCTGCAGCCGGGTTCACAGGAAACCCACAGCCCAGGGATACCAGGCTCAGAAGGCGCGACCTCGATGCAGGACCCTCCATGGTCCGGTTCCCCCGCGGACTTCGTGGAAGAATCGGGAACGCCATGACGAACCTCAGCGACCTCCGGCCCCGGGACGCCTCCCCCGATGCCCTCCTCGACGCCTTCACTGGCTGGGTGGAGGCATCAGGCATCTCGCTGTACCCACACCAGGAAGAATCACTGCTGGCAATCCTCGCGGGCGACAACGCCATCGTCACCACGCCCACAGGTTCCGGGAAATCATTGATCGCGCTCGGCGCCCACTTCGCGGCATTGGCGGAAGGGCGTCGTACCTGGTACACCGCGCCCATCAAGGCCCTCGTGAACGAGAAATTCTTCGCCCTGTGCGAGGCCTTCGGCGCCAAGCAGGTCGGAATGGTCACGGGAGACGCCTCAGTCAACGCCGACGCCCCCATCATCTGCTGCACCGCCGAGATCCTGGCGAACCTGGCATTGCGGGAAGGGCACAGAGCCGATGTCGGGCAGGTGGTGATGGACGAGTTCCACTTCCTCGCCGAACCGGAACGTGGCTGGGCGTGGCAGGTTCCGCTGGTGGAACTCCCCCAGACGCAGTTCGTGATCATGTCGGCGACCCTCGGGGACGTGACAGAACTGTCCGATGACCTGACCCGGCGCACCGGACGCGAGACGGCCGTGATCGGCGGGGCGACCCGCCCCGTGCCGCTCACCTACCGTTGGTCGATGGTGCCCCTGCACGAGACGATCACGGAGATCGTCGAAACCCATCAGGCACCTGTCTACATCGTTCACCCCACCCAAGGAGCGGCCGTCGAGCAGGCGACGGCCCTGCTCAGTCAAGGGGTGGTGCGCAAGGCCGGTTCCGCGGTCCCGGAGGAGCTGAAACAGGCCATCTCGGGGTTTCCGTTCGCCGGTGGTTTCGGGACGACGCTGTCCAAGTTGCTCCGTGGCGGGATCGGGGTCCACCACGCCGGGATGCTGCCGCGTTACCGACGGTTGGTGGAGCAACTGGCCCAGCGCGGGTTGCTGGCGGTGATCTGTGGCACCGACACCCTGGGGGTCGGCATCAACGTTCCCATCCGCACCGTGTTGTTCAGTTCCCTGACGAAGTTCGACGGTCGGCGCCAGCGGGTGTTGCGCAGCCGCGAGTTCCACCAGATCGCGGGCCGTGCGGGCCGCGCTGGCTTCGATTCCATCGGCAACGTGGTGGCCCAGGCCCCCGAACACGAAGTGGAGAACGCCCGGATCCTGGCCAAACATCAAGGCGATGAGAAGAAACTGCGCTCGGTGCGGCGCAAGAAACCACCGGAGGGTTTCGTCAACTACACGCAAGCCACCTTCACCAAGCTGATCGATTCGTCCCCGGAGCAGCTGCACGCCCGGATGAGGATCAGCCACGCCCTGCTGCTGAACCTGTTGCAACGGGACGAAGAGACCGCCATCGCGGTTGCTCGCTTGATCGACTCCACGAACCCGGAACCGAAGGCACGCCGCGCAATGCTGCGCCGCGCCGCCGGGCTCGGTCGGTCGTTGCTGCGGGCCGAGGTGATCACCCGCCTGCCCGAACCGACCCCCGGCGGTCGCCACTACCGGTTGAACGTCGATCTGCAACGCGACTTTGCGCTGAACCAGCCCCTGTCGGCCTTCGCCCTGGCGGTGGTCGAGACCCTCGACCCCGACTCCCCCGACTATGCCCTCGACGTGCTTTCCGTGATCGAGGCAACCCTGGAGGATCCCCGGGTGGTACTGCTTGCCCAGCAGTTCAGGGCACGTGGACAGGCGGTTGCGGAGATGAAGGCCGACGGCTGGGACTACGAGGAACGCATGGAGGCCCTGGAGGAAATCACCTGGCCCCAGCCCCTTGCCGAGCTGCTGGAACGGGCCCACATCGAATACTCGGTGGCACATCCATGGCTGTCGGAGACCCCGGTCAGCCCGAAGTCAGTGGTACGCGACATGTACGCCCAGGGCATGACCTTCGGCGAATACGTAGCTCACTACAAACTACAGCGCACCGAGGGGTTGTTGCTGCGCTACCTCGCCGACGCCTACCGGGCGCTGCGACAGAATATTCCCGAAGGACTACGCACCGAGGAGCTGGAGGACCTGATCGCCTGGCTGGGTGAGATCACTAGGCTGGTGGACTCGTCGCTGCTGGACGAGTGGACCGAACTCGCCGCCCTGGCCGGGGTTCCTGTCGAGCAAAGGGCCGAGGCGGCTCCCCCGGCACGACCCGTCACTGGCAACGAACGCGCCTTCAGGGTGATGGTGCGAAACGCCATGTGGCGGCGTGTGGAACTGTGCGCCGACGACGACGTGGACGGTTTGGCCGCCCTGACCAGCGGGGATCCCATGACCCGGCAGCGCTGGGACGACGCCCTAGGTGACTACTGGGATGAACACGAGCACATCGGCGTCAGCGCGGATGCGCGCGGACCTGCGTTCTTCATCGTTGAACCGAGACGGGGCGGCAGGCTCTGGGAGGTGCGTCAGATCATCGACGATCCCGCGGGTAACCGCGACTGGTCCATCTTCGCCACAGTCGATCTCGACGCCTGCGACGAAGCGGGGGAACTCGTGCTGCGCACCGTGGACTTCAGCCGGCTGGATGGTTGAGCAGGGGCAGGATCCGTTCGGTAAAAAGAGGCGCCCATCCGGGTTCCGGAGAGGCCGGATCCACGAACCGGGCCTCCTCAATCTCTGACCGCGGTTCCGGGAGCCGATCAAGGGGTTCGGGAACACGGAAAACATCGGCGAGAACAACGGTGTCGGCCTCGTTGGCGGCCGGGGCGCGAAACCTTCCCAGTGACAGCAGACCCTCCGGGTCGAGTTCCAGCCCCAGTTCCTCACGCAGCTCTCGGACGGCGCACATCTCCGGGGTTTCCCCCGGCTCGGGTTTCCCGCCCGGGTTGAGGAAGGAATCCGTGCCACGCTTGCGGACCATCAGCACCCGGCCTGCCGTGTCGGTGAGAAGCACGGCACTGACCCGGATCTCCCCCGGTCTGCGCATCCTCAAGTGCGGGATGCCCGCCTCCAGGTATTCCGGGCCCACCGACTCGAACCCGAATCCGCGGTAGAGAGGGGCCACGTGGCTCTGGGAGTGGATCACGATCGGCCGCCCACCGAGCCGTCCCAGCACAGCCGATACGAGTGCACGCGCCAGCCCCTCGCCGCGCCTGTCGGCTCTGACGGCCACCCTCCCGAAGGACCGGGTTGCCCCCAGCTCGGGCTCGCCGAACACCACCGTGCGCAGGTACCCCGCACAACCGGCATCGTCAGGGATCCACCAGTGGAGGGTCCGGGGGTGCCGGTCGAGGTCATCGAGATCAGGGATGTCGACGCGCTGCTCCACGAAGAAAACCCGGGACCTCAGGGACACGATCTCGTAGAACTCATCCTTGGTCAGTTTTTCCCAGCTTCTGATCCGAATCGAAGCTTCCACGCAGATCTCCATTCCCCTTGGCCCCATCACGAGAACCACGCGGTTCCGCTTTGGTGGTGTGGCGTAACCTGAGAGTACAGGGCGCTATCTAGGAGTGATGTGTTGTGATGAGCCTTGGTGGCTTGATGCTCATGATGATCGTGGGCGGGTTGGTCCTTCTCGCGTTGCGGGGCTCGCGCGCATTGAACGGAAGGCAGCAACCGCAACAGGTCGTTGCAGGACCACTTCGTTACGGTGAAACCCCCTTGGGGGATGCGGCTCGCGCATCCTTGGACGCCGACATCACGCGGTTCGGCGACGAGTTGCGTGATCTCGACCTGGACGTGGTGGGCATCGAACTGAGCGAAGAGGCCCAGACGAACTACTCGGAGGCCCTCGACTCTTACGAGAACGCCAAGCAGGCCATGAACCAGGCGCGCTACGAATCTGACGCAACAGCCATCGCCCACATCCTCGAGGAAGGGCGTTACGCGATGGCCTGCGTGAAGTCCCACGCCCAAGACAAACCGATGCCGGAACGCCGTCCACCGTGCTTCTTCGACCCAGCCCATGGGCCCTCTGCCAAGAACGTCACCTGGGCTCCCCCCGGCGGCGCACCGCGTGAGGTCCCGGCCTGTGCACTCGATGCGGCCCGGGTCACCTCCGGCTCGGATCCCCGCATCCGCATGGTTCAGCAGGGCTACCAGGCGGTGCCCTACTGGCAGGATCAGGGGCATGCCGCCTACGCCCGCGGCTACTACGAACCCTACGGGCTAGATCCGGTGGTCCAGGGGCTGACAAAGGGCGCGTTGATGTTTGGGGGGTTCTCCCTCTTGATGGGGCTTCTCGACGACTGACCCATTCGGCCCCAGTTTCCTCCGGGGCCGATTCCATGGCCAGGGCCCGCTGATCCTGCTTTCCAGGGTTGTGTCGGCCCGCCCGGCGCCGGGAGGCCTAGTCGTGCGGAAAAATAAGACACTCATCCGATATGGGTAGGCGGTGCACGTGTTCAGGGAACTTCGAGAGGGGATCGGTGGCTTTCTGCGATCCACCGGCCTCATGTTCCGGTATCTGATCGTCACGAGCATTCTCCGAGCCACGATTCTCTTTCCCCTGTTCTGGTGGGCCGCGAAGTACCTGTTCGCGATGCGAGGCCTGGTGTCCCTGAACAACGCCAACGCAGGCCGTTTCCTGCTGTCCGTCCCAGGGGCATTGTTCATCCTGCTCGCCCTGACATTGGTGTTGTTGACGACCTTGCTGGAGGTCGGCGGGTTCGTGAAACTGAGCGCCATCGCAATCTGGAGCGACTCCAAACCCTCTTATTTCGCCATCCTCGGCAGCATTCTCCGTTCCTTGCTTAAGATTGCCGGACCAGGTCTGGTTCTTCTTCTACCGTTAACGCTGGTGGTGCTGCCGTTGACCGGTTCGGCATTGAACCCGAGTTTCCTCCTCACATTCCGCATTCCGAATTTCATCACTGCCACCATCCTTGCCACCCCTCAGTACGCCGTCGCCTACTGGTGTCTCGTGGTCCTGATGCACGTCGTGGTCCTGATGATTGTCTTCGTCTTCCATTTCATGCTGCTCGGCGATCTCAAGGCCCTCGCCGCGATCAGGGCAAGCATTCGCCTGATAAAACCGAACGTGCTGCGTTTCGTGACCTTCATGTTTCTCTCAGCACTGTTTTTCGCTCTCGTCGCTGCGCTCATCATCGGGGCATTCGCAGGCCTTTACTTCTTGATCATGATGGCTGTCCCAGCAGATGCCACAGCCCTCGCGACCTTCGTAGGCTCTGTTTTCGTGATACTGCTGGCCCTGGTGATCGGCCTGATTGCCAGTTTCGTGGTACCGCTGGAACTGTATCTGCTCACCAACCGCTACTACGCCTTCCTGCGGAAGCTGCCCGATTCCGATCCACTCAGACCACTGGCCGACGTCACACCCGCCCTGCCCTCCAAGAAACATCCGAGTCTCCTCGACCGCCTCCTGGGACATCGGATCGCACTCGGTTGTCTCGTCACGGTGCTCGTGATCAGCATCGCCGGCATCTTCACCATCACCGCCGATGAGTTGACAGCCGCTCCCGATATCACAGTGGTGGGACACCGCGGTGGACCGGAGGACACCACGGTGGAGAACAGCATGGAGGCGGTCGAACAATCGATCGCCGCCGGAGCCAATTACGTCGAGATGGACATCCAACGCACCCGAGATGGCCACTACGTGGTTTTCCACGACGAGAATTTCTCACGGTTTACTCATGAAAGCCGTGCAGTTCAGGACATGACGCTGTCCGAGATCCGCGAGCTAGATCTCGGCGAGAAATCAAAGGGCAGATTCAGTAACGTGAGGGTGCCCACCTTGGAGGAGCTCCTGGAGAAATGCCGCGGACGCATCGGGATCTTCCTCGAGCTCAAGGGCAAAAGTGCCGACCAACAAATGGTCGACGACGCCGTGGCAGCCCTGAAACGCCATGACATGCTGAATCAGGTGGTGGTGATATCGCTCAAATACGAGCTGATCACCGGCCTCGAGGAACGCTACCCCGAGGTGACGAGCGGTTTCATCTATTTCCTGTCCTTCGGGGACACCGCACACCTGGTCGGCGACTACCTGATCCTTGAGGAGGACGCCGCCACCAGCGACACGATCACGCAGATCCACGAGGCAGGTAAACGCGCCGCGGTCTGGACCGTCAACACCGAGGAATCGATGCAGAAATTCGTCAACTGGCCGGTGGATGCCGTGATCACCGACCGGGTCCGGCAGTGGCAGGCCGTCGCGGAGGAACGCCGACGGGCCGCCCCACTGGACGTGCTGATGCGTGAGCTCATCGAGTAGGAGGCTCCGTCGCCGTGGCGCCGAAGGAAGTCACAGACCTGGGGTACGCTTCGGGGCCGTATGACTTCCTCCGCGTTCGAACACCTCTCCCCCGCATTCCCGCAGCGTGCCGCCTGGGGCACTGCACAGAGTCTTCGGGCCTGGCAGGTGGCTGCCCTCGAGCTGTACGCGACCACCCAGCCCCGCGATTTCCTGTGCGTGGCCACCCCCGGGGCGGGCAAAACGACCTTCGCGCTGCGTGTGGCCCATCAACTGCTGCACACCCGGACCGTGAAACGCGTGGTGGTGGTGACTCCCACCGAACATCTCAAAACGCAGTGGGCTGATGCCGCAGCCCGGGTTGGTATTCATCTGGATCCCGGTACCGGTGGGGTGAAGCGGGGACGTTCCAGACAGTTCGACGGCTCGGTTGTAACCTACGCGGGGGTTTCCCTGCGCGCCTACGCCTACGAGGCGCTGTGCAACCAGGTTTCCACCCTGGTGATCTTCGACGAGATCCACCACGCGGGCGATACCCGGAGCTGGGGGGATGGCATCCTCCAAGGTTTTTCCGAGGCCACCCGCCGTCTGGCGCTCACTGGCACCCCATTCCGCTCCGATGACAGCCCGATCCCATTCGTGACCTACGAGGAATCCGAATCGGGGGTGAAGATCTCACGGGCCGACTACACCTACGGCTACCGAGAGGCCCTGGCGGACCACGTGGTGCGGCCCGTGATCTTCATGAACTACGGCGGGCAGATGCGTTGGCGGATGCGTTCCGGGGAGGTGCTCGACGCCGACCTGGGAACGATGCTCACCAAGGATCTGACCGCCCACGCCTGGCGCACCGCCCTGTCTCCAACAGGCGAGTGGATTCCCGCCGTGCTGCGGGCCGCCGACCAGCGCCTGACACAGGTGCGTCGGGCCATTCCCGATGCGGGTGGCCTGGTAATAGCCACCAATCAGACCGTGGCGCGCGCCTACGCGAAGATCCTGGCAGAGATCACGGGGAAACGCCCTGCTGTGATCCTCTCCGACGACGCCAAGGCCGGCGGGAGAATCGAGGAGTTCGCCGCGGGCCAGGACCGCTGGATGGTGGCGGTCCGGATGGTCTCGGAGGGAGTGGATGTACCGCGGCTGGCGGTCGGAGTGTATGCGACGTCCACTTCGACGCCGTTGTTCTTCGCCCAGGCAGTGGGAAGATTCGTGCGTTCGAGGCGACGCGGCGAGGTGGCGACGGTCTTCCTACCCACTGTCCCGATCCTGTTGGCCCATGCCGCGACGCTGGAGCGGCAACGCGACCACGTGCTGGGACGTCCCCGATCTGAGGAAACCGACATCTGGGCGGAGACAGAGGCCCTCATCGAAGCAGCCAACCGCGGCGACAAAGCCTCCGATGACCTCCTCGGCGAGTTCGAGGCCCTCGACTCCCAGGCCACTTTCGACCACGTGCTGTTCGAGTCCCAAGCCTTCGGGATGCACGCCGAACCCACCTCACAGGACGAACTCGACTACCTGGGTCTGCCCGGTCTCCTGGAACCCGAGCAGGTGAGCACCCTCTTGGCCGAGCGGCAACGCCGCCAGCTCAGACGGCGCGAACGCAAGGACCCGAAGTCGCAGCCGGAGGTGCCGCTGCACCGGGCGCTCGCGAACCAGCGCAAGGAGCTCAACTCCCTGGTGGCCCAGTTGGCCCGTTTGGAACAACGCCCCCACAGCCACGTCCACGCCGACCTGCGCCGCGAGTGCGGCGGCCCACCGCTTGCCCAGGCAACGACCGAACAGGTTGCTGAACGCATCTCCAGGGCCAGGGCTTGGCTCAGACGCTGATCGCCTGCGCTGACCGACCGACAGCCCCTGTCTGACACAGCCGGGCATCGCGCCTTTCGGTTCACCCGCCACTACGCTTGGGGCATGAGCGATGACCCCAAGAAGTTGGCGCACGAGGCCGTCGAGTTTCTCTCCTCTCGTTTCGGCGTGGATCGCATCGACCTGGCATTGGTGCTGGGTTCTGGCTGGTCTGCCGGAGCCGATCAGCTGGGGGAAGAGCTCGGCGAGATCACGCTCGGCGCGGTGCCGGGTTTCAAAGCCCCCGTCGTGAAAGGTCACGGTGGTTTTCTGAAACTGATCAGGACCTCTGGCGGCAGGATCACTGCTGTCTTGACGGGCCGTACCCACTACTACGAGGGCCGGGGGGTCGACCCGGTGGTCCACGGGGTGCGCACCGTCGCTGCCTGGGGCGCCACGACCCTGGTCCTCACCAACGGTTGCGGTGGGCTGAACCCGGCGTGGGCGCCGGGCAGCGTCGTGCTGATCCGCGACCACATCAACCTGACTGGCGCCACTCCGTTGCGGGGAGCCACTTTCATTGACATGACCGATGCCTACTCGGATCGGCTGCGTGACCTGGCACGCAGTGTTGCCCCGGATCTACCCGAGGGCGTCTATGTGCAGTTCCACGGCCCTCAGTACGAAACCCCTGCCGAGGTGCGGATGGCGGGACTGCTGGGGGGAGACCTGGTCGGGATGTCGACCGCGCTCGAGACCATTGCCGCCCGCGAGGCCGGGTTGGAGGTGCTGGGGCTCTCCCTGGTGACCAACGCCGCCGCGGGTCTGGCGGATTCGGGGCTCGATCACACCGAGGTGCTGCAGGCCGGGCGCGACGCCGGTCCACGGCTGGCCTCGTTGCTGGCGGGAATAGTGGGTGTGTTGTGACCGCCCGGAATGCTGCCCGCTCCTGGCTGGCGGTCGACTCCGACCCGGACACCCGCGCCGAGCTCGAGGAACTGCTGAGGTCAGCCGATTCCGGGGATCCGAAAGCTTCAGAAGCAATCGAGGATGCATTCAGCGGTCCCCTCACCTTCGGCACAGCCGGACTCAGAGGCAGGATGGGAGCTGGCCCGAACCGCATGAACCGCCTGGTGGTCACCCAGGCCGCGATTGGCTTGGCCGACTGGCTGAAGGAACATGGCCACGCAGGTGGACAGGTGCTGGTCGGCCACGACGCCCGCCACAAGTCCGAGGAATTCGCCCGCGACACCGCGGAGATCCTGGCCGGGGCGGGGTTCGCGGTGCTGCTCACAGGAAAACCTGTCCCGACTCCCCTGGTTTCCTTCGGCATCCGCCGATACGGCTGCGTTGCGGGGATCGTCGTGACGGCCTCCCACAACCCGGCAGCTGACAACGGATACAAGGTCTACCTCGGTGACGGATCGCAGATCATCCCACCAACGGACACGCAGATCGCCGCCCGCATCGCCGCCCACCCCGTCGATTCCCTCGCCCAGCTTCCACGCAGCTCCTCATACAAGGTGATGTGCGATCAGATCACCCGCGACTACGTGACCCACGGCGCCGACCTCATCCCGGAGGGGGCTGCCCGCGAGATCACCTGGGTACACACCGCGATGCATGGCGTGGGGGCCCGCACCATCCGGGAGCTGACCAGAGCGGCGGGGTTCCCTCCCGCCCACGAGGTTCCAGAACAAGCCGAACCGGATCCGAACTTCCCCACCGTCGCCTTCCCGAACCCGGAGGAACCAGGTGCGATCGACATGGCCCTGGCGCTGGCTGGAAGTACCAGGGCTGATCTGGTGGTGGCGAACGACCCCGACGCCGACAGATGCGCAGTCGCCGCTGTCATCGACGACCGGTGGCGGATGCTGACGGGCGACGAACTGGGCTTGCTGCTCGCCGACCACATGATCCGTCGAGGCGCGAAGGGGGTGCTGGCCAGTTCGGTGGTCTCCTCCGGTGCCCTCACCGCGCTGGCCGCCGCGAGAGGACGAGACCACGTCACCACCCTCACCGGTTTCAAGTGGATCGGAAGGGTTCCGGATCTGGCCTTCGGCTACGAGGAGGCCATCGGCTACTGCTGCGATCCCGGAACGGTCCCGGACAAGGACGGCCTGACCGCGGCTCTCATGGTTCTCGAACTTGCCGCCGGATTGCGGGCCGAGGGCCTCACCCTGGCTGACCGGTTGGATGAACTGACCGCCGAACTGGGGATCCACGCCACGTCCCAGATAGCGATCCGCGTCAGTGATCTCTCCCTGATCACCGATGCCATGGCCAGACTGCGCCAGAATCCACCCACATCCCTCCTGCATGCGCCCGTCACCTACCGCGACCTGGCTGAGGGCACATCCGGCCTTCCCCCGACCGACGCGGTGGAGCTGTCCGGTGACGAGGTGCACGTAGTGGTGCGTCCATCCGGGACCGAGCCGAAGCTGAAGTGCTACCTGGAGGTGCGGCTGACTCCCGAGAAGTCCCGGGTCGGCGCAACAGCAAGATTGGTTGTCGAACCCCGGTTGATGGCGCTTCGAGAACAGATGCAGTCCGTCCTCGGACTGGGCTGAAGGATTCCACGAAACTCGGGGCACGGTCCACCTGCACCTGACGACCTCTACCCTGGAAATCATGTGTAGGCTTTTCAAAGGGTTGTTCCTCGTCATCACGGTGGTTCTCGTGGGATTGGCGAACAGCCCACGAGCTTGGGCCGACGACGCCGCGCCCGTGAACCGGTGGAAAACCACCGTCAATCTTTCCAGCGACGGGATTGCCCACATCGAGTATGAGTTCGAGATGGATTTCTCCAAGGTCGAAGGACGTGGACCTGTCATCGCTTTCCCTGAAAGGCAACGAACCAACATTGAGCGAGAGTGGTTGAACTTTGGGATTTCCAACATTGACGTGAGTTCTCCCAGTGGCGCCAATTCCGAGACAAAGATCAGCCACGAGGACGGAAACGTCAGCATCCGAGTGGGAGAAAAGAACACGGTCTACCACGTCCCTCAGACCTATCGAATCAGCTATGACATCACTGGGTTGATCGCCACAAACAACTCCCAGAGCGGTTTGGATGAGTTCAGTTGGAACCCCATCGCAGGTGGAAAATCAGAAATCCGGAATTTCCAGGTGATAATCACCGGCCCAGCAGACATCTCGAAGACCGCCTGCTGGCGTACCAGAGACCTGAAAACCCCTTGCACGTCCAGCGCCAGCGGCACCACAGCGTCGTACTCCGTGGACACGATCCCGAGCGACGAGCCGATTCAAGTGGTGGCTGGCTTCCCGGCAGGCACCTTCCCCGGGGTTACCCAGAACGTGACGAAGGACCCCACTCTTGTGGAGCTTGCCTCAGAGGCTTATTCGCTGAATCCGGTGACGGGCGCCACCACTGCAGCGCTGGGAGCAGGGGCCGTGGCGGGGTTGTTGGCAATACGGAACCGGAAGGCCCGGGACGAGGTGTTCATTAATCTCACTCCAGGACTGGCCCCAGCCGATGGCGAGACAGCCCGAGTGGGGAAACGCCGGGGCAAGGCGAACGTGGCTGTCGCCTTCCAACCGCCCCAAGGTACCCGCCCCGGAGAGATCGGCACCCTGATGGACGCCACCGCCAACTCCGTGGACATCTCTGCAACCATCATCGACCTGGCCGTCCGTGGTTACCTCACGCTAGCCCCCCTCCCCAAGAAGGGCCACGTACTGAAACGCACCGACAAAAGCAGCACACACGAGCTGGCCGACTATGAACGGCGACTCCTCCGCAGCATCTTCAAAGCCGGGAAAAGCGTCACCCTCAAGGAGCTGAGAAGTGAGCAATACGGTGATGTGCAGAGCAGGACGAAGAAGAATCTCTACGCCCAGGTGATGTCGCTCGGATGGTTCCGCGATGATCCACGAAAGGCGCGCAACTCTGCGCTGGCCCTGGGGATTGTCCTGGCCGTTGCAGGCTTGGCTGGCAGCCTGTTCCTGGGGCTGGTATTCGGCTGGGGTCTGATTCCCCTACCGATCGCTTTGTTCGGCATCGGGTTGATTTTCCTTTCCCGCCGTTTCGGGAGCCGTACGGCCCAAGGATCGGCGGTGCTCGAGCAGGCGCGAGGTTTCGAGCTGTACCTGCGTACCGCGGAAAAGGACCAACTCAAATTCGAAGAAGGTATCGATGTCTTCAGCCGCTACCTGCCTTACGCCATGATCTTCGGCGTCACCGAACGCTGGACCAAACTATTCGCCCAGCTCGGCGCCGAGGGCTGCTACCAAGCTGACACTTCCTGGTACCACGGCACGGATCTTTACCACTCCACAGGCCTTTTCTACGCAGGCCTCAACAGCTTCTCCCAGGATTTCTCGCACTCACTGTCACAGGCCACAGCCGCTGCGACCGCAGCGCAGGCAGCCTCAAGCAGTTCTTCCGGAGACTCGGGATTTTCCGGAGGAGGCGGATTTTCCGGCGGGGGTGCCAGCGTGGGTTCATGGTGATGGAAAGGAACAGTTACGCATGAAACGACACGGACTGCAAGGGTTGCTGGCACTGATCATCATCCTGTTGACCGCCTTCCTGGCCGCCCCTCGGGCGTGGGCCGACGAGTCGGCCCCGATCAACCGCTGGAACGTGGATGTCAACCTGTCGCGGGACGGGGTGGCGCACGTGAACGCCGAACTCGAGATGGACTTCTCCAACACCCGCGGGCGCGGCCCGGTTTTCGTCCTGCCTACCCGGCAACCGGGTGGAGAAGATGGCCAGTTCTACCGCTACAAGATCTCCGGCATCCAGGTCAGCTCCTCCACAGCCCCGGACCAGACCCAGACCACCGAGGACAAGGAAGGCAACATCCAGGTTCGGGTCGGCGACGCGTCCCGATATCTCCATGAGAAACACACCTATCAGATCAGCTATACCGTGACCGGATTGATCGCTCCCGACCATCCGAAGAGCCACCTCGACGAGTTCAACTGGAACGTCATCGGCGACTGGCGGGGCAAAATCAACAATCTCACGGTGAAGGTCACCGGTCCCGAGAACATCTCAAAGACAGCCTGCTGGACTGGAAGCAACTACACGCAGTCCTGCGCATCCAACCGCAGCGGGAAAACAGCCACCTACCGCCTGCCCTCGATCAATCCCGGAACACCCGTTCAGGTAGTGGCGGGATTCTCTGCGGGTACCTTCCCCGGGGTGAAGCAAGATGTGGAATACCGGCGAACCCTCGGCAACTCTTTCTCCTTGACTCCGATCACGGGGGCAGCGACGCTGGTGACGACCGCTGGGGCTGCTTTCGCCATCGTCAAGTTCCGCAACCGGTACGCACGGGACGAGGCCTACCTCGGCGTGACCCCTGGTTTGAGCCCACGCGCCGGTCAAAAAGAACACATCGGTTTTCTCCCGGAAGACCTGAACATCGCGGTCCAATTCCATCCCCCAAAGAACGCCACCCCGGGTGAGATCGGCACCCTGATAGACGCGAATGCCGACTTCATTGATGTCTCCGCCTCGATCATCGACCTTGCTGTTCGCGGCTATTTGGTGATCACCGCCCAGAAGGACGGAGATCACCTGCTCACTCGAACCAAGAAGAACCAGGAGGAACTCGCCGACTACGAGAAGAAGCTGCTGTCAAAGCTCTTCCAGTCGGGCGATAAGGTCGCACTGAAGGAGCTTGGCGACGAGAAATACGACGGCCTGGATTCCGAGATCCGGGATATGCTCTATCTGCGGGTAGCGGAACTCGGTTGGTTTCGTGAAAGCCCGAGTTCCATGCGCTGGACCGGGAAAGCCATCGGCTTTTTCACCATCATCATGGGAAGCTTGCTCTCTGGAGTCTTCGGGTACGGTCTCGGGTGGGGCTTAGTGTTCCTTCCCGTCGTGGCGGTCGGTATCGCGGTGCTCATGATGTCCGGCAAGTTCGGGAAACGCACGGCCAAAGGATCAGCTGCCCTGGTCCAGGCACGTGGTTTCGAACTCTATCTGCGCACCGCTGAAGCGGATAAATTGCGTTTCGAGGAAGGCATTGACATTTTCAGCCGCTATCTTCCCTACGCCATGATCTTCGGCGTGGCGCAGCGGTGGACAGAACTGTTCGCCCAGCTCAAACAGACGAACCGTTTCGAGGCCGACACGTCTTGGTATCGAGGGGTCAATCTCCATACCTCGAACAACGCTTTTTACACCAGGTTCAACAATTTCTGCTACGACTTCTCCGATGCCATGGTCACGGCCCATGAAGCAGCAAGAGCGAGCAGCTACAGTTCGAGTTCCTTCTCCTCATCCAGCTACACCTCCTCCGGATCCTCGGGAGGTTCCGGTTTTTCAGGTGGCGGCGGGTTTTCCGGAGGCGGTTTCAGTGGCGGATCATGGTAAAGGAAACCGATCCGCGGATCCGCCCCCGAAGGGTCGGTGCGTTCCCACCGGGTTCCAGGCCGCTCCCCATCTGCCCTTGTGAGGTTCTACTCTGGGCACCATGCGCAGATTGTCCACAGGGCTGTTCGTCGCCATCATCGTGGTGCTCGGTGGGTTGACAGCCAGCCCGCAAGCGCACGCGGACGACGCGGCTCCCGTCAATTGGTGGCGAACCACCGTCAAGCTCACCAGTGACGGGATGGCTCAGGTTGAGCACGAGTTCGAGATGGATTTCTCCAGGGTCGAAGGTCACGGACCCGTCATTGCACTACCTACGCGGCAACGAACCAAGAACGAGGATGAGTGGCTGAATTACGGAATCTCCAACATCCGCACGAGCTCACCCAGCAGCGCCCGGTCCGACACGAAAGTCATCGAGCAGAAAGAATACGGTACCATTTCTATCCAAGTGGGAAGCAATGGCGTCACGTATTCCACCCCGCAGACCTATAGAATCGGTTTTTACATAACCGGAGCGATCTCTCCCACCAATACCGAGAGTGGACTGGATGAATTCAACTGGAATCCGATCTCCCCCGGCACCAAATCAGAGATTGCAGACTTTCAAGCAACAATTACCGGCCCTGCAGATGTCTCGCAGGCTTCCTGCTGGCACACCAAGGAAATGAAAACCCCCTGCGATTCCGAGCTCAACGGTTCCAGCGCCTCCTACACCGTGGGCAGAATCCCAGCCGGAAACCCGGTCCAGGTGGCTGCTGGTTTCCCTGCCGGCACCTTCCCCGGGGTCACCCAGAACATCACGAAAAACCCAAAACCCCTCACCGGCGCGTATTCCTTGTCCCTCACTTCCGGGATCGCCATCGCTGTATTAGGCATGGGGGCAGTGGCAGGTTTGATCCTGATATGGCACCGGAGGACCCGTGACGAGGTGTTTCTCGGCCTTGCCCCCGGGCTGACGCCAACCACCGGGGCAACTGCCGCAGTGGGTAAGCGCCGGGGCAGGACGAACGTGACCGTCGCCTTCCAGCCACCCTCGGGCACCCGTCCCGGGGAGATCGGCACCCTGATGGACACCACCGCCGACTCCGTGAACATCTCCGCAACCATCATCGACCTGGCTGTCCGCGGATACCTCACCCTGGCCCCACTCCCCAACGGTGATCACCTATTGGCCCGTCGCCCCAGTCAGGACACAAAAGCGCTGGCCACCTACGAGTGGCAGCTTCTGTGCAGCATCTTCAGCGCAGGCGACGAGGTCACTCTCACACAATTACGTGACGAAAGGTACGGACAGCTACAGCGAAGATTCCGTGATGAACTCTACGACCAGACGGTCTCACTCGGCTGGTTTCACGGCAACTCGAGAGAAGCACGTAAAAAAGCGCACAGCATGGGGTGCACTCTCGCGATGTGCGGATTCCTGGGAAGCCTTCCGCTGGGAGTGATGATCGCTCTACTTCTCCAAGAAAAAGGCTGGGGGCTGGTTCCTCTGCCCATTGCACTGTTCGGCATCGGCTTGATCCTCCTGTCCCGCAGGTTTACAACTCGCACGGCACAAGGATCAGCAGTCCTCGAACAGGCAAAGGGTTTCGAACTGTACCTACGCACCGCAGAAAAAGATCAACTCAAATTCGAGGAGGACACCGATATCTTCAGTCGCTACCTCCCCTATGCCATGATCTTCGGCGTCACCGAACACTGGACCAAACTATTCGCCCAACTCGGAGCAGAAGGCTGCTACCAACCCGACACCTCCTGGTACCACGGCGCAGACATCGATAACTCAGCGAGCCTGTTCACCACCACGTTTTCCAGCTTCTCCGGTGACTTCTCACTATCGCTGTCGCAGGCCACCTCCCAGGCCACAGCGGCCGCTGTGGAAGCTCAAGCGGCCTCGAGCGGATCCTCCGGAGATTCCGGCTTCTCCGGAGGCGGAGGATTCTCCGGCGGCAGTGCCAGCGTGAGCTCATGGTGACCGGGCCGGAAAGGCAACACACGAGCACAGGCTGCCCGGGTTGTCGGCATTGACCGCAATCCCGTCGTGGCACTGCCAGACGGATCACTTCCAGTCGGTGTGAGTTCTTTGTCTCACTCCTTCCGGATCGGAGCCCAGCTCGGACCCTCCGTCGCCAGCTTCTCGTCGAGTTTGCGGAACAACGGGCTGGGTTTCGCCAGCGGGGTGCCAGCGATGATGGGGCGGCGTTCCCACACCGCCTGCTGGGCCGCATAGTCGCCGGTCAGGATCGGATAGGTGACGTCGCCATCGGTGACCTCCCTGAGTTCCGGCTGGGCCGCCCACACCCCTCTGTTGCCGAGGGCCTCGAAGATGGCTTGGGCGGAGTGCGGCAGGTACGGAGTCAGCAGGGTGTTGCAGTCGGATACCACCTGCAGCGCAACGTGCAGCACGGTGTCGCGGCGGGCCGGGTCGTCCTTCAGCTTCCAGGGTTCCTGATCGGACAGGTACTTGTTCGCCAGGGAGACGATCCGCATCGCCTCGGTGATGCCGGCCTTGAAGCGACGGGCCGCGATGTGCTCCCCCACCGTCGCGAAGGCAGCGGCGGCAGCATCGAGCAATTCACGGTCCACATCGTTCAATTCCCCGGCATCCGGGATTGCACCGTTGTTCTTGTGAGCCATGGAGATGGAGCGGTTGACCAGGTTGCCCCATTCGTTGGCCAACTCGAAGTTCACCCGGCGCACGAACTCCTCCCATGTGAAGTCCGTATCCTGGTTCTCGGGACCTGCCACCGCGATGAAATACCTGAGCGCATCGGGCCCGAACTCCTTCAGGAAGTCGCCGACGAAGATGGAGGCGCCCCGGGAGCTTGAGACTTTCGAGCCACGCATAGTCATGAACTCCGAAGACACAACCTCCGTGGGAAGTTTCAGCTCCCCCAAGACGGGTCTGATCTCACCGCCGACGGCTCCCTGCCCGTTGGCTCCCAGCAGAATGCCTGGCCAGATGACGGAGTGAAAGACAATGTTGTCCTTGCCCATGAAGTAGAAACTCTGGGCGGTTTCCTCGTTCCAGAACCGTCGCCAACCATCCGGGTCGCCGCTGCGCCTGGCCCATTCGATCGAGGCCGACAGGTAGCCGATGACCGCGTCGAACCACACGTAGATGCGCTTCATGGGCGCATCCACCCATCCTTCGAGGGGAACGGGAACCCCCCAGTCGAGGTCGCGGGTGATGGCCCTGGGACGGATCTTCTCCAGCAGGTTGTGACTGAACTTCAAGACGTTGGGCCGCCACTCCTCACGGGAGTCGAGCCATGTCGTCAGCTGCTTCGCGACCTTCGGTAGATCGAGGAAGAAATGCTCGGTCTCCACGAACCGCGGGGTTTCGCCATTGATGCGGGAAACCGGGTTGATCAGATCCGCCGGGTCGAGCTGGTTCCCGCAGTTGTCGCACTGGTCGCCGCGGGCCTCGGGGTAGTCGCAGATGGGGCAGGTGCCCTCGATGAACCGGTCGGGCAGAGTGCGACCCGTGGACGGAGAAATGGCTCCCATCTGGGTCTGGGCGATGATGTAACCGTTGTCGTACAGCGCCGTGAACACTTCCTGCACCACCCGGTAGTGGTTGGGAGTGGTGGTGCGGGTGTACAGGTCGTAGGACAAGCCCAGCCCCTGCAGATCGGATGCGATCACCCGGTGGTATTTGTCTGCGCATTCGCGGGCCGTCAAACCTTCGGAGTCGGCCTTCACCTGGATTGCGGTGCCGTGTTCGTCCGATCCGGAGACCATCAGCACGTTGTGTCCTGCCATGCGCATGTAGCGCGCGAAAACGTCCGAGGGGACGCCGAAACCGGAGACATGACCGATGTGACGGGGGCCGTTGGCGTAGGGCCAGGCAACCGCCGCTAGAACGTCAGAACACATGGCCTGCATCCTATCGGGTGCTGCTCGGCCCCGTGTCCGGCTCAGGCCCGTGCGATGCGGAAACCTCCCCAGCCTCCCCAGGCGGCTCCAACCAGCATGAGGATCACCCAGCAGGTCCCGACGATGAACGCAACCAGATCGAACCCGACGAACAGGGGCCACAGCACCAGATAGAACAGAGCCACCGCTGCCCCCCATCCCAGGGCAGCAACAACCGCTCCGCGCCACCCGTACCCCAGCCAGAGCGCACACCCCAGCATCAACAGGGCAACGATGGGCAGGCCATAGAACAGGAACAGCCCCTCGGAGCGACCGCCATCACCCTGTCCCGCAGTCACCCGAGCGACGCTGCCGATGATCTGCCAAAGCATCGGCAAACCGACACTCAACGCGACAAGCATCGGAAACACTCGCCGCCTGTCATGTCCCAGCGCAACGGCGAAACGTGCTCCCCATAGCCACAGCAGCGGCACCGTCGCCAAACAGACCAGGAACAACACACCAGCTGGCTCCTGGGTGTTTTCCTGTCGGAACGTGGCGACCATTGCGACGTCTGCCAGCCACGGGACGGCGGGCCACCAGTAGCGCCATGCGAACCGCCCACCGATGGCGGACAGCACTGCGCCGACGTCTCCGTTCATCGTCACTTCCCTTTCTCAACGTCTACCTGAGCGTCACGTCTGGGGCCTATCAAGAGGTCGGCCAGTTCCCGAAGACTCACCGGTTTCCCCAGCAGGTCACCCTCTGACCCTTTCTTCACCACAGCGCTGGCCCACGCTCCCTCCCGATCCAGCCGTCCAAGCCTGGGAAGTGCGTCCACCTCCACGATCGGCCCGCTCACCCGGGTGAACGAGGTGATCATTCCCCTCACCGTGTCGGCTGCTGTCACTCGCCCGCCCTCCATGAGGGCCACGTACTGAAATAGTGGTTCGGCCTCGTCGACAAGATGCGTGGAAAGCAGCAAGGTGCGAGGAAACATACGTAACTCCTCCCGCAGAACCCTCGTGAACCGCTGCCGTGCTGGTACGTCGAGGCCGTTGTAGGGCTCATCCAGCAGGGTCAGTGGGGCGCGAGCCGCCAACGCCAGACTGAGGAAAGCAGCTGTACGCTGTCCCCGGCTGAGGGCCATGGGATGACGACTCTCGGGAACATCGAACCAGGCCAGCAGCTCTTTGACGCGTTCCATGTCGAAATTCGGATGCACCCGGGAGACATGGTGTGCGAGGTCACGCAGGCGCTGATCCCCCCCGAAGGGCCAGTGTTCCGCGGTCAGGTACACCGTTCCAGATGCCGCCTCAGGGAGCTTCCTACCGAAGACCTGTGCCGTACCGGTGTACCGGGCCTCACGGCCGGCGAGCAACCGCAACAATGTGGACTTGCCCGCTCCGTTCCGCCCGATCAGGCCTGTCACCGAACCGATGGGCGCTGACAGGTTCACCTGTTGTAACACCGCCCGTGTCCCCAATCCAACCTGCACATCCTTCAATTCGAAGGCTGCTTCACCTTCCACGTCGTGCCTCTTTCATCCGTACCGGGAGCTGTTCGGCCCACCAGTCGAGAATTGCTTCGAATCTTTGTCTTCTGTGCCATGGTGTCCCGGATCGTGAGAGCTCATGATTCTCACCGGGGAAAACCAACATCCTGGCGGTGACTTCATTGCGCCGCAGCGCGGTGAAGTAACGTTGCGCCTGTTCCAACGGGCACCGCAGGTCCCGTTCGGAATGAATGACCAGTGTCGGGGTCGCAACCTGCCCGACCCTCGCCATAGGCGACTGCTGCTCAATCCTATCCGGATCGACACCAACATAGCCGTCCGAGAAAAACCATCCGATATCGCTGGTACCGATGAACGCAGCAGGATCCAAGTAACCTCGCTCAACGACGGCAGCGGTGAACCTGTCGTCATGCGAGGTGATCCACGCGGTCAGATACCCCCCGTAAGAACCTCCCATGACTCCCACTCGGTCCTCGTCCAGACTCTTGAACTGCACACACGCCCCGTCAAGAAAGGCCAGCACATCGGCCATGTCAACCACACCCATGCGTTCCTTGACCGCCCGGCCATGGGCCTGCCCGTAGGATGCGGAGCCCCGAGGGTTGCACTGCACCACGGCATATCCCGCACGGACGTAGACCTGAGCCTCGTCGAAGAAGGCCCAGTTGAAATTCGAGAACGGGCCGCCATGAATGTTCAACAGAACCGGATGGGGGCCTCTCCCCTTGGGCACGAAAACCCAGCCATGAATGTCATTGCCGTCCTCGCCCTGCACAGTCAGTTCCCTCGGCTCCACCGGGGTCGCAGCAGCGATGAGAGGTCGTGCGAAATCAGTCAGCCGGACGAGTCTTCCCTCAGCGAGACGGGCAAGTTCCATGGGATGTGTGGCCTCGCTGACGACCGCCACGGTCACGCCTTCACGTTCCGCAGCGGCGCTGACCACTCTCGGTCCCCTGACGAGAACATCAATCCGTCCTTCAGGGGAGATCGCATGCAGTTCCCCGCAACCCCGGACTCTGGCGGGGGCCATAACGGATCCCTGTCCAAAAGGCTCCAGGAAACCCCACGGAGCCTCGTAGTCGCTAGTGACCGGATCCGTGAGAATCCGGGGTTCGGTGCCGGGTTTCGCGTCAGCGTCCAGAGCAGCGATGGCCGTGGCGCGTCCAACGAAGTCGAGTCCGCTCTCGCCGAGGTGCTCCGTCAGCAGAAACAGGGTTCTGCCGTCACGGCTGAACCGGGGTCGCGACCAAGCCTGCGGCGATTCAGGACCACCAACCACGAGAACCGGCGCGCCGCCAGCAACGGGCACTTCGTAAACCATCGTTCGAAGATCCGAGTCCTCCCCGGCATGCAGTGCAGCAGTGAAATAGACACGTTCCCCATCCGGGGTGAACTCCGGTTGGTGGCAGTCGGCTTCCATCGGGGTGAGCAGCCGTGCCCGGGGAATTCCACGCCTCCCCCCAAGCAGCGTGTTGTCCCTGGGTTCCTCCTCGGTTCCCGTTGCCGCACGCCCCCGGGGTTCCAGCCAGGGTTCCTCATCGAGGGAGGGAACTTCCAGGAGGTAGATCCCCCGGGGACGGTCCCGGGTGTATCCGAGACCGTTGGCCTGGTACTTGTTTCCCACGATCAGCCTGGGATCCTCGCGGTCAGTGGGGACACCGTCGAGAGTCCCGTACCGCCCCTCCTCGGGCATCCTGGCAACGAAAGCCAGCTTCCTCGAGTCGCTGGACCACACGAATTCATCCACTCCAAGAGGAGCGTCCGTGATGATCCTGGGTTCCCCGCCCTCAGCGGCGACGATGGCAAGTTGCGGTTTGACATCGATGCCGCCCCGGAGGAAGGCCACCGTCCGCCCGTCAGGGCTCAGTTGTGGCGCCAGGTCCGATGTGCCCCGGGTCAGGGGCCTGGGACGTCCTCTTCCTGCCGTGGCCACGCTCCAGATTCTCCCGACGTAGTCATCGACGACGAAGGAAGGACGTCGCGCGGCAAAAACCGCCTGCTCACCATCGGGGCTGAGACTCGGGGATGACAGGCTGACCAGCAGGTCCAGATGGCGTGGTTTCACATCCATACCGTAAAGCTTCATCGCTTCCAGACGCCACGCGAACCCGGAGGACGGATGGGCCAGGGCAACTTTCGAATCGGAACCGACATCGGACGCGCCATGGCCGCTCCGGCAGCCACGCCAGCAGCCAGAATGATGCCCACCGCGGCTGCGGTCATCAGGTCTTGCTGACCTTCTAGGAAGGACGTCTCCCCGCTTCCGAGAGCCAACTTCAACACCCCGGACCATGTAACCAGACCAGGCAGGATCGGCACCACGGCAGATGCCGAGATGGAGTCCAGTTGTACCCGCAGCAGGCGCGCCGCAGCTGCGGATGCCGCCCCGACCAGCAGGGCGGCTGCTCCGGTGGCCGCCACCACGGGCCAGTACTGCGCCAGCAACCACAGGAAGAACCACCAGCTGGCAGCGCCGATTATCCCCGCGCTGACGATCGCCCGCCGCGACGCTCGGGTGCAGAAAGCCCACGCCGCAGCCACAATCCCGGACCAGAACACCGAGACGGGCCCCAACAGGCCATCGATGCCAAACTGCGCAGTGATCCACACTGGAATACCCAACCAGCTGGCTCCCGCCACCACGATGCTGGCGCCGATCACCAGCCCGATGGTGACAATCAGCCCATGGATGGCATGGGCGGTACCGGTCACGTAGAGGCCAGAGATGGCATCCTCCGAGGCACCGAGAATGGCCAGGCCGGCGAGCATCGAGATGATGGCACCAATGACTATCAGCCCCGGTTCAATCCCGGCCAGCCCCGGGACATCCCACCCCTTGGCCAAAGCGACACCGACCGCGGCTGCCGCGGCCATCGCCCCACCGACGCACTGCTGGAAGAACACCGAGACCCGTCGCCTCGCCAACCACACCTGGGTCCGGTGGATGCTCCAGGCGACGATCAGCGCCAAGAGGCCGACGATCCACCGGGCCCCGAACATGAGCGCTGCCGCGCTGGAAACTGCCCCGAAACCCAGGGAGACGTCGAGTCCTCCCCAGCGTCCCTGGCGCCCGAGGATGGCCTCGATCCGAGCCCGAGAGTCCGGGATGCTTTTACCCCGGGCCTCGGAGGCGACCTGCTGCAGCATCGTTATGAGCTCAAAGTCCTGATGACCGACGGGAACGACCCGCATGGCGGTCAGGGGTTCGCCATCGGGCTTCCCCCTGACTGAGACAATGATCATGTTCCCGGTGACGTCGGTGTGGTACTCCGCCATTCCGAGATCCCGCATGGCATGCCGGGAGGCCCGGATCGCCGAGGACACGGAGGCGCCGTGGGCCAGCATCCCGCACCCAATCTCCAACCCCAGGTCCAGCACCTCCCGGGGATCGGCGGTCATGCCTGCTCGCTGGGAAGCTCGAACAGCGCGAGCTGCTCGGGCGCATCATCGTGCGGCGGCTCCATTCGTTCCGGCTTTCTCCCTGCCTCCGGGAAACCGGGGCCCCGAGTCACGGGGACACCGTCCCGGTGGGCAGTGGCGGCGGCACGTGCCCGTTCATCGGCTGCCTCGTTCAGGGGGTGGCCCGCATGTCCTTTGACCCATTCAAAACGCACCCGTCTGCCCTGCAGGGCACGGTCGAGTTGCTTCATCAGGTCGGCATTCAGGACAGGTTTGCCGTCGCCCTTCTTCCAGCCACGACGTTTCCAGCCCGGAAGCCACGTGGTCAGGGAGTTGATGACGTACTGCGAATCGCACAGGATCAGCAATTCCTCATCCATGCCCGCAGTGGAGTTCAACAGGTCCAGCACCGCCATCAATTCCCCCATGTTGTTGGTCCCGTGCGGCCAGCCCCCACAGTCCCAGTGGTCGTCATCGATGTACCAGGCCCAGCCGGCCGGACCGGGATTAGCCAGCGAGGAGCCGTCCGCGGCAGCGGTGATCACGCCCGCGCCTCGCTACGGGCGGCGCGGAAAGCCGGGCGGATCAGCCCCGTGACAAGGGCCTCTCGTTCGTCGTGGTGCAGGAAAGCTGCACGCATGGCCGCCACGGTCACGGCCTCCACCTCGGTGAGCCCCCATCCGAAGGTCTCGGAAAGCTTCGCGAACTCCTCGGACAGGGAGGTGCCGCTCATCAGGCGGTTGTCGCAATGGATGGTGACGTTGAAACCAAGCTCGGCGAGTCGCCCGACGGGGTGCCGGTCGAGAGACTTGGCCACACCGGTTTGAAGGTTCGATGTCGGGCACACTTCGAGCGGAATCTGCTGGTCCCGTACGAAGGCCGCGAAGCGTCCGAGCCTGGGCCGATCCCCCCAGAAGCCGTCAATGTCCTCGCAGATCCGCACACCGTGGCCGATGCGCTGGGCACCGCAGAGCTGGATGGCCTCCCACATCGACTCCGGCCCGTCGGCCTCGCCTGCGTGGATGGTGAAGTGCGCGTTGTTGCGTCGCAGCAGGTCGAAGGAGGCCTGGAAACGGGTGGGACGGAATCCCAGCTCGGCACCGGCGATGTCATATCCGACGACAGAGTCGTCGCGGTGGACCAGAGCAAGTTCAGCGATCTCGGTGGTGGGTTCATCGACGTGCCGCATCGCCGTGACGATCTGGGTGGCGACGATGGCCCGCCCCGCGGTCTCGGCCTGCGCCATGCCCTCGGCGAGGCCGTCACGGACCGCCTCCACAGCCGCCTCCAACGTCAGCCCTTTCTGCAGGTGCTGTTCGGGAGCCCAGCGGGCCTCGGCGTAGACGACGCCGTCGGCGGCTTGGTCCAGCACGAACTCTCGTGCCACTCGCACCAGCTGATCGCGAGTTTGCATGGCGGCTGTGGTGTGGGCGAAGCCCTCCAGATATCGCACCAGGGAACCGGAGTCGGCGGATTCGAAGAACCACCTGCCCAGTTTCTCCGGGTCGGTGGTGGGTAGCTCGTGCCTGTTCTCGGCGCAGTGCTCGATCACGGTCGAGGGGCGCAGTCCACCGTCGAGATGGTCGTGAAGGGCGACCTTGGGCAGGGCACGTAGTTCTTCCGGGCTCAGCATAAAAACATCCTAGAGTTGCGGGTAAGGGTCAGCGGACATGGTTCAGATCGGCGGGTCCGAAAGCCTGCGGCAGCACCTCCGACATCGGCAGCACCCCGGTCGGGGTGTCCACGAGAAGCACATTCCCGCCGAACTCGAACAGCAGCTGCCGGCACCGCCCGCAGGGCATGATCCTCTCCCCCAGTTTGTTGCAGCATGTGAACGCCACCAGCCGTCCACCTCCGGTGGCATTCAGCTGTGAGACCAGTCCGCACTCGGCGCAGAGCCCCACCCCGTAGGATGCGTTCTCCACGTTGCAGCCAACCACGATGCGACCGTCGTCCACCAGGGCAGCCGCCCCCACCTGGTAGTCGGAGTAGGGCGCGTAGGCCCTTTCCGCGACCTCCCGCGCCGCGACCCGCAGTTCTTCCCACTCTATGCCGGTCATATCAGTGGGTCTTCACGAAGTGGACGCCGTCGGCGGCGGGCGGGCGGACGCGACCGACCAGCCCAGCGACAGCAATGATGGTGGCGACGTAGGGCAGCATCTCGATGAACTCACTGGGAATCGGGAGGCTCATCAGTTTGATGGACTGCGCCAGCGCCCGCGTGAATCCGAAGAACAGGGCCGTGCCCGTTCCCCAGACGGGGTGCCATCGGCCCATGATCACAGCGGCCAGGGCGATGAAGCCGTTTCCGGCCGTGATGTTGTTGTCTTGGAAGGCTCCGCCGAAACCGATCGTGAAATAGGCCCCACCGAGACCCGCGAAGATCCCGCCCAGCAGCACGGCCTGGGTCTTGGTGGAGATCACCTTGATCCCGACGGTGTCCGCTGCCCGCGGGTGCTCACCGACCGCCCGGACCCGCAGCCCCCACTTGGTGCGGTGGAGCAGGAACCACACCAGTGGAACCGCAAGCAGGGCCATGAAGGTCAGGGGGCGTTGGGTGAACAGGATCGGCCCGATGAAGGGGATGTCGCTCAGCGCGGGAACGGCGAACACCGGCATGGGGCTGACCGCACCGACGGTCTTGGGATCGCGGGCGACGAGCTGCTGGAAAATGAAACCCGTCAACCCCGTCGCCAACAGGTTCACGACCACCCCGACGATAACGTGATCCACCAGGTACTTCAGCGTGAACAGGGCCAGCACGGCCCCCATCAGGAGGCCGGCGACGGCCGCTGCCATCAGGGACGCCAGGAAGGACTGGGTGATGGAGAACATCACAGAGGCTGCGAAGGCCGCGGCCAGGAACTGTCCCTCGATCGCGATGTTCACCACGCCGGCGCGCTCTGACAAGACACCGGCCAGCACCCCGAACAGCAGCGGGGTTGAATACGCCAATGTGAGGTTCAGCTGGCTCGTCAGGACGAACGGGACCGTGGAGGAGGCAGCGGCCCAGACAACGAAACCGGTGAGGATGCTGAACCCGGCGATCACTCCTGCCGCGGTACGCAAACCCTTCGAGAGCTCGCCTATCAGGAACACGGCCCCCGCAGCCAAGGTGAACCAAGCGAAGAGCAGCAGCAACGGCGGGCCCGGCACCTCAATGGTCGGCAACTGCACATCCGCGAAGGCGTCCGACAAGGCGATGTTCCCGGTCGGATTGGCGGTGGACGCCATCAGCACCAGCAACACCCCGAGCAGGGCGAGGAGAATACCCGCCGCTATGCGCGTGGAACGCCCCTCTGGTGATTCGATGACCTTCCTTTCCGGAGCGTCAGCATCGGGAGCAATGATGTTGGTACTCATGCCGTGGCCTCCTTGGGGGTGGCCCGGGCGGCCCCGCGCCTGCGTTCCTTGAGGAAGGGCAGCAGCCAGGTGACAAAAGCGGGCGCCGCGACGAGCAGCACAATCAGGGCCTGGATGAGGTCCACCAGCTGTTTGGGGGTGTCGGCAATCGTGACCATGGCGGTGCGACTGGCCTTCAACGCACCGAACAGCAACCCGGCAAGCACCACACCGATGGGACGGGAACGCCCCAACAGGGCCACCGTGATGGCATCGAACCCGAGGGTTCCGATGATGCTGACGGTCAGCTGCGGCGGGTAGCTCGTCAGAATCACGGGGGCGGTGACGGTGATCAGGCCACCGAGACCAGCCAGGCCACCGGCCAGGGCCATCGTCGTGAAGGTGACCCGCCCCACGGACGTTCCCGTGGTTGCCGCAGCATCCGGGTTCAACCCGACCGCCTGCAGCTGGAGACCAAACCTGGTGCGCTCCAGGAGCCACCAACATCCCAGAGCCGCCAGCAACGCCAACCCGAACCCCAGGTGCAGACGGGTCCCGGCAATCCGGGGCAGGGTGGCGCTCCACTCCAACACCGGTGCGATCGGGTTGGATGCCCCCGGTTCCCGCATAAATGGTTGCTTCAACAGATAGGAGAGGATGTTCGCGGCGACGTAGTTCATCATGATCGTGAGGATCACCTCGTGGGCCCCGGTGCGGGCCTTGATGAGACCGACCACACCACCCCAGAGCGCCCCCATGAGGACGCCCGCGAGGATCACCAGCGGAAGGTGCAGGAGGAGGGGAAGCCCCTTGACGCTGAAACCGAGATAGGCCCCGACCAGCGCCCCCATCACGGCCTGGCCCTGGGCGCCGATGTTGAACAGCCCGGCCCGGAAGGCCAGTGCCACCCCGAGGCCAGCCGCTATGAGAGGAGCCGCCTCTGCGGTGGTTTCGGTGAGGGCGGTCACCGACCCGAGGGAACCCACGTACATGGCCTCGAAGGTGAGCGCGATCTTGCCGAAGGTGGCGTCCAGGGCATCGCTGGGCCGGGCGATGAAGTAAGCGTACTTCGCCATAATCCCCGCGTCGGTGACCACCATGATGACCATCGCGACGACGAAGGCCAGGATCAGGGAGGCCGTGGTCACCAGGGCCGTGTTGATCCAGGCCGGGCGGCCACGGTTTCCGGTGCTCATACCTGGTCCTCCTGCTCCGTGATGGCGACGGCATCCTCGTGGTCAATCCCCGCCATCATGAGCCCCAGCACGTCACGGGATGTGTCCGGGCCGACGACACCGACGATGCGTCCCCGATACATGACCGCAATGCGATCAGCCAGGGACTCCACCTCGTCGAGTTCCGTGGAGATGATGAGCACCGCGGTTCCCCTGTCCCGTTCGGCGACGATCCGGGTGTGAAGGAATTCGATCGCGCCCACGTCGACACCCCGGGTGGGCTGGTTCGCCAGCAGCAGCGACAGCGGACGCGACAGTTCCCGGGCCAGCACCACCTTCTGTTGGTTGCCTCCCGACAGCGACCGGGCCGGCTGCGCGTAGGAGTCGGTGCGGATGTCGAACTCCTCGACCAGCTTCGCGGCGTGCTGGTTGATCTGCCCCAACTTGAGGTTTCCACCCACGCTGAAATGGTCGAGGTTGTCCAGCACCAAGTTCTGGGCGATCGAGAAATCCCCGATCAGGCCGTCCTTGTTCCGGTCCTCCGGCACGTAACCGAGGCCCGCGCCAAGGGTTTTGACGGGACTGAATCGCGTGACATCGACACCGTCAAGAACGATCGTTCCACTGACCGGGGTCATGGTGCCGAGCAGTGCCTCGGCCAGTTCACTCTGCCCGTTGCCCTGCACCCCCGCTATGACGATGATCTCACCGCCGCGCACTGTCAGATCGAGGTGGTCGACGGCCACCCCCCCGGATGCGCTGGCCACCGTCAGGTCGGAGATCACCAGGCGTTCCTCCCCGATGTGCGGCGCCTGTTTGGCCACCTTCAGCTCGACGGAACGTCCGACCATCATGGCGGCCAGTTCGGCTTCGGTACTCATGGGTTCGGCGCGTCCGATGACCTCGCCGCGCCGGATGACCGTGATGTCATCGGCCACCTCCAGCACTTCACGGAGTTTGTGGGTGATGAACACAATCGCACGTCCCTCGTCGCGCAACGCACGCATCACGTCCATCAACTCGTTGATCTCCTGCGGGGTCAGCACCGCCGTCGGCTCATCGAAAATCAGATAGCGGGCGTCATGAGCCAAGGACTTCAGGATCTCAACCCGCTGCTGGATGCCAACAGGCAGGTCCTCCACGAGCGCATCTGGATCGACTTCCAAGCGGTACCGTCTCGAGAGTTCCCGGACCCGCCGCCTGGCCTGCTCGATGTCGAGGAGCCCCACGGAGCCGGGTTCGTGACCCAGCACCATGTTCTCCGCGACCGTGAACGGGGGAATCAACATGAAGTGCTGGTGCACCATGCCGATGCCGGCAGCCATGGCCTGGCGAGGATCCCCCAGCCTCAGTTTCTCCTCCCCCAGCCAGACCTCACCTTCGTCGGGGGCCAGCAACCCGAAGAGGATGTTCATCAGGGTGGATTTTCCCGCGCCGTTCTCCCCGAGCAGGCAATGGATGCGCCCCGGAACGATATCGATACTGATGTCGTTGTTGGCCGTGAGGGAACCGAAACGTTTCGTGATGCCTTCCAACGACAACACGGGAGCTTCCGAGAGCGACGAAGTCACTGTTACTCCTTCCTCAGGCACCCGATCTGCAAGCGTTCAGTGGAGCAGGGACATCCACGAGACGTCCCTGCTCCACATGTCACTGCATCTTCTTCAACATCATCGGATGCTGGCCTCGACGGTGATCTTCCCGGAGATGATGTCGGCGCGGATCTGCTCCAGCTCCGACTTGGTCTCAGCCGGAACTTTGGAGTCGAAGTCGTGGAATTCGGAAAGATCGACTCCCTTGTTCTTGAGGGTTCCGACATACGGATCTGAGGAGAAGGAGCCATCCTTGGCGGCCTTGATGACATCGAGGACGGCCACATCCATGCCCTTCACCACCGAGGTGACGATCACGTCCTTGTATTCGGGTGCGGAGGTGTAACCGTCGGTGTCCACCCAGATGGCGTTCACCTTGCCATTGGTTTCCTTCACGGCATCCAGAGCCCCCAGCCCAGAGGGACCGGCAACCGGAAGGATGATGTCGGCACCCTGTGCGATGAGCGTGTTGGCGGTGTTCTTGCCACCAGCGTTGTCGTCGAACGGGCTGGCACCGCCGATGAACTGCCCGTCCTTGGTGGCACGATCCCAGCCGAGCACCTGAACGCTCTTGCCCTTGGTCTGGTTGTAGTGCTCAACGCCCTGGGCGAAACCGTCCATAAAGATCCGTACGGTCGGGTAATTGTCACCCCCGAAAGTGCCAACCTTCCCGGTCTGAGACAGCGAGGCGGCGACATAACCCGCCATGAAGGCAGGCTGTGCGGTGTCGAACATCAGTCCCTTCGCATTGTCCACCCCGTCGAAGGATTCATTGTCGACGATCGCGAACTTGACGTTCGGGTTCTGTTTCGCGGCAGCTTCCGTGGCGTTCGCCAGGGCATACCCGACCGTCACGATGACACCGCACTTGGCGTCGATCATGGACTGGACGTTGCGCGCGTACTCGGATTCCTCCTTGGACTCGATCTGCGCGGTCTCGACGCGGAGCTGTTCCTTCGCCTGCAGCAGACCCTTATAGGAGGTCTCGTTGAAGGATTTGTCGTCGAAACCACCGAAATCGGAAACCATGCAGGCCTTGAAATCCCCTGCCCCAGCAGTGGCGCTGCCAGCGGCGCTGCTGGCTGGAAGGGAACCAGTCGGGGAGGAAGAGGTCGTCATCGGGGCCTCGGCGCAGGCGGACAGCAACAGAGAGCTGACGGCGGCGAGAGAGGCGAGTTTGAGCAGGGACTTGGTCACTTCGAGCTCCAAACTTCGGAAGGTTTCCTGGGTGCCATGACCATATCGCGCGCACATCATCAAGGCGCGGTACCCCGCCGAATCGTTATCAGCCCGCAACCTGCCTGACCAGGGCCAGGGCGGATCGAACCATATGCCTGGTGGATTCCTGCCAATTCGGTTCCTGGCTGCGGTAAGGACCGGTTGCCAAGGAGATGACGACGGCCGCCGCCCGCAGTCTCAGCTCCACCGGGTCCACGCGTCTGTCGAAGACCGGCACCCACCGCGCCAGCAGGTCTCGCACCTTGGCTTCCTGAGCAGGATTCATGCGCTGGATGGTGGACAGGTGAGCGATCAGACAGGCCAGGTCGTCGGCGCGCCGACCGGGCCCAATCGTGTCCACATCAAGGATCCCAACCACCCGCCCCGCGGCCACGTGCACCTGTCCCTCGTGGAAGTCACCATGGGTGGGTTCGTTGCCGAGCGGGATCCCCGCGAGGCCGCTCTGGATCCGCTGCGCGGCCCAACCGAGATCACCGCGCACATCGGGCAAGGCTGAAGAAACGATTTCCGCGTAATGCTGAACGGCATCGCTCCAGGGTGGGCGGCGTTCCAGCTGCGTGACGCTCGCGGGCATGGAGTCGAGCACCTCGATCAGCTGCTCGGGGGTACAGGGATCCCCGGGCTCGAAGAGCGCACGTGCCAAAGGCCTTCCCTGCAAGGCATCGAGGATCATCAACTGATCATCAGTGGTATGAGCAACGTGGGGCGCCGGCACCCCTGCGCTGGTCAACATCCGATGCCTGAAAAGCACGTCGTCGAAGAGTTTGGCACGAATCGCCTTGATGTAGAAGGTGTTTCCTCCCGTGGTGAATCGCACAACCGCGCGGCGGCGAGGCCGATAACCGATGATCTTCAGCTCGAGCTCATCCCCGGTCACGAGATACGGCAATAACCGGGCATCATTGACCAGTTCGGCCAACAACTCGGGGTAGGCAGCCCGTTTCAAACCCGGCAAATCTGGATCGGCCGGGTAGATCCAGACCGCCACCTCGCGGTTGCCGTCACCGAAGACCTCGGCCCCCCTGTCGGTCTCGGACAATTCCCCGCTGCGGGCTGAGACTCCCAGCAGTTCCGTGCGCTCCCCATAGGGCCAGGACACTTTCGCCAGATAGGTGGCGGTGGTGGACTGGTTGGGGTTGGCGTCCACATGCTCCAGCGTCCAGCTGAGCAGCTCCCCGCCGGCGTGACGAACCGCAGCGCTGAGCACGGGGCCGGCTCCGGGCCCCGTCAACAACCTCGATCCATCATCCATCGCCAACTCCTGAAACCGGGCGAGCAGAAATCCAGGAAGCGCGCCGCCCATCCATCTCCTCGACCCTGAACACCCAGGTCGATACTGCCGTGTCCTCCTCCGCCGGTTCACACGGGGAGAGTTCCACGCCCACCTCGTCCCCGACCGTGGGCAGGCGCCCGAGCCGGGCCATCACGTATCCTGCCACGGTGTCGTAGGGACCTTCGGGAATGACGTACCCAGAAAGTCCCGCGAATTCCTCGATGGTGGTCAGCCCGTCCAATCGGGCCAGGGGGTCGATCCGCGTCGGTGACGTGCCCTCCACAACGTCATACTCATCCGTGATGTCTCCGATCAGTTCCTCCACCAGATCCTCCAGCGTGACGATTCCCGATGTGCCGCCATACTCGTCCCGGACTATGGCCATGTGGGCTTTCGCAGCACGCATCGCAGACAGGGCACGCAGCAGCTTCACCGTTTCTGGGAGGTTCAGCACGGGCCGCACTATTCCGGACAGCTGACCGCCACGTTCCCTGGCGTCGAGGTCCATCAGGTCCCGAACGTGGCAGAAACCAATCACCTTGTCCACGGAGCCCTCCGTGACCGGATAGCGGGAATGGGGTGCCCCTCGCACTTCCTTGTAAGCCAGCTGGATGGGCATGTCGGAAGGAAGGAATTCCACTTCGGTGCGGGGTACCATCACCTCGCGGAGACTGAGCTGGCCCGCGGCGAAGACCTCATCGACAATGCTGCGTTCCTCCTGACCCAGGGTCGTCGATCCCGAGACCATCTCCCGCAGTTCCTCGTCGCTCACCGCATCCTTTGACAGCTTCGGGTCACCACCGAAGACCCGCACCACCATGTCGGTGGAGACTCCCAGGAACCAGATGACGGGCCGGGCCAGGGAAGCAATGCCGGACACCAGCGGAGCCAGCGCCAGCGCGAACCCCTCAGCTCGTTGCATGGCGAGGCGTTTCGCGCTCAGCTCCCCGATCACGATGGAGAAGTAGGAGATCACGATTGTGATGATCACCAAGGCGAGTGGATCGGCCACTGACGCCGGTATCCCCCAATCCTTGAAGACGGGGGCAAGCCCCGACGCCAGGGTTGCCCCGCCGAACGCCGCGGAAAGAAACCCGGAAAGCGTCACGCCGATCTGAACAGCAGACAGGAAACGGTTGGGATCGCTCGTCAAGCGTTCGATAGCCCGGCCCCGTTTGCCCTTGGCGGCGAGCTGCCTGATCTGCGACTCACGCAGCGTCACCAAGGCCATCTCGGCAGCCGCGAAGGTGCCACCGATCAGGATGAACAGCGCGATCAGCGCAATGTCAGAGACCGCCGACATCAGCGGAAGATCACCGTCCTGTTCCCGTCCATCAGCACCCGGTGTTCGGCGAACAGGCGCACAGCTTCCGCCAGGGTCTCCGATTCCTGCCCCCGCCCCTTGCTGACCAGTTTGTCGACCCCCATGGTGTGATCCACCCTGACCACGTTCTGCTCGATAATTGGCCCCTCGTCGAGATCGCTCGTAACGAAATGGGCGGTTGCTCCGATGAGTTTCACCCCCCGGTTGTGTGCCTGCCGGTAGGGATTGGCCCCTTTGAAGCCGGGAAGGAAGGAATGGTGGATGTTGATGACGCGCCCGGCAAGGTGATCACACAGCTCAGCGCTGAGGACCTGCATGTAGCGGGCCAAAACCACCAGGTCCACGTTTTTCTCCTCAACCACGCGGAGAAGCTCGTCCTCGAAATCGGCTTTCGTCTCGGGAATAACCACCCGGTGCGTGAATGGCACTCCGTAGAAATCAGCCAGCGACCTCAGGACGTCATGATTGGCCATGACACCGACGACATCGATGGGAAGAGTTCCCGCGCGCCATTGGAACAGAAGCTCGTTGATGCAGTGCCCGGTCCTGGACGCGAGCAGCAGGACACGTGTGGGGTGTTGCTGCTCGTAGATGTCGAACTCCGCCTCGAGTCTTTCAGCCACGGGGTACAGAACGTTCATCAGATCGTCACGCGTGGGTCCGGTCAGGGCGATACGCGTGAAGAAACGCCCCGTGTCGGCGGAAGCGAACTGCTGACATTCAGTGATGTTGCCCCCCAAGGAGACGACGGTTCCGGTGAGGGAATGCACGATGCCAGGACCATCCGGGCATCGCAACGTAATGACGAGGTCCTGCATGAGCCCCAGCGTAGGCCATGCACACCGAGCGTTTCGCTCCCATACCGTTGGGAAACACCCACTCAGCTGCAGGAACGCTAGGCTTGGCTCGCCTTCGGGCTCTGGAACCCGGTGCGACTCCGGGACGGTCCCGCCACTGTGACGCATCCGCGAAGTCAGGAACACCCCGCAGGCACCTCAACCACCCGGACGTGGATCCTGACGGAGGACACCTTGACCAGAATCGCACTGCTCACCACCACCGAGACCGACCTGCTCAGCGCACGCGCAAGCCAGGCCGACTACGTGTATGGCAATCCCGCGAAACTCGACGTCAACGCAGTGAAGAAACTGATCGACGGCGCGGACCTAATCGTGTTCCGTTTCCTCGGTGGCAAGGAACAACTGCCCGAAACCTTCACCACGTGCGTCGAGTCGGGCCTGCCGCTGGTAGTTCTCGGTGGCCAGCACACCCCCGACGCCGCGTTGATGGAACTCTCTACCGTTCCGATGGGAGTCGCGGCACAGGCCCATTCCTATTTCGTGCAGGGCGGTCTCGACAACCTCCGCAACGCGCACGCCTTCCTCGCCGACACCGTCCTGCTGACGGGCGATGCCTTTGAGCCCGTCTCGATGATGCCCGTCTGGAGTGAGCTTCCCCGACCGGATGCTCCCACCGACGAGCCCGCCGGGCATCGCCGTCCCCGGATCGGCATCATTTTCTACCGGGCCCACTACGCGGCAGGAAACATCGCGCACATCATCGCCTTGGCCGATGCCATTGATGCGGCGGGTGGATTGGCGGTTCCGATCCAGACCGCATCGCTGCGTGACCCCGATCCGGGGTTGATCGAGTACCTGGGAACCTGCGACGCCATCATCACCACGGTGCAGGCCTCGGGCGGTCTCACTCCGGCAGACGCCTCGGCAGGCGGCGACGAGGGCGCCTGGGACGTGGAACAACTCGCCAAACTGGACGTCCCGATCCTGCAGGGGCTGACTGTGACGTGGAACCGAGAGACCTGGGAGTCCACCGATGACGGCATGGGCCCCTATGACGTCGCCACCCAGGTGGCGGTTCCCGAGTTTGACGGGCGGTTGATCACCGTCGCCTTCTCCTTCAAAGAGATTGATGCCGATGGCCTGCCCCACTACGTTCCCGACCTGGAGCGCTGCGCCCGGGTTGCAGGGCTGGCCGTGAACCACGCGAGGCTGCGGCTGATCCCACCCGCTGAGCGGAAGGTCGCTATCGTCCTGTCGGCCTACCCCACCAAGCACGCCCGAATCGGCAACGCGGTTGGCCTCGACACCCCCGTCTCGATCATCCGGTTGCTGCGGGCCATGCGGGAGGCGGGCTACGACCTGGGTGCGCCCGGCGAGATCCCCGGCACCGGTGAGCTGGAGCCTATAGAGGGCGAACATCCCGATACCACTGCTGGAAACGCCTTGATACATGCCATCATCGCAGCCGGCGGGCAGGACGAGGAATGGCTGACCAGCGAGCAGCTGAGCGGTCAGCCCGTCCGCATCGACGCCGCGACCTATCGTCGCTGGTTCGCGGAGTTCCCCACCGAACTGCAGGAGCAGGTGACACAGACCTGGGGTGATGCCCCCGGCAACCTGTTCGTGGATCGCGCCACCAACCCTGACGGCGAGATCGTGGCCGCGACCCTTCAGGCAGGCAACATCGTGATCCTCGTGCAGCCGCCCCGTGGTTTCGGAGAGAACCCGATCGCGATCTATCACGATCCCGACCTGGCACCCACCCACCACTACCTGGCCACCTACCGCTGGTTGGAGAAGGAATTCGGGGCGCACGCCATCGTCCACGTCGGCAAACACGGCAACCTCGAATGGCTGCCCGGCAAAACCCTGGCCCTCGATGCCGTCTCGGGTCCTGATGCGGCCCTGGGAAGCCTGCCGTTGATCTACCCGTTCCTCGTCAACGATCCTGGCGAAGGTACCCAGGCCAAGCGACGCGCCCACGCCACGATCGTCGACCACCTGATCCCGCCGATGGCGCGCGCCGAGTCATACGGTGACATCTCCCGGCTGGAGCAGCTACTGGACGAATACGGCAACGTCTCCGTGATGGACCCGGCGAAGGCCCCCGCCCTACAGGGAGAGATCTGGCAGCTCATCAAGGCAGCCCAGATGCACCAAGACCTCGGACTCGAGGAACGCCCCGACGAGAAGGAGTTCGACGAGTTCGTGATGCACGTTGACGGTTGGCTGTGCGAGATCAAGGACGTCCAGATCCGCGACGGTCTCCATGTGCTCTCGCAGGTTCCCGAGGACGAGGGCATGGTCAACCTGGTGTTGGCGATTCTGCGTTCCAACCAGGTCTTCGGAGGTCGCACCGATGGGGTACCCGGCCTGCGGGTTGCCCTGGGCCTACCGGAGGACCAGCAGGACGTCTCCATCACACGGGAGGAAACCGACACGGTGGAAGCCGAAGCCCGCTCCCTTGTGGAACAGCTCGCCGCAGCTAGCTGGGACCCGGAGGCCATCGAGAGCATCGTCGCCCCGCTCTCCAGGCGCGACGGGATCGATGTCGCTGGAGTGCGTGCTGCTCTAGAGTTCGGGGCCACCGAGGTGGTGCCACGTCTGAGGGCCACTGAGGGCGAGATCCCCGCCGTCCTCCACGCCCTGGATGGCGGCTACATTCCGGCCGGACCCTCGGGTTCGCCGCTGCGCGGCCTGGTGAACGTGCTGCCGACCGGTCGCAATTTCTACTCGGTCGATCCGAAAGCGATTCCGTCGAAACTGGCCTGGCAAACCGGTCAAGCCGCAGCCGAGAACCTCGTGGCCCGCTATCTGGCAGAGACCGGGGAATATCCGAGTTCCGTCGGGTTGTCGGTGTGGGGAACCTCGGCGATGCGCACCTCCGGTGACGACATCGCGGAGGTGTTCGCCCTGCTTGGCATCCGCCCCGTCTGGGAGGAGCAGTCACGCCGGGTGGTCGGTCTGGAGGCCATGACCCTGGAGGAGCTCGGTCGGCCCCGTATTGACGTGACCGTCCGCATCTCCGGTTTCTTCCGCGATGCCTTCCCACACGTGGTCGCTCTTCTCGACGACGCCGTGGCACTCGCCGCGGCGCAGGAGGAGCCGGTCGAGACCAACTTCGTGCGCGCCCACGTGTCAGCCGACCTGGAAACCCACGGAGATGAGCGTCGCGCCCGCACCCGCATCTTCGGTTCCAAACCCGGTACCTACGGCGCCGGGATGCTGGAACTGATCGAGTCCGGGAACTGGCGATCCGACGAGGACCTGGCCGAGGTCTACGCAGCCTGGGGTGGTTTCGCCTACGGACGCGACCTCGACGGCACCCCCGCCCGCGACGACATGGAGAACAACTACCGCCGCATCAAAGTGGCCGCGAAGAACGTCGACTCCCGCGAGCACGACATCATCGACTCCGACGACTACTTCCAGTACCACGGCGGTATGGTGGCGACGGTCCGGGCCCTGACCGGTAACGCTCCGAAGGCCTACGTCGGTGACACCAGCATCCCCGACGCAGTGCGCACCCGGTCCCTCGCGGAAGAGACCGCCCGCGTATTCCGGGCACGCGTGGTCAACCCGAAGTGGCTGGCGGCGATGCGCCGCCACGGCTACAAGGGAGCCTTCGAGATGGCCGCCAGCGTCGACTACCTGTTCGGTTTCGACGCCACCGCACAGGTAGTGGGTGACTGGATGTATGAGTCGGTGGCGAACACCTACCTGCTCGACGAACAAAACCAGGAATTCCTGCGCCAGGCCAACCCGTGGGCACTGCGCAGCATGGTCGAACGGCTCCAGGAGTCAGTGGACCGTGGAATGTGGGAAAACCCGGATCCCGAGCTGATCAACCAGCTCCACGAGCTCTACCTGGAGGTGGAGGGCGACCTGGAGGAGTGAGCCTGCCGGCCAGGTATCCCCTTGGGCTCAGGGAGTACGCGTCCCGAACCTTGGACGACGATCTCGATGAGCTGCTGTCGTACTTGCCGGCAGCAGCTCATCGAGGTGTCGGGAAGACATCAACGACTGTGCAGCAATGAGCAACCCCACATCCCCTCCCGCTGGGCCGACGGCATTGAGAGGTTCGGCTTGCTTTCCTGGCTCACTGACGGCCCCGTTCCCATCACGGTGGTGTTGCGGTTCTCACCGGTCAATGGCTGATAAAAGAAGCTGCGGCTTCACGTGGTCTGTCAGTGGGCGCGAACAAATAACCCGCCTAAGTTCAGCGCAAAAGACCTGTTACTTCCCGCTTCACGGAAGGGCAAAGGCGTAAGCATCCATCACCCATCCGTGGTCCCGAAGCGCCTTTGTGCCGATACCGACGATTCCCGCCTTCAGCTTGCCGCTTCGAGTAGCGCCGTCACGTCCAGGTTGTCCTCACAAGCATCTGCGAGTCTGTCGATCATGGCTTCTCGTTGCTCAGCGTAGCCGGGCGCCCCTTCGCTGGGCCGCCAGTCGCTACCGGTCAGCCGCGCGATCTCTTCGAGGAAGGCCCGGCGAAAACCGTCGGACTCGAAGGCCCCGTGCCACATGGTCCCGAACGTGGAGCCGACCTGTTGGCCCTCGCAGAACTCCTTCCCTCCTGCGGCGTGAACCCGCCCGTGGTGGATGGTGTAGCCCTCGACCGGTTCTCCCTGCCACGTCCCAGATGGTCTGCCGAGAACCTTCACCTCGCCGAAACGCACCTCACCGGGAAGCAAGCCCAGGCCGGGGATGTCTCCGTCACCGGATTCAAGATCATCGAGGATACGGTCGGTGAGCATCTGGTAACCACCACAGATGCCGAGCACGGGCCGCTGCTGCTGGGCGCGGTTCCGGATCGCCTCCGCCAGGCCCTTGTCCCTGAGCCAGGCCAGGTCCGTGACAGTGGCCCGCGACCCGGGCAGCACCACAAGGTCTGCCTGGGCGATCTGATCGGGTGATGCGGTGACGACCACCTGAACACCCGGTTCCGCGGCGAGAGCATCCACGTCGGTGGCGTTCGAGGTGCGGGGGAAGTGAACGACGGCGACGTGGAGCACCCCGGTGCCGGGACGCAAAACCCGCGACCCAATGGTCAGGGCATCCTCCCCGTCCAGCCACACATCCGCTAGCCAGGGAAGCACACCGTAGCTCCTGAGACCGGTGCGCCGAGTCAGCTCGTCCAGACCCGGGTCAAGCACCGCCTGGTCACCGCGGAACTTGTTGATGAGGTATCCCACCAGCCGCCCACGATCCTGTTCGGAGACGATGCCGTGGGTGCCGAAGATCGCCGCCAGAGCGCCCCCACGGTCGATGTCTGCGGCCAGCACCACAGGCAGCCCGAAACGTTCCGCCAGGCCGAAGTTGACGTAGTCGCCCCGACGCAGGTTGATCTCGGCGGGCGATCCGGCTCCCTCACACAGCACCAGGTCGTGGCCGGCTGCGAGCTCTTCGTAGGCGTCGAAGGCAGCCTCGGCCAGGTGTTTGCGCCCGCTGGCGTACTGCCCTGCACCGAGCTCCCCCGCGGGACGGCCACGGAGCACGACGAAACTGCGCCGATCGCTGCCCGGTTTCAGCAGCACAGGATTCAACAGGCAGCTCGGCTCCACCCCGGCTGCCTGCGCCTGCAGGTACTGGGCGCGCCCGATCTCGGTGCCATCCGAGCAGACCATCGAGTTGTTGGACATGTTCTGCGACTTGAACGGGGCCACCTTGATCCCGCGGCGCCGGAACGCACGCGCCAGGCCGGTCACAATCAACGACTTGCCCGCATCCGATGCGGTTCCAGCGATCAACAACCCGGTCATTTCCTCCCACCTCCGAACACGATCAGCGCCCCCGCCAGCAGTCCCGTGGCGGCGGCGGTGACGACCGTCACCAGTGTCGCGGCGCGGCGCACCTGCGACCCTGCGGGGCGGGGGCCGTCACCGAGGGTGGGGCGGGACTCCACCCGATCGCCGTAGCGGTTCTCCCCGCCCAGCTGCACACCGAGCGCGCCAGCCCATGCGGATTCGCACCAACCGCCGTTCGGGCTGGGATGGTTGGCCCCATCGCGCCGCATGATGCGCCAGGCCCGGGAGACGGCTCCTCCGACCAGTGGGGCACACACGCACGCCAGGGCCCCGGTGAGTCGCGCCGGTATCCAGGCCGCGGCATCATCAGTGCGTGCCGATGTCGTGCCGAAACGCCCGTAGCGCTGGTTGCGGTAACCGACCATGGCGTCGAGGGTGTTGAGGGCACGGTGAGTCAGGATTCCGGGAACCCCTGCGAGCGCCCCCCAGAAAATCGTGCACACCCCGGCGTCGTTGGTGTTCTCCGCCATTGACTCGACGGTGGCGCGTCCCAGCTCCTCGGCGTCGAGGCAACTCGGATCGCGACCGCAGAGGTTCGGCAGTTGTTCCCGGGCCGCCTCGAGGTCGTCGTCCTCGAGGCGGTCGGCCATGGTCCTTCCCTCGTCAGCGAGCCGCCTGGCCCCGAGCGCTGCCCAGGTCGCGACCGCGGTGGCCGCGACCTGCATCCACCTATGCCGCACGGAAATCCGTTCCACCAGCAGCCCACCCACCAGAACGGGGGCGACTGCGAGCGCAGCAAACATGGTTCCTGCGGCACGGTTGTCTGCGTGGGTAGTTTCCTCCACCCGGGTGGCCCAGGAACCGAACCAGGCGACGGGATGGTGCTTCTGCGGGTCTGCGAACACCTGGTCCGCCGCCATTCCGATGGCGAGCCCCAGGCCGCGATGTCTCAGTGTCATGCCACTCCGATCAGCTTCACGGTGAGCGCGATTCCCAGCCAGACGGCCAGCTGGGTCAGTTCGATCAGAGAACCGTAGCAGTCGCCGTTCAGGCGCCCCAGACGCCGCAAGAGGTGTCGCTGCCAGCAGGTCGAAAACACCCAGGCGGTCACGACCACACCCGACCACCAGGCCGCTACCAGCCAACCCAGCAGCCACCAGGTGACCGCGCCGCCCGCCGCCAGCACCGCCCCCCGGCTGGCCCACAGCCCGGCTTCCCCGATCTTGCCAGCCACCAGCGAGGACAAGGTACCCGGGACCGGTTCTTCACCCCGGCCCGGCAGCGTGGCGGCCAGCGGAACCACCCGTCCCGCAGCCATGCCGAAGGCCATCAGCAACGGCCAGGTGCCGGGAGGTGCGACGCCGAGGCAAGCCACCTCCAGCAGCAGCACAACCAGCAGCGACACCACCCCCATCGGGCCGATGTCGGACTGTTTCATGATCGCCCGCGCCTGCTCCGCGGGTTTCCGGGAACCCAGCGCGTCCGCGACGTCCGCAGTGCCGTCCAGGTGCATGGCGCCCGTGACGTAGGCCACCGCTCCGACGGCCATCAACGCCCCGAGGAACCATGATCCGGATGCAACCGCGCTCCCCCAGCCCAGCAGACCGGCGGCTACCCCGAGCACCACCCCCAGCCAGGGAAGGGCAACGAGTCCGTCGGGGAAATCACGGTCAGCCCAGTCGTGTTTGCGCACCGGCAACCAGGTGTACATGGCGACTGCGCTGTGAAAGGCGCGCAGTGGGCGCATCAGGACCCCTTGACCGGCATGGGAATACCAGCCACACACAACCAGACCCGGTCAACAACCGCTGCAACACGCATGTTCAGGAGCCCCAACTGGTCGGTGAACAACCTGCCGGAGCTGGTGGCCGGGACCACGCCGAGTCCCACCTCGTTGCTGACACACACCACCGGCCTGCGGGTGGCTCGCAGCGCAACCAGGAACTCCTCCAGCCGGCCCTCCAGGCGGTCCAGGGCCTCCGGGTCCCGGTCCCAGCAACCGTCGTCGAGCAGCCTCGTCAACCACACTCCCAGGCAGTCGACCAACATGGGAGTGGTGTCGTTACAGCTGAGTTCAGCAGCCAGATCGATGGTTTCGACAGTCTCCCAGTGGGAGGGGCGGCGGTCTCGGTGGATCCGGAGCCGCTCCACCCATTCGGGATCGTCGGGACGCACCTCAGAGGTGGCCACGTAGGAAACCCCCGGTTCCTCGGCGAGCAGTGACTCCGCGAAGGTCGATTTTCCGGAGCGGGTTCCGCCCAGGATCAGCACGGAACCTTTCACGCCTTCGACACTCCCTGACCGCTGAAGGTGCCCATCTCGTTCATTATCAGCGCAGCGGCCTTGACCAGCGGCAGCGCCAGGGCGCCGCCGGAACCTTCACCGAGCCGCAGGCCAAGATCGACCAGCCCGCGCAGGCCGAGGGCCTCGTGGGCAGCGGTGATGGCGGGTTCCACACCGGTGTGCCCAGCGATCAGGTAGCCGACAACGTCCGGGCAGATGGCGCGGGCGACCAGGGCCGCGGAGCAGGAAACCACCCCGTCGAGAACAACAGGAACGCGTCTGGCAGCGGCGGCCAGCATGAGTCCGGTCATGGCGGCGTGCTCGAAACCTCCTACGGTGGCCAACACGCCGACCGCATCTCCCGTGGCGAGCAGATCCACGACCCCGCCGACCTTCAGTCCCTTCTCGATGACCGCCACCTTGTGAGCAAGCATCTCGTCATCGATTCCGGTTCCCCTGCCGGTGACCTCAGATACGGCCTTCCCGGTGAACGCGGCCGTCAAAGCCGCAGCGGGCGTAGTGTTGGCGAGCCCGACCTCACCGGGCACCAGCAGGTCGGCCCCGGCGTCGATGGCGGCGTTGGCGGCCTCGACCCCGACACCGATCGCTTCCAAGGCCTGTTCCACAGCCATCGCGGGCCCTTGGGTGAAGTCGGCGGTGCCAGCTGCGATGCGGCGGTCCACGGTGCCCTCCGCGTGCTGCAACAAACCGACGTCGAACACCTCGGTTGCAGCCCCGAAGGCCCGGGAGATCACACTCACCCCGGCGAATCCGATGGCGATCCCGGCGGCCATTTGGACGCTGACCTCCTGCGGCCACGGAGTAACTGCCTGCGCGTAGACCCCATGATCGGCGGCGAAGACGATCACCTTCGGGTGTGAAGGCACCGGTGGCGGGCACTGGGCGGCGATTCCACACAGCCGCACCCCGATGGTTTCAAGTTCCCCGAGGGAACCCGGAGGTTTCGTCAGGTCGTCCTGCCGAGCGCGGCCCGCCTGGAGCCAGGCATCCTCGACAGGAGCGATACGGGCAGCGAGCTCGGACAGCTCGGCTGGGGTGAGGGCCATGTGGTCACGTCCTTAGCTTGATTGCCGATGCGGCTGGCCGGTCCGGGTCGTTGAAAACCGACCGGAGCGCACCGCCGAGGCTAGCATCCCCGCTCAGAACAGCTTGATGGGGCTGATGATGTCAGCCAAGATCAGCACCACGCCGCCGATGAGCAGGAATCCACCAACCACGTAGGCCACCGGCAGCATCTTCGCGGTGTCGACAGGTCCCGGGTCGCTCCTGCCTCGCAGCCTTGCCATGCCGCGCCGCAGGGCCTCGTAGACCGCCCCGGCGATGTGGCCGCCGTCGAGAGGAAGCAGTGGTACCAGGTTCAGCAGCGCGACGAACAGGTTGACACTACCCAGCAGCGACAACCAGGTGACCGCGCGGTCCTGGATCGGCAGCGAATCCGCCACTGCGATCTCCCCCGCCACCCGGCTGGCGCCGACCACGGAGATCGGGCTGTTAATGTCACGTTCGGCTCCGGTGGCGAGCCCGACCCCGACGTTCCAGACCCGCACGGGGAAGGAGGCCAGGGCAACCAACGACATCCGTGTCGTGTTCCACATCTGTCCCGCCGTCTCGATCACGCCGCCGCGGACCAGTTCCCGCCCGGGCGAGACGCCGAGGAAACCTGCCTCCACCGTGGAGGTTGGGTCGAGTTTGTCAGGCACCGACTGGATGATGGTGTTCACGGTGGGCAGCTCGATGGTTGTGCCACCACGTTCGACCGTGATGGCTGCGGTGCCGTCGCGGTTCGCGCGGATCAGGTTGGTCAGCTCATCCCAGTTGCTGACTCGATGGCCATTGAAGGCAACCACCTTGTCCCCGACCATGACACCTGCCTGTTTCGCGGGGGTCTGAGGATCACCCTCTTGGCAGACGGCAGGGGTGCGGCCCGCAGGAATGACGCAGTCGTTGACCACCGTCACATTCAGCGTTGACTGCCAGGTGCCGTGGAAGAGGTTGATTCCCAGGAAGATCAAGAAGGCCAGCAGAAGGTTCATGGCTGGCCCGCCGAGCATGACGATGACCTTCTGCCACACCGGTTTCTGGTGGAACAACCGTCCGTCGTCGGCGGGGGTGATCTCCTCGTACTCGTAGCTGCGAGCCCGGTCGGCCAGTCGGGTGAGCCAGCCCTTGGGCTTATCCGACTGCTTCTCAGGCGGATACATCCCAACCAGCCTGACGTAGCCGCCGAGCGGGAACATCTTGAAACCGTACTCGGTCTCGCCCCGTTTCCGGGACCAGATGGTCCGACCGAATCCGACGAAGTACTGGGTCACCTTGACCCCGAAAATCTTGGCCGGCACGAGGTGTCCAATCTCGTGCAGGGCTATGGAGGCCATGATCAGGGCGAAGAACAGCAACGCCAGACCAATCAGTACAAGGGTGTTCAAGAAAGTTCCTCCACGAGTTCACGGGCACGTTGGCGTGCCGCGGCGTCCGCCGCCAGCACCGCGTCCACGGTCAGTTCGGAATCCGGGACATGCCCGGTCTCAAGGTGTTCTGCCAGGCATCGGGAAATCAGGTCCGTTATTCCCAAGAACCCGATCCTGTGGTCGCAGAAGGCGTCCACCAGCACCTCATTGGCCGCGTTGTAAACGGCTGGGGCCGTACCGGCGGCCTTCCCTGCGCTGCGGGCCAGCTCAACGGCAGGGAAGGTCGAGTCATCCAAGGGTTCAAAGGTCCAGGTCGCAGGTCTCGTCCAGTCGCAGGCAGCCGCGGCCCCTGGAAGCCTGCCCGGCCAGGTCAACGCCAACCCGATGGGCAATCGCATATCCGGCGGTGAGGCCTGTGCCAGGGTTGAGCCGTCGGTGAACTCCACCATGGAGTGGACGACCGATTGAGGATGCACCGCCACGACGATGTCGTCAAGGCCGATGCCGTAGAGCAGGGCTGCCTCGATCAGTTCGAGCCCCTTGTTGACGAGGGTGGATGAGTTGATGGTGATGACCCGGCCCATTTTCCAGGTGGGATGGGCCATGGCCTCCTCGGGTGTCACGTCCACGAGTCCCGCACGACTGCGCCCTCGAAATGGCCCCCCAGATGCGGTCAAAATGAGCCGGGCCACCTCGTGGCGGCGTCCCCCGCGCAGAGCCTGGGCGAAGGCGGAGTGCTCGGAGTCGACGGCCACCAGCTGTTCCGGCGCAGCCAGATCGGTGACAAGTCTCCCGCCAATCACGAGAGATTCCTTGTTCGCCAGCGCCAGGGTGCGACCTGCCCCCAGCGCAGCGAGGGTGGGTTCCAGTCCCGCAGCCCCCGTGATGGCATTGACCACCACGTCGCAGTCCAAGGTGGCCAGCTCAGTCGCCGCCCCGGGCCCAGTCAATAGTTGAGGCACCCCGACCCCGAAGGCCGCGAGCTCACGCTCCAAGTCCGCTGCTCTCTCCGTCCGCGCCAGGGCCACGTACGCGGGTCGGAAGCACTTCACCTGCTCGGCCAGAAGGTCGATGTTGCCCCCCGATGCAGCCAGCGCCACCACATCGAATCGGTCGCGTCGGGAACCGATCACGTCAAGCGTCTGGGTGCCTATGGATCCGGTGGAGCCGAGTAGGACGATTCTTCGCACCAAGACAGTGTGTCACGACGCACCAACCGTGTCCCAGAACGACGTCGCCGGGCCCAATGCAGCCCGGCGGCGTCGCGATGTCTCAGACGAGCCCGAAGGCCTGCATGGCGTTCGCCACCTTGATGAAACCAGTGATATTGGCGCCGACCACGTAGTCGCCGGGGACTCCGTACTCTTCAGCGGTGGCAGCACACATGTCGTGGATGTTGCGCATGATGCCGGTCAGGCGTTCCTCGGTGTACTCGAAGCTCCACGAGTCGCGCATGGCGTTTTGCTGCATTTCCAGACCCGAGGTGGCCACACCGCCGGCATTCGCAGCCTTGCCTGGGGCGAACAGCACCCCGGCACCCTGGAAGGCATGGATGCCCTCGGGAGTGGTGGGCATGTTGGCGCCCTCGGCCACGGCTTTGACGCCGTTGCGGATCAGGATGGCGGCGTGTTCCCCGTTCAGCTCGTTCTGGGTGGCGCAGGGCAGGGCGACGTCCACGGGGACGTCCCAGATCGAACCGCCACTGCCCAGTTCGGCACCGTCGCGGCGGGAGGCGTAGTCGGCGATACGACCACGTTCCACCTCCTTGACCTGCTTCAGCAACCCGACATCGATGCCCGCCTCGTCGACGACGTAGCCGGAGGAATCGGAGCAGGCGACGACCTTCCCGCCGAGCTGCTGAACCTTCTCGATGGCGTAGATGGCCACGTTCCCGGAACCCGAAACCGCGACGCGCTTGCCGTCGAAGGTGTCGCCTCGGGTCTTCAGCATTTCCTGTGTGAATGCCACGACGCCGTAACCGGTGGCCTCGGTGCGAACCAGCGAGCCACCCCAGTCGAGGCCCTTGCCGGTCAGAACACCAGACTCATAGCGGTTGGTGATCCGTTTGTATTGGCCGAACATGTAGCCGATCTCGCGGCCACCGACGCCGATGTCACCAGCGGGCACGTCCGTGTATTCACCCAGGTGGCGGTACAGCTCAGTCATGAAGGACTGGCAGAAACGCATCACCTCGGCATCGGACCTGCCGTGCGGGTTGAAATCGGAGCCGCCCTTGCCGCCTCCGATGGGCAGACCGGTCAGGGAGTTCTTGAAGATCTGCTCAAATCCCAGGAATTTGATGATGCCCAGATAGACGGAGGGATGGAACCGCAGACCGCCCTTGTAGGGGCCGAGAGCCGAGTTGAATTCGACGCGGAAGCCACGGTTGACCTGCACCGTTCCTCGGTCATCCACCCAGGGCACGCGGAAGATGATCTGGCGCTCGGGCTCGCAGATGCGCTCCAGGATTTTGTCCTCGAGGTAGTCCGGGTTCTTCTTGACAACGGGCTCGAGGCTCTCGAAGACCTCCCGGACGGCCTGGTGGAACTCTGCCTCACCGGGGTTACGAGCAACCACGGATTCGAAGATGGACTGCAGCTGCTGATCCATTCGGACTCCTCGCTAGTCGATTTTCAGGTTTTGACTTGCGGAAGCCTAGCCCCGGTTTGTGAACACGACGTTTCAGTCCAGAAACGGACTCACGCCCCGGTGATCTCGCGAGCCGCAAGCTGTCCGCAGGCCCCATCGATCTCGGACCCACGGGTGTCCCGCAGCGTCACGGGCACCCCGCGTCCTTGGAGCGTGGCCACGAAAGCGGCTTCATCTTCAAGCCTGGAAGCCGTCCACCGCGACCCCGGAGTCGGGTTGAGGGGAATCAGGTTGACGTGCACCCACCCCCAGTTTCCGCGCCGTTTCAGGACGTCCGCGAGCAGGTTCGCGCGGGAGACGGAGTCGTTGATGTCGCGCATCAAGGCGTACTCGATGCTGACGCGGCGCCTTGTGATCCGAGCGTATTCCCAGGCTGCGTCGACCACCTCAGCGACACTCCACCGGTTGTTCACCGGGACAATCTCATTGCGCAGGTCGTCATCGGGAGCGTGCAGGGACACCGCGAGGGTCACGGGAAACCCCTCCCCAGCCAGGCGTCCGATCTGGGGCACCAGACCAACGGTGGAAACTGTGATGCCTCGGGCACTCATTCCGAAGCCTCCGGGCACGGGAGCGGTGAGGGTACGGATAGTCCCCACTACCGCCTTATAGTTGGCCAGCGGCTCCCCCATTCCCATGAAGACGATGTTGTTGAGCCGACCGGTGACCCCCGGGACCTCGCCCGCAGCGAGCATCCGGTTGGCCGCGAAGGCCTGAACGGTGATCTCGGCCCGTGACAGGTTACGCTTCAGCCCACCCTGTCCGGTGGCGCAGAAGGGGCACGCCATTCCGCAGCCCGCCTGGGAACTGATGCACAGGGTGGAACGGTTCGGATACCGCATGAGCACGGATTCCAGAAGGGATCCGTCGTGCAATCGCCACAGAGTCTTGACGGTGCGTCCTTGGTCGGCGGTCAGCCGACGCACCTGGGTGAGCAGGGGTGGGAAGAGCTGCTCAGCCAGGTCTTCCCGAATCGCTGCAGGCAGGTCCGTCCAGGCCGTGACCTCATCACTCAGACCATCAAAGACGTGCCGGGAAATCTGGTCGGCTCGGAAAGCGGGCAGGCCGAATGACTCCATGGCGTCACGGCGTTCGGGGATGTCGAAGTCGAGCCAGTGCTTCGGAGCTTTGCCACGGCCGGGAGCGTCGAAGACCAACGGAAGACGCGTCGGCATGTCATCCCCCCAGGCTCAGGCGCAGGACGAGCCAGCCCACCGGTATCGCCACCAACATCGAATCCAGTCGATCCATGAACCCGCCATGTCCGGGAAGAAAGTTTGACATGTCCTTCAACCCGACGTCCCGTTTGATCAGGGATTCGACGAGATCACCCAGCGTCGCGGCAGGAGCAACGCACAACCCAAGGACCAGGCCGAGCACCCAGGACGCACCCAGGCACCAGACCGTCGCCACCGCCCCGATAATCGCGGCGGTAATCATGGAACCCGCGAATCCCTCCCACGTCTTGGAGGGTGAGATGTGCGGAGCCATTTTGTGCTTTCCCAGCAGGCTACCGACGGCGTACGCACCGGTATCGGAGGCCACCACGCAGGCCACCACCGCGATGATCCGCCGGGTGCCGCCTGGTTCGGCCATCATCAATGGTATGAAAACCCCCATCAGCGGGATGTAGGCGATGATCAACGCGCTGGCGGCAATGTCACGGATAAAGCCTTCCCGCGCCAGCAACAATCGCGCCACCAGACATGCGATCACCGTCCCACAGACGCAGATCACAGCGAAAGTGGTGGGCGGTAGTCCCAGATTCCATCGGAACATCGCGTAGGCGCCGAGGACACTGACGAGGGTGCCCGCGACTATGGTTTTCACCTGCGCGTGCATTCCCTTGCGAAGCAACGCCTGGTGGATCTCAACGACGGCCATGCTCAGCGACGCGGCAGAGATCAGCACGAAGAACCACGGGGCCCACAGCAGACCAACAGCCAGAGCAGCCAGGAGACCGAGCCCGACACCGATGGCCATCGGGAGATCCCGACCAACCCTCGGCGCCGGTATTGCCTGGGCTGACTCCTGAGACGACATCAGACCTCGCTGAGCTCAGCTTCCTTGCCTTTGAGCAGCTCGTCAACCGCATCCACGTATTTCTTGGTGGTCACATCCATAGCCTTTTCCGCCCGAGCCAGTTCATCCTCACTGATCTCAGAGCTCTTCTCGAGCTTCTTCAGCGCATCAATGGCGTGTCGGCGAATGTTGCGCACAGCGATGCGCGCGTCCTCGGCCTTGGCCTTGGCGAGTTTGATGTACTCCTTGCGGCGCTCCTCCGTGAGCTGCGGCATGACGACCCGGATGGCATTGCCGTCGTTGCTCGGATTGACTCCGAGATCCGCTTCCCGGATGGCCTTCTCAATGGCCGCGATGGCACTTCGGTCGAAGGGGGTGATCAGCATGGTCCGAGGATCGGGCGAGTTGAATGTCGCAAGCTGCTGCAGGGGCGTCGGCGCCCCGTAATAGTCGGCGTTAAGCCGGCTGAACATGGCAGGATGGGCCCTGCCCGTACGAATGGTCGACAGATCCTCGCGGGCGTGGTCTACTGCCTGCTGCATCTTGGACTGGGTTTCCTTTTCGACGTCGGCGATCATTGCCGCTCTCCTTTGCCTGTGTGGGTTGTCAGCGGGAAACGAACGTCCCGATGGGTTCACCCTGTACGACGCGGCCAATGTTGCCTCGCTCGGACAGGTTGAAGAAAATGATGTTGAGGGCGTTGTCCCGGGCCAACGCGATGGCGGTGGCGTCGGCAACTTTGAGATCCCGGGACAGGAATTCGTCATGGGTCAAGCGCTCATACCGCTTCGCCTCCGGGTTGGTGCGTGGATCCGAGTCATAGACCCCATCCACTCCCTGCTTGCCCATGAGCAGCACCTCGGCACCGATCTCGAGGGCTCGCTGAGCGGCGACGGTGTCGGTGGAGAAGTAGGGCATCCCCGAGCCGGCACCAAAGATGACCAAACGCCCCTTCTCGAGATGACGTTCTGCACGGCGCGGGATGTAAGGTTCAGCGACCTGAGCCATGTTGATGGCCGACTGGACGCGGGTGTGGATTCCTTCCTTCTCCAGGAAGTCCTGAAGCGCGATGGCATTCATGACGGTCCCGAGCATGCCCATGTAGTCGGCCCGGTCCCGCGCCATGCCGTTGTTGCTCAGCTCAGCTCCACGGAAATAGTTGCCACCACCCACCACCACGGCCACCTGAGTGCCGCCGGAAACCACCGCAGCTATCTCCTTGGCGATGCTCGAGATGACGACAGGGTCAACCCCCAGCTTCCCTCCGCCGAAAACTTCTCCCGAGAGCTTCAGCAGCACGCGCTGATGCGGCTTGTTCATGGGACCTACCTTCCTGGTGGGTGACGCGTCACGGCACACAATATCGTCCCAAGCGAAACAAGCGCGCCCCCTGTCAAGGGACACGCTTGTTTCAATTGATCCGGTTCAGGAGCCCACGGCCAGTCGCGCGAAGCGCTTGATCTCGACCCCTGCGGCTTTCAGGACGTCACCAACGGTCTTCTTGTCCTCCCAGACAGCGGGCTGGTCCAGCAGCACAACGTCCTTGTAGAACCCACCGAGACGACCTTCGATGATGCGCGGGAGCGCACCCTCGGGCTTGCCTTCCTCGCGGGCGGTGGCCTCGGCGATACGGCGCTCGTTCTCAACCACCTCGGCAGGAACCTCCTCACGGGAGACGTAGACCGGGCTCATGGCGGCGATGTGCATCGCGACCTGGTGGACGAGGGTCTCGTCGCCACCGGCGTACTCGACCAGAACACCGACCTGGGGCGGCAGGTCAGAGGCACGGCGGTGCAGGTACAGGTGGGTGTCGCCGTCGTAGTTGGCCACATTGACCAGGGACAGGTTCTCGCCAATCGTGGCGGCCAGCGACTGCACGGCCTCCTGGACGGTCGCAGAACCCAAGGGCGCAACCTTGGTGGCCTCGAGGTCCTTGGCTCCGGAGGAAGCAATAGCCTCGACGATCTGGTCGGCCAGCCCGACGAACTCAGCATTCTTGGCCACGAAATCGGTCTCGGCGGCGAACTGGATGAGGATTCCGTCCCTACCAGCGACGATGCCGTTGGTCGCTTCGCGGTCGGTGCGCTTGGCAGCCTTCGCGAGCCCGGAGATGCGGAGCAGCTCGATGGCCTTCTCGTGATCTCCCTCGGCCTCGGTGAGGGCCTTCTTGGCGTCCATCATGCCTGCGCCAGTGGCGTCTCGCAGCTTCTTGACGTCAGCAGCAGTGATTGCCATGTCAGTTTCCCGTCTTGTCGTGTGGAATTACTCGGACTCGGTCTTGGCAGGGGCCTCGGTGGTTTCCGACGCCTCCGCGGCGGCGTTCTCGCCCTGAGCCAGGAGCTCGCGCTCCCAATCGGGCATGGGCTCTGCCTCGGTCTCCTCGCCGCTGCGACCAGAGGAGCGCTGGATCAAGCCCTCGGCGACGGCATCGGCGATGACCCGGGTCAGCAAGGCGACCGATCGAATGGCGTCGTCATTGCCGGGGACCGCGTAGTCAACCTCATCGGGGTCGCAGTTGGTGTCGAGGATCCCGACGATGGGGATACGAAGCTTGCGAGCCTCGTCCACGGCGAGGTGTTCCTTCTTGGTATCAACCACCCAGACAGCCTGCGGAGTGCGGACCATGTCTCGGATGCCACCGAGGGTCTTGCTCAGCTTGTTCTTCTCACGCTCGAGGTGCAGCAGTTCCTTCT
>ERZ773075.27-NODE-27-length-148341-cov-6.63919_pt1 | contig 148341 bp, 139 predicted proteins | sample MGYA00580614_ERZ773075 | MGnify/ENA primary metagenome ERZ773075 (study PRJEB29015, sample SAMEA2738021) | human oral metagenome | biome: human oral; feature: human-associated habitat; material: dental | place: China | collected 2043 ...
CGCCGCCGCTGCGGCTGGCCTCAAACACGCTCACCGCCAGGCCGCCCTGCGCCGCCCGCACCGCCGCCGCCAGCCCGGCCCAGCCCGCGCCAACGATGGCAACGCGCCGCAGCGGGCGCATGGAGGAAGAAACGGAGGGCATGGCGGTCACGGTCACGGTCACGGTCACGGGCACAGGCGGCAAGCGGCAGGCGGCAGGCGGCAGGCGGCAGGCGGCAGGCGGCAGGCGGCGGATGCTACGGGAACGGGGCCGCCCGTCCATGCCCGGCCTTCCGCCACAATCCGGCGCTTTTGCATCACAAGGAATCAAGCCCATGAACTTGCTCGAACGCCTGCCGTATGAATGGCGGCTGGGCTGGCGCTACACGCGGGCCGGGCGGGCTTCGCGGCGCAACGGCTTCATCTCGTTCATCTCGGCGGCTTCGATGCTGGGCATTGCGCTGGGCGTGGCGGCGCTCATCATCGTGCTGTCGGTGATGAACGGCTTTCAGAAAGACGTGCTGGGGCGCATGCTGAGCGTGATTCCGCACATTGAAATCTTCACGCCCGACGGCCAGGCGCTGCCCGATCCGGCGCTGACGCTGGCCGAGGTGCGGCAAAACCCGCAAGTGGCCGGCGCAGCCCCCTTCATTGGCGAGCAGGGGCTGCTGGCGCGCGGCGATGCGATGAAGGGCGCTTCCTTGCGCGGCATTGATCCGCAGCAGGAGCCGCAAGTGACGGATATTGCCGCGCAGTTGCGCGATGCGGGCACGCTGGCGCGGCTGGAGCCGGGGCAGTTTCGCGTGATTTTGGGGCGCGATCTGGCGCGCACGCTGGGCGTGACCGAAGGCGATGCCGTAACGCTGGTGGCTCCGGGCGGGCAGATGACGCCCGTGGGCGTGACGCCGCGCATGAAGCAGATGGTGGTGGCAGGCACTTTTCATTCGGGCCATCACATTTATGACTCCACGCTGGCGCTGCTGCACATGGAGGACGCGCGCCGCATTTTTCAGCTGCAAGGGCCGACGGGCGTGCGTGCGCGCCTGAAAGACATGCACCAGGCCCCGCAGGTGACGCAGGAGCTGGCGGGCGCGCTTTCGGGCCGTTTGCTGCTGCTGGACTGGACGCGCCAGAACAGCACCTGGTATGCCGCCGTGCAGATCGAAAAACGCATGATGGCCATCATCCTGACCCTGATCGTGGCGGTGGCGGCTTTCAATCTGGTGAGCACGCTGGTGATGACGGTGCAGGACAAGCGCGCCGATATCGCCATCTTGCGCACGCTGGGGGCCAGCCCGCGCAGCGTGATGGGCATTTTCATCGTGCAGGGTGCGGTGGTGGGCGTGATTGGCACGCTGGCCGGGCTGGCGCTGGGGCTGGTGGTGGCTTGCAATATCGATGTCATCGTGCCCGCGCTGGAGCGCCTGTTTGGCGTGCATTTTTTGCCCAAAGACGTTTACATGATTTCCGAGCTGCCCAGCGATCCGCAAGCGGGCGATATCGTGCCGATTTGCCTTTTTTCGCTGGCCTTGTCGTTTTTGGTCACCCTGTATCCCAGCTGGCGCGCCAGTTGCGTCAATCCGGCGGAGGCCCTGCGTTATGAGTGAGCAACCGGCTGTTTTGCAGGCCAGCGGCCTGACCAAGCGTTTTGCCGAAGGGCCTATTGATGTGACGGTACTGCATGGCATAGACCTGGCCGTGCATGCGGGCCAGACGCTGGCCATCGTCGGCCAGTCAGGCTCTGGCAAAAGCACTCTTTTGCACCTGCTGGGCGGGCTGGATGCGCCCAGCGGCGGCAGCGTACGCCTGATGGGGCAGGACTTTGCCGCCCTTACGCCCGCCCGGCAGGGGCTGCTGCGCAACCGGCATTTGGGCTTTGTCTATCAATTTCATCACCTGCTGCCCGAATTCAGCGCGCTGGAGAACGTGGCCATGCCCCTGACCATGCGCCGCCTGCCTGTCAGCGACGCCAACGGGCAGGCCGCGCAGATGCTCGCGCGCGTGGGCCTGGCCGATCGCCTGCACCATCGCCCCGCCGAACTCTCGGGCGGCGAGCGCCAGCGCGTGGCCATCGCCCGCGCCCTGGTTACCCAGCCCGCTTGCGTGCTGGCCGATGAGCCGACGGGCAATCTTGACCGCGCCACGGCCGATGCCGTTTTTGCCCTGATGCTGGAGCTGGCGGCCCAGCAGGGCACGGCTTTTGTGCTGGTGACGCACGATCAGCAGCTGGCCGCGCGCTGCTCGCGCCGCCTGACGCTGGCGCACGGAAGGCTAACGGAAGGCTGAAGGCGCGGCCCCGGCATCCCGCCCGGACATTTCACGCCAGCGCTCCACGCAGGTATTCCGCCCTTTATTTCGCTCCTCTATTCATAGCATGAGGTCCTAGAACAGATTGCGGCACACGTCATTTTCGCCCCTCTGGATTCGCTCCTCTTTTTGAGGCTATTGACGCCGCCTGGCCAAGCACTTTGCTGAAATGAGCAAAAGAGGGGGCCATGGTTTTGAGGCGCTGCCCAAGCGCTAGGTTGTGGAGAGGACTTTTGCCTGGTTGAGTCAATCTCGCAGGCGCTCCAAAGACGACGAAATCACTGCCCTCTTCAGCCGAAGCCTTCGCGAAGATCGCCTGCATTCGGCGCGGTCAGGCTCCTGAAATAACTTTTGGAGCAGGCTCTTCAGGGCTTTTCGTACTGCACGAAGATTTCGTTGGGCTTGACCATGCTCAGATCGTGGCGCGCCTTTTCTTCCACGGTATCCAGGCCGTCGCGCAGGTCGGCCACTTCGGAAGCGAGCTGGTCAATTTGCAGCTGGGCCTGCGCGTTGGCGGCTTTTTGCTCGCGCAGGCGTTGGCGCAGTTCGGCTACTTCAGGCAGGCTGCCACGGCCGGTTTGCAGTTGCACGTGCAGCGCAGCGAGCAGCAGCAGAAGAATGGCGACGACGATGCGTTGGGTCATGGCAGGCCTGGCAGGGCGCGTTCAGCAAGGGCGGGGGCGGAGAAGGGCGGATGCTATCGTTTCTGGAACGCCGCCGCGCCTTCTTCCGGCCCGTGCGGCGGCGCGTCAGCGCAGGTTGTAGAAGGCGTCGCGGCCCGGGTACACCGCCGTTTCGCCCAGGTCTTCTTCGATGCGCAGCAGCTGGTTGTATTTGGCCATGCGGTCAGAGCGCGAGAGCGAGCCGGTTTTGATTTGCCCGGCGTTGGCGCCCACGGCAATGTCGGCAATGGTGCTGTCTTCCGTTTCGCCGCTGCGGTGGCTGATGACGGCGGTGTAGCCCGCGCGCTTGGCCATTTCAATGGCCTGGAAGGTTTCGGTCAGCGTGCCGATCTGGTTGATTTTGATGAGGATGGAGTTGGCAATGCCGCGCTCGATGCCTTCTTTCAGAATCTTCGTATTGGTCACGAACAGGTCGTCGCCCACCAGCTGCACTTTTTTGCCCAGCCGTTCGGTGAGCAATTTCCAGCCGTCCCAGTCGCCTTCGGCCATGCCGTCTTCGATGCTGATGATGGGGTATTTGTCGGCCCAGGCGGCCAGCATGTCGGCCCAGGCGCTGGCGGTGAGCTGAAGGCCACCTTCGCCGGCCAGCACGTATTGGCCGTCTTTGTAGAACTCGCTGGCGGCGCAGTCCAGGCCCAGCACGATGTCTTGCCCGGCCGTGTAGCCCGCCTGGTCGATGGCTTGCAAGATGAGTTCAATGGCCGCTTCGTGGCTGGGCACGTTGGGGGCAAAGCCGCCTTCGTCGCCCACGGCAGTGGGCATGCCTTTGTCGTTGATGATTTTCTTGAGCGCGTGAAACACTTCCGCGCCCTGGCGCAGCGCCTCGCGGAAAGACGGCGCGCCCACGGGGATGATCATGAATTCCTGCAAGTCCAGGCTGTTGTTGGCGTGCGCGCCGCCGTTGATGACGTTCATCATGGGCACCGGCAGCTGGCAGCCGTTCATGCCGCCAAAGTAGCGGTACAGCGGCAGGCCGCTTTCTTCGGCGGCGGCGCGCGCCACGGCCATGCTCACGGCCAGCGTGGCATTGGCGCCCAGGCGGTTTTTGTTGTCGGTGCCGTCCAGCTCGATCAGGGTTTTGTCCAGAAAGGCTTGCTCGCTGGCGTCCAGCCCCATCACGGCTTCGGTGATTTCGGTGTTCACGTGCTCCACGGCGCGCAGCACGCCTTTGCCGCCGTAGCGTTTTTTGTCGCCGTCGCGCAGCTCGATGGCTTCGCGGCTGCCGGTGGATGCGCCGCTGGGCACGGCGGCGCGCCCCATCACGCCGCTTTCCAGCAGCACGTCGCATTCAACGGTGGGGTTGCCCCGGCTGTCCAGAATTTCGCGGCCCACGATATCGACGATGGCGCTCATGAGGTTTCTCCTTTTCGCAAATGGTTGGGAATGAATGTGGAAGGATTGCTCCTGAAACGGGAGCGGATGAAAGGGTCTGAAAACGGCTTCAGCGCCCATTGGACGGGCGCTGCAACTATTGAAACAGGAGCAAAAAAACAGGGCGGCAAACGGGCGGGCGGGCTGCCCGCCTTATCTCTACAGGCCCTCGACGCAGATCATGTTGAACACGCCCGCGCCTTCGCGCGCCTGGCGCGCCTTGCGGTATTCGGCGCTGTCGTAAAAGGCGCGCGCCGCCGCGTAGCTGGGAAAGCGGATGATCACCGTGCGCTCGTGCGCTGCGCCTTCCAGCACCTGCTGCTGGCCGCCGCGCACGATGAATTCGCCGCCATGCGCGGCCACGGCTTCAGTGCTCCAGCGCCGGTATTCGGCCATTTGCTCGGGGCGGGTGGTGTGAACGTTGGCGATGATGTAGCCAAAGGGCATGGGAAAAGATCTCCTTGAGTCAGACAGGGGGGCGGGCGCTCAGGCCGAAAAAGCTGTTTTCCAGAAAGCCGTTCTTCTTGGTCACGGCGTCGAGCGCCATCAAGGTTTCCAGCAGCGCCCGCATGTGCTTGAGCGGCACGGCGTTGGGGCCGTCAGAAAGAGCGTTTTGCGGGTCGGGGTGGGTTTCCATGAAAACACCAGCCACGCCCACGGCCACGGCCGCGCGGGCCAGCACGGGCACCATCTCGCGCTGGCCGCCGCTGCTGGCGCCCAGGCCGCCGGGCAGCTGCACGCTGTGCGTGGCGTCAAACACCACGGGCGCGCCCGTCTCGCGCATGATGGCCAGGCTGCGCATGTCGGAAACGAGGTTGTTGTAGCCAAAGCAGGCGCCGCGCTCGCAGGCCATGAAGCGGTCTTCGGGCAGGCCCGCCTCGCGCGCGGCGGCGCGGGCTTTGCCGATGACGTTTTTCATGTCGTGCGGGGCCAGAAACTGACCCTTTTTGATGTTCACCGGCTTGCCGCTTTGCGCCACGGCGCGGATGAAATCGGTCTGGCGGCACAAAAAAGCCGGGGTTTGCAGCACATCGACCACGGCGGCGGCGGCGGGGATTTCGGCTTCGGTGTGCACGTCGGTCAGCACGGGCACGCCCACCTCTTTTTTGACTTTGGCCAGGATTTGCAGCCCCTTTTCCATGCCGGGGCCGCGAAAACTGCTGCCGCTGGAGCGGTTGGCCTTGTCGTAGCTGCTTTTGAAGATGAAGGGCATGCCCAGCGCCGAAGTGATTTCCTTGAGCTGCCCGGCCACGTCGATTTGCAATTGTTCGGATTCGACCACGCAGGGGCCGGCGATGAGAAACAGGGGCCGGTCAAGGCCGATGGGAAAGCCGCAGAGGTTCATGGCGAAAGTGTCTGGAATCAAAGAAGTGCGAAATGCGCGACTGGGGCGCGACTGGGGCGCGCCTGGGGCGAACGGGCGATTTTCGGCAATCTCCCGGCCGGGCCAGGCCAGCGATGCAGCGTCAGCCGAAAAAAGCGGCCAGCGCGGGCGCAAGGAGAGCGGGCGCGTCGCGCTGGGCATCGTGCCCGGCAAAAGGCGCATTGAGCAAGGCGCTGCCAGCAATGCGCTGCTGCAAGGCGGCCAGCTCTTGCAGGCTGCACAGCTCGTCTGCGTCGCCCCGTATCAGCAAGGTGGGCGCCGTGATGGCGCACACGGTTTCGCCGGGGTAGTTGCCGGGCTGCGCGTTGGTCCACAAGGTTTTGACGGCTTGCAGCAGGCGGGCGAAATCAGGCTGCGGATTGCAAGCCTGGTAGTCAGGCAAGGCGTTGGGAAACAGGCCCGCCCAGTCGTCTTGCGTCAGCCCTTGCAGCATGGGCAGCGCGGGGTCATCCGCCGCCAGCCGCCATTGCGCGCCGATGGCGGCCAGTTGCAGCACTTGGAACGGGCCGTTTGCAGCCGCCAGCCGGTAACCCGCAATGCCGCCGTCGCTAAAGCCCAGCACGCGCGCCGCTGCAATGCCCAATTGCCGCATGACGGCGATCACATCCGACTGATACAGGGCATACGTGAGCGCCTGGTCGCCCAGCGTGGAGCGGCCATGCCCGCGAAAGTCCATGCCAATGAGGCGCAAGCGCTGCGCCAGCGCGGGCAGCACGGGGTTGAGATCGCGCATGTCACCCAAGCCGCCATGCAGGCAGAGCAAAGGCGGGCCGTTTGGCTGGCCTGCCTCTTCCACGTAGATTTGCGCGTCGCCTACAGGCAGAACGCGCCCGCAGGCGTGATTGAAAGCGGTGCGGATGGAGGGCATGGCCGTGCCTTTCAAGCGGTGAAGGAAGAAGACGGAAAAAACGGAGGCGGGCACGCGGGAAGCCGGCGGCGTGCGGCGGGCATTGTGCGCTTGTGCTCTTGAACAACGGGCGCATTCGGGGGCTTCTGGCCACTGCCAGCGCCTTTGCTGGCGCCGACGCATCGCTGAAGCGGCGCTTGCGGCGGCTTGTTCAGACGGGCCGCCGATGGGCCGGTTCCACACGGGCCAGATACATCAAAAACAAGAGCAAATATAAAGGGGTTTAAATGACTTTCAGCGCAGTTTCGACTAGGACATCATGCTATCGAATCAAGAGCTAATAAAGGCCATCAAACCTACTGGGCTACGCTGCGGCGTCCCTGCGCCCCGTGGCGTTAGGGCCTGTTGGAAAGCCCTTGAAACTACGCGCTGACTGCCATCAAGCCCTGCACATCACGCCCGCCGCCTCCAGCAGCTGCGCCGTCTCGAACAGCGGCAGGCCCATGATGCCGCTGTAGCTGCCGCTGATGTGCTCGATGAACGCCGCCGCCCGCCCCTGCACGCCGTAAGCGCCGGCCTTGCCGCGCGGCTCGCCGCTGGCCACATAAGCGGCAATGCGGCTGGCGCTCAAACAAGCCAAGCGCACTTGCGAGCGGCTCAAGGCCGCCAGCGGCCGCCCCGCCAGCGGCCACAGGCGGATGGCCGTGAGCACTTCATGCGTGCGGCCCGACAGACGCGCCAGCATGCGGGCGGCCTCGTCATCGTCTGCGGGCTTGCCCAGGATGCCGCCGTCCAGCGCCACCGTGGTGTCGGCGCAAAGCACGGGCGCAGGCGGCAGGCCGCGCGCTTGCAGGCGCTGCACAGCCGCTTGCAGCTTCAGCCCCGTCACGCGCTGCACGTAGCGATCGGGCGGCTCGCCGGGCAGCACGGCTTCCAGCGCTTCGGCATCTTCGCCCGCTTCGGGCAGCAGCAATTCGTGATGCACGCCGATTTGCTCCAGCAACTGGCGGCGGCGCGGACTTTGTGAGGCCAGGTAAATCATGACGGGCAGGCTACTGCATTGGCGTTGGCTGTATTCACGTTCGCTGCATCCACGCGCTCACTCGCGGTGATAGGGATGCCCCGCATTCACCGACCAGGCGCGGTAAAGCTGCTCGATCAGCAGCACGCGCGCCAGGGCGTGCGGCAGCGTCAAGTCCGACAGGCGCAGGCGCTCGTGGGCGGCCTCGCGCAGCGCGGCATCCAGCCCGTCCGGCCCGCCAATGAGCAAGGCCACGCTGGCATTCATGCCTTGCGCCTGCTGCCAGTGCTTCAGGCGCGCGGCCAGCGCCTGTGTGCGCAGCGCCTGGCCGCGCTCGTCCAGCGCCACAAGGTGCGCGCCCTTGGGCAGCGCCGCCTCAATGCGCACGCGCTCGGCGGCCATGAGTTGTGCCGCCGTTTTGCCGCCCGCGCGCGGCTCGGCCTTGATGGCTTTGAGCTGCACTTTCAGCTCTGGCGGAAAGCGCTTGGCGTAGTCGTCCCACGCCGCTTGCGCCCAGGCCGGCATGCGCTGGCCGACGGCGATGATGGTGAGTTTCATGTGGCAAAAGAGGCGGCAAAAGCGGCAAGAAAAATGATTTTGCAGGCGGCCAGACGCGAGAGGCCGTATTCAGCCGCCGTGCAGCCCGCCCAATGGGCTTTTCCGCACTGCTGGCGACCTGCACGCCTGTCTGCATTCATCGAAAACAGGAGCAAATTCAAGAGGTCTGAAATACCGTTTCTCGCAGATTTCACCAAGACCTCATGCTATGGTTTAAAGAGCAAAAAATCTTTGCGTATTCAACCCCGTTGCTCACTGGCCGCGTCTTGCATCTTGCTTTGCGTTTTTTGCTATCCGCCTGCCACCCGCCTCTTGCGGTTTGGGGTATGTGGTTTTCAGCGGCCTGCCTTGGCGGCGGCAAGGGCTTGGCGCTGGCGTTCGCGCCGGGGCAGCGTGCCCCATTGCTGCCAGCGCGCGCGGCTGAGGCTGAAGCGTTCTGCTTGTTGGCCGTTGTACGGCGCCAGGCCCACGCGCTCAAAGCCCAATACGCGCAGGCAGTGCGCGGCCGACCGGTTGCGTGGCGAGCAGTGGCCAAAGACCTGCTCCCGCTTCAAGGTTTGAAAGGCCTGGTTCAGCAGCCATTCGCCGCCGTCGAGCGCCAACGCCGCGCCCCATGCGTCAGGGCTGAGGCGCGCGCCTATTTCCAGGGCATCTGGCGCATCCATGAGGTGCACCAGACTGAACCAGCCGCAAAACTGCCAGGTGGGCGCCTCAACCAGGGCCAGCAGGGTTTCATGAATTTCGCCCTCGGCATAGGCTTGGCGGGCCTGCGCGACGCTTTCGGCATCGGGCGCGATGGCGCGCTCTGCACGCCAGATGCCAGTGCCTTCATACTGCCGGTAAAAGCGCTGCATGCCGTCGATGAAGCGCTGTGCGGCATTTGTGGTGTCCAGCGGTAAATCATCCATCAGCAACTCACGCACGCGAGGGTTCTGGTGCATGTGCGCAAGGTCAGCGGCATCTTGCCAGGTGAATTCGCTGATTCTCAGGCGCGCGCTGACTTGAAGGTTCTGAATGGGGCAGGACGGCAAATTCATCATGAAGCAGCGGCAAATGACGGAGGCGTAAAGGCCGGCGCGTGTTTTGTTTGCCGTCCACCCGGGCCTCGTGTTTATTTTCAGAAGCACGTTCGAAATAATCTGAACGCTGGTGTGCAGGCGCGCCAGGCACAGGCGCCTGGCTGGGCAACCGCGCGATGCGCCTCCGCGCCTTTGTTTCGGCCTGCCTGCGGGTGGCTTAGGGATGGTTTTTGACGAAGAGGCAATCCAGAAACCGGGCTTGCATCTGGCTGGTGGTTTCGCCGCTGGCGGGTGGCACGGTCAGCGTGCGGGCCAGCTGAGGGCTTTCGCCATGAAAACCGTATACCTCAGCGGCTTGGCTGGCGCCGCCGCTGGTTTGCGACGCTGGCGCGGGCCAGCCGCCAGCCACCGGCGAAAAACCGGCAGCTGGCAAAAAGGAGGAAGCGAGAGGGTTCATGACGCGGCCAAAAGCAGTTTGCAAAAAATCGTGACGCCAATGCTATTCGGTTGCGAACTTTTGCGCCACTAGGATCGTTCCCAGGGGGGTATTACCTATTCAGGTCTGAACAGGGTTGGATGGATGCGCTTTTTCAGCCCCTTGAGGTCCGGCGGCCGCGCCCCAGCATTCTTCGGATGCTCTGGACGCCCATCGTCCGCAAGTTTCGGCATAGGCTGCGCGTGCTGGATTTACTGTTACTCTTTTTTTGGAAGCTCTTCGAAGCCCATAGCCGCCTGCCATGCCTCACCTGATCATTGCCGATGCTCACCGCGCCAGCATCTTGCCCTTGCCTGTGGACGATAGCGCGCCCTTGCCCAGCGGTGCGCGCTTGCCGCCCCTGGCGCGCCCCTGGGCCGCCCGCCTGCCACGGCTGGCCGCGTTGCTGCGCCGCATGCAGGTGAAGGCCCACTATCTGCTGGCCGGCGACGCCCCGCTTACGCCGCTGGAGCTGGCGCAAGCCTTGGCCCACGGTCTGCCCCATGCAGTAGATGACCCCGCCTGCATTCCTTGGGCCGCTTTTGAAACGGGCGCTGTTGGCGTGCCTTGCGCCTGGTTCACCCCTTGCCAATGGCTGCTCGGCATGGACCATGCTCTGCTGGCCGACCCTGCCGCCTTGGCGCTGCCGTCCGGACAAGTCCACGCCCTGCGCGAGGCCGTAGCCCCCCTGTTGGCTGAAGCGGGCATGACCCTGCTGGCTGACCCAACGCTGCAACCGCCATACCTGCGATGGCTGGCTCAAGGCGAGCCGCTGCGTCGCCTGCCTACCTGCACGCTGGCGCGCGCGCGTCAACAAAGGCTCACCCCCAGCCTGCTGCCGCGCCTGCCCGCTGCACTCATGCGCCTGCAAAGCGAAATCCAGATGCTGCTGCAAACGCACCCCATCAACACTGCCCGCGAAGCAGCGGGCCAGCCCCCTGTCAATGCTCTGTGGATCAGCGGAGCAGGCGCAATCGACGCCCCTTGGGAAGCCCATGCTGATGTGCAAACCTTCACCCTCTTGCGAGACCTGCCTTCATATGCTGCCGGCCCTGACGTAGCAGCCTGCTGGCAAGCGGCAGACGCTGCCTGCGCCCCGTTGCTTCAGCAGCCCGGCGCACGCCTGACTCTTTGCACCGCCAATGCCTGTCTCACGCTAACCCCTGCTCCACGCCACTGGCTGCTTCGCCTGCTGGGGCGCTGAAGCCACTGGCAGTCGCCCCACATCTGTCTGTGAACAGATTCCAGGTAATGCTGCGAATCGCGCGTGCCGATGGCCTTTGGCGCAAGCACGGCCCATGCACAGCGGCAGGAGGGAAGCCGTTTTTTTGACGTCTATCGCCCTTTGGCGAGTGGCAATAGGCCGCCGGGCGGTTTTTGCGGCATAGATGCAACATAGAGCGCGACTACACTTTTTACTTGCCTCAGCCTCTGATGCGGCTGGCTTGCCGCGTTTTTCTTGATTGCAAGGACCCTGCGCATGAGCATGACATTTGCCTCTGCCGCCTCATCTGCTGAATCGTCTGAACCTGCAGATCCGGTGCGCACACTGTATTTGCTGGATGACAACGACCAGTTCCGCGCCACGGCCAAGTGGTGGCTAAGCGGTGCAGGCTATCAGGTGGAAGATTTTTGCGATGCACGCCAAGCCATAGAAGCGTTGAAACAACTGGATGACGCAGCCATTGCACGGGCTTGCCTGCTGCTGGATGTGCGCATGCCAGTCATGAGCGGATTGCAAGTGCATGACGAATTGATTGCTCTGGGCATTACTGGCGCGGGCGCCACTCCGGCGCTGCCCGTGGTGTACATGACGGGCCATGGGGATGTGCCCCTGGCCGTGAAAGCCATGGAAAAAGGCGCCATCACCTTTCTGGAAAAACCCTTTGAGGGCGCCGCGCTGGAAGAAGCCCTCAAGCGCGCTTTTCAAAGCCACCGTGCGCCGTCTGATAGCCCTGCCGCCCCTCCTTGTGCCGAATACGCCAGCCGTTTGTCCAGCCTGAGTCCGCGTGAAGCGCAAATCATGCAGGAAGTGGTCAAAGGCAAGATCAGCAAGGTCATCGCGCGCGAGCTGGACATCAGCACCAAAACCGTGGAAATGCACCGCAGCCGCGTCATGCTGAAAATGAAAGCCAAATCCGTTGTGCACCTGACCCACATGGCTTTGGCCCAGCGGGTGTTGTAGTTCTCCCCAGCCAGAAGGACATCAGAAAGCAAATCTGCTCCAGCATGCGCTGCAAACAAGGGGCGCTGCTCATCAGGCAGCAAGAGGCATAGGGGTTTCCTTTTATGTTGCGCTCATGACATAGGGATCGTTCCCAGCTGGGAACGATCCCTATGGCGCAAGCCGCGCGAACCCGGTTTAATACACCCAACAGGCAACGCGAGCAAAGCGATGCTTGGTTACCAGGAAGGTCAGGCGCCAAAACGCTTGATCATCACAACCGGCCCTAACGGGTCATCTCAACCTTGAAGGAGAGTAAAAATGGGTGCAGCAGTAGGTGTAGTTGCTGGTGTTATTGGTGGTGGCGGCGGCGGCATGCTGGGCGGTTTGCTTGGCGGCAGCGGTTTGCTGGGCGGCTTGGGTAAAATGATCGGTGGACTCATCGGTGGCGGAAATTCAAGCGGCATTAGCAAAGTGTTGGAAGGTTTTTCCCCAGCAAATATCATCAATGCAACAGTTAACTTGGTTAACGCTATCAACGGGAAAGGTGCCAGGCAGGCCGTAGATACGCTTGCCAAAGAAGATGGCCTTCCAAAATATTTGCAACAGGAAATTAAGAAGGTCATTGATGAAGTTTTCAAAAAGTTTGAAAAACCGACCGAAGGCGATCTCCAAGATAAGTTGAATAACGCCACGAAGGATGATCAGCAAAAATCCATTAATGATTTTGCTAAGCAAATAATTGATAGTGTGCGCAAGCAGCTAACAGAGAAGCTTTCCGAAGGTGCTGAGGGGAGTAGAGGTAAAGGGAAGAAGTCTGCCGGCAGTTGGCTTCAAGCTATTGCTAAAGCAATGGGTGAAGCAATGGGAGATCGTGCCAGTAAAATGGTTGAACTTTCTAATAAAATGGGAGAGGCTGCCAAACAGGAAGGCGACAAAGGGGCCAAAGAAATGCAAAGCATCTCATCTCAGTTTCAAGCGGTGTCTCAAGAGTTTAATCTGCTTTCAAATACGTTCTCAACGGCTATTAAATCTTTGGGTGAAGGCATGACGAATATGGCTCGCAAGCAGTAATGTCTTGACAATTAAGAAAACAGGCGGTTTTACCGCCTGTTTTTATTTCTCATACTCCTATGTCTACCAATAAAATAACCGCTATTGCGACGTTAATTATTTTAACGTTTGCAAATCTTAACGCTCACGCTTTCTTTATCATCGATTTCAATGAGAAGTGGCTCCGCGAAGATGCCTACAATCGCGCAATGAATCAGGCAAAGAAAAATCTCAGGCCTTTAAGCGAGGTCGAAACAGATGATTCCCCTGATGTTAAGACTGATATCTTGTATACCGGCAGCTTGGTTCGCGCAGGAGAAGAGTTTCTTGTGGATATGGATGGTGTCGAACAGCTATCCCAGCTATTTCCTCCAGAGCGCCGCCCTGAGGCCAAGCGGATGTTTGTGGAGATCATTGACAAGTTCAACGCAAGCGTCGAGAATCTTTATCAAGTCCCGAAGGAAAATGTGGCTACGGGTCTGATAACGCTGCTTGGCGGTGCGTATGCGGCCTATTACAACAAGCCTTTGCCTGATAATGTAGTTAAACCGGCCTTCTTGCAGGTGGCTTCCTTTTTGAGAAAGAAAGTAGAATTGTTTGAAGGAAAATCTTCTACAGAAATGGTGAATTCATATCAGCTATCAGTGGGTTTGGGCATGTTACTCATGCTGCTGCAGGCTGAGTTACAGAAAAATCCTAACCCCGCACATGAGAAGGAGCTAAAAACTATAGGCAGAAGTGTATTTCAAGCAGTGTTAGGCGTTGAACCTGAGCGGGTCAGCTTCACTTCGTCAGGCATCGTCTTTAGATAAGAATTTAAACCAATTTTAGAAAATCTTATCTTCGTGAAGCCTGTAGGCGATTGCGCCGGATTCTTATTGTGCATTCAGAGGAATGCCTTGTGCTGCATATTATCATATTACCGCAGGATTCTGCGAAACGGTCTGAAGGCTGTCGCGGTGCGCAAAAAGCCGTAGCCCGCACGTTTGGCGTCGTAATTACAGTTTTGGCGTTGTGGCTTATTTGTTCATCACCGGCGCAGGCTTGGGGTATCAGCCTGGATACGCTGAGCGCATTGATGGAGCAAGATACACTCAATCGCATGATGGCACTCAATCGCATGATGGCGGAGCAGGAGCGATTACGGAATATTGATACCGATACGACTTTGTCCAGGCCGCTTCCAAAAGAGTCGCCGCTGGCCTCTGGCAATTGGGAGGCGGGTTATGGCGAGGTGCGCGGGCGCTTTAGCAAGGAAAGAGGTTTTGCATTTCTCGCGGGCCAATATGGCCTGGGGGACGACTACAGTGAACGTAAATGGTATTTCAAGCGACTCGCCATGGATTTCAATCATACGCAGCCTGCATTGTGGGACGTGCCGATGAACAATCTGGCTACGGGCATGGCAGCCCTTGTGGCCAGCGGATATCGAGTTTATTCTGGTCGGCAGGTGGAAGCGGCATGGATGAAGCCCGTTTTTCTTCAGATGGAGGCGGCCATGCTGAAGAACAATAAAGTCGTGCAGATGGACTATTCCGACAAGGGGTATCTGTATCAGGTAATGGTATGTCTTGCCATGGACTTGGAGGCGCGCGCGAAGCAAGCCTCGAGTTCCGAGATGAAAGCACAATGGAAAGAAATGGGCGGTCAGGTGCTGTCCACCGTTTTGCATGTGCCACCAGATAAAGTGATGCTGGGTCCCAAAGGCATAACATTCAAATAGTGATTGTGGCAAGAGTCGCCGAATGAGAATTATTAGGTAAAGTGGGCGAGATAAAAGTTCATGGATTGCTGTCATGTTTTGGCTGCAATGTGGATGGCATAAGATTAGTCCGCGTCTTCCATATTCGATAATTTACAGCAAGGGTTGAGCGACTCCACAAAGTATGTTTTTCCCCAATGACGCTGTATTGTGTGCGATCAGTTCGGAATAAAGCTGGTGAATCTTCTGGCTATATTCAGATGAAATCTGGGTCGCATTGGTTTCATCTTTTCATTTTCTTCAACAACAGACGAGGATTTGATATGCGCAAAACATTTTGCATCCTGCTTGCAACAGCCAGCCTGTGGGTGGCGCCGTGGGCGCATGGACTGACGCTCCCTTCAGTAATGGAAGGCATGTCCACTTCAGGCGCCAAGGTCAATGAATTGATATCAGGCGATACGCTACGATCATTATTGTCGAATACGACAGAGGACCCGAAACAAAATACATTGTCCGGTACTGTGGGCACGGCCATTGAGAAACCAACCGGCACGGCTGGAATTGACATGCTGGTTGCAGGCTACCAAGACGCCCAAAAGGCCGAGGCCCGCAAGCTTTTTGCAAAAATAATTGACATGTTCGAACCTGTGGCGCAAAAGCTGGAAGTGCCTGCGTATGACATGGGGTCAGCAGCGGCAGCGCTGATTGCGGGCAGTTATGCCGCCTACAAGAACGAAGTGCTGCCCAACGAGTATTTCAAGCCATTGGCCCAGCAGATGCAGCAGGTGTTCATGGCCGATGCGAAGTTTGCGCAGACATCCGTCCAGGAAAAACAGCGCATGTATCAGATTCTGGTGGGTACAGGCATGTTCTTGACCATGGCCCAGATGGATAACATGAAAAACCCGGATCCGCAAATTACCGCGCAATTGCAGTCGGCAGGCAAGGAATTTTTGAGCCGTTTCACGCACATGGATGCAGCCAGCATCAAGCTGGATGAAAACGGCTTGAGCCAGGTTCGATAAAGCGCGCTGTGCTGCCAGCCATCTTCCAGAACAACAGCCTCTGCATGGTTTCTCTTCAGGAGCATTTCATGAGATTGAGTTGTGCTGGATTTTCATCATGCGTCGCAATGACTGGCAGATGGCGGATTTGTTTGGCGGCGCTGTGCCTGGCCATACCTGTGGCGGCTGGCGCGTGGGGAGATGCAGCCTGGGGATACAGTTATGATTATGTGACAGACGCGCTTGAAAGCGACAGGATGTGGCGTCTTATTCAGCAGCAGTCCCCAAAAGACGAGAAAGGCAATAAAAAACCATATGAATCGGCTCCCAAACGCTCTCCGCTGGATTTGGGTGACGTGGGTAATATGTCTTCCGGCCAGCGCCTGAGTGATACGCGCGCGCCTGAAATGCTGGCTTCGCGCATATATGAGCGCGAGAATTTCATAGACCGCTCGCACATGTTTCAGAGATTAATTGTCGATTTCAATCTGAAGGTGGCTTCGGCTTATGGGATTCCACCCAATAATCTGGCTTCGGGTATGGCGGTTGCCCTGGCGGGCGCCTGGACGGCCTATAAGGGGCAGGCGTTTCCTGATGCCTATATCAAGCCGCTGGAGCAGCAGCTTGAAAAAGTGATGCAGGAAAACGAGAAGATCAAATCCATGCGTGTCCGCGACAAGGTGTTTACCTATCAGACGCTGGTAGGCATGGGCATGTGGCTGTTTGCCTTGCAGCAGGAGCTTCAGAAAAAGCCCAATATACAGGAGCAGGCGCGAATGAAGGCCATGGGCGACAATTTACTGAAAAGTCTGCTGGGCGTACCACCTGAGCGGGTGAGTTTCACGTCGTCCGGAATGGAAATATCGCAATGAATTTTTAACTCGCAACGGGAAATAAAAATGTCAAATCAAAAACTTAGTGATACCACGATTGCCAAGCCAGCGGATATGGTAGGTATGGACGTGCTTGTGGCAGGCTATCAGGATGAGCAGAAGGTCGAGGCTCGCAAAACATTCACCCGCATGATTGAAATGTTCGAATCTCTGGCGGAAAAGCTTGGTGTGGATGCCTATGACATGGGGTCGGCTTCCGCCGCGCTGATTGCAGGCTGCTATGCGGCGTACCACAACCGGGAGCTGCCAGCGGAGTATTTCAAGCCCCTGGCCCGTCAGATGAAAATCGTGCTGGCTGTCGATCCGAAATTTGCCGGAATGTCCATGACGGAAAAACAAAGCATGTATCACATTCTGGTGGGCGCTGGCGTGTTCTTGACCATGGCCCAAATGGAAAACATGAAAAATAAGAATCCGCAAGTGGCGGCGCAACTGAAGGAGGCGGGCAAAGAGTTTCTGAGCAAGTTCGCGCAAATGGATATCCAACACGTCAAACTGGATGAAAACGGTTTGAGAGAGATTAAATAAAAACAAGCTTTGGGAAGCGGGCATGTGCTTCCAGCATGTCGGCATGCATAGGGCTTGTCATCAATCATGAAGAGTCGAGCCTGAAGCCTGCGGGCGAGAACCCAGAAGAGGGGCCATGGCCAGAAGATACGCGTTGCTCGACGATCAGTGGGAGCGCATCAAGGATTGGCTGCCCGAGCGTGCCGGCCAGCCAGGAGCACAGGACAACCGCTTGTTTGTCAATGCCGTGCTGCTACCGGGCCGGCATCCCCTGGCGCGATCTGTTGGCACGTTTCGGAGACTTCCGGGTGGCGCACCTGCGTCACAGCCGCTGGAGCTACAGCGGTGTATGGCAACAGGTCTTTGAAGCCCTAGCGCAGCAGGCCGACAACGAGTACGCAATGATCGGCTCGACCATCGTGCGAGCGCCCCCAGCACGGTGCAGGGATAAAAGGGGAGCGCCGCAAGCCATCGGACACAGCCACGGCGGGCTGAGCGCCAAGATTCACGCGGCGGCGGATGCACTGGGCCACCGGATTTCATCTCACGCCAGGGCAGGCGCACGGCCTCGAAGGGGCCGACGTGCTCTTGGCTCAAACAGCGGCCGAAACCGTGATCACCAACAAGGGCTATGACGCCCAAGCTCTAGTGCTCGAGCTGCTGCCGGCCCAAGGCAAAGGCGTTGTCATTGCCTCATGCAGCTGCAAGAAGGCGGCTCGGGACTACGACCCGCATCTTTACCAAGCCCGCCATCTGATCGAAAACTTCTTTGCCAGGCTCAAGCAGCGCCGGGCCATCGCCACGCGTTACGACAAGACGGCTCGCAACTTCCTGGGTGCCATTCATCTGGCAGCGACTGGCGTATGGCTCGCCTGATTGATGACGCGCCCGAGTGAGCTTGTGCCGCCGTGGAGGCATGACTACAACTTCCGTCGCGCTCGCCTGACTATGGGTTCAGACACGCAAATCATGCAAACGGCCTTCGGCTCTTGCCCGGCCCGCACCTGCCTGCTTTGACGGCACGGGCGGGCAGGAAGCGGTTTTCACCAGAGTGGCAGGGCTTCGCCGCGCAGTTCGGCGCGCAAGGCGGCGTAGGCAGGCAGCTGGGCCTGCACGTGCGCCCAAAAGCGCGGGCTGTGGTTCATCTCGTGCAGGTGGGCCAGTTCGTGAACGACGACGTAGTCCACAACCGCCGGGCGAAAGTGCATGAGCCGCCAGTTCAGGCGGATGCTGCCGTCTGCGCTGGCGCTGCCCCAGCGGGTGCTGGCCGAGGTCAGGGCCATCTTTTGCCAGCGCACGCCCATGAGGGGCGCGAAGTGATCCAGCCGCGCGGTGAAGTGGCGGCGGGCCTGCTGCTTGATCCAGGCTTGCGTGGCGTCGCGCCACTGCGCGGCCGTGGCGGCAGGGGGCAGCGAGAGATAGAGCGCGGGGCCAGCTGCGCTGCTGCGATCCGCGTCAGCCACGCTATCTGCAGCGGCTTGCCAGCGAGGACGAGCGGGGCCGTTCAAGGCGGCTCGCGGTTCACGCCGCAGGGTGAGCGTCTGGCCCAGCCAGGGCAGCGTGGCGCCTTCGCCCCACGGGATGCGGGCGGCATGCTGGCGTTGCTGCCGCTCTTGCGCCTGGGCGAGCTTGCTGAGGACCCAGCGCGCTTTTGAGTGCAGGGCGGCCTCGATTTCAGGCAGTTGCGTCCAGCGCGGGGCGCTGACGGTCAGGCCCAGCTCGTCCACCACGAAGCCAATGCTGCGCCGCGCCGAGCGCCGCAGCCGCCAGGCCACGCAGGTTTCGCCCAAGCGTATGGCGTGCGTGGCCTGCGGGTGGGCGTAGTGACGCAGGGGCGGTTGGAGCGTGGGAGAAGCCAGGCGCGGGGCCGGAGGCTGAACCGCCGCCCTGGGCGCGGCAGGCTGTGCGGATGCGGCGCCGAACAGGTCCAGCATGAGCTGGCCCAGATGCTCAAGCGCGGACATGTCAGTCGCCACCGCCGCCATCACCGCCGCCGCCATCACCGCTGCAGCCATCACCGCTGCAGCCATCACCGCCGCCGCTATCGCTGTTTTCTGCCAGGCCGGCGTTCGCGCAGACAGGCTGGGGCGCGCAGAGGGCCGATCCATCGGCCGGCCCGCCGTCTGATGGCGGCAGGGCGGCAGCGCCGGCGTAGGCCTGCGGATCGAGCCGCCGCATTTCGGCTTCGATCCAGTCTTGCACTTCGCGCATCAGCTCATCCGCCTTGCGCCCCTGGCTGGCAATGAGCGGGCCAAATGAAATATCAACGATGCCAGGGCTTTTGACGAAGGCGCGCGGCGGCCAGCAGCGCGCCGAAGTCACGGCCACCGGAACCACGGGCACACCGCATTCAATGGCCAGCCGCGTGCCGCCGCTGCGGTATTTGCCCTGCTGGCCGCGCGCCACGCGTGTGCCTTCGGGGAAGATGACCACCCATATGCCTTGCGCCAGCAGGCGGCGGCCCTGCGTGACCATGCGGGTGAAGGCTTCCGTGGGGCGGCCCCGGTCGATGCGCACCATGTTCAGCCGCGCCAGCACCCAGCCAAAGAAGGGAATGCGCGCGAGTTCGCGCTTGAAAACGTAGGCAAGCGGATGCGGCGTTATCGTGGGCAGCACGAAGGTTTCCCAGGCCGATTGATGCTTGACAAGCAGCACGGCGGCGGCCTGCGGGCCGGCAGGCAGGTTCTCCAGCCCCCGCACCCGCGTGCGGATGCCCAGCAGCGGCCTGGCCGACGCCACAACCATGCGCACCCACACATGGCAGAAGCCATACAGCCACTGCTTGCTCACGAAGGGCGACAGCGCAACCACCGTCAGCGACCACGGAATCACCGTCACGGTGAGAAACAGCATGTGAAGAGCGGAGCGGATGAAACGCAGCATGAGCCTGGCCGGAAGATGAGAAAACGGCGGGTTTTACCGCATCGCCGCCGCAAGGCGCACGAACAGGCAGCGGGCAGGCGGGCGCGTGTTTTCCCGGCGCAGGCTTGCCAGGCTCGCGGCCCTGCCTCACGCGTCTTTTCCCTTGCGTTTTCCGCACGCCTTCACAGGCCACGCAGGCTATGCACAGAAACTGTGGACAACTTTGTTGAAAAGCCTGTGCAAACGCTGCGCCGCACTTGCAAAACAAGGGTTTTTGCGGATTGCACAGCAAAACGGCAAAAAATTTAAATCGTTTCAAATCAATGGGTTACGGACGCTATCGCTTCTGTAGTGAAAACGGAGCGGCACATGGCCGTGCGGGCGTTTTTTGTGCATAAGTGAGCCGCCATGCCCCAAAAAACATAGCGTGAAAGCCTTGTCTGGCGGGGCTTTGCGCGGGTTTCGCGTGGGGTTCACAGGAGGGCCGCGCTGACTTCCCGCTGCTGGCGCTCAGCCGCTCGCGCCGCCACCCTTGCGCTGTCACTTGCGCGCCGCCACTCACGCCCGCGCCCGCTCAGGCCGTCCGCAAGCCCGCCTGCGACAATCCGGCGCATGAACGCACCCTTGCAAAACGATACTTTTGTGCGCGCCTGCCTGGGCCTGCCCACCGCCCACACGCCCATCTGGCTGATGCGGCAAGCCGGGCGCTATCTGCCTGAATACCGCGCCACGCGCGAGCGCGCGGGCAGCTTCATGGGGCTGGCCACGAATGTGGACTACGCCACCGAAGTCACCTTGCAGCCGCTGGAGCGCTACGCGCTGGATGCGGCCATTTTGTTTTCAGACATCCTCACCGTGCCTGACGCCATGGGCCTGGGCCTGAGCTTTCAGCCGGGCGAAGGCCCGCGCTTTGCGCACGCAGTGCGCGACGAAGCCGCCGTGGCCCGCCTGGCCGTGCCCGACATGCAGCGGCTGCGCTACGTGTTTGACGCCGTGACTTCCATACGCCGGGCGCTTGCCGGGCGCGTGCCGCTGATTGGCTTTTCGGGCAGCCCCTGGACGCTGGCCTGCTACATGGTGGAAGGCGGCTCCAGCGACGACTACCGCCAGGTGAAAACCATGCTCTATGCCCGCCCTGACCTGATGCACCGCGTGCTGGGCGTCAATGCCGATGCCGTGGCCGCCTACCTGAACGCGCAGATTGACGCGGGCGCGCAAGCCGTGATGGTGTTTGACAGCTGGGGCGGCGTGCTGGCCGATGGCGCCTTCCAGACCTTCAGCCTGGCCTACACGGCCCGCGTGCTGCGCCAGCTCAAACGCACGGGCGCCGACGGGCACGTGGTGCCCCGCATCGTCTTCACCAAAGGCGGCGGGCCGTGGCTGCCTGACATGGCCGCCGCGCTGGAGTGCGACGCGCTGGGGCTGGACTGGACGGCCAGCCTGACGCGCGCGCGCCGCGAGCTGGAACGCGCACTGGCCCTGCCGCCCGGCGCGCCAGCGGCCGCGCGCCCCGTTGCGCTCCAGGGCAATCTCGATCCGAACGTGCTCTTTGCCCCGCCCGAGGTCATCCGCCAGCAGGCCCGCGCCGTGCTCGACGCCTTCGGCCCGCCTGATGGGCAGTGTGGCTCAAGGCAAGACGAAGGCCGGGGCGTGAGCCACATCTTCAACCTCGGCCACGGCATCAGCCAGCACACGCCGCCCGAACACGTGGCGCACCTGGTAGACGAAGTGCATGCCTACTCGCGCCGTCTTCGGCAACCATGAAACGCGAGGAAAACGGCGCGCAGCGGCAGACGGCTGACGGTTGAAGCCCCCAACAGCAAGCGCCACCTGCCGCATACCATCAAAAATAGAAGCAAATATGAGGGGTTGAAAAAGCCGTTCTGCGCAGGCCCAACTAGGACCTAATGCTATGAATTCAAGAGCGAATATGGGCTTTGCCGCTGCCTGCTTGCCGGGCGCTTCGTTCATCAGAATGAACTGGGCAGAAGATGCACGGGCTGGCGCGCCCTGCTCTTCTTCCGCTGCAAAAGGAAATCCGGCGGCCGCAAGGCGCAAACCACAAGTCAGGTCTTGTGACCCTTTCGCCGCCCGGCGAGACGCTTAGCTGGCCTGCTCGTGAGCAGGTTCCAGCAGATGCATGGGCACATCAAAAAGAAGAGCGAATTCACAAGCTCTAAAACGGCTTTTGCGCCCATTTCACTAGGACGTCATGCTATAGATCAAAGAGCAAAAAATAACTTCTTTTGCGTTTTCATCCTGCCCTAATGACAGGCCTTGAGCAGGCTTTCAGCGCCTGCTCTCAGCCCCGCTCACCCTCTATCTGGCGCGGGGTTGGCAGAGGGTTTGGTAGAGGGCTTGCACCTCTTTGGCGATGATCTTGCCCGTGGCGTTGCGCGGCAGGGCGGGCACGGGCAGCAGGGGGCGGGGCAGGAAGGCGGGGTCCATGCGCTGGCGCAGGGCGGCCATGATGCGCTCGGGCGTCATGCCTGGGGCGGCGACGACCAGCGCGGCCAGGCGCTGCGCGCCGGCCTGTTTTTCGGCGGCGGGGTTCTGGGGGAGAAAGAAGCACCCGTCCGTCACGCCTTCCACGCCCAGAAGCTGGGCGGTGAGCGCGCTCAGCGAGGCGCGTTTGCCCGCCACGTTCACCATGTCGGCATGGCGGCTGCCCAGGCGAAAGCGCCGCTCGTCAAGCGGCTCGATGTGGTCAGACAGCTTCACGCGAATTTGCACGTGGCCGCCATGCGCCCATGCGCCTTCGGCACTGACATCAAGCTGCACGCCATCCAGCAGATGCCAGGCTTCGTCCTGCGTGGGGCGGCGGGTGGCGATCTGGCCGCTTTCGGTGCAGCCGTAGATTTCCGTCAGCGGGCTGCCGAAGGCGGCTTCAGCCTGGCGCGCCAGCGCCACGGGCAGCGGGGCGGTGGAGCACAGCAAGCGTTCGCATGACGGCAACGCCACCTGGGCGGCCAGCAGCGCGCCCAGGTGAAAGGGAGTGGTCACCAGCATGCGCGGCCCCGGCGCGGCTCGCAGCGCCGCGCAGATGTCCGCCGGGTAGAAGGGGCGCTCGCGCCACAGGCGCGCGCCGCCGCGCAAGGTGAGCATCACGCTCGATTCCAGGCCGTACATGTGCTGCGAAGGCACGGTGGCGATGATGGCAAGGCCCTGCGAGGACAGGCGCTGCGCTTCGGCCTCGCCATCGACGCACAGTCCGCCCCAGCGCTTGAGGTGCGCCGTAGGCGCGCCAGTGGTGCCGGAGGTGAAAACGATGGCGGCCACCTGGCTGGCTTCGATCAGCGGCGCATCCTGCAAGGCGCGGGCCGCGCCTGCCGCTGGCGGGGCAACTGGCCAGGCGGGCAGCCCTTCGGGGCGCTCCTGACCGTCGTGCAGGCACAGCAGCTGCGGATAGCGCTCCTGCAACTGGCGCACGGATTCGGGGGCAAGGCTGGAAGGCATCAGCGTGGGCCGCCCGGCCAGCAGGGCCGCGCCCAGACCCACCATGAACAGGTAGCGGTCGTGGCAGGTGTTCAGCACGTACTGGCTGGCGGGCAATGCTTCGGCCACGCTTTGCGCGTCGGCAAAGAAGCGCGCGGCCGTCACGGGGCCTTGCGGGCCGAGGGCCAGTGTTTCATCAGGGGCGTGGGCGCTCAGTGCGAGGGCGGGTGGGTTCATCTGGCTCTGCCGGGTTGCGTGGCGGAAAGGGCGTAGACGGGAAAGGCGGTGACGAAGGCGGGCACGCCTGGGGCGCTGGCTTGCCCTGCGACCGCGCACGCGCCTGAATGGCGCGCCAGGTGGCCATCAGGCCCATGCGGTTGTCGGGCGGCAGATAGCGCCTGCGCGCCAGGTTTTCCACAACGAACAGCGCCGCCGTCAGCAGCGGCCCCAGCACAGAGGAAAACAGCATCCACGCCGCAGGCGAAGCCGCCGCGAACAGCGCCAGCGACACGGCCGCCACGCCCGCGAAGAACGCCACCCACACCCGCGTGACCTGCCGCGTGTACCACACCAGCTGCGGCGTCATGCGCCAGTGCCCCCAGCTGGCGAACTCGGTGCAAAGCGGCGTGCGCCCGGGCCGCAGGCTTGCGCCAAACATCCAGCCCAGCGCCGCATGCGCGCCCACGTGCTGGGCCAGATACACCAGCAGCACATTGGCCAGCAGCGGCTCCCAGCCCGCCGCCAGGGCCGCGCACAACGCCAGCAGCGGCAGCCAGCGCCCGGCCCGCCGCCACGCGCCGCCTGCGGCAGGCCGCGCCAGAGCGAACGCCGCCGCCAGCCACACAAAAGGCGCCACGGCCAGCGCCAGCGCCAGCCAGGGCAGATGGCGGCTGCTCCACCACGCCGCCGCTGCGTAGGTCACCACGCCCGCCGCCACCAGCATGGGTACGCGTGCGTCATGGGGCGCGCACGCCGCGCTGGCCTCGCGGGCGTGAGCAAGGGCTGGGGCATCCGCGCGGGCTGCGCCGCAGGCAGGCGCGCTCTCGCCAGCGGGGCGGCCCGGCGGGCCTGCAGGCATCCAGGTCATTGGCAAGGGAGGAAAAAACTCAAATCGTGCGGTGCGCCGCGATGTGCCGGGCCAGGCTGCGCAAGCTGCTGTAGATGGCTTGCTTGTTCTCATCTTCAGCCCGCAGCTGAAAGCCGTATTTCTTGGATACCGCCAGCGCCACTTCCAGAATGTCGATCGAGTCCAGCCCCAGTCCATCGCCATACAAGGGCGCATCCGGGTCGATTTCTGCAGGCTTCATATCCAGATTGAGGCTGTCCACCAGCATCTGGGCCAATTCAGCCAGCAAGGCGTTTTCATCAGCGGGGGAAACGGGAGCGTTCATAAATCTAGGGAACAGAGAGGCAAACAGGCGCGAGCGGCCAGCAAAAAGGCGGTCCGCCCGCCCTGAATCAGAAAAAGCGCGAAAGTATAGGCAGCGCAGGCGCACACTGCCTGCCCGGCCCGACCTGCACTGCGGCATACGCAACGGCGCGCAGCCGAAAAACACGTTCGGCCTGCCTATTTCTGGCCCGGCATCAAAACCCGTTTGCCACGCAAGAGCACCAAAAACAGGAGCAAATTAAAGCGGTAGAAACCGCCCTTCTGCGCAATTTCCACTAGGACATATTGCTATTTAATGCGGAGCGAAACCAGCCCAGCTTTCGCGCTGCGCTGCTGGCTGCCAAGGGCGAAAAAAGCCGCACGGCGTTCAGGCTCTGTGCTTTGGCTGATGCAAAGCTGCTGTGCGCCGCAATGGCTGCTGCGCCAGGCCTGAAAACGCAGGTTGCTCTATCTTGAAAAGAGGAGCAATTTCAAGGGGTCTGAAAGTGGCTTTTGCGCAGACTCTACTAGGACCCTATGCTATGAAACAAGGAGCGAATAAGCAGTGAATTCGCCCCTTGTTTCCTGTACATCTGGCGCTCGCCGGGAGCCTAGATGGAGTCCATAAAGCTGCGCAGTTTGTCCGAGCGCGAGGGGTGCTTGAGCTTGCGCAGGGCCTTGGCCTCGATCTGGCGGATGCGCTCGCGCGTGACGTCGAACTGCTTGCCGACCTCTTCGAGCGTGTGGTCGGTGCTCATTTCAATGCCGAAGCGCATGCGCAGCACCTTGGCTTCGCGCGGGGTGAGGCTGTCGAGAATGTCCTTGACCACGTCGCGCAGGCCGGCCTGCATGGCGGCATCGACCGGGGCGGTGTTGCTGGTGTCTTCGATGAAGTCGCCCAGGTGGCTGTCGTCGTCGTCTCCGATGGGGGTTTCCATGGAGATAGGCTCCTTGGCGATTTTCATGATCTTGCGGATTTTGTCTTCCGGGATTTCCATCTTTTCGGCCAGCAAGGCGGCATCCGGCTCAAAGCCGTGCTCCTGCAAGTGCTGGCGCGAGAAGCGGTTCATCTTGTTGATGGTTTCGATCATGTGCACCGGTATGCGGATGGTGCGGGCCTGGTCGGCGATGGAGCGCGTGATGGCCTGGCGGATCCACCAGGTGGCGTAGGTGGAAAACTTGTAACCGCGCCGGTATTCGAATTTGTCCACCGCCTTCATCAGGCCAATGTTGCCTTCCTGGATCAGATCAAGAAATTGCAGACCCCGGTTGGTGTATTTCTTGGCGATGGAGATGACCAGGCGCAGGTTGGCCTCGATCATTTCCTTCTTGGCAAAGCGGCTGGCGGCTTCGCCCTGGTTCATGCGTTTGTGGATGTCTTTCAGCTCGTCCAGCGGCACGACCACGAGCTGCTGCAAGTCGATGAGCTTTTGCTGCAAGTCCTGGATGGGCGGAATGTTGCGGCCCATGACGGCGCTCCAGGGCTTGTTGGAGGCCGCCTGCTTTTCACACCAGCGCAGGTCGAGCAGGTGCGATGGCACGCGTTCGCCGTTTTTGCCCCGGCCGGAGAATTCGGCAATGAACTGCTCCTGCGGGTAGCCGCACTTGTCCACGATGATGCGGCGCAGATCGCGCTCATGGCGGCGCACGGCGTCTACCTGGCCGCGCAGCATGTCGCTGAGCTTTTCAATGGTTTTGGCCGTGAAGCGGATGGTCATCAGCTCGGCCGAGAGCGCTTCCTGCGCCTTGACGTAGGCGGGCGTGCCCCAGCCGTCTTTGCTGTGCGCCTTGAGCACTTTTTCATAAAGCTGGGCAATGCGGTCAAAGCGCTCCAGCGCCTGCGTTTTCAGCGCTTCCAGCAGCTTGGTCATGGCCTTGGAGCCGCCCTTGCCGTCGTCGTCATCGTCGTCGTATTCGTCGAAGTCTTCTTCGGCCACGTAGTCGTCGTTTTCGTCGTGGTCCACAAAGCCGTCCACGATGGTGTTGATGACGGCTTTGCCTTCACGGATTTCGGCGGCCATTTGCAGGATTTCGGCAATTATGGAAGGGCTGGCGCTGATGGCCTGCATCATGTCCATCAGACCCCCTTCGATGCGCTTGGCAATTTCAATTTCGCCTTCGCGCGTGAGCAGCTCGACCGTGCCCATCTCGCGCATGTACATGCGCACGGGGTCGGTGGTGCGGCCAAACTCGCTGTCCACGGTGGAAAGGGCGGCTTCGGCTTCTTCCTCGGCTTCTTCTTCCGTGGCGGTGTTGTTGCCCTGGTTGGTGAGCAGCAGGGTTTCGGAGTCGGGCGTTTGCTCATAGACGGCCACGCCCAGATCGTTGAGCATGGTCACCACGGCTTCCAGCGTTTCAGGATCGACCAGCTTGTCAGGCAGGTGGTCGTTGATTTCGCCGTGAGTGAGGTAGCCGCGCGTCTTGCCCAGCTTGAGCAGCGCCTTGAGGTTGGCGCGGCGCAGGTTCAGCTCTTCTTCGGACAGAACGGTTTCGTCCAGCCCGAATTCCTTCATCAGCGCGCGCTCCTTGGCCTTGCTGATCTTCATGCGCAGAGGCTTGGCCTGCTCGGCTGCTGCGGCTGCGCCGCCAGCGGCTTCGGCCTCCGGCTCGCCTTGCAGGTCGTCTTCGATATCCGACAGATCGGCGTCGTCATCCTCCGCACCTGCTTTTTTGCCTTTGGCTGGGCGGCCACGCTTGCCGCCCGTTTTGGCGGCTTCCGGTTTGGCAGCAGATTGGGCTGCGGGCTTGGCGGCAGCCTTGGCTTTTTTGGCCTTGGGCGCGCTTTCAGACACTGCGTCAGCAGTTTCGCCAACCGTTTCATCAGCGGCAGCCTTGGCGACGCGGGATTTTTTGGCCTTGGCTTCTGGCGCGGCTTCGGCTTTTTCAGCTTTGGCCTTCGGGGCCTTTGCAGCCGGGGTTTTCTTTAGGGGTTCGGCCTCGGCTTCGACGGTGGCAGCTTTCTTGGCGCTGGCTTTCTTGGCAGCTTTTGGCGCGACGGCTTCTTCAGCGGCGGGAGCAGACGTTTTCTTGGCGGGCATGGACGGACCTATGGTGAAGGGGCATGACAGTCGGTTGCATGAAAGGCATCCGGCGCCTGGCCATGCGTTCAGACATCAGAACAAAGGAGTGCAGTCAGGACGCAGCAGGCAAGGGGTGCCTTGCGGCGCGCAGGCAAGATGTCCGGGCGATCATTTGGTGTGCAATCCTTGCGGGAAAAGTGGCCGCTGCGTCTGAATCTGGTGCGCGTGGCAGGCCGGGCCGGAGGTGTTGCTGTCGCTCTTGCCGCGAGTCGAGGGCCGAGATTGTAGCGGTGCAGGTTTTTTCAAGAGGCCGCGCGCCCGGCGCGAAAACAGACCGCTCCAGGCGGCAGCTGGCGCGTGGCGAAAGAAAGCCAGGCTTTAAAACGCGCTGGCTACGCTGATGGCGTTGCGGCTCTTGCGGCTGGATGGGTTGACTGGGCTGGCGCTGCTTTCCGCCAGCGACCCGGCTTGCGTCAAGGCGTCAGCAGAGGCTGGCGCCGTGCCAGTGGCAGAAGCCTTGGCGCGCAGCGCTTCTTCGCTGGCCGCTGCGGGCAGGGTGCGGCCCGTAGCAGCGCGGTAGATGCGGGCGTGTTCGGCCATTACTTTGGCGGCGTAACCGCCATCGTCCTCCATGTTGGCGGCGCCCACGTAGCACTTCAGGCCGCCAGCCGTGGAGCCAAAACGCGTGGTGCAGTCCTTGAGCACGCGGATGCCCACGCGCAGATTGCTGACGGGGTCAAACGCGGCGAAGTTGCCGCCGAAGTCTTCGTATTTGTCGGTATGCACCTTGGTCATCACCTGCATCAGCCCCTGTGCGCCCACGTTGCTTTGTGCAAAGGGGTTGAAGCTGGATTCGACGGCCATGACGGCCAGGATCAGCGTGGGATCGAGCCGCACGCGCTGGCCTGTTTCATAGGCTTCGGCCACCAGGGCGGCCACTGGCTCGGGGGCTACGCGGTATTTGCGGCTGATCCACTGCACCGCGTTGGCCTGCTCCGGCGGCAAGTCCACCGGGTTGGCGGCCGTGGCCCGGCGGCTGGCCACAGGTTCGGCTTCAAAGCCCACCTGTGCCGCCTGCCGCGCCTTGAGCCATGAGGTGAGTTGCTCTTCGCCCTGATGGCGCAAATCGGGCCGCGCCACCAGCAAGGCTACAGCGCAAACCACGGCCAGTCCCAGCAGGGCAAAGCCGTTGTGCGAAACCTGGAAGAACCCGGCGGCCACATCAACCGCGAAGGTATTGATGCCGCGCCCCAGGGCGTTCAGCCTGGCGGGAATTTGCATGTTGCTTCCTTTCATGTCCGCAGGCGGCATGGCGCTGCTGCGGGTCACCGTGAAAAAGGCGGGAGCCAGCGCCTTTGTATTTTGTTTGCCGGAGGCTCCTTGAGAGTCCCGCCCAATGGCTGTCTGGCTGTTGGCGGGCGGGCTTTCCAAAAAAATTTGGCTACCTGTTGAAGGTAGCCAAGCTGATGGCCTAATGCGTGAAAAGTTGCGGAGCGGGACTCTAGCACACGTGCGTTTTTCGCGTGTTTCTGGCTTTTTCCAAAGGGAAAACGCATCATAGTTGTTAGAACATAACTACAATCGACAGCTTTCCCCTCCCCCCTATGAACCCGTTCAGCGTCTGGCCGAGTCCGCGTTTTTCGCGCCCACAGACAGACTTTGAACAAGTTCTGAAACACAAAGGAGTATTTCAATCATGCAAGTGCTTTCATCCCTCAAAGAAGCCAAAAAGCGCAGCCGCGACTGCCAGGTGGTGCGCCGCCGTGGCCGCATCTACGTCATCTGCAAATCAAACCCGCGCCTGAAGGCGCGCCAGGGCGGCGCCAAGAACAAAAACAAGTGTTGAAGCAGCGCGCGCCGCCTTCACGAATCTGCCAGCGGGCGTCTGAAAACAGGCGCCCGTTTCGCTTTCAACTCCAGGCAGGCAGTTACCATCCCACGCGCGCTGCACGGGCAGGAACAGCGCGTTTTCGTTTTCACGATTTCTTTTCAACAAACTTGTGGAGCACTCAACATGGAAAAACGGCTGTTTGCCTACCCTCTGGCTTTTGCCGCCCTGATGGCTTTGACCGCCTGCACCAACGCCCCGAAGCCCGCCCCTGAACCCGCACAGACCAAAACTCCCATGCACCCGCACGCTCATGACCACGCGCAAGGCCAGCCAAGCCAGCCGCGTGAAATCACGCAAGTGGAAAGCGGCAAAGCCGCGCGCAACCAATGCAACGCCAAAGCCGCGCAGTCCATCGTAGGCAAACCCTACGGCGGCCCGGCCATGCTGGAGCAGGCGCGCGCCGCCGCTGGCGCAGACCTAGCCCGCATGCTGCGCGAAAACAGCGCCACCACCAAGGAAATGCAGATAGGCCGCCTGAACGTCATCGTCAATGCGCAAGGCGCGGTCGTGCGCGTGACCTGCGGCTGATTCACGGCCCTGACCATGATCGGACGCCTGGCTGGCCTGCTGGCCGAAAAGAACCCGCCGCGCCTGCTGCTCGACTGCCATGGCGTCGGCTACGAAGTAGACGTGCCCATGAGCACCTTCTACAACCTGCCCGCCGCTGGCGCACCCGTCACGCTGCTCACCCACCTGGTCGTGCGGGAAGACGCGCACACGCTCTACGGATTCGGCACCGCCGCCGAGCGTGACGCTTTCCGCCAGCTCATCCGCATCAGCGGCATCGGCCCGCGCATGGCGCTGGCCGTTTTATCGGGCATGAGCGTGAGCGATCTTGCGCAGGCCGTTTCCACCCAGCAGGCGGGCCGCCTGACCAAACTGCCGGGCATCGGCAAGAAAATAGCCGAACGCCTGCTTCTGGAACTCAAGGGCAAACTCTCTCCCGACCTTTCCGCTTCCGGCGCGGCCGCGCCAGCCAGCGATGCGCACGCCGACATCCAGCAGGCTCTGCTGGCGCTGGGCTACAGCGAAAAAGAAGCCGCCGCCGCCCTCAAGGCCTTGCCTGCCGACGTAGGCGTGAGCGAAGGCATCAAGCAGGCCCTCAAAACCCTGGCGCGATAAAAGCCTGTCGCCCATCTATCCGTGAGGCCGAGCGAAGTCTGGCCGCAAAGGGCGAAAGAGCAGATGAGCCTGGGCGGCCTGACCTGCCGCTTGCAGCGCCGCAGGCCGCCAGGCCGCTTTTCACACCTGTGGGCAAGCATTGGACAAGGTCAATTTCGCTCTACTATTCATAGCAAGACGTCTTAGTAGATATTGCGCAGAGCGGTGTTTTGACCCTCTCAAATTTGCTCCAGTTTCTGATGTCGGATGGACAGTAGAAATGGCCCATGCCAAAAACGCGGCCTGGCGGCAGCCGCAGCTTCATAAGCCAAGACAGGCAAGCCGGCGCATACAAGAAAAGAACGGCGGCAAAGCCTGCGAGAAGCAGGGTGTCGTCTGCGCCTTGACTGTCCTGACCGGCTTTTTATCTCTCGCGGCCAGACCCTGACCCGTTTTTCTGGCGCTTGACCGTCTGGCAAGCTCTGGCGCGGCCTGTATTCGCCGTCATGCTCTTTCAAAAAGCAGGCGGCCCAGATTTTTCACCTCTGCTCATTGAAGCTCGCCATCGAATCCGGGCGGCAGGGGCAAAGACATGACGGGGATGCCTTCTTCCAGCAGGGCGTGGGTTTCTTCGGGGCTTGCGCGGCCACGGATGGGACGTTCACGGGTTTCACCGTAGTGGATGCGGCGGGCTTCCTCTGCGAAGCGGGCGCCGACATCTTCGGTTTCGCGCATGAGGCGGCGCATGGCTTTCAGTAAAGCGGCCTGCATGGCTGGCAAAGCGGCCCCCTCCGGCCCGCCGCTTGGGCCGCCCTGCCCTGCTGGCGCGCCGCCGCTGCCCAGGTTCAGGCGCGGGGCGCTGGGGAGTTTGTCCACATCGGGCGCGCCGCACAGGGGGCATGTGAGCAGGCCGCTTTGGCGCTGGGCCTGGTAGTCGTCTTCGGAGGCAAACCAGCCTTCAAAGACGTGGCCTTGATCGCATTGCAAGTCAAGCACTTTCATCGCGCTGCCAGTCAAGCGGCCACGCGCCGCTGAGGTAGTTTTGCAGCCAGAGGGCGGCGGCGAGGGTTTTGCTGTCGGTCACGCGGCCCTGGCGGCACCAGTCAAGCAGTTCGGGCACGGTGGCGGTGAAGACGTGCAGGTGTTCGCCTGCGTCAAGCTGGCGCGGGCCAGCCGTGAGGCCGCGCGCGAACCAGAGGTGGATGCCCTCGGTGGAGTAGGCGGGCGTGGGGTGCATCAGGCCCGCATAGGCCCATTCGCGGGCGGTGTAGCCGGTTTCTTCGCGCAATTCACGCTGCGCGCAGTGCAGGGGCGGCTCGCCGGGGTCGAGCTTGCCGGCGGGCAGTTCGATGATGGCCTGGCCCAGGGGGTGACGCCATTGGCGCTCCAGCACCACGCGCCAGCCGCCCTGTCCGTCTTCCAGAAGGGCGGCGATGACGGCTGCGCCGGGGTGGCGCACGTATTCGCGGGTGGCCGTGCCGCCGTGTTCGCCGTGCTGGCCGCCCGGCAGGCGCACGGTGTCGCGCTGCACGCGCAGGAAATGGCCTTGCAGCAAAGGCTCGGAGGCCAGCGGCTGCTCGCGCAGGGTTTCGTCCTGAAAGTCAGGGCCGGCGGGGAAGAGCGAAGGGGCGGGGGTGCGGTCAGCGTCCACGTTTGAGCAGGTAGCGGTAAACAAAGCCGGGAAAGGCCAGCGTGAGAAAGAGCGCGGCGGTGACGGCGTAGAACTCCCAGTCTTGCGGGTGGATCTGCCCCGCATGGGCTTCCAGCGCCTTGCCGATGCCGCCCGTCACGAAGTACCAGAACACCAGCTCCAACAGGCGCAGGCCCAGGCTTTTGCGGCCCGATGGCGCGGGCCAGACGGCCAGCCAGCGCTGGTTAAGAAAAGGCAGGTTGGCGGCCAGCGCCGCCAAGGCGATCAACAGCCAGATGCTTGCGCTTTGACTCATGGCAATGCCTTTTCCCGATATCCGCCGGGGCCAGCCGCCCGGCGCGCGGCGGCGAGCATGCCGCATGTGCGCGCCAGCGTCTGGCGCCACATCGCTTTATTTGCTCTTTGTTCCATAGCATGACCTCCCCGCCGACATTGCGCAAAAGGCCATTTTGGGGCCTTGAATTTGCTCCTGATTTTGAGGTATTTCAGACTTTTCAACAGTCTGCACAGCGGCTGCAAGAAGCGCCGAGCGCCAGAGGCAAGCCGCGCAGGCGGCGGGCTGGCAGCAGGGCCGCCTCGGCTTTCAGGTATTGAGCATGTGCGCAATGGCGCTGCGGCAGGCTTCCATCAGCGCGCCCGGCAGCAGGCCCAGGCCCAGCACCAGCAGGCCATTGACGGTGAGCACGGCCCGCAGATCGGCCGGGGCGGCGATGGCGGCTTGCGCCTGCGGCCCGGCGGGCGCATCGAAATACATGACCTTGATGACGCGCAGGTAGTAGAAGGCGGCAATCAGCGACATGACGATGGCGAACACGGCCAGCGCAATGTAGGCGCTTTGCCCCGTGCTCACCAGCGCCTGGATGACGCCAAGCTTGGCCTGAAAGCCCACCATCGGCGGAATGCCCGCCAGCGAAAACAGGCAGATGAGCATGATGCCGGCGAACAAGGGGCTGCGCTGGTTCAGGCCCGCGAAGTCGGCGATTTCTTCGCTTTCAAAGCCCTGGCGCGCCAGCAGCATGATCACGCCAAAGCTCACGAGCGTGGTGAGCACGTAGGAGAGCGTGTAGAACATGGCGCTGCTGTAGGCGTTTTCGGCCCCGGCCGGGTTGCCGTCCGTCACGCCCGCCATCAGGCCCATGAGCACGAAGCTCATTTGCGCGATGGTGGAGTAGGCCAGCATGCGCTTGAGGTTGGTCTGCGCAATGGCCGCCAGGTTGCCCAGAAGCAGCGAGGCAATGGCCAGCAGCGCCAGCATTTGCTGCCAGTCAAAGGCCAGCGGCAGCAGCCCTTCCACCAGCAGGCGGATGGCCATGGCGAAGGCCGCGATCTTGGGGGCCGAGCCGATCATGAGCGTGATGGCCGTAGGCGCGCCCTGGTACACATCAGGCAGCCACATGTGGAAAGGCGCCACGCCGAACTTGAAGGCCAGGCCGGCCACCACGAAAACAAGGCCGAATACCAGCACCTGTTTTTGCGCCGCGCCCGCTTCAATGGCCTGGCGCACGCCGCCAATATCGAGCGTGCCCGTGGCGCCGTAAAGCATGGACAGGCCGTAGAGCAAAAAGCCCGAAGCCAGCGCGCCCAGCACGAAATACTTCATGGCTGCTTCAGTGGCCGTGGCGTCGTCGCGGCGCAGCGCCACAAGCGCGTAGGCCGAGAGGGTCATCAGCTCCAGCCCCAGGTAAATGAGCAGGAAGTTGTTGGCCGAAACCATGACGAACGCGCCCAGCAGCGACAGCAGGCCCATCGAGAAAAGCTCGCCGCCGCGCAGCATGCCCCGGTCGGCCGCGTAAGCGCGGCCATAGACGAAGCAGACGATGGTGGAAAGGGCCGCAAAACACTTGAGCCAGTTGCTCATGGGATCGCTCACCACCAGGCCGCCAAAGCCATAGACGGTTTTGCCGTCTTGCGCGAAAAACGCCGTCAGCGCAGCCACCACGGCCAGCGTGAGCAGGGACATCAGGTAGGTGGGCGTGCGCAGCCTGCCCTTGACCATCAGGTCCATCAGCAGAATCACGCAAGCCATGGCCAGCAGCACGATTTCAGGGTAGATCGCCAGCCAGCTGAGTCGGTCAATCATGTTCACAGCTCCTCAATTCAGCTTGGATGTGGCAACGTGTTGCAAAAAGTGGGTTACAGAGGCGTCCATGACGTCAGTGAACGGCTTGGGATACAGGCCCATGCCCAGTATGGCGGCTGCCAGCAGGGCCAGCATCAGGCATTCGCGGGCATTGATGTCCTTGAGCTGGCGCACGTGGTCGTTGCCGGTGGCGCCCAGATAGACGCGCTTGTACATCCACAGGGTGTAGGAGGCGCCCAGCATCAGCGCCGTGGCAGCGCCCAGGCCAATCCAGAAGTTGAATTGCACGGCGCCCAGAATCACCATCCATTCGCCCACGAAGCCCGCCGTGCCCGGCAAACCGCAGTTGGCCATGGAAAACAGCAGGGCGAAGGCGGCAAAGCGCGGCATGGTATTGACAACACCGCCATAGGCCGCGATTTCGCGCGAGTGCACGCGGTCATACAGCACGCCAATGCCCAGGAACATGGCGGCGGAAACGAATCCGTGCGAAACCATTTGCACCAGACCGCCCGCCACGCCGAGGTCGTTGAACAGGAAAAAACCCAAGGTGACGAAACCCATGTGCGCCACGGAGGAATAGGCCACGAGCTTTTTCATGTCCTGCTGCACCAGCGCCACCAAACCCACGTAAATCACGGCCACAAGGGAGAGGGTGATCATCAGCCAGGCCCATTCATGCGCGGCATCAGGCGCGATGGGCATGGAAAAGCGCAAAAAGCCATACGCGCCCAGCTTGAGCATGATGGCCGCCAGCACGGCGGAGCCGCCCGTGGGCGCTTCCACGTGCACATCCGGCAGCCAGGTATGCACGGGCCACATGGGCACCTTGACGGCGAAGGCGGCGAACATCGCGAAGAACAGCAGCGTCTGCACCGGCAGGGGCAGGGGCAGCTGGTGCCAGATTTGAATATCAAAACTGCCGCCCGAACGCCAATACAAGTAGACGAAAGCCACCAGCGTGAGCAGCGACCCCATCAGGGTGTAGAGGAAGAACTTGAAGGCGGCATAAATCCGGTTGGGTCCGCCCCAGACGCCGATGATGAGATACATCGGAATCAGCGTGGCCTCGAAGAACACGTAAAACAGCAGCCCGTCCAGCGCGGCGAACACGCCAATCATCAGCCCGGACAGGATGAGAAAGGCCGCCATGTACTGATTGACCTTCTTCTGGATGACTTCCCAGCCGGCAATGACGACGATGATGGTGATGAACGCCGTCAACAGCACGAACCACAGCGAAATGCCATCCACGCCGAGGTGGTAATAAATGTTGAAACGCTCAATCCATGGCGCTTTTTCGACAAACTGCATTTGCGCCGTGCCAGCCTGAAAGCCGGTGTACAGCGGCAGCGTGACCAGAAAGCTCAGGACAGACCCGGCCAGCGCGAGCCAGCGCACCAGCGAAGCTTGGCTATCGCGCCCCAGCGGCAGGATGACAAGGCCAAAGACGATGGGCGTCCAGATGGCAAGGCTCAACCAACTCATTTCCAACGCTTCCTTTTACTTGTTGAGCCAGACAAAGAACGTCATGAACACGAAAACACCCAGAATCATCCAGAGGGCGTAGTGGTAGAGATAGCCCGTCTGCACGCGGCGCACCAGGGCCGAAATCCGGCCGACCAGCTTCCAGGAGCCATTGACCACCGCGCCATCAATCAGCGCGCGGTCGCCCCCCAGCCATAGCCCCGTGCCAATCACGCGGCCGCCACGGGCAAAAATGTTTTCGTAAATCCAGTCCATGAAATATTTGTTTTCCAGAAACTGGTAAATGCCCGCGCTCATGAAGAACCGCTTGAGCGTCACCGGCAGCGCCGGATTGACCATATACATGTACCAAGCTGATGCCGCACCCGCCACGGCCAACCAGAACGGCCAGGAAACAAAGCCATGCAAAGCCATGCTGACAGCGCCATGAATATGTTCGGACAGCTCGGCCATCGCGCCGTGGCGCATGACATCGACAAAAATGACATCGCTGAAATACGGGCCAAACAGCAGCGGCATGAGCGTGAAAAAGCCGATGAAAATGGAAGGTATGGCCAGCATGACCAGCGGCACCCAGACGACCCAAGGCGACTCGTGCGGTTGGGCATCATGACCGTGACCATGATGATCATCATGGTGGTGGATTTCCGGGTTCTGGTCATACCGCTCCTTGCCCCAGAAGACAAGGAAATAAAGACGGAATGAATAGAAAGAAGTGACAAACACGCCCGCCAGCACGGCGAAATAGCCAAAGCCTGCCCCCCAGACATGGCTGGCGCCTACTGCTTCAATGATGGCGTCCTTGGAATAAAAGCCCGAGAAAAAGGGCGTGCCAACCAGAGCCAGCGTGCCAATCAGCAGAGTCCAGTGCGTCACAGGCATGTATTTGCGCACGCCGCCCATCCAGCGCATATCCTGGTTATGGTGCATACCCATAATGACCGAACCAGCTGCCAGGAACAGCAGCGCCTTGAAAAACGCATGCGTCATCAGATGGAACACGGCCACGGAATAAGCCGAAGCGCCCAACGCGACTGTCATATAGCCTAGCTGCGACAACGTGGAATACGCCACCACGCGTTTGATGTCATTCTGAATAATGCCCAGAAAGCCCATGAACAACGCCGTAATGCCGCCAATAACCATAATGAAACTCAAGGCGGCATCCGACAACTCATACAGCGGCGACATGCGCGTCACCATGAAAATGCCCGCCGTCACCATGGTGGCCGCGTGAATCAGCGCGGAAATAGGCGTGGGGCCTTCCATGGAATCCGGCAGCCACACGTGCAGTGGAAACTGCGCGCTCTTGCCCATTGCGCCAATAAACAGGCAGATGCAGATAACCGTCACCAGCATCCAGTCCGTGCCCGGCATCGTCTGGGCCGCCAGCTCGCGGGCATGGGTGAATATTTCGGTGTAGTTGAGGGTATTGGTATAAGCTGCAATCAGGCCGATTCCCAGAATAAAGCCGAAATCGCCCACGCGGTTTACCAAAAACGCTTTCATGTTGGCGAAAATGGCTGTTGGCTTGTTGAACCAGAAACCAATCAGCAAATAAGACACCAGCCCCACAGCTTCCCAGCCGAAAAACAGCTGGAGCATGTTGTTGCTCATCACCAGCATCAACATGGAAAAAGTGAATAGCGAGATATAAGAGAAAAAGCGGTTGTAGCCCGCATCTTCATCCATATAGCCAATGGTATACACGTGCACCATGAGCGATACAAAGGTGACAACGCACATCATCATGGCCGTAAGACCATCGACCATGAAGCCCACTTCCATTTTCAGGCCGCCCACGATCATCCATTCATAAATGGTCTGATTGAATCGCGCACCATCCAGCGCCACACTTTTGAGCGTGCAGGCGGAAACAAGGAAGGCAATGAAAACGCCCAAAATAGTGGCAGTATGCGAAGCGCGGCGGCCAATGACGTTGCCGCCGAAGGCTGTACCCAAAATACCGGCAGCCAGGCACCCAGCCAAAGGCGCAAGCGGAACGACCAACAGAGCCGCAGTGGAAAGGGTCTGACTCATGATGCGTTTACCCTTTCAAATCATTGAGTTCATCTACATTAATGCTGGATCGATTGCGGAACAGCAGCATCAAAATAGCTAGGCCAATGGCCGATTCAGCAGCGGCCACCGTGAGGATGAAAAAAACAAACACCTGCCCGTGCATATCACCCAGATAATGCGAAAAAGCCACGAAATTCAGATTGACGGCCAGCAGCATCAGCTCGATGGCCATGAGCAGCACAATCAGATTCTTGCGGTTGAGAAAAATGCCGACGATAGCTATCGCAAACAGAATTGCGCCCAATATCAGGCAATGCGCCAGTGTCATCGTTTCGTCTCCTCGGCTGGAGCAGCCGCCTCCTCCACTGCCGGAGCCGCCTGCGTCGCCTGCATGGAAACGACGACCAAACGGCCTGCCGCTTTGGCACGCACCTGAATGGAAGGATCAATTTTCTTGGTAGTCTTGCGTTCGCGCAGCGTGAGCGCAATGGCGGCGATCATGGCCACCAACAAAATGACTGCGGCAATCTGCACCGGGTACAGGTATTGCGTGTATAGCAGTCCGCCCAGCATCTTGGTATTGCCTGCGTTCACGCCAGCCAGCACAGCCTGCATTTCAGGCGCTTGCGCCGCGCTGAAGCCGCCTTTAAGTACAGCCGCCATTTCAAGCGTAATCACGGCACCTACGCCCAACGCCAGCGGAAAATGCTTCCAAAAACCTTGTCGCACACTGTCAATATTGATGTCCAGCATCATCACGACAAAAAGGAACAGCACCATCACCGCGCCCAGATAAACCAGCACCAGCGTGATGGCAAGAAATTCGGCTTTCAGCAGCAGCCAGATTCCCGCAGCTTGCGAAAACGCCAGCATCAGAAAAAGCACGGCATGCACGGGGTTGCGCGCCGTCACCACCCTGAATGCTGAAAACAGCAGCACGGCAGAGAACAGATAGAAAAAACCAGCCTGGATGTCCATGAATCGTGCCTGTGAATCAGCGATATTTGGCATCAGCGGCCTTCGCGGCAGCGATGTCTTTTTCGTACCGGTCACCCACGGCCAGCAGCATTTCCTTAGTGAAATAAAGATCGCCGCGCTTTTCGCCGTGGTATTCAAAAATCTGGGTTTCGACAATGGAATCGGTTGGGCAGCTTTCCTCGCAGAAACCGCAGAAGATGCATTTGGTCAGATCAATGTCATAGCGCGTGGTGCGGCGCGTGCCATCTTCCCGCTGAGTGGACTCGATAGTGATGGCCATCGCCGGACAGATGGCCTCGCACAATTTGCAGGCAATGCAGCGTTCCTCGCCGTTTTCGTAACGGCGCAAGGCATGCAGACCGCGAAAACGCGGTGACAGCGGTGTTTTTTCTTCTGGAAACATCACCGTGACTTTGCGGCGGAAAGCGTAACGCCCCGTCAAAGCCATGCCTTTGAACAATTCCAGGAGCATGAAGCTCTTGAAAAAGTCCTTGATCGAAAAAGGAGTTGCAACAGGATTCATATTCGCGCTCCGGTGTTCAGAGCCAGAGATTCAGCGGCGTATGCATCCAGACGCCAATGACCAATAACCAAACGAGTGTGACGGGAATAAACACCTTCCATCCCAAGCGCATGATCTGGTCATAACGGAATCGAGGGAAAGTGGCGCGAATCCAAATGAACATGGTCAGCACGACGGCTGTCTTGACGCCCAGCCAAATCCACCCAGGAATCCATGTGAACGGTGCGAAATCAGCCGGTGGCAGCCATCCGCCCAAAAACATGATGACTGCCAATATGGAAACCAGCCACATGGCAGCATATTCACCCAGGAAAAATACCGCAAAACCCATGCCCGAATATTCGACCATATGGCCTGCGACAATCTCGGCTTCGCCTTCCACCACATCGAATGGGTGCCGATTGGTTTCAGCTACCATGGAAATCAGATACACCACGAACATCGGAATAAGCGGGAGCCAGTTCCATGACAGGAAAGTGCCGGCAAAAACGCCGCCAAAGGCCACGCCTTCCGCCTGCTTCATGACAATGTCGGTCAAATTCATGCTGCCAGACACCATGAGCACGGCTAGAAAGCAAAAACCCATGGCAATCTCATAGCTGATCATCTGGGCCGAAGCACGCAAAGCGCCCAAAAAAGCGTATTTCGAATTGGAAGACCACCCCGCGATAATCACGCCATAAATCTCAATCGAAGTGATGGCCATGACCAGCAGCAGTCCCGCATTCACATCGGCCAACGCCACATGAGGCGCGAATGGAATGGCTGACCAGGCTGCAAGAGCGGGCATGATGGCCATCAGCGGCCCCATGATGAACAACCCCTTGGCGGAAGCCGTTGGCTGAATAATCTCCTTGGTCAGCAACTTGATGCCATCAGCAGCAGGTTGCAGCAGGCCCCAGGGCCCCACGCGGTTAGGCCCGTGCCGCGCTTGCATCCAGCCCAGCAACTTGCGCTCCCACAGGGTGGTGTAGGCCACGGCAATCATCAATGGAGCAATGATTGCGATGATTTTCAGCAGGGTCCAAATAATGGGCCATGCGGCATGCGCCCACCATTGGCCTGCAAACAGGTGCAATCCAAAATCGTGCAGCGCATCAATCATGCCGCCACTCCTTGCTCACCCTGTGATTTGTATTCGCGCGCATCCGTTGTCTGCTGAAGCGCAGGCGCGCGCCGCACAATGCCATCCAGCTCGTAGATTCCCCAATCACGGGGCACATTGACAGCTTTTTCCACTGTGATGGACGCTTGCGTTGCGTTGCTCAACGAGCTGGCGGGCAGCATGGAAATACCTGAGCCACCCAACGCGTGCGCCAATACTTCTTGCGAGGAATTGAAAACAGGCTGCGCCAATCCCAGCATATCGCCAAGCACGCGCAGCACCTTCCATGCCGGTCGCGTGTCGCCCAACGGCTTGACCACGGCATGAAAACTCTGCACGCGGCCTTCAGCATTCACGAACGTTCCCGATGTTTCGGAAAAAGGCGCAATGGGCAGCAGCACATCGCTGACATCCATGTTGGCTTTGAATGGGCTGAACGTAACCACCATGCCGTTGCCTTCCATTTCAACCGGAGCAGTTGCATCCATCGCAGGCTCAGTATTGAGCAGCAGCAATGCCTTGAGGCTGCCTGCGAGCATTTGTCCAGCATTCAGCCCATTGTGGCCCGGCAATGCCTTCACCCACTGCGCGCCAACCGTATTGGCAGCTTCCGTCAAATAACCAACGCTGGCTCCCGTCTGGCAGCCCAGCCACTGGCACAAAGCCAGCAGGCTGCTGGCCTGTGGATGATGCGCCGCCGCATTGCCCAGCAAAATCGCCTGAGTGCCGCCCGAAAGCAAAGCCTTGGCAATGGACATCGCCAAATCCGGAATATCAGCAAACGCTTCAACCGGAGCGGGCACATCTTTTTCAGCCGCCACGGCCTGTGCAACCGCAGCCAGCGCCTGGCACCAATCGGCTGGATCAAGCAGAAACTGATTTTGGACGGGCATGGCCCAAGCATCCGCATCACGCAGCAAATTGCGCGATGTAATCGCCGAAACGACTGCGCCATGCCGCACTGATTGGCGAATTCGCTGTGCAAACAAGGGATGGTCCTTGCGCAGGTTTGACCCCACAATCAGCGCCCCCTGCAAACTGGAGAGAGACTCAACTGTCGTGCCAAGCCACCGAATGCCCTCAGGCTGGTCAAATTCAGTATGGCGAAGGCGATAGTCGATATTTTCACTACCCAAGCCCCGCACCAATTGAGCTGCGAGATACAACTCCTCCAGTGTGCTGTGCGGACTCACCAAAGCGCCAATTTTGTCCGCTCCAAATTCCGCCTTGATGTCATTCAGGCCATTGGCCACATACTCAAGAGCGGTTTGCCAATCCACTTCCTGCCATTGCCCGCCCTGCTTGAGCATTGGCTTGGTCAGGCGATCCTCGCCATTCAACGCCTCATAAGAAAAGCGGTCACGATCCGCAATCCAACATTCATTGACAGCTTCATTTTCAAATGGAACAACGCGCATGACCTTGTTGTTCTTGACCTGCACAATCAGGTTCGCGCCAGTTGAATCATGCGGACTGACGCTTTTTCGCCGAGACAATTCCCACGTGCGAGCACTGAAACGGAAGGGCTTGCTGGTCAGCGCGCCGACTGGACAAACATCAATCATGTTGCCCGACAGTTCAGAATCCACGCTACGGCCAATGAATGTTTCAATTGCGGAAAATTCGCCACGATTCGCCATGCCGAATTCCATTGAGCCGCCAATTTCCTGCCCAAAACGCACACAACGCGTGCAATGAATACAGCGCGTCATTTCCTGCATGGATATCAGCGGCCCCACGTCCTTGGGTTTGACCACGCGCTTTTCTTCTTCATAACGCGTGCCAGACATGCCATAACCCACAGCCAAATCCTGCAACTGACATTCTCCGCCCTGATCACAAACCGGACAATCCAGCGGATGATTGATCAGGAGGAACTCCATTACCGATTTTTGCGCTGAGATAGCTTTGGCACTGTGAGTGCGCACCACCATGCCTTGCGTGACAGGCGTTGCGCAAGCAGGCACCGGTTTAGGCGCTTTTTCCACGTCCACCAGGCACATGCGGCAACTGGCTACGATGGATAGTTTTTTGTGATAACAAAAGTGGGGAATATACATGCCAGCTTTGTCTGCAGCATGAATAACCATGCTTCCCTCAGCTATTTCGACTTTCTTGCCATCAATTTCAATTTCAACCATGACGTTCGCGCCTTTCAGACATAGGACGAGACCGTGCAGGTCTTATGTTCAACGTGGTATTCAAATTCAGGACGGAAATGCTTCAGCATGGCTCGCACAGGCATGGCGGCTGCATCGCCTAGTGCACAAATCGTACGCCCCATGATGTTTCCAGCTACCGAATCGAGCAAATCCATATCTGCCGGACGGCCTTTGCCATTTTCAATGCGATCAACCACGCGCCATAGCCAGCCCGTCCCTTCTCGGCAAGGCGTGCACTGGCCGCAAGATTCATGCATATAAAAATAAGACAAACGCTGAAGAGATTTAACCATGCAACGCGTATCGTCCATCACGATAACTGCGCCAGAACCCAACATGGAGCCTGCTTTTGCAATGGAGTCATAATCCATTGTGCAATCCATAATGATGGAAGCAGGCAGGACAGGCGATGAAGAGCCGCCGGGAATGACTGCCTTAAGCTGCCGTCCACTGCGAACACCGCCTGCCAACTCCAGCAAGACAGAAAAAGGCGTTCCGAGTGGAATTTCATAATTTCCGGGGCGCTCCACATCACCACTTACGGAAAAGATCTTGGTGCCTCCATTATTAGGCTTCCCGCATTCAAGATAAGCCTGTCCACCATTACGGATGATCCAGGGAACAGCAGAAAATGTTTCCGTGTTATTGATGATGGTTGGCCTGCCATACAGGCCGAAGCTTGCTGGAAATGGCGGCTTGAAGCGAGGCTGCCCTTTCTTTCCTTCTATGGATTCAAGCAGCGCCGTTTCTTCTCCGCAAATGTAAGCGCCGAAACCATGATGCGCATTCAACTCAAAACTGAAGTTGCTGCCCATAATATTTTGGCCAATATAGCCGGCCTCGCGCGCCTCTTGCAAGGCCGCCTGGAATCTTTCATAAACCTGGAAGATTTCTCCGTGAATATAATTGTATCCACGGGACGCGCCAATTGCGAAAGCTCCGATAGCCATCCCTTCAATAACAATATGAGGGTTATGCATCAGAATCTCACGATCCTTGCAGGTTCCAGGCTCGCCTTCGTCAGAGTTGCAAACCAGAAACTTGTCGCCCGGAAACTGTCGTGGCATGAAGCTCCATTTGAGGCCAGTCGGGAAACCCGCGCCGCCACGGCCACGCAAGCCTGACTCTTTGATGATGGCAATAATCTGATCCTGCGTCAGACCTTCACCGCCATCTTTGCCGAGAATTTTGCGCAGGGCCTGATACCCTCCACGCGCCTCGTAATCCCTGAGACTCCAATTGTTGCCATTCAACCCCGCATAAATCTGGGGATTGATATGACGGCCATGAAAACAGGTTTTTTCTCCCGAAGACTGAAACTGAGAGAGAAACTGAGCGACATCTTTCATGCGGCGTCTCCATTTTCAGCCGCGCGTAGACCATCAACAAGCTGATCCAGTCTATCGCTTTCCATGAAGCTGCACATGGTGCGGTCATTAACCAGCATGACAGGCGCGTCAGCACAAGCCCCCAGGCATTCGCATTGCTGAAGGGTAAACAAGCCGTCAGGCGTGGTTTCTCCGGCCGAAATGCCGAGTTTCCGTTCCAAATGTGCCAACGCCTTCGCGCCATTGCGCAATACGCAAGGCAGATTCGTGCAGACATTCAATTTGTACTTTCCAACAGCATGTTGGTTGTACATATTGTAGAAAGTCGTCACTTCATGCACTGCCATCGGCGGCATTTCAAGATATTCGGCGATTGCCTTTTCGCTCTCAGGACTGACCCATCCCCGCTCCTGCTGGATGATGGAAAGACAGGCCATGACGGCAGACTGTTTCTGACCCGCTGGATATTTTGCAACTTCACGATCAAACCGCATGCGAGTAGCCTCTGATAGAGGCGTTGCGGTAATGGATGCGACACGTGTATTCATCGGTCGATCTCCCCAAACACGATATCCAGCGTGCCAATAATCGCCACTGCGTCAGCCAGCATATGGCCTTTAACCAGTTCATTAAAGGCCGACAGGTGCGCAAACCCCGGCGCGCGAATCTTCATGCGATAGGGCTTATTGGCGCCATCGCTCACCATGTAGATGCCAAACTCCCCTTTTGGGTGCTCCACCGCAGCATAGGCTTCACCTTCGGGCACATGCATGCCCTCGGTAAACAACTTGAAATGGTGAATCAGATCTTCCATGCCGAACTTCATGCGCTCACGCGGAGGCGGGGCCACCTTGTAGTTCTGCACAATAACCGGGCCTGGATTGGCGCGCAGCCAATCCACGCATTGCCTGATAATCCTGTTGGACTCGCGCATTTCCTGCACGCGAACAAGGTAACGGTCGTAACTGTCGCCCGTTTTTCCAACAGGAATATCAAAATCTACCTTGTCATAAACATCATATGGCTGCTTCTTGCGCAAATCCCACGCAACGCCAGAACCGCGCAGCATAGGCCCCGTCAGCCCCATATTCAAGGCGCGGTCTGCATCAACGACTCCAATGCCGACCGTCCGCTGTTTCCATATCCGGTTATCCGTCAGCAGCGTTTCATATTCATCCACATAAACAGGAAAACGCTTGGTGAAGTCATCTATAAAGTCGAGCAGCGACCCTTGGCGATTGGCGTTGAGCGCCTCCAGCGACTTGGCGTTACGCACTTTGCTCGCCTTGTATTGCGGCATGGAATCCGGCAAGTCACGATACACGCCGCCTGGCCGGAAATAAGCCGCGTGCATGCGCGCACCCGAAACGGCCTCATACATATCAAACAGATCTTCGCGCTCGCGGAAGGCGTAAATCAGGATCGTTGAAGAGCCGCAGTCGTTGCCATGCGAGCCGAGCCACATCAAGTGATTCAGGATTCGCGTAATCTCGGCAAACATTACGCGAATATATCGCGCACGAATAGGCACCTCAATACCCAACAGCTTTTCAACTGCCAGACAATAGGCATGCTCATTGCACATCATGGACACATAATCGAGCCGATCCATGTATGGCAATGCCTGAATGAAGGTCTTGTGTTCAGCCAGTTTCTCCGTTGCGCGATGCAGCAGGCCAATATGCGGATCAGCGCGTTCCACCACTTCGCCGTCCAGCTCCAGCACCAATCGCAACACCCCGTGCGCCGCCGGGTGCTGGGGGCCGAAATTCAGCGTGTAATTCTTGATTTCCGCCATTTACCGCATGCCTCCGTATGATTCTTCACGGATGACTCGAGGCGTAATTTCACGCAGCTCAATTGAAACCGGCTCATAAACTACGCGCTGACGATCGGCGTCGTAACGCATTTCCACATGCCCCGTCAAAGGGAAATCTTTGCGGAATGGATGCCCAACGAAACCATAATCCGTCAAGATGCGGCGCAGGTCACCGTGCCCGTCGAACATGATTCCATATAGATCGAACGCTTCCCGCTCATACCAATTGGCCGAGCTCCAGATGCCCGTGACCGTAGGCAGCACCGGAAAGTCATCGTCCTCGCAAAACACGCGCAAGCGCACACGCTGGTTGTGGCTTACAGACAGCAAGTGCAGTATCACGGCGAAGCGCGCTCCCTCCCAGCGCCCATCTCCGTAAGCAGACATATCCATGCCGCACAAATCAATCATCTGCTCAAAGCGGCAATCAGGCGCATCCCGCAAAATCTGGGCGGCCTGTAAATAGGATGAGGCAGGCACAAGCGCCGTCACTTCGCCAAGCGCCACGTTCACACTACTCGCCAATCCATCCAGAGCAAGAGCTATCTTGTCCCGCAAGACGTCAGGCGCAATGGCGTAACTCACTGTTTCTGTCAGCATGAAATCACGCCCTCGCAATCGTGTTGGTGCGCCGCACCTTTTGCTGCAATTGGATGATTCCGTATATCAATGCCTCGGCCGTCGGCGGACATCCGGGCACATACACATCCACTGGAACGATGCGGTCGCAGCCACGCACCACTGAATAGCTGTAGTGGTAATAGCCTCCGCCATTGGCACATGAACCCATGGAAAGCACCCAGCGCGGCTCGGCCATTTGGTCATATACCTTGCGCAAGGCTGGCGCCATTTTGTTGCAGAGCGTACCCGCAACAATCATCAGATCCGACTGACGCGGCGACGCACGAAATACTTCTGCGCCAAAACGCGCTATGTCATAGCGCGCCGTGGCGGCGTGCATCATTTCCACCGCGCAACAGGCCAGACCAAAAGTCATAGGCCAAAGCGAGCCTGTTTTGGCCCAATTCATCACCGCGTCAAAATTCGTGGTGATGAAATTTTTCTCCATCATCCCTTCAATCATGCTGCCATCCTTGCCAGACTGCCGACATTGCCATCACTCCCAATCCAGGGCGCCTTTCTTCCATTCATAAACGAATCCGACAACCAGAATCGCCAGAAAGACAAGAACAGCAATGAATCCTGGCAAGCCCACATCGCGCAGGGCTACCGCCCACGGAAAGAGAAAGGCGATTTCCAGGTCGAACAGAATGAACAGGATGGCTACGAGGTAATAACGCACATCAAATTTCATGCGCGCATCCTCAAAGGCATCAAAGCCGCACTCGTAAGGAGAGTTCTTGGCAGCGTCAGGGCGATTGGGGCCGAAAAAGGCTCCCATTCCCAGACACAGCGCGCCAACGAGCAAACCGATCAGAATAAAGACCAGAACAGGAAAATACTGAGCCAGACTCATTGCGCATTCATCGTCAGGAACCGGGATGCGCTGGGAACTCGCTCCCGGTGTTTTTTGTTTGGTGCCGTCGGCGAGACTCGAACTCGCACAGCTTTCGCCACTACCCCCTCAAGATAGCGTGTCTACCAATTTCACCACGACGGCTGATTGTTGCTTGCTTTCACTTGCTGCGTTTTTTTGTGACCTTTGTTCAGCCCGTGAAGCAAGACGGGAATTCTATCTGGAAAAAATCGCCTTACGGCAGAGCAAGGTTTTTAATTTTTGGGCGCCTGCTCGGCGGCATCGCCTGCCTTCTTGCCCGCCTCCGGCTTGACTTCTCCCTGATTGGCATCAGCCGGTTTGCCCTCGTTCTGAGGCGTTGCATGCGACGCAGCCGCCCCGGCGGGGATGGCTGCCGCTGCGTCCGGCTGAACGGTCTCAGGGGCCTTTACTCCCTCCAGCACGCTGCCGCCAGATGCTTCAACGCGCGGGCTGAAACCGTAGTAAGACAGCAGCAGCGTGCTGGCCAGAAAAACCGTTGCCAGTACGGCCGTGCTGCGCGAGAGAAAGTTGGCGCTGCCGCTAGCGCCAAACAGGCTGCCGGAACTGCCGCTGCCAAAGGCGGCCCCCATGTCAGCGCCCTTGCCGTGCTGCACCAGGATGAGACCCACCATGCCCAAGGCAGACAGAATTTGTGCCACCAGCACGAGGTTCATGACAAAGCTCATTCGTTCACTCCAATGTATTTTTTGATGTAGCCAAGCGCTCGATTAGCTGGCCGTCTCAATGATTTTCAGAAAGTCCCGCGCCTTGAGGCTCGCGCCGCCGATCAATCCGCCGTCAATGTCAGGCTGGGCCAGCAGCTCGGCTGCATTGCCTGCATTCATGCTGCCGCCATAGAGGATGCGCACGCCCGCCGCTTGCAAATCGGCGGCGGCCAGCAAGGCGCGCAATGCAGCATGTACCGCCTGCGCCTGCTCAGGCGTTGCGGTTCTGCCTGTGCCAATGGCCCAGACAGGCTCATAAGCCACCACCAGATCAGTCAGGCGTTCGCCGTTCAGCTGAATCACCGCCGAAAGCTGGCGGCCGACCACGGATTCGGTTTCTCCCTGCTCGCGCTCTTGCAGGGTTTCACCCACGCAGACGATGGGCGTAAGGCCCGCCGCCAGCGCGCGTTGCGCTTTGACTGCCACTTGCGCGTCGGTTTCGCCCTGGTACTGGCGGCGCTCGCTATGGCCCACGATGACATAGCGCGCGCCCAGCTCTTTCAGCATGGCCGCCGATACGTCACCCGTATAGGCGCCGCTTTCGTGCTGCGACACGTCTTGCGCGCCCAGCGCAATGCCACCCTGCCCTGCCAAAAGCAGCTGCACCTGCGCCAAATAAACGGCAGGCACGCACACGGCCACATCGCATGCCGGTTGCCCGATGCCTGCCAGCAACTCACCCATCAGAGCTGCATTGGCAGCCAGGCTGCCGTTCATCTTCCAGTTGCCTGCAATCAGTTTTTTCCGGCCCATGACATCAGCTCCAGGTCAGAATGATCTTGCCCACGTGCGCGCCGCTTTCCATCAGCGCATGGGCGCGGGCTGCGCCGCTGGGCCATTCATCCGCGCCTTGCAGCGCCGGAAAAGTGGCGTGAACCACGGGTCGGATGGCGCCGCTTTCCAGCAGCGGCCATACCTTTTCGCGCAGCGCCCTGGCAATGGCCGCCTTGAAGGCCACGGGGCGGGCGCGCAGCGTGTTGCCCGTCACGGTCAGGCGCTTGACCAGCAGGCGCCCCGCGTTGAAACCGCTTTTCACGCCGCCTTGCACCGCAATGATGGCCAGGCGGCCGTCTTCGGCCATGCATTCCACCTCGCGCTGCACGTAATCGCCCGCCACCATGTCCAGAATGACGTCCACGCCTTTGCCATTGGTGAGCTTTTTGGCTTCTTCGGCAAAGTCAGCGGTCTTGTAATTGATGGCGTGATCAGCGCCCAGCTCGCAGGCTTTCGCGCACTTCTCGTCAGAGCCGCAGGTCACGATGACGGTCGCGCCCAGCGCCTTGCCCAGCTGAATGGCCGTCACGCCGATGCCGCTGGCGCCGCCTTGCACGAGCAGGGTTTCTCCCGGCTGCAACCGCGCACGGTCAAACACGTTGCTCCACACGGTGAAGAAGGTTTCCGGCAGTGCGGCAGCCTGCACGTCAGTCAGCCCCTTAGGGATAGGCAGACATTGCGCCACCGGAGCCACGCAATATTCGGCATAGCCGCCGCCCGCCACCAGGGCGCATACCCGGTCGCCCACCGCCAGCCCGCATTCGGCCAGCGCGGCGGCATCGCCCGCTTCAATCACGCCCGCCACCTCCAGCCCCGGCAGGTCAGACGCGCCGGGCGGCGGCGGATAGTGCCCTTGCCGCTGAACCACGTCAGGCCGGTTCACGCCTGAAGCTGCCACGCGAATCAGCGCCTCGCCCGCGCCCGCCTGTGGCACAGGCCGCTCGGCAGGCGCCAGCACGGCAGGGCCGCCGTTTTCCCTGATTTCAATGCATTTCATCATTCAAAACCGGCTTGGGTCCTAGTAAAACAAGGCTGGAGCGCTCTCTTTTTGATAGCCATCATTCAGCCGCTGGCTGGCGTTCTTCGCGCGCCGGGCGTTCCAGCAGGGCTTTCATCGACAGCTTGATGCGGCCCTTGTCGTCGGTTTCCAGCACCTTCACGCGCACCACCTGGCCTTCTTGCAGGTAGTCGCTCACCTTTTCCACGCGCTCATGGGCAATCTGGCTGATGTGCAGCAGGCCGTCCTTGCCGGGCAGGATGTTCACCAGCGCGCCAAAGTCCAGAATCTTGGTCACGGGGCCTTCATAGACCTGCCCCACTTCCGCCTCGGCGGTGATTTCCTCAATGCGGCGGCGCGCCTCTTCAGCCTTGGCGGCGTCATTGCTGGCAATGGTGATCACGCCGTCTTCGGCAATGTCTATGGTGGTGCCCGTTTCTTCCGTGAGCTGGCGGATGGTCGCGCCGCCCTTGCCGATCACGTCGCGGATTTTTTCCGGGTTGATCTTCATGGTGTAGAGCTTGGGCGCGTAGCTGCTGATTTCGGCCTTGGCCTCGCCCAACGCTTCCTGCATCTTGCCCAGAATGTGCATGCGCGCTTCCTTGGCCTGCGCCAGCGCCACTTGCATGATTTCCTTGGTGATGCCCTGAATCTTGATATCCATCTGCAAGGCCGTGATGCCGCCCGTCGTGCCCGCCACCTTGAAGTCCATGTCGCCCAGGTGATCTTCGTCACCCAGAATGTCGGTCAGCACGGCAAAGCGGTTGCCTTCCTTGATCAGGCCCATCGCAATGCCGGCCACATGCGCCTTCATGGGCACGCCCGCATCCATCAGGCTCAAGCAGCCGCCGCACACGGAAGCCATGGATGAAGAACCATTGGACTCGGTGATCTCGCTCACCACGCGGATGGTGTAGGGAAACTCATCCTTGCCGGGCAGCAGCGGTACCAGGGCGCGCTTGGCCAGGCGGCCGTGGCCGATTTCGCGCCGCTTGGTGCTGCCCATGCGGCCCGCCTCGCCCGTGGCAAAAGGCGGCATGTTGTAGTGGAAGATGAAGCGGTCTTCAAACTCGCCCGCCAGCGCGTCAATGCGCTGCGCGTCGCGCTCGGTACCCAGCGTGGTCACCACCAGCGCCTGCGTTTCGCCGCGCGTGAACAGGGCCGAGCCATGCGTGCGCGGCAGCACGCTGCTGCGGATTTCGATGGGGCGCACGGTGCGCGTGTCGCGCCCGTCAATGCGCGGCTCGCCCGCCAGAATCTGCCCGCGAACAATGGCCGCCTCCAGCTCGAACAGCTGGTTGTCCACCTTCACTTCGTCAAACTCCGCGCCCTCTTCGGCCAAGGCGGCCTTGACGGCGGCATACGCCTCGCGCAGGGCCTGCGTGCGGGCCTGCTTGCTGCGAATCTGGTAGGCCGCGCGCAGTTTTTCTTCGGCCAGCGCCTTGACTTTGGCCATGAAGGCTTCGTCCCGGGCTTCCGGCGCCCAGGTGCCGTCTTCGGCCCACAGGGGCTTGCCCGCTTCGCGAACCAAATCGTGAATGGCCTCAATGGCAATCTTGCCCTGCTCGTGGCCGAACACCACCGCGCCCAGCATCACGTCTTCAGAAAGCTGATCGGCTTCCGACTCCACCATCAGCACGGCCGATTCCGTGCCCGCCACCACCAGGTCCAGCTGGCTGTTCTTGCGCGCCGTGGGGCCGGGGTTGAGCACGTATTCGCCATTGACGTAGCCCACGCGCGCCGCGCCAATGGGGCCGTTGAAGGGAATGCCGCTCACCGACAGCGCCGCGCTCACGGCGATCATGGCGGCAATATCCGCATCCACCTCCGGGTTCAGCGACAGCGTGTGCACCACCACGTGCACTTCATTGAAAAAGCCTTCCGGAAACAGCGGGCGGATGGGCCGGTCAATCAGGCGGCTGGTCAGCGTTTCCAGCTCGCTGGGCTTGGCTTCACGCTTGAAAAAGCTGCCGGGAATCTTGCCCGCCGCGTAGGTTTTCTCGATGTAGTCCACCGTCAGCGGGAAAAAGTCCTGCCCCGGCTTGGCCTGCTTGCTGGCGGCCACCGTGGCCAGCACCACGGTGTCGTCCATGTTCACCAGCACCGCGCCCGTGGCCTGGCGGGCGATTTCGCCCGTTTCCATCACCACGGTTTTGTCGCCCCACTGGAAGGTCTTGGTGACTTTGTTGAAAAGGCTCATGTTTGCTCCTTGTTTGATAGCTGCCCGCGCTTGTTTTGCGGGCGCTGGAGCCGGTTTTTCTCAAGACGCGATGCCATTCCAGAACCCTGCCCGCCAGCCAAACCGGCAGGGCCTGCAAACTTTTTCGGGTTTTGGAATGACACAGCCTCGCCTGTGAAACGCCGCGCTCCGGGGTTGAAAAAACACAAAAACGCCTGGGCCAGCAAAGGCGTCAGGCGTTTTGGCGTGCATGGCGGCTTACTTGCGCAGGCCGAGTTTCTGAATCAGGGCCAGATAGCGGTCGGCGTCGCGGCCCTTGAGGTAGTCCAGCAGCTTGCGGCGGCGGCTGACCATGCGCAGCAGGCCACGGCGGCCGTGGTGGTCTTTGGCGTGCTGCTTGAAGTGGGGCATCAGCTCGTTGATGCGGGCCGTCAGCAGGGCCACCTGCACTTCGGGGCTGCCGGTATCGCCAGCCTTGCGGGCGTTGTCCTTGACCACGGCGGCCTTGTTCTCTTTGGAGATCATTGCTTGAATCCTTGCGTTCCAAATGGTTTGACTTGCGCCACGCGCCGGAACTGCACGCGGCGTGCGTTTTGCGACATGCAAAACCGGTGGATTGTATTGCATCGCCCCTGTCTGGGCCTGCCTGAAAAGAGGCTCAAGAAGCTGCGTTTTCGCTGAAAGGCGGCAAGCGCAGGCGCCCTCTTGCGGGCGCACTCTTTTTTTCAGGCGCGCCGCAGGGTAAAGCGCTCAAAGCCCGCGCCAAGCTGGCGGATTTGCTCTGGCGTGAGCGTCCAGGCGGGAGCGGCGGGGGTGCGGCATTCCTGCACGGCCCAGCAAGTCACGCCGCTGGCGCGCAGTTCGTCAGCCAGGGCCAGCAATTCGCTGGCGCTGAACAAGCCCGGGTGCCAGGTGGTGCGGCATTCAAAGTCGATGCCGCTGTCCGCCAGCGCGCGCAGAGCTTGCCGGGGACGGCCGGCGCTGCCGGGGGTGGCGGTGATGGCGTCGTGCCGGTGCGCGGGGGCCTTGATGTCCAGCCCCACCCAGTCCAGCTGCGGCAGCAGCGCGGCCAGGCGCTGCGGGTACATGCCGGCGGTGTGCAGGGCCGTTTGCATGCCCAGCGCGCGCACGGCGGCAAGGGCGTCGGCAAGAGCGGCCTGCAAGGTGGGTTCGCCGCCGGAGAAGACCACGCCGTCCAGCAGGCCGCGCCGCCGGTGCAAAAAGGCCAGCGCGTCCGGCCACGGCAGGGCGGGCGGCGTGGCGGCGTCCAGCAGCTCCGTGTTGTGGCAGTAGGTGCAGCGCCACGGGCAGCCCTGGCAGTAGAGAACGGCGGCCAGGCGGCCCGGAAAGTCGATGGTGGTCAGCGGCGTGAGGCCGCCCAGGCGCAGGGGCTTGCCGCTTTCCGCCGCAGGGCGGGCGGCCTCTGGCGGCAGGCTGGCAGGTGTTTTCACATCAAAAAGAGGAGCGAATTCAGGCATCTTGAATGCCGTGGTGTCCTAGAAAATATTGAGAAGTATGCTATTGACGAAGGAGCAAATTTACGGCATGTCCGTAATGACCATCGCCATTCCCGCGCGGGCGGGAATGGCGACTCTGAAGCAGCCGCTCAGGCGCAACGGCCCAGCGCGGCAGGTTCTGCAAAGAAGCGCCGCTCGGCGTGCTCGCCCTGTTTGCCGATGTTGAAGCTGGCAACGGGGCGGTGGTAGCCCATCACGCGCGTCCAGACTTCGCAGTGCTGGCGCTCTTCGTCGGTGAGTTGCACGGCGTCGGCGGCAGGCGCCGCAACCGGCCGGATGGCGATGGTTTTGCTCATGGAAAGCTCCTTTCGGGTGGTTGAAGAAAAGGGGAAGAAGGCTGTCGCTGCTTCTTTGATGGCTGCTGCCGCGCGTGATGGAAGGCTTGCGCCAGACCGGGCCGTTTCTTGAACAGGCGTTTGCAGCCTGCTCAGAGCCTGCCGTCAAAACGCTCCCGGAACCATCATTTATTTCGCTACCAATTTGATTGCATCAAGTTCCGTGAAACCGTGCGGCAAATGCGTTTTTTAGGCCTTGAATTTGCTCTCGAAAACAGAGTGAAATGCGCCTGTCAGCGAACAGGTTTGGAGCTGGTTCTCAAGCCGCCCGCTCCTGCTGCTGGCGCTCAATGGCCTGGCGTTTGGCCGCCAGCTTTTCGGCGTCGCACAAGGGGCAGTATGGGTGCTCGCCCGCCAGGTAGCCGTGCACGGGGCAGACGGAAAAAGTGGGCGTGACGGTGATGTAAGGCAGGCGAAAGCGCGTGAGGGCGCGGCGCACCAGCTCGCGGCAGGCGGCGGCGTCCGATATGCGCTCGCCCATGTACAGGTGCAGCACGGTGCCGCCGGTGTATTTGGTTTGCAGGTCTTCCTGCCGCGCCAGCGCCTCGAAGGGGTCGTCGGTAAAGCCCACAGGCAGCTGCGATGAGTTGGTGTAGTAGGGCTTGTCGGGCGTGCCCGCGTGCAGGATGTCCGGCCAGCGTTTGAGGTCTTCCTTGGCGAAGCGGTAGGTTGCGCCTTCGGCGGGGCTGGCTTCCAGGTTGTAGAGGTGGCCGGTGCGCTCCTGAAAACCGGTGATGCGCTTGCGCACGAAGTCCAGCAGGCGCAGCGCGAAGGCGTGGCCCCATTCGGTGGTGATGTCCTGCTCGCCGCGCGTGAAGTTGCGCACCATTTCGTTGATGCCGTTCACGCCCAGCGTGGAAAAGTGGTTGCGCAGCGTGCCCAGGTAGCGCCGGGTGTAGGGGAACAGACCCTGATCCATCAGCCGCTGGATGAGCTTGCGCTTGACTTCCAGGCTCTGGCTGCCCAGCTCCAGCAGGCGGCCCAGCGCGTCCAGCAGCGCGGCTTCGTCGCCCGCGTGCAGGTAGCCCAGGCGCGCGCAATTGACGGTGACCACGCCCACGCTGCCCGTTTGCTCGGCGCTGCCAAACAGGCCGTTGCCGCGCTTGAGCAGCTCGCGCAAATCCAGTTGCAGGCGGCAGCACATGGAGCGCACCATGTTGGGCTTCAGCTCGGAATTGATGAAGTTCTGGAAATACGGCAGGCCGTATTTGGCCGTCATGGCAAAAAGGCGTCCGGCGTTTTCGCTCTCCCACGGAAAGCCGGGCGTGATGTTGTAGGTGGGAATGGGAAAGGTGAACACGCGCCCTTTCGCATCGCCCGTGGTCATCACGTCGATGTAGGCGCGGTTGATCAGGTCCATCTCGGCCTGCAAGTCGCCGTAGGCGAAAGGCATTTCCTCGCCGCCGATCACGGGCACTTGCTCGCGCAAGTCTTCAGGGCACACCCAGTCGAAGGTGAGGTTGGTGAAAGGCGTTTGCGTGCCCCAGCGCGAAGGCACGTTCAGGTTGTAAATCATCTCCTGCATGCACTGGCGCACGGCGGCGTAGTCCATGCCGTCCTTGCGCACGAAGGGGGCCATGTAGGTGTCGAATGACGAAAACGCCTGCGCGCCCGCCCATTCGTTTTGCAGCGTGCCCAGGAAATTGACGATCTGCCCCACGGCGGAAGACATGTGCTTTGGCGGCGCGGCCTCCACCTTGCCCGGCACGCCGTTCAGCCCTTCGGTGAGCAGCGTGCGCAGCGACCAGCCCGCGCAGTAGCCGCTGAGCATGTCCAGATCGTGAATGTGAATGTCGCCCTCGCGGTGCGCCTGGCCGATTTCGGGCGCATACACATGCGAGAGCCAGTAATTGGCCGTGACCTTGCCCGCCACGTTCAGGATGAGGCCGCCCAGCGAATAGCCCTGGTTGGCGTTGGCGTTCACCCGCCAGTCGGCGCGCGTGAGGTATTCGTTGATGGAGCTTTGCACGTCCACCAGCGTCTGCGCGTCGGCCCGCAGCGTGGCGCGGCGCTGGCGGTAGGCCATGTAGGCGCGCGCGGTGGCCATGTGGCGCGCGGCAACGAGCGTTTGCTCCACCACGTCCTGAATCTGCTCGATGTGCGGCGCGCCGCCCGGCCAGCGGTAGGCCAGCACGCGGCACGCCTCATCGGCCAGGAGCGCGGCTTGCGCGTCGCCGAACTCGCCCGTGGCCGCGCCCGCGCGGGCAATGGCCGAGCGGATGCGGCAGGCGTCAAAAACGGCGCGCTGGCCGTCGCGCTGGCCGTCGCGCTGGATGACGGCAGCGGGCATGGCAGGCGCGGCGGCGCTGGGTGTAGGCGTGGTCACGGATCAGATCTCCCGGAAAAAAGATGAAAGGCGCAGCGCGCGGCGCTGCCCGGAACCAAAGACAAACAGGACAGGCGGCTGCCCCGGCCGGATGGCGGCAGGCAAGGTCATGACACTTCTGGCGTTTGCGGTGCAGGGGCGGCATGGGCGCGGGCCGCGTCAATGGCCGCCGGGCGGCCCTGGCCGTCCACGGCCACCATCACGAACACGCCCTTGAGCACTTCTTCGCGCCGCGCGCCGGGCGCTTCGGCAAAACCGCTGATGCACACCGTCATCGAACTGCGCCCCACCCGGCTCACCCAGGCGCGCAGCGCCAGCGTGCGGCCCACGGGAATGGGGCGCATGAAATCAATGCCCGACGCGCCCGCCATCACCACCTCGCGCCGCGCCAGCTTGCGCGCGGCCATGAAAGCCGCCTTGGCCATCAGTTGCAGGCCCAGGCCCGCAAACAAGGTGCCGTGGTGGTTGGCCATGCCCGGCAGCACCAGTTCCTGAAGTTCGGCGCTCGAAATCGCCGTCTGCTCATCTCTCGTCATTACTCGCAATTTACGCAAAACAGCCGCGCTGCAAAAGCACTGAAATGGCGAATGGTTGCGTGAAAATTCCGGGCCTTTTGCGAATGTTGCGAATCTCCGCCGCCCCGCATGGCGCATCATCCAGGCCATGAAAAAAACCTTCATGGGCCTGAAGCTGCGCCGTCTGCGCGCCGAGCGCGGCCTGTCGCAAACAGCCCTGGCGCACACGCTGGGCATCTCGCCCAGCTACCTGAACCAGATCGAGCAAAACCAGCGCCCGCTCACCGTGTCCGTGCTGCTCAAAATCAGCCAGACGCTGGGCGTGGACGTGCAGCAGTTCTCCGAAGACGGCGAGGCGCGCCTGGTCGCCGCCCTGCGCGAAGCGCTGGCAGACGCGCCCGAGGCCATCTCCCTGCCCGAGCTGCGGGAAGTTGCCGCGCAAATGCCCGCGCTGGCGCGCGCCGTGCTGGCGCTGCACCGCCGCAATGCCGAAGCCGCCGAGCGCCTGGAAGCGCTGGCGCTGCGCCTGGGCGACGAACGCGGCGGCGGCGCACTGCCGCGCGCCCTGCCCTTTGAGGCCGTGCGTGATTTCTTCTTCGCGCACCAAAACCACTTCGACGCGCTGGACCGCGCCGCCGAAGCGCTGGCCCAACAAGCCCAGGCCCATGCCCAGAGCCAGACCCAAGCTCCGGTGCGCGGCGGCGCGCTCGCCGCCTGGCTACAGCAGCGCCTGCAACAGCAGCACGGCGTGCACGTGCGCCACGCCGAAGGCGCGCAAGCAGACAAGCGCCGCTACGAACCGGCCACGCGCACGCTCTTCATCGCAGCGGCGCTCACCCCCAGCCAGCAAGCCTTCCAGATGGGCACGCAACTGGCCTTGCTGGAGCTGGGCGAAGCCATCGACGCGCAAATTGACGCGCCCTCCCTCGCGCACGACGCCGCCGCGCGCCGCCTCGCCCGCATTGGCCTGGCCAACTACGTGGCCGGCGCGCTGCTGCTGCCGTATGCCGACTTCCTGCAAGCGGCGCAAGCCTTGCGCTACGACATCGACCTGCTGGGCCAGCGCTTTGACGTGGGCTTTGAAACCGTCTGCCACCGGCTCAGCACGCTGCAAAGGCCGGGCGCGCCCGGCGTGCCCTTCTTCTTCGTGCGGGTAGACAAGGCGGGCAACATCTCCAAGCGCCAATCGGCCACGCACTTTCACTTCTCGCGCACCGGCGGCGCCTGCCCGCTGTGGAACGTCTACGAAGCCTTCGGCCAGCCAGACCGCATCCTGCGGCAAGTGGCCGTCATGCCCGACGGGCGCGCCTACCTGTGGATTGCGCGCGCCGTCTCGCATGGCCGCCCCGGCTGGGGGCAGCCGCGCAAACAGTTTTCCATCGGCCTGGGCTGCGACATCCGGCACGCGCCCCAGCTGGTCTATGCCCAGGGGCTGGACCTGAACGACCCCGGCGCAGCCACCCCCATCGGCATGGGCTGCAAGGTGTGCGAACGCGCCCAGTGCCCGCAACGCGCCTTCCCCTTCGTAGGCCGCGCGCTGCAAGCAGACGAAAACCGCAGCTGGTTTGCGCCCTACAGCGCCTAGGCCTGGCACAAACTGCCCCCGGAACCGTTCAAAGCCCGTCCGAGGGTGCGAAAGCGCAGTTCCAGGCGTGGTTCTTGCAAACCATCCTGGTACACCCCTGCGCCCTACAGCCGAGCGCAAAGCAGGCCTCCTGATATATATAGCTCCTTAATCGATAGCATAAGGTCCTAGTGGAATCAGCGCAGATGCCGTTTCATGCCCTCATAAATCTGCTCCTTTTTTTGAGAGCCTCCTGCATTTGTAGGCGTCTATTCACAAACGGGCCGGGAGCTTCAAAGCCTGACTGACGCATGGCGCGCCGCCGCCAGAATCCATCCGCCTGCCCGAAGCGCCCACGCAAGGCCGCTTCCGGCGCGAGCGCGGGACCAAGCGCTGCTTTTCACCGCCTGTCTCTAGAAAACAGACAAGGCCGCCACATGTGAAATGGAAAATAGAAAGAGGGCATGGTGCCCAAAAGGCTAACCAACTGCCTTGCCCAGCACGTCGCAATCGCCCGGCCATCCTGATTTTTTGCCCCACACTGCGCGGGCGCCCGCGCGATCGCTGCATTCATCATGGCCTTCCGCTGCTGGCATCCTGGCCAAGGTTTTAAACACGCATCACCACGCGATATTGCGCGGTATCGATAAGGCGCTGCATCGACAAACCAATCATTATTGGCGGCGGCTTTTCCCGCCTGGCCCGCCCCGCCGGGCAGCAAATGTTCAATCAAGCGCCATTGCAAATTTGCAAAGACGCAATCCAATCAGCAGCCGCTCATGCGCCTGGCGTGATTTCATTTTGCATTCAAAGCGCTGCGGCGCGTGAAATTGATTGCGCCCACATGATTTTGGCGGCATATGCCAATGCAATTCACATTGCCGCGCCAGCATATTCAACGTCATTCTCGGCGTTTCACCGTTTGCATCTTGCGCAGTGGCGGGTTTTACCGGCAAGGGCGCTGATTATTTTTCGTGCTGCCTGAATATTGCGAATGGTCATGCAACACCCCATTCACGGCGGCGCATGGGTTTATTGGGCAAGCATTTTCTGCTTTGCCGGGAAATCTGGTTTGATTCAGGCTGGCAATGCGGATGGGGCGGCGTTCATCCACCGATTCATCAGAACCTGTTCAGCGTCTGGCCATGAGGGGCGAAAGCGAGAACCGGGATGGACTACAAAGCGCAAGCCGCAGATGAGCCTGACTGTTCAATTGCTGCCCATCAAGGATTGGAAGGATTGGCAACGCCGCAGGCCGCCTAAAGGCCGCTCTTTCTGCACCCGAAGACAGACTTTGAACAGGTTCCCAGAGCTTTGCGCGCACCGATCCGCCGCCCTGCTCTGCCCTTCACGCGCCCGCTGCGCCCGCAGTGCGTTGCCTTGAGGTATGGGTTTGCTCCGTTATTCGGAGCATGATCTCCAGGAGAAACGGGCGCAAGTGCCACTTTCGGCCTCTTGAATTTGCCCCTTCTTTTGTAGCAAACCACCCGCCGATGGCGCGTTTCACGCGTGAAAAACCGCTGCGGCTTGACGGGGCACGGGCGTACGCTGGCGGGCGTGGGCGCTCACACCAGCATGCTGTTGCGGATCAGGCCGACGGCCAGGCCCTCGATGACGAAAGGCTCGCCGGGGCGCACGGTGATGGTGGGGTAGTCGGGGTTTTCAGGATGCAGCTCGATCACGTCGCCATTGCGGTGAAAACGCTTGACGGTCACGTCATCGCCCAGGCGGGCGACAACGATCTGGCCGTTGTAGGCCTCGCGGGTGCTTTGCACGGCCAGCAAATCGCCGTCGATGATGCCCGCGTCGCGCATGGACATGCCGCGCACGCGCAGCAGATAGTCGGGCTTGCGCGAAAACAGGTGCGCTTCGATGTGGTAGGTCTGATCCACATGCTCTTGCGCCAGGATGGGCGAGCCGGCCGCCACGCGCCCGATTAGCGGCAGCGCCAAGTGTTCGGGCGGCAGTTGCGAGGTATCCACCACCATCAGTTTGGCTTCTCCGCGCAGGCGGATGCCGCGCGAGGCGCCGCTGACCAGATCAATCATGCCTTTCTGCGCCAGCGCTTGCAGGTGCTCCTGCGCGGCATTGGCCGACTTGAAGCCAAGCGCCGTTGATATTTCCGCCCGCGTGGGCGGGGCGCCTGTTTCGGCAATGATGGTTTTGATCAGATCCAGAATCTGCCGCTGGCGGTCCGTGAGCTTGCGGGTCATGATGGCGGTGGCGGATAAAAAGACTGTTTCGATATCCAGTGACGCCTGTATTTTTAATCAGCTTTCTGGAATATGCAAGCCGGCTCCAAAGCAGCCAAGGCACCGCCATAAAGCCAAAAGCCAGCGCTGACGCGCTGGCTTTTGAAACGCCTGAAACAGGGCGGCGGCGGATCAGCCCGCCAGCGCCGCCAGGGCGCGGGCGGTGATTTCCTCCACCGTGCCCAGGCCGCTGATGGTGCGGTATTTGGGCGCAGCGGCGGGGTCGGCCTTGGCCCAGTTGCCGTAGTAGTCCACCAGCGGGCGGGTTTGCTGGCTGTACACGTCCAGGCGTTTTTTCACGGTTTCCTCGCGGTCGTCGTCGCGCTGCACCAGCGGCTCGCCGGTCACGTCGTCCTTGTCTTGCTCTTTGGGCGGGTTGAACTTGACGTGATAGGTGCGCCCGCTGGCCGGGTGGCTGCGGCGGCCGCTCATGCGCTCCACGATGGCCTCGAAAGGCACATCGATTTCAAGCACGTAATCGAGTTTGACGCCCGCTTGCTTCATGGCCTCGGCCTGCGCAATGGTGCGGGGAAAGCCGTCGAACAAAAAGCCGGCCGCGCAGTCGGGCTGGGCAATGCGCTCTTTGACCAGGTTGATGATGAGATCGTCGCTGACCAGCTGGCCCGCTTCCATCACGGCCTTGGCCTGCTGCCCCAGGGGCGTGCCGGCCTTGACGGCGGCGCGCAGCATGTCGCCCGTCGAAATTTGCGGAATGCCGTATTGGCGGCAGATAAACGCCGCCTGCGTGCCTTTGCCCGCGCCGGGCGCGCCCAGAAGAATCAGTTTCATACCGGTTTCCTTTTTGTGAATGACGTGGAAGATGAATGCGTGAAAACGCGTAAATCATGAGCGAAAAGCGCCCACGCAAGAAGCTATTCGAAGTCTGGCCCGAGGGGCTGCGGATTGGATCTACGGCCCATTTGCACCCTTCAGTGGCCCGGTAAATCCGCAGCGCCGCAGGCTTGCCCTAGTCCACCCTTGCGCGCTCTCGAGCAGGCCGTGAACAGACTCCAGGAGAAAGAGGGTGGAGTATGCGCCCCGTCAGCAACCCGCTCGCGCCCTAGGCCGCCAGGGCAGCCAAAACGGCCAGGCCGTGCCAATGTACAGGTCGCAGGACGGCTGCCAGCAGGGCACCTTATTTTGCTCTTTTATCAATAGCATGGCGTCCTAGGACCTGTTGAGAATTACCGAGACTAAATTACAGCCGAAGCTGGATAAATCGCAGCTTTGAAGCTGGCGTCGGTCTTGTCTCCGTGCATGGCACAAGGCGTTTGAACACGTTGAGCTTGTCAAAGAAGTTTTCAATGAGATCAGCACGAAATTAACCAGATTGCCCAGCTCATTCGCGAAAGCACTTGAAGACGGCGTTGCATTTGCCAAATTCTTCGAGCAAGTCGCGCCAGGGGCTGCCTGTGCGCACGATCCACGGCACGGCCTCTGCAAACCAAGCGCTTGTTCGCGCCTCTTGGCCCTGCATCGCCAGGCTTGCCCAGGTAGTGCGAGGCCATCTGTGCCCACTGCTTGTCGCTTGATGCTCTTCTTTCCATTGCGGTATTGCAGTACGAGAGGGGGGACTCAACAAGCCCTAGCACAGCAACAGAGGGAGGAAGATGGGTTTTGCAGTGTTGCATCCACCGCGCCAGCGCATCAGTGCAATGCACTGATGCGCGATAGCGATACGCATAGGCACGCTGCTTGAGCAAAGTCTGAATGAGAGCAAGGCGCGGCGTTTACGATGGAGGAATGACGACGCCAGCGCAGCTTTCTTCTTCTGCCATCGACTCTGCGGATCCGCCTTCAGCGGCCAGCCAGGCTGACGCCTGCGCGCCGCCGCTTCTGGCGCGCGCGCGCAGCTTTGCCGCGCCGCTGATCAGCAGCGAGTCTTTTCACTCAGGCGAAAACGCGCTGGCGCATGCCGATGGCGTGGCCAAAATCCTGGCCGACATTGGCAGCTCCGAAGAAATACAGGCGGCGGCCTATCTGGTGTATGCCAGCGAGCAGCTCAACCGCCCCGAAGAAATCATTGGCAAGGCGTTTGGCCCCGAATTTGCGCGGCTGGCGCATGAGGCGGTGCGGCTGGAGCGCGCGCAGCGCCTCTCGCGCATGGGGCGCGAGGAGCTTTCCACGCCGGAGCGCGCGCGCCAGCAGACGGAAAACGTGCGCAAGATGCTGCTGGCCTTCAGCCGCGATTTGCGCGTGGTGCTGCTGCGGCTGGCTTCGCGCCTGCAAACACTGCGCTGGTTTGCCGCCCAGCGGCGCGCCTTGCCGCCGGCGCTGCTGCGCGAGTCGCACGAGGTTTTCGCGCCGCTGGCCAACCGGCTGGGCATCTGGCAGATCAAGTGGGAAATGGAAGACCTGGTCTTTCGCGCGCAGGAACCGCAGGTGTACCGGCACATTGCCAACATGCTGGAAGAGCGCCGCGCCGAGCGCGAAGCCGCGCTGGAAGAGCGCCGCGCCTATATTGAAAAGGCGCTGCGCGCGCTGGGCATGGATGCCGAGGTGTCGGGGCGGCCCAAGCACATCTACAGCATCGTGCGCAAGATGCGCGGCAAGAAGCTGGATTTCGCCCACATCTACGATGTGCGCGCGCTGCGCGTGATCGTGCCCACGGTGCAGGACTGCTATGCCGCGCTGGCTTGGGTGAACGAGCACTACACGCCCGTGCCGGGCGAGTTTGACGACTACATCGCCAAGCCCAAAGTCAATGGCTACCAGTCGCTGCACACGGTGGTGCGCGACGCGGACGGCAAGCCCTGGGAAGTGCAAATCCGCACGCGCGCCATGCACGAGCACGCCGAAAACGGCGTGGCCGCGCACTGGGCCTACAAGGAAGCGGGCGTGAAAGGCTACGCGGGCGTGAGCGCCGCCAGCGCCTATGACGCCAAGATTGCCGTGCTGCGCCAGTTGCTGGCCTGGGAGCATGACCTTTCGGACGCCACGGCATCGCAGGCCTTGTTTGACGACCGCATCTACGTTTTCACGCCGGACGCGCGCCTGATTGACCTGCCCAGCGGCGCCACGCCCGTGGACTTTGCCTACGCTCTGCACACCGAGCTGGGCCACCGCTGCCGGGGCGCGCGCGTGGATGGCGTGATGGTGGCGCTCAACACCCCGCTGAAAAACGGCCAGACGGTGGAAATCACCGCCGCCAAGGAAGGCGGCCCCTCGCGCGACTGGCTCAACCCCGAGCTGAACTACATCGCCAGCTCGCGCGCCCGCGCCAAAGTGCGCGCCTGGTTCAACGCGCAGCACACGCGCGAAACCATCGCCCGTGGCCGCGAAATGGTGGAAAAGCTCCTCCAGCGCGAAGGCCGAACCAGCCTGGCGCTGGAAGAGCTGGCCGCTTCGCTGGGCTACAAAACGCCCGACGCGCTGTTTGAAACCGTGGGCAAAGACGAGCTTTCGCTGCGCACCATCGAAGCCGCCTTGCGCCCCGCAGAGCCGGAGCCGCCGCCCCCGCCCGAAGGGCAGGTGCTGCTGCGCAAGCCCAGCCGCGCCACGGCGGGCAAAGGCGGCGTTCTGGTGGTGGGGCTGGATTCCTTGCTGACCCAGATGGCGCGCTGCTGCAAGCCCGCGCCGCCTGATGCCATTGCGGGCTACGTCACGCGCGGCAAGGGCGTGAGCGTGCACCGCAAGAGCTGCCCCAATTTGCAAGACCTCATCGTGCGCGAGCCGGACCGCATCATCGAAGTGGCCTGGGGCGCTGGCGAGCAGGCCGCCTACCCCGTTGATATTTCGGTGGAGGCGCAAGACCGGCAGGGCCTGCTGCGTGACATTTCCGATGTGCTGGCGCGCGAAAAAATCAACGTGACCGGCGTGCAAACCCAGTCTGCCAAAGGCGCGGCCTGGATGACCTTCACCGTGGAAGTGAGCAGCACGCTGAATCTGGCCGACGCTTTGCGCGCCGTGCGGCAGGTGCCCGGCGTGCGCAGCGCCAAAAGGCGCTAGCCGCGCCGATGCGGGCCGCAAGCGCCAGAGAAAAGTCTGCTTTTTTACTGCTAGAATCCGCCGCTTCGTTCACAACGAAGGCGCGTAGCTCAGCTGGTTAGAGCACCACCTTGACATGGTGGGGGTCGTTGGTTCGAGTCCAATCGCGCCTACCAGCATTCGAAATCGCCCGGCAGTAGCGCCGGGCGATTTTTTTTGCGCCTGCCAGCGGCCCGGCTGGCAGATCACTATGAAAAGAATAGCGGGTTGCGCCCATTCCACCAGGACTTGAGGCCGGTTTGGGCCTTGAACCAGGGCATTGAGTCCAGGCCAGGTTCAAGCGCGGCGGCCTGGCTCAAAGCACTTGCTCAATGGCTTGCAGCGGCCTTCCCAGGCGGGCGCCTTTTCCCGTGACCACGATAGGGCGGTTGATCAGCACGGGCGTGGCCACCATCGCGGCCAGCAGCTCATCGTCCGTCAGCGCGGGGTTATCCAGCCCTTGCTCCAGGTATTCAGGCTGCTTGGTGCGAATCAGGGCGCGCAGCGGCTGGCCCGTGGCGGCGGCGATGCGGCGCAGCTCGTCCGCCGTGGGCGGATTTTTCAGGTATTCGATGACGACGGGTTCGATGCCGCGCGCCTTCAGCAGCTCCAGCGCATGGCGCGACGTGCTGCAACGGGGGTTGTGATAGAGGGTGACGGTGCTCATGGGCGGGTCTGCGCTGGAAGCCATTGCAAAAGCGGCCATTGTCAGGCCAGGCACTACTATCGCGCTCATGCCACACACTGCAACAACTTCCGCCGATCCAGCCGCATCCGCGCCGCGCGCTTCGTCCACCCGGCTCATACACCACCCCTACGTTCCGCCTGCGGAGTTCGAGGCTCCGCAGCCAGCGGTGCACAAGGCGTCCACCGTGTTCTTTCCCAACGTGGCGGCCATGCGCGAACGCCAGTGGATGGACAAAAGCGCCTACACCTACGGCCTGCACGGCACGCCCACCACCTTCACGCTCGAAGAGCGCATCGCCACGCTGGAAGGCGGCCTGCAATGCCTGCTGGCGCCCAGCGGTCTGGCTGCGCTGGCGCTGGTGAATCTGGGCCTGCTCAAAACGGGCGATGAAGTGCTGCTGCCCGACAACGCCTACGGCCCCGGCAAAGACCTGGCCGCTGGCGAGCTGCGCCAGTTCGGCATCACCCATCAGGTGTATGACCCCATGAAGCCGGCCGACTTGGCCGATCGCGTCACGCCCCGCACGCGCCTGGTCTGGCTGGAAGCGGCCGGCTCCGTCACGCTGGAATTTCCTGACTTGCTGGCGCAGGCGCGCCTGTGCCGCGAGCTGGGTGTGCTCAGCGCGCTGGACAACACCTGGGGCGCGGGCCTGGCCTTCAACCCCTTCAATCTGGACGGGCGCGGGCTGGCGGTGGACATTTCCGTCCAGGCGCTCACCAAATACCCCAGCGGCGGCGGCGACGTGCTCATGGGCAGCGTGGTCACGCGCGATGCGGCCTTGCACCGCAAGCTCAAGCTCTGCCACATGCGCCTGGGCCTGGGCGTGGGCGGCAACGACGCCGAAGCCGTGCTACGCGCCCTGCCTACCCTGCCTTTGCGCTACGCCGCCGCCGACCGCAGCGCCCGCCGCCTGGCCGAATGGGCCGCGCGCCAGGCCCCTTTTGCGCAAGTGCTGCACCCCGCGCTGCCCGCCTCGCCCGGCCATGCGCACTGGCAAGCCGTCTGCGGCGCGGCCGACGCGGCAGGCCAGGGCGCAGCCGCCAGCTTGTTCAGCGTGGTGATTGGTGAGAAATTCAGCCGCGAACAGGTCGATGCCTTTTGCGATGCGCTGCGCCTGTTTCGCATTGGCTACTCCTGGGGCGGCCCGTTCAGTCTGGTCATGCCGTATGAGCTGCAAACCATGCGCCACGACTGGCCCGCGCATCTGGCGCGCGGCACGCTGGTGCGCTTTGCCATTGGCCTGGAAGACACGGCTGATTTGCAGGGCGACCTGCAACACGCCATGCAGCAGACGCTGGCCTGAAACACCTGCGCCGCCGCCATGTTCACCCCCTCTCCTGCCGAAGTGCGCCGCTTCTTCTGCCGCGCGTGGGCCAAGCGCCGCGCGGGCCAGCCCATGCAACCCATCGAAACCCTGGCCGCTGACTGGATTGCCGAACACCCCGAATACCACGCCGACTTTGCCGACGAAGCCAGCGCCATCGCCCGCGCCTACCCGGAGCTGGACGGCCAGGCCAACCCCTTCCTGCACCTGGCCATGCACCTGTCCATCAGCGAGCAATGCAGCATCGACCAGCCCCGGGGCATTCGCCACGCCGTTGAGCAGCTCGCCTCCCGGCAGGGCGATTTGCACCGCGCCCACCACGAAGTCATGGCCTTTCTCGGCCAGATGCTGGCCGACGCCCAATCCAGCGGCCGCCCTTTCGACGGCAACGCCTACCTTGACGCCATCCAGCGCCGCGCCACGCGCGACTGAGCACAACCGGCGCAACCGCGAAAGGCGCGCCGCATGCTCCAAAAAAGAGAGCAGCCTGCGCCCATTCCACCAGGACTTGCGGGCGATTTGGCCTTGAAAACCTGCCGCAGTCAGTCCGCTTGCGGCTCATGCCAGGCGCGCGCGGGCTGGCGCTTGAGCAGCCAGCCCGATGCCACATCCAGGCTGGCGCACATCAGGTAATACAGCACGGCCACGGCCAGAAAGATTTCGGCGGGATAGACCATCACGCGGTTGTTCACCTGCGTGGCCACGAAAGACAGCTCGCCCACGCCAATCACGTAAGCCAGCGAGGTGTCCTTGATGAGCGCAATCCATTGATTGACAAAGGAAGGCAGCATCATCGGCAGCGCCTGCGGCAGCACCACGCGGCGCATGGCCTGCCAGCGCGTCATGCCCAGCGCCAGCGCAGCCTGCATCTGGCCGGGCGGCAAGCTGCTGATGCCCGCGTACACCGAATGCGCCAGATACGCGCCGCCCACCAGCGAAAGCGCCAGCACCACGGTCAGCAGCTCCGGCACATCCAGCCCGAAGGCGATGGGCAGCAAAAAGTAAACCCAGAAGATGAGCATGAGCACCGGAATGGCGCGCAAAAACGCCAGCGCGCCCAGCAGCGCGGCGCGCAGCGCGCGCTGGCGCAGCATGGCCAGCGCAATGCCCAGCGCCAGCCCCAGCAGGGCCGAAGCCGCGCCCGAAGCCAGGCTCAGCGTCAGCGTCAGCGCCGCGCCGCCCAGCGGGCCATCGGGCCAGGCGCCCAGCAGCAGGTAAGGCAGGTTGTCCCAGACGACGGAAAAATTCATGCCGCCGCCTTCACAGCTTCACGCCCCGCGCGGCGAAAACGCCCGCGCCGCTGCCACAGCTGCGAGGCCGCTTCCATTGCGGCAATCAGCAGCAGATACAGCAGCGTGGCAATGCCGAACGCCTGAAAGGTCTTGAACGTTTGCGTCTCCACCTGCCGCGAGGCGTAAGACAGCTCGGCCAGGCCGATGGCCATCGTCAGCGAACTGTTTTTCACCGCGTTCATGTACTGGCCCACCAGGGGCGAGAAGGCGTTGTGCAGCGCCTGCGGCAAGATGACGTGGCGCCACGCTTGCAGAGGCGTCAGGCCCAGCGCAGCGGCGGCGGCGCGCTGGCCGGCGCCCACGCCCTGCACGCCCGCGCGGAATTCTTCAGCAATGAAAGCCGCCGTAAACAGCGTCAGCCCGAAAAAACCGGCAATGAACTCAAACGAAGGCCAGCGCAGCGCAAGCCCGGCCACTTCAATCTGCCGGGGCGTGTTCAGCCAGGGCAAAAAGCCTTCAGGCAAAAAGGCGCTCGCGCCGAAATACCAGAAAAACAGCTGAACCAGCAAAGGCGTGTTGCGAAACACCGAGAGATAAACGCGCGCCGCCCACTGCACCACGCCGCGCCCTTGCAGGCGCGCCACGCACAGCGCAAAGCCGCCCAGCGTGGCGGCCACGCACACGCACAGCGACAGGCCGATGGTCACCCAAAAGCCGTGCCACAGCCAGCCCAGATATTGGGGCGCGAGCAGTTCGCCAAAAACATTCATCGCCATGTGCCATTGCTCATTTGCAAAAAAGAAAAACCCTGCCTTTCAGCGACGGCAGGGTTTCGGGCCGGGCCGCGCCCTTTTTAAAACAGGGCGTTACAAAACATGGTTTTATTTGGCCTGCGGTTTTTCCTGGCCGATTTTATAGAGGCGCTTGAGCGGCGTTTTTGTGTCGGGGCCGAACCAGGCGTTGTAAATCTGCTCGGCCTTGCCGCTTTTTTCCAGCTCCAGCAGGGCCTCGTCCACCACTTTCTTGAGCGCCGCCTCGCCTTTGGGAATGCCAATGCCAATCAGGTCTTCAGACACCGTGAATGGCGGAATCACGTATTTGTCGCGATCGGGCACGTTGGCCAGCAGGCCGATGAGCTTGGGGCCGTCTTGCGTGATGGCCTGCACATTGCCGTTGCGCAGGGCGGCAAAGGCAAAAGGCGTGTCGTCATACGCCACCACCGTGGCGCCGGGAAACTGGCTGCGAATCACGCCCTCATTCACGGTGCCTTTGTCCACGCCCACGCGCAGCTTGTTCAGGTCTTCGGGTTTTTCCAGCGCCGTGCCTTGCTTGATGATGAATTGCTGGCCCGAAGCGAAATAGGGAATGCTGAAATCCACCTGCTTGGCGCGCTCTTCCGAAATGGTGAAATTGGCCACTACCAAATCCACCTTGCCCGAAACCAGCAGCGGCACGCGGTTGGCCGGGTTGGTGGGAACGACTTCCAGCTTGACTTTCAGCTTGTCGGCCAGCGCCTGGGCAAAGTCCACATCCAGCCCTTCGATTTTCTTGGATTTGGCATCCACAAAGCCAAAAGGCGGATTGCTGTCAAAAGAGGCCACTTTCAGCACGCCTTTTTTCTGAATATCTTCCAGCCGGTCGGCCAGCGCCTGCGTGCAAGCCAGCGCCAGAACGGCGGCGCCCAGCCATGCCAGTTGCTTTTTCATTTCATTTGCTCCTGTCGGAATAGGGAAAACCGGCGCGGGCCGCGCCGCTTCAGCGAAGGCGCGTATCAAACCACATTTGCGCCGCGCCCGAAACGATATTTTTCACATAACCATCCAACCGGGGGTTGGATCGCCTGCGCCGCGCGCCGCCGCCTGCGGCAACCCCTGCCCCGCTGCGCCTTGGCGCGCGGGCTGGACACGCGGGCTTGACGCGCGGGCCTCAAGCGCGGCCTCACGCACAATTGCGGTTTTCGTTTTCAGCATTCACATTCATGTCAGACACTGCTGTCCACCATATCCAGCGCCGCCTCAAGGCGCGGCATCTTTCCATGATCGCCATTGGCGGCTGCATTGGCACGGGCCTGTTCATGGCCAGCGGCCTCGGCCATTCACAGCGCCGGGCCGGGCGGGGCGCTGGTGGCTTACGCCGCCATTGGCCTCATGGTCTATTTCTTCATGACGTCGCTGGGCGAAATGGCCACGTTCATGCCCGTTTCCGGCTCCTTCAGCACGTACGCCACGCGCTTTGTCGATCCTTCGCTGGGCTTCGCGCTGGGCTGGAATTACTGGTTCAACTGGGTGATCACGGCGGCGGTGGACGTGAGCGTGGCCGCCGTCGTCATCAGCTACTGGGAGCCGCTGCGCAACTTCATGCCCGCCTGGGGCTGGAGCCTGCTGTTTTTATGCATGATTTTTCTGCTCAACATGGCCTCGGTGCGCGTGTATGGCGAAACCGAATACTGGATGGCGCTCATCAAGGTGGTCACCGTCATTATTTTTCTCGGCATCGGCGTGCTCACCATTTTCGGCATCATGGGCGGCCAATATATCGGGCTGAAAAACTTCAGCATGGGCGACGCGCCTTTTCTGGGCGGCAGCCTGGGCGGGCAGTTCCTGACCACGCTGGGGGTTTTTCTGGTGGCGGGCTTTTCATTCCAGGGCACGGAGCTGATTGGCATTACCGCTGGCGAATCAGAGGAGCCGGAAAAAAACATTCCCCGCGCCATTGACCAGGTTTTCTGGCGCATTCTGATTTTCTATATTCTCGCCATCGCCATTATCGGCCTCATTATTCCCTATACCAGCCCCGAATTGCTGGGCGCGGACGTGGATGAAATCTCCAAATCGCCTTTCACGCTGGTATTCGAGCGCGCCGGGCTGGCCTTTGCGGCGGCGGCCATGAATGCCGTCATCCTCACCTCCATTCTCTCGGCGGGCAATTCGGGCATGTATGCCTCCACGCGCATGCTCTACGCCATGGGGCGCAGCGGCCTGGCCTGGCCTGTCTTCGGCAAGGTGGATGCGCGCGGCGTGCCCATGCCCGCCCTGCTGGCCACGGGTGCGCTGGTGCTGGGCGTGTACATGCTGCAACTGGGCAACGACGCGGCTTACCAGTACGTGCTGGCCGCCTCGGGCCTGACGGGCTTTATTGCCTGGGTGGGCATCGCCATCAGCCACTACCGCTTCCGCCGCGCCTGGGTGGCGCAAGGCAGGCCGCTTTCCGGACTGCGCTACCGCGCCAAATGGTTTCCCTTCGGCCCGCTGCTGGCGCTGGCGCTGTGCGTGCTGGTCATCATCGGGCAAGACACCAAGCTGATACTGGACGGCGATTTCGACTGGGAGCGCCTGCTGGTCACCTACATGGGGCTGCCCGTGTTCTTCGGCTTTCTCGTCTATCACAAGCTGCGCTACCGCACGCGCCTGATTGCGCTCAAGGAAGTGGATCTGAGCAAGACCGACCGCGACTGAGCGCCGCAGCGCGCAAAACGCCCGCGCAGGCTGGCAGGCCGCGCGGGCGTTTTGTTTGAAGCTGGCTACAGCAGCGCCGCCCGCTCATGCTTTCGGGGCAAGCGGACTTCACGCCTTGATTAGCTCCTTGTTCAATAGCATGAGGTCTTAGTGAAAAGCGCGCAAGCCACGTTTTCATGGCCTCAAATTTGCTCCTCTTGTAAGAGCAAAACACTCTTGTGGAAGCCTCTGAATGCTGGCTTTGAACAGGTTCCGAGGCCAAGACCGCCAAGGCTGGCCAGCCAGCGCCTGACCGGGAAGCAGACTGTGGGCAAGATTTTTAAAATCCGCCGCTTTTTTCTTCACGCCCCGTCATGAATCAAGCCGATCTCTCGCCGCCGCGCCTGCGGCCTCTGCCCGCCCTGATTTTTGCCAGCCGCTGGCTGCAATTGCCGCTGTATCTGGGGCTGATCGTGGCGCAAGGCGTTTATGTGGCGCACTTTCTGATGGAGCTGTGGCATCTGGTGGAAGCGGCCTTTGGCAACAAGCATGCCTTGCAGGCGCTGGTGGAGAGCATTGGCTACAAGAGCGGCGCGCCCGTGGCGGCGCTGAATGAGACGGTCATCATGCTGGTGGTGCTGGCGCTGATTGACGTGGTGATGATTTCCAACCTGCTGATCATGGTGATCGTCGGCGGCTTCGAGACCTTTGTCAGCCGCCTGAACCTGGAGGACCACCCCGATCAGCCGGAATGGCTCAGCCATGTGAACGCGAGCGTGCTGAAGGTGAAGCTGGCGCTGTCCATCATCGGCATCAGCTCCATTCACCTGCTCAAAACCTTCATCAACGCCGACAACTATTCCGACCGCATGCTGATCGCGCAAACAGGCATACACCTCACCTTTTTGCTGTCGGCGCTGGCCATCGCACTGGTGGACCGGCTGATGACCTCCGCCGCCGCGCACGGCGGGCATTGAGCGGTCCGCAAGGCATGAACGCCGCGCGCCTGCTTGTGCCCCTGGCCTTGCTGGGTTTGCTGTCTGCGGCCTGGCTCAAAGGCGGCTGGCCAGCCCTGGCGTTGGCGGCCAGCGGCGTGGTGCTGTGGGCGCTGCTGCACTGCACGCGGCTGCTGGCGGTGATGCGCCGCGCCGCCGCGCGGCCCCTGGGCTATGTGGACAGCGCCGTGATGCTCAACGCCCGCCTGCGCCCGCGCCTGCCGCTGCTGCATGTGGTGGCCATGACGGGCGCGCTGGGCGAGCGCGTGGAGCCAGCCAGCCAGCCGCAGGCCGAAGCCTGGCGCTGGCGCGATGGCGGCGGCTCCAGCGTGACGGCGGAATTCGTCCATGGCCGCCTGACGCAGTGGCGGCTGGAGCGCCCGCCCGCCGCCAGCGGCTGAAAGCGCCCCCGGCGGTGCGAAGGCAGCGCAAAAAAGCAAAAGGGCAACCGCTTCGCGCGGTCGCCCTTTCTGGCGGATGCTCCCGGAGCGCTCTTTGGGCGCTTACTGGGTGGGCGGCACGTAGCCTGCGGCCTGATCGGCGCCCGCGCCGAAGAAGTGCGCCTCCATCTGGCGCTTGAGGTATTCGCGGGCGCGCTGGTCGGCCATGTTCAGGCGGTTTTCATTCACGAGCATGGTCTGGTGGCGCAGCCAGTCTTGCCAAGCCTGCTTGCTCACGCTTTCCCAGATGCGCTTGCCCAGCTCGCCCGGATAGGGCGGAAAGTCCAGTCCCTCGGCCTCTTTGCCGAGCTTGATGCAGTGAACCATGCGTGCCATGTGCAAATGCCTTTGTCTTGCAGTAAGAAGAAGCGGAAAAAGGGGCGACTGTATCAAGCCGCTCTTGCCCCCAATGCCCAGGCGGAATTGGAGGCCAGGGAATTGAAAGCCGGAGGTCAGCGCGCAAACCGGCGGCAGCGGCAGAAAGAAAGCGGGGGTGCGTCAAGCGCGCCCCCTGCTTTCTGATACACCCATTAAACGCTCAATTTAGATGGCAGCGCCCGCGCCGCCGCGCGGCAGGCCGCCAGAATGCGCGCCTTTCTCTCCACTTTTTTCAGAGACGCCATGAAAAAAACCGCTCTCGCCTTGGCCCTGATGGCCGCTGCTGCCGCTTCCTTCGCCCAGTACGCCGGCCCTGGCTCGACCCCTGCGCCTGCCAGCGTGCAGGCCATTCTGGCCCACCCCGTGGATGACCAGCATGTGACCCTGCGCGGCAAGATCGTGCGCCAGCTACGCGGCGACAAATACATCTTCTCCGACGGCACGGGCGAAATCCGCGTGGACATTGACGGCCATCTGTTCCCGCAAGGCCAACCCATTGCGGCCAGCACCACGGTGGAGATCGTGGGTGAAGTCGACGCTGACGTGATGGAAACCACCGAGATCGACGTGGATGCGCTGCGCATCGTGCAGTAACAAAGCGATTGCCTCGGGCAGACGCCGTCTGCCATGAAAAAAGGGCGCCGCGCGCGCCCTTTTTTTCGTGTCTGTGAACAGGTTCTGAAAACCAGGGGGCTTCAGACCATGTCCGCCGACAGCCCGGCCGTCTGGCTGAAGCCTGCGTCCACGTAGGTGATTTCGGCCGTCACGCCTGCGGCCAGGTCGCTCAGCAAAAAGGCCGCCACGTTGCCTACGTCATCAATCGTCACGTTGCGGCGCAGCGGCGCGGCGTCGGCCACGCGGCCCAGCAGCTTGCCAAAGTCCTTGATGCCGCTGGCCGCCAGCGTCTTGATAGGGCCGGCGCTGATGCCGTTCACGCGCACGCAGCGGCCATCGGCCGTGCGGCCCAGCGCCTCGGCCAGATAGCGCACCGCCGCTTCCAGACTGGCCTTGGCCAGCCCCATCGTGTTGTAGTTGGGAATGGCGCGCAGCGCGCCCAGATAGCTCAGCGTCAGCAGCGCCGAGCGGTCGTTCAGATACGGCAGCGCCGCCTTGGCCATGGCGGCAAAGCTGTAGGCGCTGATGTCGTGCGCGATGCGAAAGCCCTCGCGCGACAGGCCATCCAGAAAATTGCCCGCAATCGCCTCGCGCGGCGCAAAGCCGATGGAGTGCACAAAGCCGTCAAACCGGCCCCAGGCCGCGCCCAAATCGGCGAACAGGCGCTCAATCTGCGCGTCATCGGCCACGTCGCAGTCAAACACCAGCTCGCTGCCGAACTCGGCGGCGAACTCGGTGATGCGCCCCTTGAACTTCTCGCCCACGTAGCTGAAGGCCAGCTCGGCGCCTTGCGCGCGGCAGGCGCGGGCAATACCGTAGGCAATGGAGCGGTTGGACAAAACGCCGGTCACGAGCAGCTTCTTGCCCGCCAGAAAACCCTGTGTCATGAATGAAAACTCCGGTGAGTGCGTGTGAGACAGAATCCGCGAATGTATCGAATCCGCCGCTTTGCACGGGCCTGCGCGGGGCTGACTCTGACTGCCGCGCTGGCCGCCCCCGCCGCCTTCGCCGCCCACGGCTACGCCCTGTGGGGCGAGCTGAAATACCCGCCCGGCTTTGCCCATTTCGACTACGTGAATGCCGACGCGCCCAAGGGCGGCGAGCTGCGGCTGGTCAGCAGCTTTCGCGTGTCCACTTTCGATAAATACAACCCCTTCACCCTCAAAGGCACGGCGCCTGCGTATCTGGATGACTTGCTGTTTGACACCCTGCTCATCGGCTCGCTGGACGAAGCGGGCAGCGCCTATGGCCTGCTGGCCGAAGATGTGGAGGTGGCGCCCGACCGCCTTTCGGCCACTTTCCGTCTGCGGCCGCAGGCGCGCTTTCACAACGGCGACCCGGTGCTGGCCGCAGACGTCAAGCACAGTTTTGACACCCTCACCGGCCCCCACGCCCGCCCCGCTTACGCCACTTTGATGGCCGATGTGGCGGGCGCTGACGCGCTGGATGAGCGCACCGTGCGCTTTCGCTTCAAAAAGCCCTCGCGCGAGCTGCCCCTGACCGTGGGCGCGCTGCCCGTGTTCAGCCGCCAGTGGGGCCAGGGCAAGCCCTTCAATGAAGTGGTGATGGAGCCGCCCATTGGCAGCGGCCCCTACCGCATTGGCCCCGTCCGCTTCGGCAAAGACATCACCTACGTGCGCGACCCCGCTTACTGGGGGCGCGATCTGAACGTGCGGCGCGGCACGGGCCATTTCGACCGCATCCTCGTCAAGATTTACCGCGACAACACCGCCCGGCTGGAAGCCTTCAAGGCGGGCGAGTTCGATCTGATGCGCGTGTTCTCCGCTGGCGACTGGGCGCGGCGCATGAGCGGCAAGCGCTTTGCCACGGGCGAGCTGGTCAAAGGCAGCTTTCGCCACCAGCTGCCCACCGGCTTTCAAAGCTACGTGCTCAACAGCCGCCGCCCGGCCCTGCAAGATGCGCGCGTGCGGCAGGCGCTGGGCCTGGCGCTGGACTATGAATGGATGAACCGGCGCTTTTTCTACGGCAGTTACAACCGCGTCAAGGGCCTGTTCGGCAACACCGAATGCGCCGCCGAGGGCCTGCCCGACGCCGCCCAGCTGGCCCTGATGGAGCCGCTGCGCGCCCAAATTCCCGCCGCCGCCTTCGGAGCCGCCTTCGAGCCGCCGCGCACCGACCGCCCCGAAGACGGCCCCCACGGCCTGCGCCACAACCTGCGCCGCGCCCAGGCGCTGCTGGCCGAGGCCGGCTGGCGGCCCGACGCCAGCGGCTGGCTGCGCAACGCGCAAGGCCAGCCCCTGGCGCTGGAATACCTGGACAGCAGCGAAGCAGGCGCGCGCGTGGTGGGCGCGTGGCAACGCAATCTGGAAAAAATCGGCGTGCGCCTGAGCCTGCGCGCCGTCGATTTCGCCCTCTACCAGCAGCGGCTGGACCGGTTTGACTTTGACATCACGTCGCTGGCCTATGCCGGCGCCGCCTTGCCGGGGCAGGAAATGGCCGAGCTTTTCGGCAGCGCCGCCGCCCGCGCCGAAGGCTCGGGCAACTACCCCGGCGCCGCCAGCGCCGCCATTGATGAGCTGATTGCCCGCATGGTCGGCGCGCGCGGGCACGCGGACTACCTGGCCGCCTGCCGGGCGCTGGAGCGCGTCATCACCCACAGCCACTACCTGCTGCCCCAGTGGTATTCGCCCGTGCACAACATGGCCTACAACGCCTGGCACCTGCACCCGCCCGCCGTCACGCCCGCCTACTTTCAGGCCGAAACCTGGGCCATCTGGACGTGGTGGGCGCGCAGCGCCGACGCGGCAGCCAGCCCGCGCGGCGCGCCATGAAGGCGGCCTGCCTGCCCCGGCGGGCGGCGGCTGGCGTTTTGCCGCTTCGGCCCGGCCGCAGGCCGTGAGCAGAAGGAGTTATTACGCTCTACTTTCAATAGCGTAATGTCCTAGTGAAATTGGCGCAGGAGCCAGTTTTGATCCCTTCAAATTTGCTCCTCTTTCTGATGTGAAATGAAGGGCTGCGCGCTCCCAAACCAGCTGCGCATCGCGGCAGCGCCTGCGCAGGGATGCACCAGCGCCGTGGGTGCGGGCGAGGAAAGCAGAACCTGCTCGCGGCCTGCTCATGCAGGGCGCATGGAAAGCGCCCGCGCTGCAGGCCCAGGGCGGACGCAGGGATGAAAGGGAGAGCCGAGCCAGCAGGGCGCACCGCTGGCCAGATGGGGCCGCCGCGCGACGGCCTATCCGCGCAATGGCGGCGCGAGGCGGGCGGCCCCGCGTCCGGATCAGGGCATCAGGGGTGGTTTTTCGCCGTGCTCATAGACGGCGTAGGCGCGGCCCACGATCAGGGAATCGAGCTTGCCGATCTGCGTGACGTCCTTGTTGGTATAGGGCAGCTTGTGCAGCACGTAGCGCATGGCGTTCAGGCGGGCGCGCTTTTTGCAGTCGCTCTTGATGACGATCCACGGGCTGTCGGCGGTGTCGGTCTCGAAGAACATGGCTTCCTTGGCGCGGGTGTAGTCGTCCCACTTGTCGAGGCTGGCCTTGTCGATGGGGCTGAGCTTCCACTGCTTGAGCGGGTGCGCCCTGCGCTCGGCAAAGCGGCGGCGCTGCTCTTCCTGGCTCACGCTGAACCAGAACTTGATGAGGTGAATGCCCGAGTGCACGAGGTGACGCTCGAATTCGGGGGCCTGGCGCATGAATTCGCGGTATTCGTCATTGGTGCAAAAGCCCATCACGCGCTCCACGCCCGCGCGGTTGTACCAGCTGCGGTCAAACAGCACGATTTCGCCATGCGTAGGCAGGTGCTGCACGTAGCGCTGGAAGTACCACTGGCCGCGCTCGGCGTCGGTGGGCTTTTCAAGGGCGACCACGCGCGCGCCGCGCGGGTTGAGGTGCTCCATGAAGCGCTTGATGGTGCCGCCCTTGCCAGCGGCGTCGCGCCCTTCAAAGAGGATGACGATGCGCTGGCCGTTTTCCTTGGCCCAGGCTTGCAGCTTGAGCAGCTCCACTTGCAGACGGAATTTCTGCTTTTCGTAGGTGCTGCGGCGCAGCAGGTTCTTGTAGGGGTAGCCGCCTTCGCGCCAGTCATCGGCCAGCTCCTCGTCAGGATTGACCTTGCCCGGCGAGAGGGTGGCGTGGCGCTCCAGCGCCTTGCGCAGCGCGCGCTGGTCATCGGGCGAGGCGCCTTCGATGAGGGCGCGCAGCGCCTTGGCGCGCTCGGCGGGCGTGCCGGGCGCCTGCGGGTCAATCAGGCCCTGCGCGGCGGAAACCAGCGTGTCTTGCGCGGCAACAGCGCTTTTGCGGGCCACGAAGTTTTCAATGTCCTTGCGTTGCAGCGAGGGCGGGGTGTCGCCTGCAGCGGCGGGCCGCACTTCGGGCGCGCGCCTGCCGGTTTTGGCGGCTGCCGACTGGGCCGCCTTGGCTGCCGGCGCGCTCTTGCCGCTCTTGGCCTTGGCGGCCTGGGGTTTCTGTGCATCGTCTCGTGCCATCGTTTTTATGCTCCTTCAGGTATCAAAAATTTTGAACTATGTGCCTGTTCACGCGGGCGCGCCTTGATGTTTGATAAGACCGCCCGCCTCAGTGTTGCCGCGCAGCAAAAGAGAAAACGGCAGGAGCGCCGCTGCAAGCGGCAGTGCGTTCATTTGCATCAAAACAAGAGCAGACCTAATAGGGTAAAAAATGCGTTTGGCGCAGATTCCATCAGGACATCATGCTATGTATAGAGTAGCGAATAACACTGTGGCCTGACAAGAATTTGCGGCGCCCACGAGCGCCCGGGTCCGCGCTTTTCACGCCCACGGCGTGGCTTTGAACAGGCCCTCAGGCTTGCGGATCGGCCTTGCGGCTGCGGCCATTGCGGCGGCTGCCTGTCTGCGGCTGGGCGGCCGCTTGCTGAAGGCGGATGGTGGCGACCAGGCCGGTGCCTTCCAGGCTGTTGGTCAGGCGCAGCAGGCCGCCCATGTTCTGCACCATCTTGACGACGATGGACAGGCCCAGGCCCGCGCCGGTGGCTTCGGTGCGGGCGCTGTCGCCACGGAAGAACGGGCGGGTGAGCTTGGGCAGGTTGTCGGCGGAGACGCCGGGGCCGTGGTCGCGCACACGCACGAAAACGCGCCCTTCGTGCAAGTTGGTGCTGATGTCCACGGTGGTGATGCCGGTGCCGGGCGTTTTGCCGTAGCGGCGGGCGTTTTCGATGAGGTTGGAGAACACGCGGCCCAGCTCCACTTCGTCAGCCATGACGCGCAGATCCAGCGGAATGGTGGCGTTGATGCGGATGTCTTCCCGGGTGCTGAAGGGGTAGATGCAGCCTTCAATGACTTCGGCCAGGCTGACAGGGTGCATTTCCACTTCTTCCGGGCGGGCGTAGTCGAGAAATTTGTTGATGATGGAGTCCACCTGCGCGATGTCGGCGGCCATGTGCTCGCGGGCCTGTTCGTCGGGCACGCTCATTTCGGTTTCCAGCCGCAGGCGGGCCAGCGGGGTGCGCAAGTCGTGCGAGATGCCGGCGAGCATGCGGGCGCGGTCCAGCTCAATCTGCGAGAGCTGGTCGGCCATGCGGTTGAAGCCGACATTGACTTCCCGCACTTCGCGCGAGGCCACGTTTTCTTCCAGCCGGTGGCCTACGTAGTCGCCGCTGCGCACGCTGGCGGCGGCCACGGCCAGGTCTTTGAGCGGGCGGTTGATCAGGCGCGCCAGCAAGGCGGCGCCCACAAGGGAGGTGGCGCACAGGCCCACGATCCACAGCAGCCAGGCGCCGCCGCCCAGCACAGCGCTCACGCGCGAGCGGTCCATGAGCAGCCAGTAGGAGTCGCCCTCGATGGAAAAGCCGACCCACAGGCCCGGCTCGTCATTGACGCGGCTGGCCACGAGGGTGCCGGGGCCAAGGCGCGCCACGAGTTCCTCGCTGATGCGCTGCTCCAGGGGACTGTTGTCAAAGAGGGTGAAGCGGTCATCAGGCTCGTGCGGAGCGATGCGCACTTTTTCCTGCTCGGCCAGCGTTTTGATGAGAGAGATGCGGGCGATGGCGTCAGAGTGGATGAGCGCGGCGCGCGAGAGATTGACCAGCGAGGCGACCTGCCGCGCGCTTTGGATGGCGCGCGGCTCGTGCTCCAGCGTGCGAAAAAGCTGATACCACGCCAGGGCGCTGCCCAGCAGCATCAGCGCCAGCAGAAAGAAGGTGCGCCAGAAAAGGCTCAGACCCGTGCCGGAGCGCCTGCGCTTGCGGCGCGCCGGGCTTTTCTGGGGAGAAGAAGCGGACGGCGGCAGCCCTTCCAGCGGCATGCTCATGGAATCGAACAATTCGGCGCTGTCAGACATGTGCGGGTTTGGGAAAGAAAGACATACAAAAATGGCCCGCCGTGTTTCCTTGGCAGGCCAGAGCGGACAAAGCGCGCGGTCAGCGCAAATCAGTTGGCGCCGTCAGGCACGAAAACGTAGCCCACGCCCCACACTGTCTGGATATAGCGCGGGCTGGCCGGGTCTTGCTCAATGAGCTTGCGCAGGCGGGAAATCTGCACGTCCAGGCTGCGGTCGAACGGCTCGAATTCGCGGCCGCGCGCCAGCTGGGCGAGTTTCTCGCGCGACAGCGGCTGGCGCGGATGGCGCACCAGCGCTTTGAGCATGGCGAATTCGCCCGTGGTCAGGGAGATTTCAACGCCGTTTTTGTGCAGCGAGCGGGCGCTCAGATCAAACACGAAGGGGCCGAAGCTCACCGACTCGCTCTCGGCAGCGGGCGCGCCAGGCGCTTCCAGCGGCGGGCGGCGGCGCAGCACGGCGTGAATGCGCGCGAGCAGCTCACGCGGATTGAAGGGTTTGCCCAGGTAGTCATCCGCGCCCACTTCCAGGCCCACGATGCGGTCTACGTCCTCGCCCTTGGCCGTGAGCATGATGATGGGCGTTTTGTCGCCCGCAGCGCGCAGGCGGCGGCAGACGGACAGGCCGTCTTCGCCAGGCATCATCAAATCAAGCACGATCAGGTCCACGGCATCGCGCAGCATGATGCGTGACAGCGCCTTGGCGTCTTCGGCCACGATCACTTCAAAGCCTTCCTGCGCCAGATAACGGCGCAGCAGGTCACGAATGCGGGCGTCATCATCAACAACCACGATCTTGTCGGTGCGATTGGCGAGCTGGTTCATGATTCTCCTGAGGTCGAATTTGTAACGGTGGCGATTGTGGCCTTGACAAAACGCGAAAAACGGAGTTTTTCAGCCTGGATTTCACTGTGTTACGTCTGTTGCCACTGACCGGCCATGCCGGGGAGTGGCAAATGCGGGCGTTTGTGCGAAGCTCCGCTGCGCCATGTCAGCAGTCCGTTCAATCCTCTTGCTCGCCTTCATCTGGCCCGCCAGCCCTTGCTGGGCGCAGCCAGCAGGCGAAGGCGCGCCTGGCGTTCAGCGCAGCGACTTGTGGAACAGCATTGAAGCGCATTACCGCACGCCTGCCGCCATGCAGCGCGCCACGCAGCGCCGCCTTTCTGCCGAGGAGCGCGCTTTGCTGCGCGAACAGGTGCGCGGCTACACGGCGCACGACGCTGCCCACATGGCGGCCCAGATGGCCGCGCACATGACTCCAGCAGCCCCGCCATCTGCGGCTGCCGGTAGCGCCAATGGCGCCGTGGTTTCCATGCCAATAGCTACGGGTGAAGCGCCGCCTGCGTTGGCAACGCTTCAAGTGCCGGCGTCAGTCGGCAGCGCAAGCAGCACGGACTGAGTTTTCGCGTTTTTTCCCCTTGCCGCCGGGTTCTGGCGGCTTTTTTTCATCTTTTCAATCTTATGACCTCTTCCCGACTCTCGCCTGCCCCGCGCCTCGGACTGTGCGCCGCCCTGCTCGCGCTGGCCGCTACGGCGCAGGCTGAAACCCGCCCAATGACCATGACCGCTCCCCAGAACGTTCTCCAGCTGGCTGCCCAGGGCAGCGTTGAAGTCAGACAGGATTTGCTCATGCTGACGCTCTCCGCCGACCGCGAAGGCGCTTCTGCCGCTCAGGTGCAGGAAAACCTGCGCGCGGCACTGGACGCTGCCTTGTCAGAAGCCAAAAAAACCGCCGAACCTCAGCAAATGGACGTGCAAACGGGCGAATTCAGCGTGATTCCCCGCTATGACCGCAACAACAAGATCAGCGGCTGGCAGGGCCGCGCCTCGGTGCTGCTGCAAGGGCGCGACTTTCCGCGCATTACCGCAGCGGCGGCGCGCGTGAGCGCCATGACGGTTTCCCATGTGGAGTTCGACCTGAGCCGCGAGCAGCGCGCCAAGGCGCAGACCGAAGCGCAGAAGCAGGCCATTGATGCCTTCAAGGCGCGCGCCGCCGAAATCACCCGCGCCTTTGGTTTTGCCAGCTACACCCTGCGCGAAGTGAGCGTGGGCAATGAAAACGATGAATTCATGCCGCGCGCCATGTATGCGGCGGCGCCTGAATCAGCCAGCCTGCTGAGCAAAAAGGCCGCAGTGGCCGTGGAGCCAGGAACCAGCACGGTGCGCGTAACGGTTTCCGGCTCGGTGCAGGCGCAGTAATTCGTTTTGTCTTAAACCTGTTCAGAGTCTGGCCGAGAGGGGCGAAAGAGCAGATCGGGATAAGCCGCAAGGCGCAAACCGCTTGAGTCCACGCTTTTGTGCCCGCAGGCAGATTGCAAATAGGCTTTTAAAAAAGGAGCAAATTCAGGGCATCTGAAATGCCGCCTCGCGCCCTTTCCACTAGGACCTCATGCTATTGATAAAGGAGCGAAATAAGCCCGCCTTCCGCCTGCCTGGACTGCCTTCCTTTGCGAGCGGGCGCTGCACAGGCGCCGGGCGACCGCTCAATGCAGCGCCTTGTAGATGGCCTCGGCCAGGGTGCGGGAGATGCCTTCCACGGTAGCGAGGTCGTCCACGCTGGCGTTTTCCACGCCGCGCGCGCCGCCAAAGCGTTGCAGCAGGCGCGCGCGGCGGCGGGGGCCGATGCCGGGAATTTCTTCAATGCGGCTGCCGCCCACACGGGTTTTGGCGCGCGCGGCGCGCATGCCGGTGATGGCAAAGCGGTGGGCTTCATCACGGATTTGCGCCACCAGCATGAGCGCGGCGCTGTCGTGGCCCAGCCAGACCTTGGGGCGGCCGTCGGCAAAGACCAGCTCCTCCAGGCCCACTTTGCGGCCTTCGCCTTTTTCCACGCCGACGATGCGCGAAAGCTCCAGCCCCAGCGCGGCGAACACCTCGCGCGCCACGGCAACCTGCCCTTTGCCGCCATCGACCAGCACCAGATCGGGCAGGCGCGCGCGCGCGGCTTCCACCTCTTGCGGCTCATCGCCGTGCAGGGCCTGGGCCAGCTTGCCGTAGCGGCGCTCGAGCGCCTGGCGCATGGCGGCGTAGTCGTCGCCGCCGGTGATGCCTTCAATCTTGAAGCGGCGGTATTCGCTGCTTTGCATCTTGTGGTGGTGAAAGACCACGCAGCTGGCTTGCGTGGCCTCGCCAGCGGTGTGGCTGATGTCAAAACACTCGATGCGCAGGTTGTCCAGATCGTCATCAGGCAGGTTCAGCGCCTCGGCCAGGGCGCGGGTGCGGGCCTGCTGCGAGCCTTCTTCCGACAGCAGGCGGGCCAGTTGCAAGGCGGCGTTTTGCTCGGCCATTTGCAGCCACACGCGGCGCTGGCCGCGCGGCGCCCAGGTGGCGGTGATGCGGCGCTCTTCCTTGCCCGCCAGCGTGTCCAGCAGCGCAGCGGAAACGGGCGCACTGGCAATCAGGTGCGCGGGCGCGGGCACGTGCAGGTAGTGCTGGGCGATGAAGGCATCGAGCACGCGCGCCTCGATGCTGTCGTGCCCGGCTTCGTCCAGCCGCTCGCCCGCCAGCGCGTCTTGCACTTGCGCGGGAAAGTAGGCGCGGTCGCCCAGGTGGCGGCCGCCGCGCACCATCGCCAGGTTCACGCACGCGCGGCCGCCTTGCACCTTCACGGCCAGAATGTCGGCGCCAGCCTCGCCGCCCGTTTCCACCGCCTGCTGGTGCAGCACGCGCGAGAGCGCGGCAATCTGGTCGCGCAGCACGGCGGCCTGCTCGAACTCCAGCGCCTCCGAATGCGCCGCCATGCGCGCTTGCAGCGATTGCAGCAGCGCCTGCGTTTCGCCGCGCAAAAACTGCCCGGCGCGCGCCACGTCCGCCGCGTAATCCTCATGGCTGATCAGGCGCACGCAAGGCGCGGTGCAGCGCTTGATTTGATACAGCAGGCAAGGCCGCGTGCGATTGGCAAAAACCGAGTCCTCACACGTGCGCAGGCGAAACACCTTCTGCAGCAGCTCGATGGTTTCTTTCACCGCCCAGGCATTCGGATAAGGGCCGAAATAGCGGTTTTTGCGATCCACCGCGCCACGGTAATAAGCCAGCCGCGCGTGCGCCAGCGCGCTGGGGGCCGCAGGCGGCGGCGTGTCTTTTTCATGCCCCGTGCCCGTCAGCTTGAGATAGGGGTAGCTTTTATCGTCGCGAAAAAGAATGTTGTATTTGGGCGCGAGCTGCTTGATCAGGTTGTTTTCCAGAATCAGCGCCTCGGCCTCGGAGCGCACCACCGTCGTCTCCAGCCGCGCAATCTTGCTGACCATGTGGCCAATGCGCGTGCCGCCGTGGTTCTTTTGAAAATAGCTGGACACGCGCTTTTTCAGATTGCGCGCCTTGCCCACATAAAGCACCTGGCCCTTTTCGTCAAAGTAGCGGTACACCCCCGGCAGCGCCGGCAGCGCGGCCACCTGGGCCAGCAACTGCGGCGAGTGGGCGGCAGCGGCGGAAGATGAAGAAGAAAGCGCGTCAGACCCGGTCATTGGATGAAGTGTACGAAGGGGGTTGAAATGGCGGCGGCGGCAGGGACAAGCGTCCGGCTAGTTTGTGAAAAATGACAATTGACAAGTTTTACGAACATATCGGCCATAAACGAAACATATATATTGCAAGGAATAAATATTACGTATAGCCTTCGGACTGCCCGAATGTCAGGGTTTTCATCAAGGAGCAGGCCATGAATGGAATATCCAGCACTCCCTCCCGCAGCAGCCTTCAATCCCTGCCCGATGCGCCCCAGCCGCAGCCCACCGGCGCAGACAGCCCGCAGCCAGCCCCCAGCCCCTCCACGCCCGGCAACAGCCAAACGCTCACGCGGATGGCGCGCGATGCCCGCCCGCCCCTGGCAGGCCAGCAGCAAGCCGCAGCGGCAAACGCCAAAGGCGCGGCAACCGGCGCCTCCCAGCTCAACATTGACGACAAAGGCCACGTCCAGCATGAAAGGGTGCTGCTGAAAACGGCGGCAGGGCGCGAAACCATCAGCCCGAAGATTGAGCGTATGGAAATGCCAAAGGTGAATGGACTGATCATCCATCAGACCCAATCTCCTTCGGTCAATTCAACCTTGAACAGCTACGCACAGGACAAGGCCAATGGCGCCCACTTTCTGATTGACAAGGACGGAACCATTTACCAGACCGCTTCGCTGAATCCGTATGCAGGACGAAGAGCTGTTCAAAGCCATGCACAGGATTTAAAGGCCGTTTGAAAACGGCTTTATCCGTTTCAGGCAATATGAACACCCGCAAATTTTTCGTTACCGGAATCGCCAAAACCGTCAGCCTTGCCCTAAATTTCGCCCTATGGTTGGCCATTTTTATGGCGTTGGCCTGGGGCATACGCCACCGCCCGGCACAACAGTATGCCGAAGGCAACGAAATCAGCCCGCTGTTTGCCGTGGCCGTCCGCAACACGCAGGGCGAAATCCAAGCCCAACCGCTGAACCAATGGAAAAGCAGCGAAACCTTGGTGCGCGAAGACACCGTGTTGCGCGACCGCGAAGGCATCTACCTGCAACTGACCCGCCTGCCGTCCGACACGTTCGAGCTGTTTTACGCAAACAACCGATTGGATACCAATGCCTTTATGACTGCGCGCTACCGAATCGCCGCCGACAATAAAGTGATTCCCGTGTCATTCAAAGTGTGGAGCGTGGGACACGGATTTTGGGCATTTTTGCTGTCGTTTCCCGTGTTTTTGCTTGTCAAGCGGCTGGTGTTGCGGCGGCGGTTGGGCAGGGAAAAGCAGCCTGCACCCCAAAATAGCCCGTAAAACATCAGACAACAAACCATGTAGGGCCACTCAGGAGCCGCTGCGCGCAAGAAAAAAGCTGCTCGCCTGAAGAAACGAAGCTGAATCAAAAACATGATCCAAGAGGAGAAGCCCAGCGGGAAAGGGAAAAACAGGCTGGCGACCGTTTTCCTTCCAATAGCGACTCCATTGGAATCGAACTGGTAGGTATGGCTTACAAGGCCAAAAATCATCAGGAAACCAGCAATCCGAATGGAAGCTTCAATTTCACCATCACCACTGGAAATGGCAAGACACTAAAATACGAAAATTTGTCAACAAACATTGCCGCTCAAATGCGAGAGGAGATAAGGATTAGTAAATTATCCACAGAAGAAGAACAAGTTCTCGTATTTGAACAGGTTACTGCAGAACAAAATACATCACTAAAATGGTTGATACAGCAACTTCGTAATGAGTTTTCAATACCAGAATCAGAAATTTTTGCTCATCCTATTGTGTCCCGTAAAACTGGGTCTGAAGCGCTTACCGCCCAATGGAAATGAGGCATGTATTAAGATGGGGCATATGCTTGTCAGCTATTTTGATTTCGGCCATCGAATCTCCGGCGCAACCGATATCAGAAAACTACTCGGAAATCATGGAATACGAATCCACGATTTTGCTGTGTCCATCACCACTTCCACCTATTCGACGAATCCATATTGAAGGCAGTCACGGGCGCGACAAAGAACTGCGAGAGCCTGATTGCAGTACTTTCAAGCCCGACATAGCCACGGTGCGGCGTTATTTTTCCAAAGCGCGGTTAATCAGCGAACGGGACTGGATGCACGAAATCGTCTGGGTTTCATGTAGAGCTCATGGTTCACTGGTGCTGGAAGATGGACGTAAAGCCTATTGGGGAATCAGCGCCGCTCGTTCTGCTAATGTCATCATCGAGAGTGAGCCAAAACAGAAAATATACCTATATTGCCCGGAATGTGATTTTTCGCCATTCTGGCAATAATGCCAGGTGACTCGCGATGCCTTCATGATTTTCATGAAGGCATCTCTTTTGGATTTTGCGAAAAATGATCGACCATTGTCATGTGATAATTCATCCCTTGATGTCCGCCCAAAAGCATGGATGGGTACAACCTGGATCGATATATCATATTATGATTTTTCTGCCCTGAAGTTAAAGCCGTGCTTCTGAAGTCTATGGCCCGTATTTTTATGATCATTCTTGATTCAGTGTGTCGGTTTTGGCCGGGTAAATACCAGAAGGCTGCTCGGAAACATCCGGATGCCGCTACGATGCAGCGCTATTTCTCAAAAGTGCGGCAAATCAGCGGCCAGGATTGGATGCATAGGTTAATCATGGTCCTATGTAGCGCTTCTGGCTCCATGACGCTGGAAGATGGCGCAAAGCGCGCTGGGAAATTAGACCCAGCCGCGCGGCTCTCATCAGAATTGATGGAGGGGCATACCAGGAATACTTCTTCTTTTGCTCGAAGGCGGATTGCGGTTTTCCGCCATTCTGGTAATGAAAACCGTCCCGGCGCATGCCAGGCGGGCTGCATTTTTGCGGGTGATGAAAATTCTGGGCCAGCCATGCGCGGGGCCATTTTTATTGGCCGTTTCTTATATTGGCATCATCGTTCATCATGGCAGTGAAGGGCGCGCCTGATTGCCATTTGCCAGGCCCGGAATTCCGTGAATTTGCCGGTTTCTGCCAAAGGGAAAATCAACCAGCAGGCGCGGCCGCGTGAATTGGCCTGGGTTCTCCGCCATGTTTCAGCGCGACGGTTTTCAGGAATGGCCATCAAGGATGGCTTGGCATACGCGTGCTGAAGAATCAATGCCTGCGGCGCTCCATCCGTATTGGCACGATGGTCAATTCCCGATACGCCAGTAATGGAATAGTTTTACGTAGGTAGTGTATTTCACGCATACTTGCAGCCGCTTGTCTTCCACCTTCGTTCTGCACAGGAGTTGCCATGCGACTGACGCCCATTGCGGCCCGCCCTATTGCGCCGCCTTCCCCCGCCGCCCTGCCCGAGCCTTCCGTCCCGCCTTCTCCCGCCGCAGGCCAAGGCGCGCAGACGGATCTGACCCAGTTGCCGCTGCCGCTTTCCATTGCCAGCCAGATACCCGCCCGCGCCCGGAAGCCGGAACGCCTGCCCGGCCAGCAGGAGCAGGCAGCCGCAAAAAGCGATCACGATGCGCCTTATGACTGGCACGATTCGCCAAGCTGCGATGACGGCGACGATGACTGGCGCAGAGACGGCGCTTCATCGCGCCGCGTGCGCAGGCATGACGGCAGCGGCTGCGAAACCCTGACTTCACCCAGACTGCTGCCCGGTAACGGCAAGCCATCAAACAACGCCTCAGGCCCCATTGGCCCCACGCCGGGCAGCGGCTCGCCAGAGGGCGGCACGCCAGGCGGCGGTTCAACAGGCGGCGGCTCGGCAGGCAGCGGCTCACCGGCGGGCCTGCCCAGCGGCGGCCCTGGCAACGCTCCCGGCTCGCAAGGCGGCAGTCCCGGGCCAACCGGCCGCGTGTTCGATTTCGACCCCGATGGCCGCTGGCGTCCTGATTTGCCCGCGCCCGGCCCCGTCAATACACCCCTGGTCCAGCTTGCGCCCCCGCTCTGGATCGGCCCTGGCGCCGTGGGCGGCGGCTTCCCGCTCGCGCCGCCGCCTGACACCTATGGCCCGCCCGGCTATGACCCGCGCCTTGAGAGGCCGCGCGGCACGCCGGGTTATGGCGAGGACTCACTGCCGCCCTTGCCCTCGCTGCTGCCGCAAATCCACATTCCGGCAGCCCCCGCGCCGCTGATCAACCCCTCTGCGCCGCCGCCAGACAGGGACGATCAGATGCGGGACAAAACGCCTTCCGAGATACTGGGCGGCAACCTTGAGGCTGCAGGCGTGCCAAGGCCGCCAGACACCGCCGCGCACCACATCGTGCCCTATGGCGACCGCCGCGCCCAGCGCATCCGCGACCTGCTGGGCAGCTTCAACCCGCCCATAGACCTGAATTCAGCGGCAAACGGTGTTTTCCTGCCCAGCCGGCCCGGCAGCACGGCGCCAGGGGCTTACCATCCGAGTTTGCATAGTGATGATTATTATGATGCACTTAGGGATGATTTTAGAAATGTGGGTACAAGAGATGAGGCAATTGAGGCGCTCGATAGAATTAGAGATCAATTATTAGACGCGACTTATCCTGGATCAAAACCAGTTCCCCCGAAAGAATGACATGCATATCCTGAAATGCAATTTCGACGGTTACGCTTCCTTTCTTTTCAAAAGTACAGAAGACGATTTAAAGTGGGGAAAAGGATGGTTTGATGGCGTTTCAAAAGGCGTTGCTTATCCTGTTCCAGAGGGTGTGCGCAATGTTGCCGGGCCTGAAAATCGTTCCGATATCATGCCAGATTTCACCCATATCGGATTGGCTCCAATTCCAACTTTTTCCATGCGGGCCATCCAGGCGCTGGGAAGCATGCTGTCGGAGCATGGGGAGCTTGCTCCAATCAAAATGGACGAGCCGGTCCAATATTATGGATTCAATCCTACCATTATTCTTGACCTTCTCGATGAAGATCAATCGCAAATTACCTATTTCAGTAGCGGCAAGATCATGGCGATTGATCATTATGTGTTGCGGAAAACTGGCATACGGCTTCCACCAATATTTAAAATACCTCAAACCCGCGTCAACAAGACCTACGTCAGCGACGAATTCATTGCCCGCGTGAATGAATGCAAGCTCACGGGCTTTCGCTTTCAGCCTTTGCCATGAAATAAAACCAGACGGTGCGCCCGGGATAGGATTTGAAAGGCATGGGCGGTTTTGAGGGTATGCAAATTATCCTGGGTCAAAACCAGCTTTCCTGAAAGAATGACATGCACATCCTGGAATGCAATTTTGATGGTTATGCTTCTTTTCTTTTCAAAGATGCCGAAGAAGAAGACAAATGGCTTAGCCCTCGCGATCGTTTTAATTTATTTGATGGCACGCCCCGCAATGGTAAATATCCCGTTCCGCAAGGCATACGCAACCGGGTTGGAAAAGAAAAGCGATCCAACGTTCTGCCCGATTTCACCCATATCGGGCTGACGCCCATTCCCACCTTTTCAGAGCGCGCCGTGCAGGCTTTGGGCGACATGCTCAGCCGCAATGGCGAGCTGGCGCCCATCAAAATGAATGAGGCCATGCAGTACTATGGATTCAATCCAACCCGCATCGTGGATGTGGTGGACGAAGAAAAATCCACCATCGCGTATTTTTCGAGCGGCAGGCTCATGGATATAGATCATTACGTCTTGCGAGCGGATGCGAAAGAATTGCCGCCTATTTTCAGAATTCCTCAATTGGTGCGCAACACGACTTACGTCAGCGACGAATTCATTGCCCGCGTGAATGAATGCAAGCTCACGGGCTTTCGCTTTCAGCCTTTGCCATGAAATAAAACCAGACGGTGCGCCCGGGATAGGATTTGAAAGGCATGGGCGGTTTTGAGGGTATGCAAATTATCCTGGGTCAAAACCAGCTTTCCTGAAAGAATGACATGCACATCCTGGAATGCAATTTTGATGGTTATGCTTCTTTTCTTTTCAAAGATGCCGAAGAAGAAGACAAATGGCTTAGCCCTCGCGATCGTTTTAATTTATTTGATGGCACGCCCCGCAATGGTAAATATCCCGTTCCGCAAGGCATACGCAACCGGGTTGGAAAAGAAAAGCGATCCAACGTTCTGCCCGATTTCACCCATATCGGGCTGACGCCCATTCCCACCTTTTCAGAGCGCGCCGTGCGGGCTTTGGGCGACATGCTCAGTTGCAATGGCGAGTTGGCGCCCATCAAAATGGATGAAGCCATGCAATACTATGGATTCAACCCAACCCGTATCGTGGACGTAGTAGATGAAAAAAACTCTACCATTGTCTATTTTCCAGACGGGGGGATCATGGATATAGATCATTACGTCTTGCGAGCGGATGCAAAAGAATTGCCGCCTATTTTCAGAATTCCTCAATTGGTGCGCAACACGACCTACGTCAGCGACGAATTCATTGCCCGCGTGAATGAATGCAAGCTCACGGGCTTTCGCTTTCAGCCTTTGCCATGAAGGCGCAGGGCGGCCCAGTCAGGCGTTTTTTCAGCCTGTTTGGGTATTTGCCTTCGTGATTTTCACGAAGGCATTTTTTTGGGTTTGGCGCTGGCGATGCGCGCTGGCCGGTGATGGCTGCGGCGGCATCAGCCTGCCGCGTCAGTTGCCGGTCTTGCCAACGGGTATCGGGGCACATCGAAAAGAGGAGCGAATTCAGGTGCCTTGGAAATACATTCCGCGCAGGTTCCACTAGGACCTGTCGCTATGCTAAAAGGAGCGAAAGATAGCTGCCAGAAGGCGGCTTCTGCGCTGGCGCGGGGGACAATCGCCCGCGTGAACCGCGGGGGACAATCGCCCGCGTGAACACGACCGCTCGCCAGCCTCTGCTCTGGGACATTTTTTGCCAGGTGATTGACAACCACGGCGACGTGGGCGTGTGCTGGCGGCTGGCGCGCGAGCTGGCCGCGCGCGGCCATACGGTGCGCCTGTGGCTGGATGACTTGCGTGCGCTGCCCTGGCTGGCCCCGGGCGCGTGGAGCGGGGCTTTCGAGCGCATCCGCGTGCTGCCCTGGCCGCGCAGCACCCAGGCGCTGGCGCAGCTGCCGCTGGCCGATGTGTGGGTGGAGGCTTTCGGCTGCGAGCTGCCCGCCGCCTTCGTGGCCCGCTTCGCCGCTGAACAGGCCATGCCGCCGCCGGTGTGGATCAATCTGGAATACCTCAGCGCCGAAGACTGGGTGGAGCGCATGCACGCGCTGCCTTCGCCCGTGCTGGCCGGGCCGCTGGCGGGGCGCCGCAAGTGGTTTTTCTACCCCGGCTTCACGCCAGCTGCGGGCGGGCTGCTGCGCGAAGGCGATTGGCCCGCGCGGCAGGCGCGCTTTGACCGCGCCGCCTGGCTGGCCGCCCACGGCGTGCGCTGGCAGGGCGAGCCGCTGGCCTCGCTGTTTTGCTACGAGCCGCCCGCCCTGCCCGCGCTGCTGGAGCAGTGCGCCGCAAGCGGCTGGCATTGGCTGGTGACGCCGGGCCGCGCCACGCAGGCCGTGCAGGCGGCGCTGCCGCTGTTGCGCTCAGCCTCCGCGCACATCACGCCGCGCATCACTTTTTTGCCGCACCTGCCCCAGCCTGCGTATGACGAGCTGCTGTGGGCGTGCGATTTCAATGGCGTGCGCGGCGAAGATTCACTCACGCGCGCGCTGTGGGCGGGCCGCCCCTTCGTGTGGCACATCTACCCGCAGCACGACGGCGCGCACCACGCCAAGCTGGCCGCCTTTTTGCGCTGGCTGCAAGCGCCCGCTTCGCTGGCCGCCTTGCACGCCGCGTGGAACGATGCGCCCGGCGCGCCCGCCCTTCTGGCCCCCGGGCAAGCCGCCTTGCGCGAGTGGCAAGCTTGCGTGCAGGCCGCCCGCCAGCGCCTCATGCGGCAGGCCGATCTGGCCAGCCAGCTCATTCATTTCATTCATCAAAAGCAAAGCGAAACAGCAACATGACCACGCCCAGCCTTGACATCAGCGGCGCCATCGCCCGCATCACCCTCCAGCGCCCCGAAGCGGCCAACAAACTCGCGCCCGAAGACATCACCGCGCTGCGCGCCCACTTGCGCGAAATCAACGCCGCCGAGGGCGTGCGCGTGCTCATCCTCCAAAGCGCGGGCAAGCACTTTTGCAGCGGGCACGATTTGGCCGAGCTGGCCGCCAACCCGCGCTCGGGCAACGGCTTTGGCGACATGGTGGACGCGCTGGCCGCCTGCCGCCCCGTCACCATCGCCGCCGTGCAAGGCGGCGCTTTTGGCGGCGGCGCCGATCTGGCCCTGGCCTGCGACTTTCGCGTGGGCGGCCCGCAATCGCGCGTGCGCGTGCCCCCGGTGCAGCTGGGCTTGCACCTGTATCAAAGCGGGCTGGAGCGCTTTATGAGCCGCCTGGGCCTGAACATGGCCCGCCGCCTGCTGCTGGCCGCCGAGCCGCTGGACGCCGCCGCCATGCTGGACTGCGGCTTTCTCACCCACTTCAGCAACGGCCCCGACATCACCGGCGCCGTGGATGAGCTGGCCGCCACCCTGGCCCGCATGGCCCCGCTGGCCCTGCTGGGCATGAAGGAAAGCCTGAACCAGATCGCCTGCGGCCGCCCGGACGCCGCCCTGATTGCCGCCCGCGTGCAGCGCACCATCCTGTCTGAAGACTTGCAAGAAGGCATCCAGGCTTTGCAGCAAAAGCGCGAGCCGGTGTTCAAGGGGCGGTAAAGGAGTCAGGGGCCGCTGCGCCGCCCGTGTCGCTAAAAAACAGGAGCGAATCGGGGTGGGTAAAAATACCGTTTAGCGCACGTTTCACTAAGACATCATGCTATTGATTAAGGAGCGAGATAAGGCGACTTTCAAACTGCTCTCAGAGCCTATCCTCGAACTCCAAATGAATAGCTCCTCCCATGTACCCCAGCGATATGAGCGATGCGCAGTGGCAGGTGCTGGCCAAACACTTTGCCGAAATGAACAAGAGAAGACGTCCCCGTGTACGCATCGCCCGGGACTTGATCAACGCCATCTTTTACGTGCAAGCCACAGACGGCCAAACCACTGACCGTCGGTAGCGCGCACTGCCCAAGGACTGCCCGCCCTGGAAACAGGTCTGCAACACCTTTGCCCGCTGACGCCAGCGCGGCGTGTGGGATGTGCTGCTGGCTGTGATGGTGCACTCAGCAGGTATTCAGGACCGGGTGGAAGTCAAGGCTTTGCTGATCAGGCTATTTATGCGCTTTGCTGGATTGTGAAGAGGGCTTTTGCCTGGTTGAGTCAATCGAGAAGACTGAGCAAAGACTACGAGGTCACTGGCGCTTTAGCCGAAGCATTCGTGAAGGTTGCCTGCATTCGGCGCATGGTCAGGCTTCTGGGATGATTTTGGGGACAGGCTCTGAAAGAAGCTCGGGAAAAGCGCTGGAAGCAGGGCTGATTTTCGCGATCTGGCTCCAAGCCGCGCCCAGCAGCTCAAAGGAGCGGGCGGCCGCATGCCGGACAATCCAGGGCCTTTCCGCCCGCCGCCCGCCGCCCGCCCCCGCCTTTTCCTCGCCCCTTGCGCCCGAGATGAACCATCAGCCCCGCACAGAAGCCGCGCTGGCCAGCTACCGCATGCGGCTGGCCGTGGTGGCGCTGGCAGCCACGCTGGGCTTTGCGGCGCTGGGCACAAGGCTGTGGGTGCTGCAAGTGCAGCGGCATGAAGAAATGGCCGAGCGCGCCGAAAGCAACCGCACGGCGGTGGTGCCCATCGTGCCCAACCGGGGCGACATTCTTGACCGCAATGGCGTGGTGCTGGCCACCAGCTACAAGGCGCACGCGCTGGAGATCACGCCCGCGCAGGTGCCGGGCGATCTGGACGAGGTGATTGACGCCCTTTCTGAAGTGGTGCCCATCAGCGAGCGCGAGCGCCGCCGCTTCGAGCGCCTGCGGCAGAACACGCGCAGTTTTGAATCGCTGCCCATCCGCATGCGCCTGACGGATGAGGAAGTGGCCCGCTTTGCCGCCAACCGCTACCGTTTCCCGGGCGTGGAAATCAAGGCGCGCCTGTTTCGCACCTATCCAATGGGCGAAGTGGCCTCGCATGCCATCGGCTACGTGGGCCGCGTCAATGACCGCGACAAGGAGCGCATTGAAGACCAGGGGCCGGAATACGCAGCCAACTACCGGGGCACGGACTACATCGGCAAATCCGGCATTGAGGCCAGCTATGAAGACGTGCTGCATGGCCGCACCGGCGTGGAGCAAATGGAAACCGCCTCGGGCGGACGCGCCGTGCGCCTGCTGGAGCGCCGCTCCGCCGCCAGCGGCCAGACGCTGCGCCTGACGATTGACATCACCCTGCAAAAGCTCGTGGAAGAGCTGTACGGCGAGCGGCGCGGCGCGCTGGTTGCGATGGATCCGCAAACCGGTGAAGTGCTCGCCTTCGTGAGCAAGCCCACGTTCGACCCCAACCTGTTCGTGGAAGGCATCGACCAGGCCACCTGGACGGAGCTGAACGAATCGCTCGCCCGCCCCCTGTTCAACCGCGCCTTGCGCGGCACTTATCCGCCCGGCTCCACCTTCAAGCCCTTCATGGCGCTGGCCGGACTGGAAAGCGGCCGCATCACGCCGCAAACCACCGTGAACGACACCGGCAGCTGGGTGCTGGCCGGGCACGTGTTCCGGGGCCACGCCACCGGCACGGTGAACCTGGAGCAAAGCATCACCCGCTCCAGCAACGCCTACTACTACCAGCTGGCCTACGACATGGGCATCAGCGCCATCAACCGCTTCATGGGGCCGCTGGGCTTCGGGCGCGAAACGGGCATTGACCTGCCGGGCGAAGCCAGGGGCGTGCTGCCCAGCCCCGAGTGGAAGCGTGAAGCCATGCGCCGCTACAAGGACCGGCGCATGCAAGTCTGGGTACCGGGCGACACGGTCAATGTCGGCATCGGCCAGGGCTTCAACAACTACACCATGCTGCAAATGGCGCAGGCCGTGGCCACGCTGGCGGCAGACGGCGTCAAGCATCCGCCGCATCTGGTCAAGGCCACGCAGGCCAGCCCCGCCAGCGAGCCTGTGCCCGCCCCGCGCCCCGCCGCGCAGAACATGGGCTACAAAAGCGCCCACATGAACGTGGTGCGCCAAGGCATGGTGGGCGTTACCCTGCGCGGCACGGGCCGCAGCGCCTTCAAGGACGCGCCTTACCTCTCCGGCGGCAAAACCGGCACCGCGCAAGCCATCACCATCGGCCAGAAAAGCCGCTACAACGCCGCCCGGCTGGCCGAATACCAGCGCGATCACTCGCTCTACATCGCCTTTGCCCCGGCAGAGCAGCCGCGCATCGTGGTGGCCGCCATTGTCGAAAACGCAGGCTTTGGCGCCACGGCAGCGGCCCCCATCGTGCGCCGCGTGCTCGACTACTGGCTGGCGGGCATTTACCCCAGCGAGCAAGACATCAAGGCCGTGCAGCGCAGCCGCGCCAGCGCCCCCATCGGCGCGCCGCGCACTGTGGAGGAAATGGCCATCCGTCCGCCCGAAGCGGCCAGGCCGCAGACAGCGCCTGGCCCGGCTGACGCGGCTGACGCGGCTGATGCGCCCAATGCCGCGAATGCGGCAATCCAGACAGACACGCCCCCAACACCCCAGACGCCCGAAGCATCCGCCGCGCCAGACACGCTGCCGCACCCCAGGCCCGCAGCCATGCAAGCGCCAAAGCAACCCGCGCCGCCTGCTGCCCGTAGCGCAGAGGATGGCGTGCCCTGAGAGTCTGTTCAGAGTTCTTCCATAGGTACGAAAAGCGCGGATTCAGGTGGCTGATGCAGGCGGCCTCGGGACCTGCCAAGCCTCTCCGGAGCGCAAGCGGCCCGCAAGCAACCCGTCAAGCCTGTTTACGGCTTGCCCGGCTTTAGATTGATTCAAAAACAAGAGCGAATTCAAGGGGCTATAAGTACCGTTTTGCGCACGTTCCACTAGGACGTATTGCTATGAACAGAGGAGCAAAAAAGACTTCCAATCCGTTGTCTCTTTGATCCAAGCGGCAAAGCTTGAGGCTGGCGGCGGCCTATCGCCAGGGCAACAAAAAACCCGCCAGACGGCTTCTGCCCTGGCGGGTTCGCTGTTTTCAAATCAGGCGTTTTTTATGCGCTCTTGGCGGCGGCTTCCGCCTTTTTGAGGATGACGTACATCTCATCTTTGAGGCGCAGTTTTTGTTTCTTCAGTGTTTCAATGGTTTCGTGCGCTGCGCTTTCTACGCCGCTTTCCATGCGCTTGATCTGGTGATCAAGTTCGTTGTGCTGCTCGAACAGGCGGCTGAAATGGGGATCGGCGTTTTTCAGCTTGCTGATCAGGTCGCGAAATTCTGGAAACATGGAATCTCCTTTCTTGGGTGGTGGAATGACCTCGATTCTAGATGGGCCGCCGGCTCCGGAATCCAGCCGGCGGATTGCGCGTTGCGCTCTTCAATGTTGGGGCGGCCCGCACCGCCGCCCGGGCGGAACATGAAAAGCTGCGGCGGCGAGGCGCCATCGGCCGTCAGTGTTCATCCTTTCGCGGGCCGCTGGCGTTTTTTGACGGTTTCTTTGGCGTTTTTGGCGCGTTTTGCCGGTTTTTCTTCCAGCACGCAATCGGCGAAGTAGCGTTTGCGGCCCTGTTCGTCCTCCACTTCCACCAGGCCGTGAATATCGGTTTCAAAGCCGGGGCATTCCAGGGCGAAGGTGCGGGCGAACTTGAGGTAATCGACGATTTTCTGGTTGAAGACTTCGCCGGGAATGAGCAGCGGAATGCCGGGCGGATAGGGCGTGACCAGGCCGACGGTGACGCGCCCTTGCAGATGGTCGATTTCCACGCGTTCAGTGCGCCGGCGGGCAATGCAGGCGTAGGCGTCGGCGGGCGTCATGGCGGGGGTGAGTTCGCTCAAATACATCTCGGTGGTCAGGCGCGCGATGTCGTATTTGGCGTAGAGCTGGTGCACGTGCTGGCACAAGTCGCGCAGGCCCATGCGCTCGTAGCGGCGGTGTTGCGCGCAAAACTCGGGCATCACGCGCCAGAGGGCGTGGTTGCGGTCGTAGTCCACTTTGAACTGCTGCAAGGCGGCCAGCAGCGTGTTCCAGCGGCCTTTGGTGATGCCGATGGTGAACATGACAAAGAAGCTGTAGAGGCCCGTTTTTTCCACCACCACGCCGTGCTCGGCCAGGTATTTGCTGACGATGCTGGCGGGTATGCCGGTGTCGCCAAACTTGCCATCCAGCCCCAGGCCGGGGGTGATGATGGTGGTTTTGATGGGGTCGAGCATGTTGAAGCCCGGCGCCAGCTGGCCAAAGCCGTGCCAGCTTTCCTGCCCGCTTTTTTTGCCGCCCTTTTCCCTGCCCGTTTCTCTGCTCTTTTTGGCGGCCCCGTCCTGAATGATCCAGTCATCGGCGCGGCCCACGCCTTCAGCGGCAAGCTGCTGCGGCCCCCACACGGTGAACCACCAGTCGCCCTCGCCAAAGTCGGCGGCCACCTTGCGCATGGCGCGGCGAAAGTCCATTGCCTCCAGCAGGCTTTCTTCGACCATCGCGCGGCCGCCGGGCGGCTCCATCATGGCGGCGGCCACGTCGCAGCTGGCGATGATGCTGTACTGCGGGCTGGTGGAGGTGTGCATCAGATACGCCTCGTTGAAAAGGAAGCGGTCCAGCGGCACGGTTTGCGAGTCTTGCACCAGCACCTGGCTGGCCTGGCTGATGCCCGCCAGCAGCTTGTGAATGGACTGGGTGGCGTACACCAGCGATTTTTTCGGGCGCGGCCTTTTCTTGCCCATGGCGTGATACGCGCCGTAGAAGGGGTGAAAGGCCGCGTGCGGCAGCCAGGCTTCGTCGAAATGCAGGTTGTCGATGTAGCCGTCCAGCAGCTGCTTGATGGTTTCGGTGTTGTAGAGGATGCCGTCGTAGGTGGACTGCGTGAGCGAAAGAATGCGCGGGCGCACCGCTTCGGCGTCCACATGCCGCAGCAGCGGATTGGCGCGAATCTTGGCCTGGATGGCCTGCGGCTCGAACGCCTCGCGCGCAATGGGGCCGATGATTCCGTAATGGTTGCGCGTGGGCCTGAGAAACACCGGCACCGCCCCCGTCATGATGATGGCGTGCAGGATGCTTTTGTGGCAGTTGCGGTCCACCACCACCACATCGCCCGGCGCCACGGCGTGATGCCACACGATTTTGTTGCTGGTGGAAGTGCCGTTGGTGGTGAAAAAGCAGTGGTCGGCATTGAAGATGCGCGCCGCGTTGCGCTCGCTCTCGCCGATGGCGCCGTCGTGGTCCAGCAGCTGGCCCAGCTCTTCCACGGCGTTGCACACATCGGCGCGCAGCATGTTCTCACCGTAAAACTGGTGATACATCTGCCCGATGGGGCTTTTGAGAAACGCCACGCCGCCCGAATGGCCGGGGCAGTGCCAGGAGTAGGAGCCGTCTTCCGCGTAGTCCAGCAGCGCCTTGAAAAATGGCGGCTGTATGCCTTCCAGATACGCACGGGCCTCGCGGATGATGTGCCGCGCCACAAACTCCGGCGTGTCTTCAAACATGTGGATGAAGCCGTGCAGCTCGCGCAGGATGTCGTTGGGCAGGTGCTGGCTGGTCTTGGTCTCGCCATGCAGGTAGATCGGCACATCCGGGTTCTTGCGCCGCACCTGCTGGATGAAATGGCGCAAATTCAAAATGGCCGGGGCCAGATCGGGGCCGGGGTTGTCCGGGCCGGGGCTGAACTCCTCATCGTCAATTGAAAGAATGAAGGCGCTGGCGCGGCTTTGCTGCTGGGCAAACTGCGCCAGATCGCCATAGCTGGTGGCGCCCACCACCTCAAAGCCCTCTTCCTCGATGGCTTTGGCCAGCGCCCGGATGCCCAGGCCCGAAGTGTTGTCGTTGCGGTAGTCCTCGTCGATGATGACGATGGGGAAATGGAATTTCATGGGCGCGGCCTCCTCTTGGCGTTGCAATCGGGCAAAGCAAAAAACGCCTGCGTCTTTCACGCAAGCGCCACGGCAAGGCGGCAAGTGTAAGAACCTGTTCAGAACCTGCGCAGAGTCTGGGCGCTAGCGCGAAAAAGCAGCTCCCAAGTGAATTCAGGAAGAATTTCTGACAGGTGCAGACATCAAAAAAACAGGAGCAGATACAAAGGGCATAAATACCGTTTTGCGCTGCCCCCACTAGGACATATTGCTATCAAACCAGGAGCAAATGTACGGCTCCTTTGCTTTTTCAGGCTACGCAGGCGCTGCCTTGCGGCTGGCGGGTAGTTTCAGGGAACAGGCGGCCCAGCTCGCGGCAAATGGTGGCGGGAGCTGCGTCAATGATTTGGGCCAGATCGCGCAGTTGCGGCAGGGCTTTGCGGGGCAGCAGGCCTTCGCCGGCCGTCAGCATGGCGAGCAAGTGGCGCAGGCGGCCTTGCACGGCGCCTGTGCGCAGACGGGCCATGTCGCGGGCCTGGCGCTGCTGCTGGGCCATGACGGCGTGCATGAGCAGCAGACGGTCGCTCTCGTGCCGCCACAGCTCGGGGCTGGCGCGCACGGCAGTCAGCGCCACGGCGGTTTCGCGGTAGGCATTGCCGCTGAGCGCGGCGATGCCGGCGATGTCGCCCGGCCCGGCCAGTTGCACGAGCGCGTTGCCGTCGCCGCCAGGCTGAATCAGCGCCAGCCAGCCTTCGGCCACGCGCCATAGCGGCCCCTGGCTGCCAGCGGCCATGAGCTGCTGGCCGGGGGCGAGCGACAGCCCCCAGTGTTGTGCCTGGGCCTGGGCGCAAGCGGACGGAAGAGAGGCGGGAAAGCTGCGCGCCGCGTCAGGTTCCGCGTGAGATCCAGCGCCTTTGGGCAGGATGGCCAGGCCCGGCGCGTCTGCCGCAGGCATTTGGAAGGAAGAGAAGTTCATTGCCGATGCTCCTTGGGTTGCCGCCGCGCGGCGCGGCCAGCGCGCGAACGCGCAAGCCGTTGGCCGGAGTTGGGGATGGCGGCAGGAAAAAGACCGTGAAAGAAGGGCGCGGCCCTTCCCGCAAGGTCAGGCCGCGAAGGAGGGAGTGGGCAAAGCGGGAGGTCCGCGCGGATGGGCGGCGCGCACGGGCTGCGCCCAAACGGCGTGCCGCAGAACGGCAACAGGAGCGGCGTGCGCCATGCGTTCCAGCGCCAGGGCGGGCGCTGCGGCAGGCGGGGCCAGCCGCTCGCCCATCAGCACGCAAAGCGGGCAGTGGTCAAGGTGCAGGGCGGTTTTGCCGGCCTGGCCGTCACCGGCGGCGCTGTCTGCGCTGTTGTCTGCGTCAGACAGGGCGATCCAGCGGGTTCCTTCGGAGGTGCAAACCTGCACCCATTGCGCGTTGCCGGCGCTCGCCAGCGCGCGCGAGACGGTAGGCGCCAGCGCAGACAACGCGACAACCCAGGCCGTCAGCCAGACGAGCCAGCGGGGAAAGCCACGAGGAAGGCCGGAGCGGCGGTTCATGAGCGCAGTTGTCAAGCCGGTTCGCGCGTTGGACAGAGAGCAGCGGCGCGAAATGCGAAAAAACCCATTCGAGTTCATTTTATGAACCCAACACAACCCGTTGCCAGACAAGGCCTGGCTCTTTGAGCAGCATCAAGAAATTGACGTGGCTACAGGACGTAAAACCTGAAATTGACAAAGGTCAATTAAAGGCTGCTAGCTGTTTGTATAGTCAAAACTGGATATATCGATCCACGAAACGAAAGGAGTCTGAAATGAGTCTGCTTGGAAAAAAAGCGCTAGATGTGGCGGCCAACCTGGGTCGCCGCCGCTTCCTGAATTCGGCCGCTGCGCTGGGCGCGGTCACGGTCGGCTTGGCCGCCTGCAAGGAAAACACGCAGGGCAGCGCTGCGTCTGCTCCGGCGGCGCCAGCGGCTGCGCCTAAGGCGGCGCCAAAAACTGAAATCACGGCAGCGCCCGAGACGCGCGGCTTCGTGGGTGGTGCGGGCAGCATTGAAATCCATCCAGGCCAGCTGGATACGCACTACGGCATCTGGAGTGGCGGCCACACGGGCGATTTGCGCGTGCTAGGCATTCCTTCCGGTCGTGAATTGGCTCGTGTGCCTGGTTGCTGCCCGGATGCGCTGGTGGGATGGGGAATCACCAATGAATCCAAAGCCGTAATGGGCACCAAGCCCGACGGCACGTTGGAGTTCACCACGGGCGACACGCACCACGTGCACTGCTCATATAAAGACGGCATCTACGACGGTAAATACTGTTTCGTGAATGACAAGCTCAACGCCCGCTTGGTGCGTGTGCGCTTGGATTACATGGTGACGGACAAGATTCTCAAGTTGCCGCATGTGCAGGGCTTCCACGGCATCTTCCCGGACAAGCGCGATCCGGTGGATCCCAGCATCAACTACACCACGCGCGTGTTCTGCGGCCAGGAATTTCGTGTGCCGCTGGAAAAAATTGACAACAACACCGTCAATGACGACGCGAACTATGGCTGCGTATTCACCTGTGTGGATTCCGAGAAGATGGAGGTCAAGTGGCAGGCCCGCATCGACGGCAACTGCGATTTGGTGGCTACCTCATACGACGGCAAGCTGGCTGCCACCAACCAGTACAACACCGAAGGTGGCGTAACCTATCCCGACATGATGTCGGCTGAAGTGGATGCTTGTCTGTTCTTCAATGTAGCGCGCATTGAGCAGGCCATCAAGGACGGCAAATTCACTCATCTGGGCAACAACAAGATTCCGGTGGTGGACTGCCGCGCGGAAGCCAACAAGGATCCGAAAACGGCGCTGGCTGTGCCCGTGCCCGTACCCAAGAACCCGCACGGCGTGAACGCTTCACCCGACGGCAAGTATTTCGTGTGCTCCGGCAAACTTTCGCCCACCTGCACGGTGATTGAGCTGCAAAAGGTGCTGGACTGGTTCGATGGCAAGCTGGACGACATCGCCAAAGCCGTGGTGGCCGAAGTGGAAGTGGGCCTGGGGCCGCTGCACACCACGTTCGATGGCCGGGGCAATGCCTACACCACGCTGTTCCTGGATAGCCAGATTTGCAAGTGGAACGTTGAACAGGCCATCAAGAAATACGCTGGTGATAAAAACATCAACCCCGTTATCGACAAGATCGACGTGATGTACCAGCCCGGTCACATTAGTGCGACACATGCTGAAACCAGTGCGGCTGATGGCGTATGGATGGGCGTAGGCAACAAGTTTTCCAAGGACCGCTTCCTGCCTGTCGGCCCGCTGCATGCCGAAAACGACCAGTTGCTCGATATCACGGGCGAACGCATGGTGCTGGTGCACGACACGCCGGTGCGCGGCGAGCCGCACGACTTCGTGATCTTCAAGCGCGAGTGGCTCAATCCCAAGCAGATATACAACATGGAAGACTTCCCCTTGGCGGTGCCCAGCGCGGAAGAAGCGGGCGTCACCCGCAATGGCAACAAGGTCACTGTGCGTATGGTGTCTTTCGCGCCAGCTTTCGAGCCCAATGTGTTCAAGGTGAAATTGGGCGATGAAGTGACGGTGATTCTCACCAACATTGACCGCGTGGAGGACTTGACGCACGGCTTTGGCCTGCCTGACTACAACATTCAGTTCATCGTCAATCCGCAGGAAACCAAGTCTGTAACTTTCAAGGCGGACAAGCCAGGCGTGTTCTGGTACTACTGCACCAACTTCTGCCACGCGCTGCACCTGGAAATGCGCGGACGCATGATCGTTGAATCTTGATGCCCCTGGCAGGCAGGTAAACGGGCGGGCCATCGGGCCTGCCCGCAAAAGTAGAAAATAAAAAAGGGGCTTGAGCTGGCGACGGCTTGGCCCCTCGGTTTTTGTAAGAGCCTATTCACGGACAGGCTGTGAACAGGTTCTAAATCCCAGGATGTATTGGCTCATGAAAATCGAAACACTCGCTCGCAAGATGCTGACAGGGCTGGCGCTGTCACTGGCGGCGCTGGCGGTGCAGGCCGCCGGGCAGGGCGCAGGCGGCTCGCAAGCCTATGAAGCGCCCCTGCCACCGGGGCTGGCCACGGCCAAGGACATGTGCGCCCTGTTGCCGTGCAAGGACGTGTTTCCGGGGGCAACCTCGTTTTCCGAACGCATGGGCCAGCCGCCCTACGTGGAAGCCTACGGCGGCGAAGATGGCAAGCAAAAGCTCGGCTACGTGATGCTCTCCACCGACATCACCGACACGCCCGCCTATTCGGGTAAGCCGGTGGTCACGCTGATCGGCATGGACACGGAGGGCAAATACGTTGGCGTCAAAGTCATCAAGCACTCCGAACCCATCTTGCTGCTGGGCATCCCGGAGTCGGCGCTGCTTGATTTCAATGCCCAGTACATCGGCAAATCCGTCAAGGACAAGATTGAAGTGGGCCAGACCCGGCCCGATGAAGGCGTGCTGGGCGTGGACGCCATTTCGGGCGCCACGGTGACGGTTATCGCGCAAAACCAGGTCATCACCACTTCTGGCGCGGCCGTGGCGCGGCAGGTGGGCATCATCGAGCCGCTGGTGCGCGAGCCGGTGCGCTATGTGGAGCCTGCCGCTGGCCAGCCCCTGCCGGATTGGGACACGCTGGTCAAACAGGGCGCAATAGGCAAGCTGGTGGTCAAGCCAGAACAGGTGGGGCTTGAAAAAAGCAACGTGCCTTTCATTGAGCTGTGGTTCGGCTCGCTCAATTCGCCCGTCGTCGGTCCGGCGCTGCTGGGCGAAGACACCTGGAAAAACCTGATGGGACGCATGAAGGAAGGGCAAAACGCCATCTTCATCATTCGCACGGCGGGAGCCGAATCGTTCAAAGGCTCGGGCTTCGTGCGCGGCGGCATTTATGACCGCGTGCAGGTGCGGCAGGACAACGACATCTTCACCTTCAAGGACAGCGATGCCGTGAACCTGTACACCCTCAAGGCCAAAGGCGCGCCCAAGTTCAGCGAATCCAGCATCTTCATCGTGCGTTCGCCTGCCTTTTCGGCGGCGTATCCGTGGAAGCTGATCTTTCTGGGCAACAAGCGCGATCCGGCCACGGGCCAGCGCGTGTTCACGGTGTTTGACAAGGGTTACTGGCTGCCTGAGCAGTATCTGGTGGGCGGCCATCCCAAGATCGCTGTACCCGAGGCCACATGGGTGAAAGTGTGGAAGCAGCGCGCGCCGCAGATCGTGCTGTTCGCCCTGCTGCTGGTGGCTGTCACGGTGGTGTATGCCCTGCGCGACCATCTCACGCGCCGCTCCACGCACAAAAACAAGTGGCCGGTCAATTCCTTCAAGTTCACCTTCTGGGCCATCTTCATCTTCTGGGTGGGTTTTGGCCTGATGGCGCAACCTTCGGTCACGCAAGTGCTGACCTGGCTGCACTCGCTGCTGTTCAAGTGGGAGTGGGATCTGTTCCTGAGCGATCCTTTCCTGTTCCTCTACTGGATCTTCATCTTCGTGACCATCTTCCTGTTCGGGCGCGGTCTGTTTTGCGGCTGGACCTGCCCCTTCGGCTCCATTCAGGAAGGGCTGCACAAGATTGCGGGCGCCACACCGCTGAAGCGCTACCAGTTCCTGCCGCCCAAGTGGCTGCATGACCGGCTCAAGTGGATCAAATACGCCGTGTTCTTCGGCCTGGTGGTGGTGTCGCTCTTTTCGATGGGGCTGGCCGAAAAGCTGGCCGAAGTGGAGCCGTTCAAGACCACCTTCCTTGTGGGCATCACCAAGCGCAGCTGGCCGTTTGCCACGTTTGTGCTGGTGATTCTGGGGCTGTCCATCTTTATTGAGCGGCCTTATTGCAAATACGTCTGCCCGCTGGGCGCGTCGATTGCCATGCCGACCACGTTCCGCTGGTTCGGCCTGCGCCGCAAGGCGGACTGCAACACCTGCAAAGCCTGCGCCAAAGGCTGCGGCGCGCTGGCCATTGACGCCGATGGGCGCATCGACCAGCGCGAGTGCATGCACTGCATGGATTGCATGATTCTTTACACCGACAGCGCCGGCTGCCCGCCGCTGGTCAAGGAGCGCAAGGCGCGCGAGCGCGCGGGCGAACCGATGACGGCCATTGCGCGCGATGGCTACTACATCCCCATCGTTCCGATTGAGGAAGACCGCCAGCGCCTCAATGCCCAAAAGCTGCTGTCCATCAAGCCTGACCCGCGCTGGCCCAGCAAGCGCGCCCATCCCTCCGTGGAAAACCTGCATGGCGTGCGCCGCCTGCTGGGCGAAGTGGTGGAGCACCTCTGGCCCTTCAGCCGCGAAGGCTGGCAGGCCAGCCACGTGGTGGTGGCGCTGGGCGTAGCGGCGGCGCTGGGCGCCACGCTGGTCTGGCTGCTGGCTGCAGGCGGCAGCGCCTCGCCCATGCTCGTGATCGGCGTGTGGTTTGGCTGGAGCGTGTTTGAAGTGCTCGTGCGCTTCAAGAGCAAGCCCTACGTCAAGGACGGCCCCTGGTGGGGCAGCGTGTGGCGGCAGGCCACCGTCATGGACATGATCAGCTACGTGGGCCTCAAAAACCTGCTCATTGGCGCGGCGCTGTTCTGGCTGCTGGCGTTCACCGGCCTGTGGACGCTTGCATGAAAGGCGGCGTTTTCAGACCATCCGCGAAGAGACGGCTGGCCGCAGCCTTCTTGGGCATGGCCCTGGCGGGCCATGCCGCAGCGGCCACGCTCACGGTCAGGCCGGGCGAGTCCATCCAGGCGGCCATAGACCGCGCCCAAAACGGCGATGTCATCGAAGTGCAGCGCGCCCGCTACCAGGAAAACCTGCGCATCGACAAAACGATCACGCTGCGCGGCATCGAACGCCCCACGGTCGATGGCAGCGGCAAGGACGACACCATCCGCGTCATCGCCCCCGACGTTGTCATCGAAGGCATGATCGTCGCCAACTCCGGCGACAACCGCTACAAGCAAAACGCCGGCATCTACGTTCAGCCTGGCGCGCATCGCGCCAAAGTGCAGCATTGCTACCTGGCCTACAACCTGTTTGGCATGTGGATTGAAAAAGCCGATGACGTGCAAGTGCTGCACAACAACATCACCGGCAAGCGCGATTACGACAGCCCCCGGCGCGGCAACGGCATCCAGCTCTACAACACCAAGGGCGCGCGCATCATCGGCAACCAGATCAGCTTCGTGCGCGACGCGCTCTATATCGACGTTTCGCACCACGCCATCTTCCAGAAGAACAACCTGCACCACAGCCGCTACGGCACGCATTACATGAACTCCTACTACAACCTGTGGGAGGACAACGACACCTGGAAAAACCAGGCCGGCCTGGCCCTGATGGAAGTGCGCGACCAGACCATCCGCAACAACCGCGCGTGGAACAACATCGACCACGGCATCATGCTGCGCACCCTGCAAGACGCAGTGGTGGAAAACAACATCGTCATGGGCAACAAGCGCGGCTTTTTCGTCTATGACATGGAATTCACCAAGATGCTGGGCAACGTGGTGGCCGACAACTACACCGGCGTGCATCTGGCGGGCGCGGCGCGCAACACCTGGGACGGCAACGACTTCATCCAGAACCGCCTGCAAGTCAAATACGTGCTCACGCGCGACCAGCAATGGGGCGGCCCCGAAGGCAACTACTGGAGCAACTATCGCGGCTGGGACCGCGACCACGACGGCCGGGGCGACATTCCCTACGAAGCCAACGACATCGTGGACCGCCTCAGCTGGCGCTACCCCGCCGTGCAAATGCTGCTGGGCAGCCCTGCCGTGCAGGCGCTGCGCCTGGTGGGCCAGCAGTTTCCGGTGCTGCGCGTGCCCAGCGTCGTGGAAAACCACCCCCGCATGCTGCCGCGCTCCACCGAATGGGCCAAATGGCGCGCGCGCGTGCAAAAGGAAAACCCCAATGTCCGATGAAACCAGCAGCAGCCCCGGCAGGGGCGACGCCGTCATTCGCTTGCGCGGCGTCACCAAACGCTTTGACCGCTTCACCGCCGTGGACGATGTTTCGCTCGACATCCGGCGCGGCGAAGTGTTCGGCCTGATCGGCCACAACGGCGCAGGCAAGAGCACCCTGTTCAAGATGATGCTCGGCCTGCTTGCGCCCACCAGCGGCCGCATTGAAGTGGGCGGCCAGCCCGTGCACGGCAGCGCCGCGCGCGAAGTGCGGCGCGGCATCGGCTACCTGCCCGAAAACGTGGCCTTGTGGGACAACCTCAGCGGCCTGGAAACGCTGCGCTTTTTTGCGCGCCTCAAGCGCGTGGACGCGGCAGGCTGCCCCGCGCTGCTGGAGCGCGTGGGCCTGGGCGCGGCGGGCAAAAAACCGGTGCGCGCCTACTCCAAGGGCATGCGCCAGCGCCTGGGCTTTGCGCAGGCGCTGCTGGGCCAGCCGCGCGTGCTGTTTCTGGATGAACCCACCACGGGGCTGGACCCGCACGCCATCCACTTTTTCTGGGACACGCTGGCCGAGCTGCGCGACCAGGGGCTGACCATCGTGCTCACCTCGCACATCCTGGCCGAGCTGCAAAACCGCGTGGACCGCGTGGCCGTCATGGCCAGCGGCAAAGTGCAGGCGCTGGGCACGCTGGACGAGCTGCGCGCCATCTTCGATTTGCCGCTGACGGTGCAGGCCAGCCTGGCCGCTGGCGTGGATGCCGGGCAGGCCCAGGGCTTCATGGCCGCCTGGCCGCCCGATCTGGCCGGCTTCGCACACGCTTTTGACGGCCAGACCCTCACCCTTCGCGCCCCGCGCGAGAAAAAAATGGCCCTGCTGCGCCACCTGCTGGCCGCGCCGCAAGTGGCCGACGTGCAAGTGCATGCCCCCTCGCTGGAAGACATGTTCTTCAGCGAAGGCGGCGCAGGCGTGGCCGCCAGCGCGCAAAACCGCCCGCAACCCCGCCCGCAAACCCAACAGGAAGCCGCATGATCCAGCCCCGTCAAGTCCTCAACCTGGCCTCCAAGGAATTTCGCGACCGTCTGCGCAACCGCTGGGTGCTGGCCGTGGCGCTGGTGTTCGCCGCGTTCTCGCTCGTCATCACCTACGCGGGCGGCGCGCAGCAGGGCACGGTGGGCCTGCGCTCGCTGGAATTCACCATCACCAGCCTGGTCAGCCTCGTCATCTACCTTGTGCCGCTCATTGCCCTGCTGCTGGGCTTTGACGCCATCGTGGGCGAGCGCGAGCGCGGCTCGCTCGACTTGCTGCTGGCCTACCCCATCACGCGCGGCGAGCTGCTGCTAGGCAAATACCTGGGCCTGGCGCTGGCGCTGGCGCTGGCCATGCTGGCCGGGCTGGCCGCCGTGGGCGTGGTGCTGGCGGGGCAGTTCGGCACGCGGGCGCTTTTTCACTATTCGGGCTTCGTGATCAGCGCGCTGCTCATGGGGCTGGCCTTTTTGAGCCTGGCCGTGCTCATCTCGGTGCTGGCGCGCGACCGCACGCGCGCTTCGGGCGCGGCCATCATCCTGTGGTTTTTGTTCGTGCTGGTGTTTGATCTGGCGCTGCTGGGCGTGCTGGTGGGCACTGCCGGGCGCTACGGCGGCGAAATCTTCCCCTACCTGCTGCTGCTGAACCCGACCGACGTTTTCCGCATCCTCAACGTCTTTTCCGCTGAAGACGTGCGCAGCGCCTACGGGCTGGTCAGCGTGGTGCCGCCCGTGCTGCTGCGGCTGGACGTGCTGGCCGCCGTCATGGCCGGCTGGATTGCCATACCCTTGGCCCTTGCCAAATGGAGATTCAAGACATGACCGATTTCCTTCGCCTTCGCCCCCTTCATGCCGTCTGCCGCTGCGGCCAGCCCCATGCCCGTGATGAAGCCTGCTCCGAGCGCCGTGTGCTGCTGGGCCTGATGGCCCTGTCAGCCATCGCCCCGCTGGCGGCGTGCAGCAACGAAACCGGCAGCCAGGCCGTCAGCACCGAACCCGTTGAAATCACCGCCTCCACCTCCTGCGAGCTGGACGGCATGCTGCTCACCGACTACCCCGGCCCCAAGGGCCAGATTCACTACGCGGGCGAAGACCGTCCCTGGTTTTATTGCGACACCATCGAAGTGCTCAACACCCTGCTGCTGCCCGAGCAAATCCGCAAAGTGAACGCCGTCTATGTGCAAGACATGGGCCGCGCCGACTGGGACAACCCCAAAGGCGCCTGGATCGACGCGCGCACCGCCCTTTATGTGCAAGGCAGCAAGCGCAAAGGCTCCATGGGCGAAACCCTGGCCACCTTCAGCAGCGAAGAAGACGCGCAAAAGTTCATCGCCGAATACGGTGGCAAGCTGCTGCGCATGAGCGAAATCACCCCCGAAATGATTGATCTGCGCGGCGGCTCCGGGCTGGACAACAGCATGTGAGCGCCGCTCCATGTGCCTGAACAGCGCCTGGAAAACGCCCGGAAGCAGGGCCGGTTTTACCCTCCATTTCGCTCCTTGATTCATAGCATGAGGTCCTAGTGGAATGGGCGCGAAAGCCGGTTTTGACCCTTCAAATTTGCTCCTGTCCTTGTTATCACGCCCTTCTTCAGCCCGCCATGAGCCAGCCGCCCTTGCTGACCCCGCCCGCTGCCGCCGCCTCTGCCAAAACGCCCCTCACACGCCGCCGCTGGCTCTGGCTGGCAGGCGCTGGCGCGCTGGCTGCGGCAGGCGCGGCGGGCCTGGCCCTGCGCCGCGCCGCGCCCGGGCAGCCGCCAGCGGGCGACGAAGGGCTGGATGAAGTCTGCATCGTCGCCCCGCCCACCCCTTACGACCCCGCCAGCGGCCTGCCGCCCGAAGCCCCGCGCCCCGTGCCGCCAGACGCGCGCTGCCCCGTCTGCGGCATGTTCCCCGCCCGCAATCCGCGCTGGGCCGCCCAGATCATCTACACCGACCACTCGGCGCAGTATTTCGACTCGCCCGTCAATTTGCTGCTGTTTCTGGCCAACGTCGGCCGCTACAGCCCCAACCGCAGCGAGGCCGACGTGCAATCGCGCTGGGTGACCGATGCCGCCAGCGGCCAGTGGACGCCGCTGGAGCAAGCCTGGTTCGTGCACGGCTCCGAAGTGCGCGGCCCCATGCGCACGCCCGACCTGCCCGCCTTCGCCCGCGAGGAAGACGCCGCACGCTTTGCCGCCAAGCGCGGCGGCCAGGCGCTGCCCTGGGCGCGCATCACGCCCCAAATTCTCGAGGCCCTGTCCAAAGAGCGCGGCGGCCCGCACAACCACGCCAGCCACGGCGCTGCTGCCGCAGCGCCGTGATTTCCTGCCGCTGCGGCGGTTTCTTTCCACCTTTTCTCTCACGATTTTTCCGGCCACCATGAAAAAAGTCGTCGTCGGCGTCTCGCGCGCCCTCTCTCCCCACCCCGTGGGCAATGCCTTTGAAGAGCAGCTTTTCTTCACCTACGACGGCCTGGGCCGCCAGACCAATGCCGCCATTCGCGCCACCCACGCCTGCGCCAGCGCGCCAGCGGGCGCCAGCACCGGCGCGCAAGCCTTTTGCGGCCTTGAATGCGTCACCCTCCTGCTCCAGGGCGGCCTGCGCGTGCGCGACAGCGCCGGGCACGACCACACGCTGGCCGCTGGCGACGTGCTCTGGAACGGCGCGGGCCGTGGCCTGCTGCGCGAAGAACGCCCCGCGCCCGGCGCGCCGCTGGAGCAAGTCAGCCTCTGGATCAACCTGCCCGCCCAATACAAGCTCACCGAGCCGCACTGCCAGCTCATCCGCAGTGCAAGCATCCCTGCCTTGAGCCTGCCCGGCGAAACAGGCAGCCTGCGCCTGATCGCCGGTGAATGGCAAGGCCAGCTGGGCCCCGCCGAAACCGTGCAATCCCTGCAACTGTGGGACCTGACCCTCAAAGCCGGCCAAAAAACCGACCTGCCCCTGCAAAACGGCTGGTACGCCGTGCTCCTGACCCTGACGGGCACGCTGCGCATCAGCCACTGGCTGCACCCCGTGGGGCCGCTGCAAACGGCCATGCTCGATGCCTTCGGCGACGAAGCCGGCCTGCACGCCGAAGGCGATGAAGACGTGCGCGCCATCCTCGTCAGCGCCCAGCCGCTGAACGAAGCCATCAGCGGCCAGGACGGCCTGGTGATGAACACCCCCGAGCAGCTTGCCCACATGCAGCAAGCCCTCGCGCAAGGCGCTTTCGGCGCGCTGCCCGCGCTGGATTGACGCCCGCAGCCTGGCCGTGAACGGACGCCCCGGCCCCGGCGGCCAGCTTTCCTGGAGCGGGCAGGGGGGCTTCATCCATCAAAAAAACAGGAGCGAATTCGGCGGGCCATCAATGGGTATTCCCGCTGATTCCGCCAAGACCTGATGCTCTGATTTCAAGAGCGGATTTGGCGCTGCGCCTGCTTTCCTTTCGTGCCAGCGCGGGAGTCTGCGCTCAGCAGAAATGAATGAGGCGGAACGGGGCGCATCAGCGAAGGAAAGGGGCCGGGGGCGGCGTTTCGGAACCCGTTCAGAGTCTGGCCGCGCGAGGGAGGCGGCTTGAGTGATGGCCCGCAAAGCGCAGGCGCGCCTTGCAATCCGGCAGGCGTTCGCAAGGCCGCAAGAGCATTCAAGTCCGCGCTTTTGCGCCTGCGGACCGACGGCAAGCAGGCGTTCAGAAGCCTTGCGCGCTGCTTTTCCCCTTCCAGGGCGGCGCTGACGAAGCGCTCATATTCGCTCCTTCTTTCATAGCGTTACGTCATGGTGGAATGGGCGCAATCGCCATTTCCGGGGGCCTGAATTTGCTCCTGTTTTAATGCTATCCAGCATGCTTTTGCGTCTGCCCGCAATCCAGCCGGAAAAGGCGCAGGCCGCCAGCTGGCCGGGCCGCCCCGCCTTGCGGCCCGCTTTTGAACAGGCTCTCTCACGCGGGCGGCGCTTCTGACCTTTGCTCTGAAGGCGCGGCCCCGCCGCCGCAGGAGCCGGGCGCTTTGCCGCAGGTGCAGGCGTGGTCAATGCCCACGGCATTGGCCAGGCCGCCGCAAGAGCCGCCGATGGGCTTGCGCCCCGCCATCACGCCAATGGCCATGCCCGCCACCACGAGCAGCATGACGATGAATGCGATGAGCCAGATCATGGTTTTTCTCCTTGAGGTGATGCGCCAAAGGCCGCGTCAAAAGCCGCCGTGGCCCGGGTAGCGAAGCCTGCGCCATTTTCCCGGCGGCTGACGAACAAGGCCGCAATGCCCCTGGCCTGGGCGTAGTCAAAGCCCTGCTGCGGCCCCAGCGCCATGAACAGGGTGGAGAGGCCGTCGGCCTCCAGCGCCGAAGGGGCGGCCACCGTGACGGCGGCCAGGCGATGGCGCACGGGCGCGAGCGTGCGCGGATCAATGATGTGGCTTTGCCGCTGGCCGTCCACCTCGTGCCAGTTGCGGTAGTCGCCGGAAGTGGACAGCGCCAGCCCGTTGAGCTGCACGATGCGCTGCGCCTGCCGCTCGCCTTCCAGCGGCGCCTCGATGGCAATGCGCCAGTGCGCGCCATCGGGCTTGAGGCCCACGGCCTTCATCTCGCCCGTGATTTCCACCAGATAGCTGCCCACGCCCTGCTGCGCAAAGTAGCTGGCGACGCGATCGACCGCGTAGCCGGCGGCGATGCTGTTGAATTCCACGCGGATGGGCGCGTCCTTGCACAGCTGGCCGGGCTGCACGCGCAAATGCTGCATGCCCATGCGCTCGCGCGCCGCCTCCAGCTCGGCTGGCGCGGGCGCGGGCGACGCCTCGTGCGCGGGCCGCGCCGCCGCGCCGTGGCGAAAGCCCCAGGCCTCCAGCACGGGCAGCAGCGTCACGTCAAACGCGCCTTCGCTTTGCTGCGCCAGCGCCAGCGCGTGCCGCGCCAGCTCGAGCGCCGTGTCAGGCATGTCCATGCACACCGGCGCGGGCGCGGCGTTAAAGCGCGCCAAATCCGAATCGTCACGGTAGGTGGACACGGCCGCGTCAATCTCGCCCAGCAGCGCCTGCACCGCCCCTTGCGCCTGCGCGACAGCTGGCTGGCCGCCGGGGCCTGGCACATAGCTGATGTGGTAGGTGCTGCCCATCGTCGGCCCCTCGATGCGCACGACGGACGCGGTGGACGCAGGCTGCGGCTGGCAGCCCGCCAGCGCCGCCATGCAGGCCAGGCAGAGAAGAAAACAGCGCGGATTCATGAATGATGTTTTGCCAAAGCCGCTGATTTTGCGCGCGGCCAAGCGCCCTCCGGCCCCCCAGCCGCAGACAGTGCTGCCGGGACGGCCGTTAAGCCACGCATGCATCCGCCCATGCATCCGCCCCTATTTATTCGCCCATATTCGCGGCTGACGGTTTCATTCACGCCGCTTGCTGGCCCAACCCGTGAAATCAAGGCCGGGCCGCAGCGCAAAAGCGATGAAGCCCGGCGGGAATGGGCGTCTCTGCCGAGGGCAGCCTTCGCGGCGCTCAAAGGCCGCCACGCGCCAGCCAGGCGGGTTGAAGCACTGAAAACAGGAGCAATTCAAAGACTTTGAAAATGGCCCTTGCGCCCATTCCACCAGGACCTCATGCTATCAATCAAGGAGCAAGATTCAGGCGGCCCGCATTCGCCCGTGGCTGCGGTGCGGATCAGTACACCTTGATTTCAACGCGGCGGTTGCGCGGCTCGTCCACGCCGTCTTCAGTGGGCACGAGCAGCTCGCGCTCGCCACGGCCCACGGCCTCGATGCGGGCAGCGGGAAAGCCTTTGGCGATGATGTCTTCCCGCAGGCGGCAGGCGCGGTTGAGCGAAAGCTCGTCATTGGCAGTCAGTGAGCCAACGGTGTCGGTGTGGCCGGTGACGATGATTTCCGCGCCGGGGCGGTTGGACACCTCGGCCAGCACGGCGTCCAGCTCGGCCTCGGATTCGGGCGTGAGCTGCACCGACCCGGTGTGAAAGTACAGCGCGTAACGCTGCGCGGGCGCAGGCGCGGCGGCTAGCAGCTTGCCCATGCGCCGCTCCACCGCGCGCGCCGTGGTGTGGCCGCGCTCCACTTCCGACTGGGTGGACACGGACAGGGTCTGGTAAGCCTCGTCCAGCCGCTCGTGGCGCTCGCCCGTTTGCACTTCCACGGCGCTGCCCGGCTGGGGCAGCAAGGTGACGCGGGTGGCGGGAGCGCAGGCGGCCAGCAGCGCGGCTGCGGCCAGCAGGAGCGGCAACAGGGCCGGGCGGGAATCCGGAGAAATCCTCATGGGCGGGTCTCGACAATGAAATCGGTGCCGCGCACGCCAATGACGGCGGTGGGCGTGGTGACTTTGACTTTTTCAGGCTGGAGCTTGGCAATCAGCCCGGTGATCACGCGCAGGCTGCCGCGCGCGAGCTTGACCCACATGCTGCCTTCCTGCGTGGTGGAGTTGAAATCGAACTCGGCCAGATCCAGCGACGAATCAGGCCCCAGCGTGAGCACGGTGCCATCGCGCAAGGTGACAGCAGCGATGCCGTCTGCGCCCGTGCTCAGGCGCTCCTGGGGCAGCAGGGCGCCGCCCACCACGGCGGCGCGGCGCGTGTCGCCCTGCGCCAGCGTAACCTGGCCTTGCACGGTCTTGAAAGTGCCCAGCCGTCCATCACCCGGCGTGATGACGAAAGCCCTGTCAGCCGCCTCGGCCGCTGGCGCCTGAGTCTGCGCCACAGGTTCAGGCCGCTGGGGGGCGCCTTCCTGCGCGGGTGCGGGCTGCGCCAGGGCGGCGGCGGCCATCAGCCCGCAACAGACCGCCAAGCCGCGCCGCGCGATTGCTCGGAACGTGAACATCAGTGCTTTCTCCCATTTGGTTGCAAAAAGTGGACGAATGCTAACGCAGGCATCTTGACGGCGCTGCGTGAAACAGCGTATCGCAACGTATTGCGGCGCGCTGCGCGCCATGCGCTATGGCCTGGGCGGCGCGTCGTGCACGACGAACGTGGGCACGCCCATGCCGCTGGGCGCAAAGAGAAAGGGCACTGTCACCCACATGGCATCGGGCGTGCCGTTGCGCGTGCCGGGCAGAAAGCGCGTGGCCAGAAGCCGGCGCACGGCGTAGTTGTCCAGCGAGGGGTAGCCGCTGGACTGCCTGATCTCGGCCCTGGAGGCGCAGCCATTCGTTTCAACCAGCACCTTCACCAGCACGCGGGGAATGTTCTCGCGCGCCTGCCCTTTCGGCACAGGCTGCCAGGCGGCCTGCCGGTCGGCGGACGTGGGCATGGGTGCGCAGGCTGGATAGGGCTGCTGGCGCGCTGACGCATCCGCCGCACGGGGCGGCGCGCCACATGCAGCAGCCAGCAAGCTGACACAAAAAAGAAGGGCCAGCGTGCGCATGGGCGGCTTCAGGTCTTGGGCAGCGTCACGCCCACCTGGCCCTGGTACTTGCCGCCCCGGTCCTTGTAAGAGGTTTCGCATACTTCATCGCTTTCAAAAAAGAGCACCTGCGCGCAGCCTTCGCCTGCGTAAATCTTGGCGGGCAGGGGCGTGGTGTTGCTGAATTCCAGGGTCACGTAGCCTTCCCATTCCGGCTCGAAGGGGGTCACATTGACGATGATTCCGCAGCGCGCGTAAGTGCTTTTGCCCAGGCAGATGGTGAGCACATTGCGCGGAATGCGGAAATATTCCACGGTGCGCGCCAGCGCAAAGCTGTTGGGCGGAATGATGCAAACCTCGCCCTCGAAATCGACAAAGCTCTTTTCGTCAAAGTTCTTCGGGTCCACCACCGTGCTGTGAATGTTGGTGAATATCTTGAATTCAGGCGCGCAGCGAATGTCATAGCCATAGCTGGAAGTGCCGTAGCTGACGATCTTGCGCCCGTCCACCTGCCGCACCTGGCCCGGCTCGAAAGGCTCGATCATGCCGTGCTCCTTGGCCATGCGGCGGATCCATTTGTCGCTTTTGATGCTCATGAAAAACACGCGAAAATCTGAAAAGAGGGAAGAAGCCATTTTGCCGCAGCCTCATTCCTAGAATTACGAGTTTTCTCCGAACAGAATATGAGCCTCAAGCAACGCCTGATCATCGCCTCAAGCCTGATCGCAGCCGCGCAAGCGCAAGCGGCCATCATCAACTTTGACGAGCTGAACTGCGACTACAGCAACGCCCGCACCGACTACACCTTTGCCGCAGGCTACGGCGGCCTGGTGTGGAATAACCTCGAGTGCGCCAATAACACCATGCAAGACCCGTTTGGCACCGGGCAATACCTGGGCTCCGGCTACACCGATGGCGCGCAAACGCCTCGCAATCTGGCCGTTGTGCCTTTCGAGCCGCCTGCAACGCCAAACGACGGGCTGACCGGCTCCATCACCGGCAGCGGCGGCAGGCGGTTTGACTTGCACAGTCTCTACATCACACCTGTCTGGCACAACAACCTGCAAGTCAAGATCACCGCCTCTCGCGCCGGCACGGTGGTTGATACACGGACCGTCACGCTTGCGGCGGGCAGCCCCACATTCCTGAACCTGAATTACAGCGACGTGGACAAGGTGGAGTTCGCGTCCCAAACAGGCACCGGCACGCCGCACACACCCTATTTTTCGGGGCCATTCGGCATGAATTTCGTCGGGCGCATCTTCGCGCTGGACACGATCAGCATCACGCTGCGCCCCTTGCCGCAGCAGCCTGCCGCCGTGCCCTCCGCATCAACAGGCGCGCTGGCCGCCCTTTCAGGCGCTCTGGGCCTGGCAGGCGCATTGGCGGCGCGGCGGCGCAGGAACGTCACACGTCAAAAGCAAGAGCAAATTCACGAAGGGTAAAAACGGCTTTGGCGCAATTCGCGCTAAAAACCTATTCGCAATCTTTTAAGCAAGAGAACCAACCATGCCGCTTGATTTTTTGAAGACGGGTTCTCAGGGCTTGGCGCTGCTTCGCCGTTTTTCCAGTAGCCGCTGCCACACGTGCGGGGCCACAAACTGTTCGGCATCGCCGCCCAGCAGGGCGATTTCGCGCACGAAGGTGCTACTGACGAACTGGTAGCGCGTGCCCGGCGTGAGAAACACCGTCTCCACCTCCGGCGCCAGCACGCCGTTCATGCCCGCAAGCTGGAACTCGTAGTCAAAGTCGGTGACTGCGCGCAGCCCGCGCACCATTGCCTTGCCGCCTTTGGCTTGCACGAAGTGGCTGATCAGCCCCTCGAACGGCTCCGCCCGCACGCCCGGCCATTGCCGGGCCGACGTCTGCGCCATCTCCAGCCGCTCTTCCAAGGTGAACAGGGTTTTTTTGTGATGGGCGATGGCCACGGCGATGATGACCTCGTCAAACAGCTCGCGCGCGCGGCGCGCGATGTCTTCATGGCCCAGCGTGATGGGATCGAACGTGCCGGGATAGACGGCGATGACAGGGCGGCTCATGGTTTTTCCTCCGTGGGCAGGGGCTTGCAGAACAAATGGGCATGCACCGCGCCCGCCTTCAGGTGGCGGCGCAGCGTGAATGAAGCGGCTTCGGGGCGGCCCTGCCATGAGGCGTCTGCTTCCAGATAGACAAAGCCGCCAGGACGCAAAGCCTTGGCGGCGGCGGCCAGTGCGGGCGCATACAGGCTGGCGGCGGCAAAAGGCGGATCGAGAAACACCACATCCAGGCTGCCCGCAGGCTGGCCGTGCAGGGCCGCCACGCCATCGCCGCGCAGCACCTGCACGGCGATGGCCGAAAGGCGCTGCTGATGCTGGCGCAAGGCGGCAGCCAGCCGCGCGTTCTGCTCCACCAGCAGCACACTCTGCGCTCCGCGCGAGGCGGCCTCCAGCCCCAGCGCGCCCGTGCCCGCGAAGGCATCGAGCGCCCGCCAGCCCGCCAAGTCTTGCCCCAGCCAGTTGAACAGCGTCTCCCGCACGCGGTCAGGCGTGGGACGCAGGCCGGGCATGCCGGGCACGCCAAGGCGCGTGCGCTTCCATTGGCCGCCAATGAGCCGGATCTGGTGAGGGAGCGTGGACATGAGTGCAGCAGGCGTGAGCAAAACTTGGCCCGGCAGCATAGCCTTCCGCGCGGCGGAGCCGGGGGGACTTCTCCCCCAACAGCGCCAGATGGCATCAAAAACAGGAGCAAATTCAGGGCATCTGAAACGCCGCTTTGCGCAGTTTCCACTAGGACATCATGCTCTTGTTTCAAGAGCTAATAATGGCCTGTTTTTAACTGCGTTCCTGCTGCTGCCTTTGGCTGTGGGCGGCGCTGGCGGCGTCTTCGGCTTCTCGCTCTTGCACGGCTTCTTGCGCTTGGCGGTGGGCGCGGCGGGTGTCGGTGACGAGGGTTTCGGCGGCATTGACGGCGGCGCTGGCGCGCAGCCAGGCCTGGCGGGCGCGCTCGCGGCTCTTGCGGGCTTCGTCGAGGGCTTCTTCGTCGTCCAGCATGGCGTATTCGGTGCGCTCGATTTGGTCATCAAGGTCGGCCGTCATGGCGCCGATGTAGGCGGCCAGGCGGCCCAGGTCGGGGGCGCATTCATGGACGATGCGCTGGCTGAGCTGGCCGCGCTCTTCGCTCAGGCGGGCCAGGGCGGCGCGGCGGCGCTCCAGCGCTTCTTCAGCCTGAAGGAGGGCTTTGTCAGCTTCGTGCAGGGCGGCCAGGGCGGTGCGCTCGCGCAGCTGGCGCAGGCGGGCCAGCTGGCGGGCCTGTTCAAGCTGGCGGGGCAGGTCTTGGGCGCCGCTCATTCAGTCATTCAACCTGGATGTCGCGGCTGCGGGCGGAGGAGGCGGCAAAGCCTTGCATCTGGCCGATGGTGTCTTCAAAGGCGCTGGCTTCGTCAGGGCGCTGGCGCAGCAGGTTTTCAATGGCGGGCTGGGCGGCAATGGCGTCATCAGCCAGGGCGTCGCTGCCGGGGGCGTATTCGCCCACTTGCAGCAGGAAGCGGATTTCTTCGTGTTTGGCCATGAGCGCGCGCACGCGCAGGGCGGCCTGCTGGTGCTCGCGGCTGGTGACGCGGGTGAAGACGCGGCTGGCGCTGGCCAGCACGTCAATGGCCGGGTAGTGGCCAGCCTGGCCAAGCTTGCGGGAGAGGACGATGTGGCCGTCCAGAATGGAGCGGGTTTCTTCGGCGACGGGGTCGGTGTTGTCTTCGTCTTCGGCCAGCACGGTGTAGAAGGCGGTGATGGAGCCGTGGGCGTCGTTGCCGGCGCGCTCGAACAGGCGCGGCAGCTCGGCAAAGACGCTGGGCGGAAAGCCCCGGCGCACGGCTGGCTCGCCCACCGAGAGGCCGATTTCGCGCAGGGCGCGGGCGTAGCGGGTGACGGAGTCCATCATGAGCAGCACGCGCTGGCCCTGGGCGCGAAAGCCTTCGGCAATGGCGGTGGCAGTCTGGGCGGCGCGCAGGCGTTCCATCGCGGGGCGGTCGCTGGTGGAGACGACGACGACGGAGCGGGCCATGCCTTCGGGGCCGAGGCTTTCTTCCAGGAATTCGCGCACTTCGCGGCCGCGCTCGCCCACGAGGGCGATGACGTTGATGTCGCTGCGCGCCTGCCGCGCCAGCATGCCCAGCAGGGTGGATTTGCCGCCGCCGGCCATGGCGAAGACGCCCAGGCGCTGGCCTTCGCCGACGGTGAGCAGGCCGTCAATGGCGCGCACGCCGGTGATGAAGGGTTTATCAACCGGGGCGCGGTGCAGCGGGTTGGGCGGCTCGCTGTAGAAGGAGCGCAGGGGCACGCTGGCTGGCAGGGGCTGGCCATCGAGCGGCTCGCCAAAGGCGTTGAGCACGCGGCCCAGCAGGGCTTCTCCCATGGGGATGAGGGAGGCGCGCTCCATGATTTCAACTTCGGCGCCCATCGAGATGCCTTGCAGGTGGCCCAGCGGCACGAGGATGGCTTCGTGCTCATGCAGGCCGACGACTTCGGCGCGCAGCGGAGTGGCGTGGGGGCGTGCAGGGTCGCGGATAAGGCACTGCTGGCCAATGACGGCTTGCAGGCCGCTGACGCGCAAGGTGGTGCCAAAAGCCTGGGCCACGCGGCCACGGGCGACTTGGGGCTGCATGACGCGCAGGCCCTGGGCCAGGGCGTCATCAAACAGGGGGCGGGCGGTGTTGCTGCTCACGATTCGCGCTGCTGCTGCGCCATCTGGCGCGAGAGTTCAAGGGATTGGGCGGTGCGGTCGAGCACGGCCTCCAGCCCGGCGATGAGCGTGCCAGTGGGCGATTCAATGACGCATTCCAGCGGCCCCAGCCGCTCATCGGCCTGGCATTGCACGGGCAGGGCCAGCTGGCGGGCGGCCAGGCGGGTCTGCACAGGCTCCAGCATGCCGGGGGCCAGGCGCACGCGCACGCTTTGCGCGGGCACGACGTGCTCGAAAGCGCGCTCGGCCAGCGCGGCCAGCACGTCGGGCGGAGCGAGTTCAGCCGTCATGCAACGCACCATGGATGAGGCCAGGGTGACGAGCGCGCCACGCAGTTCTTCGCGCTGGGCGGCTTGCTCGCGGGCGATTTTCTCCAGCGTGTCGCTCAATGCCTGCGCGCCGCTTTCCAGCGCCTGCGCGCGGCCTTGTTCCAGCCCTTCTTCGCGCCCCTGGGCACGGGCTTCTTCGCAAGCCTGGGTGACTTGCTGCTCCTGCGTGGCCAACAGCTGGGTCAGACGCGCGGAAAGGGCCAGTGCGTCTTGCAGCGCAGGCAGCTCACTGGCGGGCACGATGGGAGAAGTGGTGGCGATGGCGCCAGGGAAGGCGTCATCCAGGGCAAGCAGGTAGCTCATGAAGGGAGGTCAGGAAGCGGGCCGCCTTGCGCGGCTTATCGGGTGGCGGATTTTGGAGCGGCGGCTTGCGGGCCGCCTGCTTCATTCGTCATCGGCATTGCCTGCCTCTTCTTCGCCTTCTTCGTCTTCTTCGCCATCTTCTGGCGGGCTGGCAGGCTGGACGCAGCGCGCGGCTTCAGCCGTGCCGGTGTCAATGGCGCGGCGCGCCCAGTCGATGTGGGCGTCAAAGGCATGGTGTTGATTGACTTCAGGGGCGGGCCAGCCCAGTGCGGCAGGCATCAGGGCGCGCAGCGCGGCGGGCAGACCCCACAGCAGCAAGGCGCGGCCGCAAGACTGCAGTTGGTCAGCGCATTGGCTGGCTTCAGTCAGGCCGGGGCGCGGCGGAGCTGCATCACGCTCCAGACTGCCACTTTCGGCGCGCAACAGGCGCTGGAGGCCGTCTTCGCCCAGCACTTCACACACGGCGGCCAGGCGCTTGCCGTCGATGCTGGCGCGCAGCGAATCGGCCAGCCACCATGCGCCAACGAAGGCGGCCAGGCGCTGGCGTTCGCCTTCGCTGGCGGTGGCCCAGGCGGGGCAGGCGTCAATCGTGCGCCAGCTCGCGCCCGTGCCCGCCAGCAGGCGGGCAGCCGCCAGGCGCTGGCGCCGCCGCCCGGCCATGCTGGCAAAAAAGGAAGGCTGGATGGCGTCTTCGGCGGGTTCAGCAAGCGTGTCGGTCATGGCAGTCGCAGGAGACCAAAAGGTGTCTGGGAACAATGGGCAAAGCCTGGCAAGCAGAGGGAAGTTCAGGCAAGGAAGAAGGCGTTTCTGCTCTTTCATTCATAGCACGTTCTCTCGATTGCACTAGGACCTTTCTTGTTTTGCACCCCTGAAATTCGCTCCTCTTTTTGAAGAAGCAGCGCATTGGAAGAAAACGGCTCGCATGGCAGCCTAAAAACGAAGCCGCCAACGCGGCACAGGCTTGGAGCCTGTGGCCTGGCCCGGAGGCTTCGTGTCTTCATGCCAAACAGCGAACCACCCGGAACGCTCAGGAAGAATGCGCGGATTTGGACGGCGGGGGCGCCGAAGACGCCCTATTGCGCACCGTTAAGGCATGGCCTGAACTGGCCGAACGCCGCTGGCGCCAACCCAGAAACCAGGCCAGCACAAGGGCAGCAACGCCCAGTCCTGCGCCGATGGCCACAACGGGCTTGAAGCTATCTGTTCCCCAGATGGAAGCAGGCGCGGGAGCCGCTGGCTTGGCTACGACGGGCATGGATTCTGCGGGAAAGAGAACGACGGTGACGTTGTCATAAGGCAAGCCCTCAATGGCATTGACCACCAGCGCCTTGATCTTGCCGACCTGCTGCGTCATGTCCAGCCCCGGACGGTGGCGGATGAAAACCGAAGCGGTGGCGGTTGCGGGCTTGTCTGACAGCGGATTTTTCTCAGGCACGGAGACATGCACGCGCGCCTGCAGCACGCCGTCGATGCTGGAGATGGTGTGGGAGATTTCCTGCGAAAGGGCATGCGTGAAGCGCGCGCGCTCTTCCAGCGGTGAGGAAACAAAGCCTTCTTTCTTGAAAACCTGGCCCAGGGTGTCGAAGTTATCGCGCGGCAAACCGCTGTCGTGCAGGACTTCAACGGCACGGGAGAAATCACCCGGGTTGGTGGTGACCGTGAAGGTCTTGCCGTCCCGGGCTGCGACCTTGTCGGCTTTCACGCCAGCGATGCGCAGCACCGCCACCATTTCATTGGCTTGGCGCTCGCTGAGCTGGCCATACAGCTCCTGCTGGGAGCAGGCTGCCAGCAGCAGGGCCATCAAAGGTGCGCCCAGCCACCGCCAATGGGCGGCAGCCGGACGCGCCGGACGGGAAAGCGCGCGCATCACGCCTGTTGCCGGAACAGTTGCTGGAGGCCGTCAGACGTGCGGTTGGCCACGTTGGCGGTCAGCTGGCTGTGAAACAGGAATTCGTGGCAGCGCACGGTGAGCATGACCATCTCGCCGGGCGTGAGGTCATTGCCCGCAGCCATGGCACTTTCAGCATGCTTGGACAGCGAAGCCGCCTCGGCATTGATGTGCTCCAGCGGCCTGAACAGCGCCTGCATGGTTTCTGCGGCGGGTGCCGTGGCATGCGGGTGCAGCGTGCCATCAGCGCGAGCCAGCGCGTCGCTGAAACCCGACAAGTCGGTCAGCGACACGCCATAGCCCGCCTGCACGGAAGCTGGCGCGCCGCCCGCGTTTTGGCTTGCGGCAAGCGCCTGCTCGGCTGGGATCAGGGATGACAGTGCATTCATGCGGTTTCTGCTCCCGGCCCTTACTGCTTGCGAGCCATCGTTTCGAGCGCCGTGCCCACAGATTGCAGCGAGGTATGGGCGCTGTTGGACATGAAGCCCATCTGTTGAGCCAGCGCCGTCATGCGGGTGATGTGTTCGGGACGGTCATTGCCTTCGGCCAGCTGATCGGACGCGACCTCGATCTCATTGGCCTTGGCATTGAGCGTCTTGCCCCAGGCTTCAGCCATGGCTTCATACCAGCTGGAGGACTTGCCGCCCGGACGTTGCGAGCCGGTCAGGGGCGAAGTCGCCAGCACGGACAGAGGGGATACGCTGTTGCTCATGTTGCTCTCCTTTGTGAGACAGGGACCTGAAGCATGAAACGCAATGACCGCCGGTCCAAGGAAACGGTCTGCGCCGGAAAAACAAAGAAAAAGCTCAGAAGGTTAGCTGGCTGATTTGCCCATCGCGCTCCAGCTGAACAAGATTGGCCTGAATGGCCTGGATGCGATGCCCGGTAGGCAACACTGCGCCCGTGAAGTAGCGCGTGCCATCTGCCGTGACCACATAGGCAGGGTCACCAGGAACGATGGCCGCCACGCGCTTGCCAGGATCCGCCGCCACGGGAGAAGCCTTGGCTGCGGCAGGCGGCGCGTCATTGACGGACACCAGCTTGACCAGGCCTGGCACATCACGCCGTGCTACGGCTTCGGCACGCTGCAGGTTTTCAGTGTTGGCTTCGCGTGTGTGGACTTGCACAACGCCCGATCCGGCAGATTTGACCTGCGCCGCAATGCCATTGAGCCGGAATACTTCAGCCACGCCTTGCGTGACTTGTTCATTGATCCACGGCATGACACGGACGCTTCGCATGGAAGTGCGCGCCAAGGCTTGCTCCAGCTCGGCGCGCTGGGTTTCCGAATTGAGATAGCCCGTGACAACAGGCTGACCGTCGCGGATTTCAACATCCAGAGTGGCATAGCCAAGGCGGTGCAGGCTCTGGCGCATCTGCTCCACCTGCTGACCGGGCGTGCCCGGATGGCGATCCATGGCCCAGCTCAAGGTCAGTGCGCCAGCCGAAATTGCCACCAGGGCCACGCCGCCCTGCAACAGGCGCCGCACCCAACGCGCGCTTGCTACGGCGGCAGGCTGCATCGGCTGCAAGGCATTGCCTTGCGTTTCAGCTGGCACAAGCGGCTGCGGGGTAGCGTTGCCAAACAGTGCGCCCCATTGCGGCGCGCCCACTTGTCCTACCGCCAATTGCACGTCGCCCAGGGAAAACGGCACATACAGGCCCACGGCCATTTTCTGGCCTGCATCAATGCTGACTTCTTCTACCTGCGAGCTGCCGTTTTCCACCTGCAGCTCCAGCGCGGATTCGTCATCCAGCAAAGAGATCCGCGCGGCGGCGGCACTGTCCGCGCGCAGCACAACATCGCTGGACCAGTCCTGTCCAATGCGCAACGGCGCACCTGGCTTGATCGGAAACGTGGCGCCACGCTGGCGGCCACTGAGAACGCGCAGTTCGTAAAGCAGGGGTGCTGTCATGCTGGAGCCTCTTGAGTTGGTGGAACGTCAGTAGGTTTGACCAATGGATGCTTCGCCGCTGGCGGGCATGAGGAACCTGGATTTCGGCGCAGCGGCCTCGTCCTTTTTCTCCTGCGCCGTATCCGGCTTGGGTTCAAGCTCAGGCATGGGAGGCGCCTGAACGGCGTTGCCAGGCCGCTGCGGCCCGACAGGAGCCGTACCGGACAAGGCGCGGCGCGCCGGAACCAGGCGGGGCGAAATCAGGAACAAGCGCTCCTTGTGTTCACCGCCGCGTTCGGTGGTTTTGAACAAGTTGCCCAGCACAGGAATATCCCCCAGGAAAGGCACCTTGGTGACGCCTTCACTGGACTTTTCGCGCGTCATGCCGCCGATCAGCAGACTCTCGCCCGCCATGATAAGCGCCTGGGTATTGATCGCCGAACGGTTCACCGTAGGCATGGTATCCACTGATCTCTCGAAGTCAAAATCTCCGTCTTCAATCTGCACCAGCAGCTTGATGCGAACGTCGTTGCCTTCCTTGAACACATGAGGCGTGACGCGCAGCGTCGTGCCAGCCTCTACGCGGAACAGATCCACTTCATTGCGGCCCTGCACCTTGACATAGAAACTCTTGGTTGTGTCATAAAGGGCTTCTACGTTGGAGAGCGTCATGATTTGCGGGCTGGATACAACGCGCGCTGCCTTCTGCTGCTGCAAGGCGTTGATACGCGCCACAAATTGATTGCGTCCGCCCAGCACCAATGACAAGAACCCGCCAGTGCCTTGGGGCGTAATGCTGCCCGTTGCCGTGGTGCCATGCAGTAGGGTATCGCTGGCAGTGCCATTGCCGAACAGGAATGACGCGCGATCATCCGTCCAGCGCCAGTTGATGCCCAGCTCGCGCAAACGGTCGGTGTTGAGGTCGATGATGGTGGCCTCGATTTCTACGGCTTGCGGCTCCACGTCGAGCGATTTGATGAGTTCGTCGTAATACGGCAGCCGTTCGGGCGCGTCGCGCACGATGATGGCATTCAGTCTCGCATCCGCTTCCACACGAGCCTGCCCTGGCAGCGTAACCAGAGGAGCCAAGTCATTTCCCGTTTCGTTGAACGTCACATTGATGCCGCCCCCAGAACCCCATGCGCGCCGCACAGTGTCTGCCGACGCGAGCATAGGGCTGGCGCCTTCCGCCCCCAAAGTGCCTTGGTTGGCCATGCCTCGGCCACGCAGACCGGGCACGGTAGGACGCAGATATTGCTCACGCATGCCCAGCACCTGAGGCTGTGTTTGTGACGTCAACAGCGAGCGCAGGATGCTGGCCACGCCCGGAATCACAACCACCTTGCCGCCATACTGGGACGTTACGTCCTGCGCCCATGCATAGCGCAGGTAATAAACCTTGAAGCCCAAAGGAGCAAGTGCATCAGTCTGCTTCTTCTGTCCCGTGGCCAGTTCGTCAACCATTTCCACGAAACGCTTGGCGCCTGTGGCAATCAGGGAGCCGCCCTGCCCGACTCGCAGCGTATTGCGGCTATCGACCAACTGCATTTCCTGAGCTGTCTTGATAACCGTGCGCGCATTGTCACTACTCAAAGGGAAGGTTCGAGTAGAAATTTCACTGGGAGTGAAAACATGCACAACTGAGCCGTCGTAATAAGCCATCAGACCAAACGAGCGCAGGATGTTGTTGAACACGCGATCAGCAGGCCCCTGGAAGGTGCCATTGATAGCGCCACTGACGCCTGAGCTGACCGCCACAGGAATGTCCACTGCGCCAAAAAAATCCTGCAGGAAGGAAGCTACCGGCTGCTCCCGTGCCGTCATTTCAACCTGACGCCCTTCAAATGGAATAGATGCAGCCCACACCGCTCCCGCGCCTGCCCAAGCTGCACCTGCCAGCGCCAGAGCGGCAGCCCAATGCCGGGCAGCATTGATCTTTGTTGCCTTTCCTTGTTGCATGAAACCCATGAACTCTCCTGTAAACATATGAAATCCAAACGCGCGATCTTTATTTTACAAATATGCGCATTTGCTTATGAACCCGCTTCCAACAAGGGAGCGTCTTCCGTGCTGACGCGATGTAGCGCCTCCAGTTGCAGAGAAGGCAGCAGCTCGTGGTAGCTCAGCACGGGAATATCAAAGCAGTCTTGCTCAATCAGCTTGCGTACATGGCGGCGTATGTCCACAGCCGTCACGATCGCTGCAGGCTTGAAAACCTGCACCACATTCCGGAAGCGCGTCATCAGGCGCGACATTTCCAGCGGATCAAGCGCCAACTGCTGCGCCCCGCTGTTATGCCGAATGGCATTCCTGAGCATTTCCTCCAGCGCCGGCTCAAGCAAGACAGCGCGCAAATGCCCATCCGGCGCATAGCGATGCGAAATCTGGCGCTTGAGGCCAATGCGTGTCAGCTCCGTTAGCGCGTAAACGTCTTTTTCCCTCTGAGCGGTATCCGCTAAAGTCTCCAGAATATCCCGCAAATTGCGGATTGCCACCTCTTCCTCAACCAAGCGCCGCAATATCTCCGCCACGCGCGCCAAAGGCAAGGCCCGCAGCGTTTCCTTGACCACGTCAGGCAAATCAATGGCCGCACGGGTCAGCAGCAAATTGGCCTCTTGTGTACCCATGAACAAATTGACATGTCGACGTAAAGACTCGCGTACCTCATTCACCAGAGACGGTACCGTATCTTCCTGCTGCAATTCACCTTCCGCAATGGGCACTTCATAAGCCAGCAATCGCCAAACAGCTGGCTTGTCTTCATCTGGCCGCATGGCATGTACGTCTATGCGTGGCAGGCGCATACCCAAGTTCAACTGAAAATGATCAAGCACCCCCTCCAGTCCAGCCAGCAATAAATGGCTTTCCTGCGCATCAAGCCGTCCAACCGGCACTTCCAGCAACAAGGGCACCGTCGGGCGCACCTGCACGGCTTCTGCGCTCATCAACACTGGAGCCGTGGGCGAACGGCGCATGACTGCAGACAAGGTGGGTTGCGCCAGCTTTTCCCACCGCGCCCGCAGCGAAGGCGTCAGCATGAAGCCTGCAGCAAAAAAAGCCAGCCCAAGCGCCATAAATACAACGGTCGGGAAACCAGGCACAGCCGAAAACAGCACGCACAAACCGCCGCCCATCAGCAGCACCCGTGGTTTGGCCGTGAGCTGGCGGCCAATGGCATCGCCCAAGTGCTTGTCATGCTCGTCATCCGTCGTGCGCGTAACCAGCAGACCGGCAGACATGGCACCCAATAAAGCTGGAATCTGCGACACCATGCCGTCGCCAATGGTGAGAATGGAATATTTGACGGTGGCATCGCTCAGCGTCATATCCTGCTGCAAAACGCCAATAGTCAACCCGCCCAGCAAGTTGATAATGATGATGATGATGCCCGCAATGGCATCGCCCTTGACAAACTTCATGGCGCCGTCAAGGCTGCCATTCAGCTTGCTCTCGTTTTCCAGCATACGGCGGCGGCGGCGGGCCTCGTCCTTGTCAATCAAGCCTGAACGCAGATCGGAATCGATGGACATTTGCTTGCCAGGCATGGCATCCAGTGAAAAACGCGCAGCCACTTCAGCCACGCGTTCAGAACCTTTGGCAATGACAATGAACTGCACCACCGTGATGATGAGAAACACCACCAGCCCCACCACCAGGTTGCCTCCCGCCACCATGTCCCCGAAAGTTTGAATAATATGTCCGGCCTCGCCGTGCAGAAGAATCATGCGCGTCGTGGCGATTGATAATGCCAGCCTGAACAATGTACTGATAAGCAAAACACTGGGAAATACCGAAAACTCCAGTGGATTTGAAATATAAATTGCCAGCAACAGAAGCAAAATGCCTCCGGAAATATTGACGGCAACCAAAATGTCGATGGCCCAATTAGGCAATGGCACGATCATCAATGCGATGATGGCCACAATGCCTGCTACCAGGGCTATGTCGGTATATCGGGACAAGGGGCTGCCGCTTTTACTGTTGGCCGCAGCAGACTGGAAATAACTAGCAAGACTCACGGAGAAATCTCTCCCACTTACTGCGGCATAGCGGGCTGGATGGCCAAGCTGCGCAGCAACGCATATTCCGCCAAAACTTGGCGGACGTATCCTTGGGTTTCACGATAAGGCGGAATCCGCCCGCCATAGCGTTCAACCGCACCCTCCCCAGCGTTATAAGCAGCCAGAACCAACGGCAAACGATTATTGAAGCGCATTTGCAAAGTTTTAAGATAGCGGGCGCTGACAAGCAAATTAACCTGCGGGTCATGCAGCGCCTGCGCGCTGCTGACGCCAAAACGAGCAGCGGTAGGCACTATAACCTGCATGACTCCGCGCGCTCCGGCATGAGAAACCGCTCCTGTGTTATGCCTGGATTCGACACGGGCAATAGCATGCAGAAGCAGCGGATCAATATCGTGAGCACGAGCAGCACTGTCAATCAGCGGAGAAAGAGCGACTGCCGCCCCTGCTCCGCTAGAAGAAGTGCGTACAGTCACAGGTCCTGTTTGCCGGTATCGCCGATCCACACGTTGCTTGCCGAGCTTGGCTGGCGCAGCCAGTGCGCCGCTTGGCCCATTGAGCAAGGTGCGCTCGTATGCCGCCAGTTGCTCTGCTTGCGGCACAGGCGCAGCAGCAAGCCGCACATCGCATCCTCGCTCACGCGCGGCTTCCTCCCTCTGTGCAGGAGCGAGCAACTGATCCCACCCTGCCCCACATGACTTTTGTGAGGCTTCTTTTTGCTGCGGAACCGCAGCATTGGCCCCCGTCGCAACCAAGCAAGCCGCTAGAGTGGCGGCGCATCGCCACCATGTGCGATTGGCTCTGCTGGCTGTGTTGTGAAGTCCCTTCATATGGCAAGTGCGCTTGATCTGAACATTGGAGTATTGCCGCTGGCGCTGGTTAGCTTGTAACAAATTTCATGTGGTTGTTATGTGTACGTATCAAGTTAAGCATCGATGTCACTGCGGCTTATGCGCAGTGAACGATAAGGCCGTCTCGGCCTGCCTCGTGCCCGACTTCAGGCTTTTGTTGCAAAACAGTGGGCTTGAACCAACGGTATTCGTTACATCTACTTTGACGTCAGCAAGCTGATTCGAACAGACTATGCAGGCCTTGAAGCCACAAGCACAAGCGCCCGCCTTCTTCCTTCTTTAGCCTCCAGAGTTTCACGTATGTCCGGATCTGATGACAGCGGCGACAAAACAGAGAAGCCGACACCCAAAAAACTTCAGGATGCCCGCAAAAAAGGAGACATCTCCAAAAGCAAGGATGTCACTTCCACCGCTGGCCTGCTGGTGCTGCTGGCGCTAGCAGCCATGGCCCTGCCGCTGGTAGGCGGCAGGCTTTCAGCGCTGGTAGATGCCAGTTTTGCCGTGGTGCATGAACCCTTCAGCGCGGCTGCCCCCCGGCTAGGGTACATGGCCTTGCAAACGCTGCTGGTGCTGGTAGGGCTGGTGGCCATGCCTGTTGCCATTGTGGGCGTGCTGATCGAATTTCTACAGGCTGGCCCTGTGCTGACAATCGAAAAGCTCAAACCCAAAATGGAAAACATGAACCCCGCCAAGGGTTTCAAGCGAATTTTTTCCATGGACAACTTGGTGGAATTCGTCAAATCCATACTGAAAACTGCGGTCGTGGGAGTGATCGCATGGCTGAGCATGAAGACCATCCTGCCTCAGTTGCCAGAGCTAGTGCACGGCGGCGCTCGCTCCATAGGATCAGCCCTGTGGAATGCGAGCTGGACGCTGGTAGCCTGGGCCGTCGGCTCATTTGTCCTGGTTTCCGCCATGGACGCCGCATGGCAGCGCTATTCATTCATGAAGAAAATGCGCATGAGCATGCGCGACATCCGCCAGGAAGTGAAAGATGCCGAAGGCGATCCGCACGTCAAGCAGCAGCGCATGCAAATCCAGCACGAATGGGCGCAACAAGGCGCTTCGCAGGCTGCCGCCAACGCGCACGTTCTGGTGGTCAATCCAACGCACGTGGCCATTGCCATCGACTATGACCGCGAACGCTGCCCGGTTCCCACCGTGATTGCCAAAGGCGAAGATGACGACGCCCTGGCCATGCGGCGGGCGGCAGCAGAGTCCGGCGTGCCGGTGCTGCGCAACGTCAAGCTGGCGCGGCAACTGCTGGCTGATGTGGAAACGGGAGACATCGTTCCAGCCGAGCTTTTCGACATCATTGCCACCATCATCCTTTGGGCACAAGATGTGCGCAGGGAACTTAAAGCCATTGCCAGCGGTTTGATAAGCCCGCCCAGCGAAGAGCAAAAATCCAAGCGCCGCACGCCGCCTGGCGAAGACTTGACGGACTATGGCTACAGGCCGCAACCTGCTGCCGAAACGGATGAAGCCCAGCCAGGCCGCCACCGCAAACGCCCGCGCCCCCCCATGCCCAAAACGGCCTGATCGCTCTTGTTCACAAAAGCTGTGCAGACCGCATGTGCTCGCCAGGAGTTCTGCTCACGGTCTGCTTGGCGAGACACCTTCTCCAGCGGTTTCCAGCACACACCTGGAATTAGCCTCAAAGCGGGCTGGCGTAGTCGGCAGATGACGCATGACCTTCAAGCTAACTGCGCGCGCCCTCTCCTTCAATACGTCAGCAAAAACAGGAGCAAATACAAAGGTTAAAAATGCCGCTCCGCGCAGTTTGCACTAGGACGTATTGCTATCGATAAAATAGCGAAATAAGACTGCGAATCGCCTGCATCTTGCCCATTTCAATCTGCTTTCATGGCTTCGCTCGACTCAAAGCATGAAGCGTCCCATGCTGAACGCGCCTGACTCAAGGCGGCAATGCTCTGCTTCCTGAAGAATGTGAAGCCGGCAATTCCCGCTTTTGGATGGATCAGGTTTCGAAAACTGAAAAGCCTGCTCTCGCGCCACCGGTGTTTGAGTGCAGCGGTCTGTTTCAATCAGGCGCAAACTTATTCTGCATTGATGAAAAAAGCTGTCTCCGCAACGCTTTCGAGGCCAGTCTTTGGAAACCCCTAAACCATGAACCCTTCTTCTGATCCTTCCGGCAGTTTCCTTCTGGATTTGCTGGTTACGTTGGCCGCATTGGCCTTCGTGTTGGCTCTGGCATGGATATTTCTGCGTTTGCTCAAGCGCGGCATGCAGGCGCATGGCGCATCAGCAGGCGTTGCAGCCCCCAGGGTGCTACAGGCTGTTTCGCTAGGCGGACATGAACGGCTGGTGGTTGTGCGTCATGCCAATGTGGACTATCTGCTGGGTGTCAGCGAAGGCGGCATCAGCGTGCTGGATCGCTCGCCTTCCGCAGCAGCCGAGTCCGCCACGGCGGCGGCAACGCCTTTCAACGCATCGGATTCCATTCGCTGACCAGCTGCGACAAGCCACTGCCTTTGCCATCGTTGCGCCGAAGCGCAGAGAGAAACGCATCTGAAGCCTCTGCCGCAGCGCGCGCTGGCGGCAGGCCGCCGGTTTTTTCCCAGCAATCTGCCATGGCGCGAAGCGCCTGGCGGATGTTGCGCGCCCAAGAGCCATCCAGCGGATCCTCGGCATCCGCCCTGATCTTGGCGCAATACAGGCGGCGCGCCAAATCACTATGAGAAACCAGCCCCAGCAATGCCCTTGCGTTGCGGTCAAAAGCTGTGGCATTCAGTGCGCCGCGTCCATCCGGCTGGGCATGCCAGGCGCATAAATATTCAATTGGATCCATCGCGCGAAACCCCGCTGCATGCAATGAGGTCGCCCCCCAAGCCGCATGCCGCCCTGATGGCAGGCGGCCGCTTTCAAGAGCATGCACCAGCGTTTCGGCCACTACGCGCTGCGCGTTTGCGTCGCCTTGCTCGCCAATCAGGCACAACACGCGCAAGAAAGCCGGATAGAGAGAATCGCCCAATGAAAGACACACGCGCTCCAGCCAGCGCACGCGCTCATCTTGCGTCGGCAAATGGGCGCAGCCTTCAATCAAAACCTCTGCCGCGCCAGACCAATCTGGCTGGGAACGCAGCGTAAGGGGCGGGCGGGGCGGCTCCACGGCAGGCAGCCGTTTCAGCTTGGCTCGAACAAACAGGCGACGAAACGGGCCTGCATCTGTGCCACGCTCTCGCCGCTGGAAGGCGGCGCCGACAGCACGCGCGCCGCCCCGGCTTCTGCGTGGAAGCCGAACCGGGCCGCCGCATCAGCGGCCCCAGGCTCGCGCCGCAAACCACCAGAGGAAGGCCAGCCAGCCGCACTACCGATGCCAGCCTGTAGCGAAGGAAAAATAGACGAATAGCTCATGACGCTTGCCCGCACTCATGTGATTGAAACAGATCAGCCGATCCTACGGATTTGGCTTGCGGCGCGCTACTGGGGTGATTACAGGGGGTGCCTCCGCTATTTATCGTGATATCCCCAACACACGCGCAAGCTTCAGGCACGATGAAGCTGCTAACCGTGCGGCGGCTGGCGCACCGCCATGCGGTAGCCTCCCGCTCCCATGAGCAAGCAAGACTCCAAGCGCCTGCGGCTGGCGCGCTGCGTGATGGTGCTGGGCGCCAGCAGCGGCGCGGGCAAAAGCTGGCTGGCCACGGCGCTGTGCCGCCACTACGCCAACCAGGGCCTGAAAGTGGCCCCTTTCAAGGCGCAGAACATGAGCAACAACGCCCGCGTGGTGGCGGGCCTGGCGGCCAGCGATACGGAAACAGGCGCGGCAGAGATGGGCACGGAAATGGGCGAAATCGGCTCGGCCCAGTACTTTCAGGCGCTGGCCGCGCGCGCCGTGCCGGATGTGCGCATGAACCCGCTGCTGCTCAAGCCCGAGGCCGATACGCGCAGCCAGGCCGTGCTGCTGGGGCAGGCCAGCGCGCAGCTGACGGCGCTGCCCTGGCGCGAGCGCGGGGCCGTGGCCTGGCCGCACATTGCCGCCGCGCTGGATGCGCTGCGGGCTGAAAACGACGTGCTGGTCATCGAAGGCGCAGGCTCGCCCGCCGAGATCAACCTCATGCCGCGCGATATCGTGAACATGCGCGTGGCCCGCCACGCTGGCGCGCGCTGCCTGCTGGTGGCCGATGTGGACCGGGGCGGCGCTTTCGCCCATCTTTACGGCACCTGGGCGCTGCTGCCCAAGGCCGACCGCGCGCTCATCAGCGGCTTTGTGCTCAACAAATTCCGGGGCGATGCCGCCTTGCTCGCACCCGCGCCGCAGCAGCTCGAATGCCTGACGGGCGTGCCCACCGTGGCCACCATTGCCATGCAGCGCCAGCACGGCCTGCCCGAAGAAGACGGGGTGTTTGACGACCGCAGCGCGCCGCCCGGCAGCGGGCACGCCGGCGCGCCGCCGCTGACGGTGGCCGTCATCGCCTGGCCGCGCCTGAGCAATCTGGATGAGTTCCAGCCCCTGAAAAACGTGCCCGGCCTGCGCCTGGTCTGGGCGCGCGCGCCCGCGCAGCTGCAAGGCGCTGACTGGATCGTGCTGCCCGGCAGCAAGGCCACGGCCAGCGATCTGGCCTGGCTGCGCGCGCAGGGGCTGGACGCGGCCATCACCGCCCATGCGCGCGCGGGCGGCCGCGTGCTGGGCATTTGCGGCGGCCTGCAAATGCTGGGCGCCGAGCTGCGCGACCCGCATGGCGTGGAAAGCGGCGGCGCGGGCGGCGATTCAGGCGGCGCAAACATGCCCGGCCTGGGCCTGCTGCCTTTGGCGACCACTTTCGCGCCGCGCAAAACCGTGCGCCGCGCCCGCTGCCGCTTTGGCGCGGTGTCAGGCCCATGGGCCGCCTTGAGCGGCGTGCAGGCCAGCGGCTACGAGATTCACTGCGGCCAGACCGCGCCGCATCCGGCCCTGGCCGCGCGTGGCGAGATGGCGCGCGAACTCATGGCCGGCATGGCCTGGCAAAACGCCGCTGGCAACGTGCTGGGCGTGTATCTGCACGGCCTGTTTGAAGACCCCGCCGTGCTGCGCGCCCTGTTTGGCGCGCGCGCCCGGCCGCTGGATGAGGTGTTCGAGCGCCTGGCCGCCGTGGCCGCTGACAGTTTTGCGCCCGGCTTTTTGCAAGAACTGATTCAGGAGCCATAGGCCACGCCTGCGGCACAGGCGCGGCGGCAGGAAGCGCATCAAAGGGAATCAAAAGCAGGAGCAAATTAAAGGGGTCCGAAAAGCCGTTTCGCGCAGGTTCCACTAGGACGTCATGCTATGGATACAAGAGCAAAAAACCTCTATGTTCCGCCCTGCCCCGGCCGCTTTTCTCGCCCGTGCAGGGCCGCTTTCAGCCGCCCGCCAGCAGGGCGCGCATGGCGGCTTCGTCGATGACGGTGACGCCCAGCGCCTGCGCTTTTTCCAGTTTGCTGCCCGCTTCTTCGCCTGCGACGACGTAGCTGGTTTTTTTGCTCACGCTGCCGCTGACTTTGGCGCCGGCGGCTTCGAGCAGGGCTTTGGCTTCGTCGCGGCTCAAGGTGGGCAGCGTGCCGGTGAGCACGAAGGTTTGGCCTGCCAGTGTTTGCGCTTGCCCGCTTTGCGCGGTTTGCGCGGCGGCGGGGCCTTCGGGCCAGGTGATGCCCGCTTCACGCAGCTGCTGCACGACTTCGCGGTTGTGCGGCTGGGCGAAGAAGGTGCGGATGCTGTGGGCGACGATGGGGCCGACGTCGGGCACTTGCAGCAATTCGTCTTCGCTGGCGTTCATCACGCTTTGCAGCGCGCCGAAGTGGCGGGCCAGGTCGCGCGCGGTGCTTTCGCCCACGTGGCGTATGCCCAGGGCGTAGAGAAAGCGCTCCAGCGTGCTTTGGCGCGAGCGCTCCAGCGCGGCCAGCAGGTTGCGGGCCGAGCGCTGGCCCATGCGCTCCAGCGCGGCGAGGTTTTGTTCGGTCAGTTTGTAGAGGTCGGGCAGGGTTTGGACGATGCCGCTGTCCACGAGCTGCTCCACCAGTTTGTCGCCCAGCCCTTCCACGTTCATGGCGCGGCGGCTAGCAAAGTGCCACAGGGCTTGCTTGCGCTGGGCGGGGCAGGAGATGCCGCCGGTGCAGCGGTGATCGGCTTCGCCTTCTTCGCGCACGGCCTGGCTGTGGCACACGGGGCACTGGGCGGGCATGGTGAATTCGGGCGCGCCAGCGGGGCGTCGCTCGGGCACGACGCTCACCACTTCGGGGATGACGTCGCCTGCGCGGCGGACGATGACGGTGTCGCCCACGCGCACGTCTTTGCGGCGCGCTTCCAGTTCGTTGTGCAGCGTGGCGTTGGTGACGGTGACGCCGCCGACGAAGACGGGGGCCAGTTTGGCCACGGGGGTGAGCTTGCCGGTGCGGCCCACTTGCACGTCGATGGCCAGCACGGTGGTCATTTGCTCTTGCGCGGGGTATTTGTGCGCCACGGCCCAGCGCGGCTCGCGCGTGACAAAGCCCAGTTGGCGCTGCTGCGCGAGCGAGTCCACTTTGTAGACCACGCCGTCGATGTCAAACGGCAGGCTGTCGCGCTGCGCGGCCACTTCGGCATGAAAGGCGGCCAGCTCGGCAGCGCCGCGCGCCTGCCGCGCCAGCTCTGACACCGGCAAGCCCCAGGCTTTGAGTTGCTCAAGCACTTGCCAGTGGGTTTCAAAGGCGGGGCCGCCAGCTTCGGGCGACGTGATTTCGCCCAGGCCGTAGGCGTAAAAGCTCAAGGGGCGCTGCGCGGCAATGCGCGGGTCCAGCTGGCGCACCGCGCCGGCGGCGGCGTTGCGCGGGTTGGCGAAGGGCTTGGCTGTTTTCTCGCCAGCGGCCATGCGCGCGCGCTGGCGTTCGTTAAGCGCCTCGAAGTCGTCGCGCCGCATGTACACCTCGCCGCGCACTTCCAGCACGGGCGGGGCGCTGCCCAGCAGGCGCAGCGGGATTTGGCTGATGGTGCGGATGTTTTGCGTGACGTCTTCGCCCGTGGCGCCGTCGCCGCGCGTGGCCGCTTGCACCAGCACGCCGTTTTCGTAGCGCAGGCTGATGGCCAGGCCGTCGAACTTCGGCTCGGCCACGTAGGCCACGGGCGGCAGGTTGTCGGCCAGCTTCAGCTCGCGGCGCACGCGGGCGTCAAACGCGGCCGCGCCAGCAGGGCTGGTGTCGGTTTCGGTGCGGATGCTGAGCATGGGCACGCGGTGCGGCACGGGCGCAAAGCCTTCCAGCACGGCGCCGCCCACGCGCTGGGTGGGCGAATCGGGCGTGCGCAATTCGGGGTGGGCCGCCTCCAGCGCCTGGAGCGCGCGAAACAGGCGGTCGTATTCGGCGTCGGGAATTTGCGGCGCATCCAGCGTGTAGTACTGCCAGGCGGCGCGGTTGAGCTGCTCGCGCAGGGCAGCGGCCTGGGCAGCGGGCGTGTCGGAAGGCTGGGGCATGGAACGGGGAGATGGACTGAAAGCGCTGGATTGTGCGGGCGCGCATCAGAAGCAACACAACTCCACAGTCCATGGAAAGCCTGCGTGAGCAATTCAGCCAGGCAAAAGCCCTCTCCTCAATCCAGCGCTTGGGGCATACCTTGAAGACGCACTGCCCAAAGCGCATGAACAGCCTGATATCAGAGCGGCGCGCGCCCTGGGCGCGGTCAAAGGATGAAGCGCGAGAGGTCTTCGTCTTTGCTCAGGGCGGCCAGGCGCTCGTTGACGTAGGCGGCGTCGATGGTGATGGTCTGGCCTTGCAAGCTGGTGGCGGCGAAGCTGACTTCGTCGAGCAGGCGTTCCATCACGGTGGCCAGGCGGCGCGCGCCGATGTTTTCGGTGGATTCATTGACGTCGCAGGCAATTTGCGCGAGGCGGGCGATGCCTTCGGGCCGGAAGTCGAGCGTGACGCCTTCGGTTTCCAGCAGGGCCTGGTATTGGCGCACGAGGCTGGCGTGGGTTTGGGTGAGGATGGCTTCAAAGTCCTGCACGGTGAGCGAGCCAAGCTCCACGCGGATGGGAAAGCGCCCTTGCAGCTCGGGGATCAGGTCGCTGGGCTTGGCCAGGTGAAAGGCGCCGGAGGCGATGAAGAGGATGTGGTCGGTTTTGACCATGCCGTATTTGGTGCTGACGGTGGCGCCTTCCACCAGCGGCAGCAGATCGCGCTGCACGCCCTGGCGCGAGACGTCGGCCGTGCCGCCGCCTTCGCCGCGCGAGGCGACTTTGTCGATTTCGTCGATGAAGACGATGCCGTTTTGCTCCAGGTTGCGCACGGCTTCGGCGCGGATGTCTTCTTCGTTCAGCAGTTTTTGCGCTTCTTCTTCGGTGAGCAGGCGCATGGCTTCGGCAATGCGCACGCGGCGCTTTTTCAGGCGCGGCGCGCCCATCTGGCTCATGACAGAGCGGATTTGCTCGGCCATTTCTTCCATGCCGGGCGGGCCGACAACTTCGAGCATTTGGCCGGGCTGGGCCAGTTCCAGCTCGATTTCCTTGTCGTCAAGCTGGCCTTCGCGCAGTTTTTTGCGAAAGATTTGGCGCGTGGCGCTGTCGGGGCGGCTGCCGGCGTGGCTTTCGCTGGCGGCGTCGCCGTCAGCCGGGCGGGCGGCGGGCAGCAGGGCGTCGAGCACGCGCTCTTCAGCCAGGTCTTGCGCGCGGGCCTGGTGCTGGCGCATGGCCTGCTCGCGGGTTTGCTTGACGGCCATTTCGGCCAGGTCGCGGATGATGGAGTCCACGTCTTTGCCCACGTAGCCCACTTCAGTGAATTTGGTGGCTTCCACCTTGATGAAGGGCGCGTTGGCCAGGCGCGCCAGGCGGCGGGCGATTTCGGTTTTGCCCACGCCGGTGGGGCCGATCATGAGAATGTTCTTGGGCGTGATTTCGGCGCGCAGCTTTTCAGGCACTTGCTGCCGGCGCCAGCGGTTGCGCAAGGCAATGGCGACGGCGCGTTTGGCATCTTGCTGGCCGACGATGTGGCGGTCCAGCTCGGAGACGATTTCCTGCGGGGTCATGGAAGACATGGCAAAGCTTGTGGACAAGAGGTGAAGCGCAGCGGCTTCGGTTCAGAAAGAGGAGCAGATTCAGAGACTAGAAAAAGCCTCTGGCGCGCGTGTTTATTGGACGTAACGCTATGGAATCAAGAGCAAATTCAAAGCGTTTCGATGGTGTGCTGCATGTTGGTGTAGATGCAAAGCTCGCCCGCAATGGCCAGCGATTTGCGCACGATGTCTTCTGCGCCCAGATCGGTGTTATTCAGCAGCGCCTTGGCGGCGGAGTGGGCATAGGGGCCGCCGGAGCCGATGGCGACGATGCCTTGCTCGGGTTCGAGCACGTCGCCATTGCCGGTGATGATGAGCGAGGCTTCGCGGTCGGCCACGGCCAGCATGGCCTCCAGGCGGCGCAGCACGCGGTCGGTGCGCCAGTCTTTGGTGAGTTCGATGGCAGCGCGGGTGAGGTGCCCCTGGTGCTTTTCCAGCTTGGCCTCAAAGCGCTCGAACAGCGTGAAGGCGTCTGCCGTGGCGCCGGCAAAGCCGGCCAGCACTTTGCCGTGATGGAGCTTGCGCACTTTGCGGGCGGAGCCTTTGATGACGATGTTGCCGAGCGTGACCTGGCCGTCGCCGCCGAGGGCGACCTGCCAGCCTTCGGGAGTCTGGCGGCGCACGCTGAGAATGGTGGTGCCGTGAAACTGTTGCATGCCGCGCGAAATGGGGGCAGGCAGGCATTTCACAAGGGAAGGCGCGAAGGCGGCGATTCAAGCGGGAAACCCGTTTTCAGAACCTGTTCGGAGTCCGGCCGTCAGGGGCAAAAGTGTGGTTCGAGATGGGCTGCAAGGTGCAGATGAGCCTTGTGGCCCAGCGAGGATTTGCAACGCGGCAGGCCACCCGGAGCCGCATTTTTCGCGCCTACAGACAGACTTTGAACAGGTTCTCACTGCCCAAGCGCAGGCCCGGCTGGAGCAGCTGGCCGCGCAGGCTGAAAAGCATTAAAAAAAGAGAGCGAATTCAAAGGGGCCAAAATGCCGTTTGGCGCAGTGTCCTCTAGGACATAACGCTATTGATATAGGAGCTGAATTAGGCAGCGCTCTCCGCTTTTCATGAGGCGGCGTCAGGCGTTTTGGCTCAGCCAGCGGCGCAGGCCGGAGACGGAATGGGCGATATGCAGCGGCTCCAATGCGGCCAGAGCCGGGCTGTCGTGCGCGCCATAGCTCACCGCCACGGCGCAGCAGCCGGCGTTGCGGGCCATTTGCAGATCGTGCGTGGTATCGCCAATCATCAGCGTGCGCCCGGGGTCGCAGCCGAATTCGCGCATCAGCTCGTGCAGCATGAGCGGGCTGGGCTTGCCTGCGGTTTCGTCAGCGGTGCGGGAGCCGTCGAAGGCCGCTTGCAGCCCGGCCAGGCGCAGCGCGCCATCCAGCCCCCGGCGGCTTTTGCCGGTGGCCACGGCCAGCCAGTGGTGGCGCGCCTTCAGTTCGGCCAGAAGAGGGCGCACGCCGTCAAAGAGGCTGATGTCGTTTTGGCACGCCAGGTAGTGCTGGCGGTAGCGCTCGGCCAGCAGCGGGTGTTTTTCGGGCGGCACATCAGGCGCGGCATGGGCCAGCGCGGGCGCCAGCGCCATGCCGATGACGTAGGCGGCGGTTTCGCGGCTGGGCTGCTGTCCGCCCACATCCGCCACGGCCTGCTGGATGGCGCGGACGATGAGGGCGGTGGAGTCGAACAGGGTGCCGTCCCAGTCGAAGCAGATGAGGTCAAAGCGGCGGGGCATGGGCAGCTTGAAAGAGCAGGCGCTGGGCCACAAAAAAAGCGCCTGGCCGCAAAGCCAGGCGCCTGAGTGATGTGGTGGGTGATACATGGATCGAACATGTGACCCCTGCCGTGTGAAGGCAGTGCTCTACCGCTGAGCTAATCACCCGTCTGCCTTGCAGCGCAGGCAGTAAAGCGCGAGATTGTAGCGGATTTCTCCAGGCTTCACGCTCTGGCATGGCGGGCTGCCGCATCAAACAAGAAGAAGGCGCGCATTCAGGCCCCTTGAAAACGACCCGGAGAAAAAAGCGTAACCACAAACGTTCGTGGACATTGCGAATCTCTCAATGGGCCACGAAGCTCTTCTGCCGTTTGCGCCTTGCGGCCCATTCCGATTCAGCACTTTTGCCTCTCACGGCTAGATCATGAACAGGTCCTGAAAAAAGCAGGCAGCTCGGCCCCCGCTTTTGCCAGCCGGGCGGGCTGGCATACTGCCGCGCTTTCGCTCACTCTCAAGGCTTTCAATGAAAACGGATACCGAAATCCTCTCGCGTTCACCGGAATGGGAGAGGCGGGCGCTGGAGAAGCTGCTGCTGGCTGACGCGCGTGAGCGCCGGGCCGCGCGGCGCTGGCGCGTGATCAAAACGCTGCTATGGATGCTGCTTGTCGCGGGATTGGCGGCCGTGATGATCAGCCAGTCGCAAAACGCTGCGCCTGCGGGGCCGCACACGGCGGTCATTTCCATCCGGGGCGAAATTTCCAGCGACAGCGAAAACAATGCCGAACAGCTGCTGCCCGCACTGCGCAGCGCGATGGAAGATGAAAGCGCGCAGGCGCTGGTTCTGCAAATTGATTCGCCCGGCGGCAGCCCGGTGCAGGCCGGGCTGGTGTACGACGAAATCCGCCGCCTGCGCGAATTGCATGACAAGCCGGTTTACGCGGTGGTGGAAGACACCTGCGCTTCCGCCGCCTACTACATTGCCTCGGCCGCCGACAAGATTTACGTGAACAAGGCCAGCGTGGTGGGCAGCATTGGCGTGCTGATGGACGGCTTTGGCTTCACTGGCAGCCTTGAAAAGCTGGGCATCGAGCGGCGGCTTTTGACGGCGGGCGGCAACAAGGGCTTTCTCGACCCCTTCAGCCCCATGAGCGACGCCCAGCGCCAGCACGCGCAAACCTTGCTGGACCAGATACACCGGCAGTTCATCGCCGCCGTCAAGCAGGGCCGGGGCGAGCGCCTGAAGGAAACGGCCGACACCTTCAGCGGCCTGTTCTGGACAGGCGAGCAGGCCGTGGACATGGGCCTGGCCGACAGCCTGGGCAGCGTGGACGGCGTAGCACGCGAAGTGGTCAAGGCCGAGGAGCTGGTGGACTACACGCCGGAAGAAAAGGTGTTCGAGCGCCTGACGCGCCGCCTGGGTGCGGCCATCGGGCAAGGCGCCGTCTCGGCCCTGCGCAGCGTGGCTTTGCGCTGAAGGCGCTGTCAGCGCGCGCCCTGGACGTGAATGGGTTCAGCGGAGGTCTTTTTGCTCTTTGTTCCATAGCATGATGTCCTAGTGGAACGGGCGCTGAGGCCATTTTCAAGGGCTTGAATTTGCTCCTGTTTTTAGAATCCTGATCAGAGCTTGCCCGCCAGCAAAGGGGTGCGGAAAAAGCGGGGAGGCAAAAGTGAACCAGAACGAGGGGGCCGCCCTGCCCCGCAGCCAGACGCTCCGCTTGCGCCAACAAAAACGCCCGGCATGAAGCCGGGCGTTTTTTCATCGGGAGCGAGATGGAAAGCTCAGCCTGCGATCAGGAGAACTTGAGCTTGCCCTTCATCACGCTGCTGTGGCCGGGGAAGGAGCAGAAGAAGGAGTAGTCGCCATCGGTCTTGACCTTGGACATGTCCACGGTGATGGTGTCTTCTTCGCCGCCGCCCAGCATCTTGGTGTGGGCCACGATGCGTTCATCGTTGGGCTTGACGTATTCAGGTGCGCCAGTCTTGATGCCGTCGCCGATCACGCCCTTCATGTCTTCGGTCTTGGTGATGACCAGGTTGTGGCCCATGGAGCCTTTGTTCATCTTGCCCACGTGCTTGAGGTGCACCTTGAATTCCTTGCAGCTTTTATCGACTGCAATTTCCTTCGTGTTGTATTTCATGTTGTCGCCAGCTTCAACGGTGACGTCGCAGGCAGCATGGGCGAAGCCGGCGGTTGCCATCAAAGCAGCGGCAGCGAGGGCGCGCAGAGCGGTTTTGGTCATGATGAATGTCCTTTCTGTGGAAAAACGGAACCAGGCGAACAAACCCGGAACCAGTGCGCATTCTATGGCGCATGCGCCGCGTTTGCTCAAGAACGGCTGCGACCTCTTCGCAACGCCGCACGTCATGCAGAGGACGGCGCGCCCAAACCTGTCATCCCATCATGGAGATGCCGGAGCTGAATCCGCAGGCGCGAAGGCCGCTTCTTGCGGCGCGTCCAGCACGCCATCGCAGCCGCCTTGCCCGTCGGCGCGCGGCCGCCAGAAAACGGGCAGCATGCGCCAGCTCATCAGCGCGAAGGCAGCGCACCACAGCAGGGCCGCCGCGCCCATCAGCAGCGCCGTGGCATCCAGCGCGTAGGCGCAGGCGCGCAGCACGGCGCTGGCCGCCACCAGGGCCGCGCCCGCCAGCACCCAGGGGCGGCCGCTTTTTTCCAGCCCGCTGTGCGTGTAGCCCGCAATGCACATCACCACGAAAACCGACAGCCCCAGCGCCCCTGCCGTGAGCAAATGCAGCCCCGCATTCGGCGGCAGCCCCGTCAGCAACCCCACACCCGTCAGCGCGTAGCCCGCCGCCATGAAGGCGTAAGCCGCATACAGCATCAGCGGCCAGGGGCGCAGCAGCGGGCGGCCCACGTGCCAGTCGCCCATCAGGTTCAGCACGGCGCAGGCGGCGGCCAGGGCCAGCCAGGCGCTGGTGCGCGCGCCCGGCTCCCACCACTGGGCGGCGGTAAACAGGGCAATGGCCAGCATGGCCAGATTGCGGCGCGGCGGTCGGGCCAGGTAGCGGCGCGTTTCGCGCGTGGCCTCGTATTCCGGGTCTTGCTGGCGGCTTTCCACGGCGCGGCGCGCCGCCTCGCTGTCGTCAATGCTGGCATTGACGATGCTCATGGAAATGCGGCTCATCGCCACGATGATCAGCACCATCAGCGCCCCCAGCAGCCCATGCAGCCAGCGCATGGGCGGCTCGCCGCGCAAGGCATCGGCATAAAAGCCGGCCGTGGCCGCCATCATCAGCGCCAGCGTCCAGGCGAATGAAAGATGCCGGCGCTCCGGCGCGCGCCACAGCCGGGGCGTCAGCAGCGCCAGCAGCAGCGCCATGAAAGCCAAATGCGCCAGGGCCGAGGCCGCCAGGGCCGCCACGGGCCACCAGCCGCTGCACCAAAAGGCCACCCGCCCCGCCAGCCACAGCCCCGCCAGCCAGCGCACCGGCGCGGCGGCAAAGGCGGGCGTATCCGTGAATTCAGGCACGCCCGTCAACGCAAAACCCGCCGCCGCCGCCAGCGTAAAGCCCAGCAGCAACTCGTGTGCGTGCCACACAAACGGCCCGCCCGCCACCGCAGGCAGCGGCCAGCCCCAAAACAGAAAAGCCCCCCAGGCCGCCATCAGCCCCCAGCCCGAGAGCATCGCCAGCGCGAACATCGGCCTGAACGGGCACAGCCACAAAGGATGCGCCAGCTGCCAGAAGCGGGCTGAAAAACGGGCCGGGCGGGCGCCTTGGGAAAGCAGCGCAGAAGAAACGTTTGGGGAAGCGGCAGGCATCGTGGCAAAAAGCAACAGTCAAAAAAACCGGCAGGCGCGGCAGGCGCGGCAGGCGCAATCATGAACCCGCGCGCCATCACCCGCGCATTGTCGGGCGGCGGGCTGCTCTGCCGCGCTTTCAAAAGCTATTTCATCCAATGCCCCAGCAGGCCGGACGAAACCACGCCCAGCAAAACCGTGGGCAGCATGGGCAGGCGGCTGGCGGCCGCCGCCGTCAGCGCAATGGCAATCAGCTCGTGCGGCTTGTCGGAAACGAAATAAGGGGCGATCACCGCAATCAGCACGCAGCCGGGCGCGGCTTGCATGACGCTGGCCGCGCGCTGGCTCAATGTGCGATTGCGCAAGGCGAAAAAACCCATCAGCCGCGTGGAATAAGTCACGCCCAGCATGCTGAGAAAAACCAGAAAGGATTCGAGCGAAATCATTTTGAACCGCTGCGGAAATACGCCGCCGCCAGGCCCGACAAGGCCCCCGCCGGCACATACCACGCGCCCGGCACCAGCCGGTAAGTCAGCGCCGCCACGAGCAGACTCACCAGCCAGGGAAGCGCCGCTGAAAATCCTTTCCACATGCCGCGAAGCAAAACCAGAAAAACAGCGGGAAACGCCATGCCAAAGCCCCAGGCCGCCACGTCGCCAAACAGCGGCCCCACCGCCGCGCCCAGGGTCGCAAAAACAATCCAGGTGGAATACAAAATGGCGCAAACGCCCGCGTAAAACGGCAAATTGAACGAAGGCAGCCCCAGCGCCTGCCGCCGCCGCACTTCCGCCAGGCCCATTGCCCAGCTTTCATCGCACATGAAAAACAGGGCGGGCAGCGCTTTTTTCAATGGCATATCGCGCAGAAAAGGCGCCAGCGCCGCGCCCATGAGTATGTGGCGCGAATTGATCATGAATGTGACGGTGGCGATCAGCCATATGGGCTGCGGATGCGCCCATAAATTCACGGCGGCAAATTCGGAGCCGCCGGCAAAATTCATTCCCGTCATCAGCAGCATTTCCAGCCAGCTCATGCCTTTTTGCCCGCCTTGCACGCCCAGAATAATGGCAAAAGGCAGCAGGCCAATCAGCATGGGCGCGCTTTCCCGCGCGCCGCGAAAAAACTCCAGGCGGGATGAGTCATTTTCAGTCATGTGCGATACGAATAAATGCGAAAAACAAATGCAAAGAAAATGAAATTCAAAAACAGGCTCATTCGTCCAGGCTGATGGCGCAATGCACGGGCCGCGCGCCCAGCGCCTGCACGCAAGCCTGCGGGTTAATTTGCACGATAAAGCCACGGCGGCCGCCGTTGATGGCGATTTGGGGCAGCTCCAGGATGCTTTGCTCGACATACACGGGCATGGCGCGGCGCGTGCCAAAAGGCGAAGTGCCGCCAACCTGGTAGCCGCTGTGGCGTTCGGCCACGGCAGGCTCGCATGGCTGCACGGTTTTGACGCCAATTTGCCGCGCCAGCTGCCGGGTGGAGACTTTGCGGTCGCCGTGCATGAGGACGATGAGCGGGCGGGCGTGCTCGTCTTGCATAACGAGGGTTTTGATCACGGCGTGCGCGCTCAGCCCCAGCGCCGCCGCGCCTTGCAGGGCGCCGCCGTGGGGCTGGTAGTCATAGGCGTGGCCGGTGTAGGGCACGCCGTGCTGGCGCAGCCAGACGGTGGCGGGCGTCTGGCTGACGTGGCGTTCTTTTTTCATGGCGCTGGTTCATGGCCTGGCCGCAAGGGGCGCGCGGCGCGGAATGGGCGGGGGCTGGCAGCAGCGGGCAAGCAGGCGTATTTTGCTATTTTATCCATAGCATGAGGTCCTAGTGGAATCTGCGCAAAACGGTTTTTTACCCCGCTGAATTTGCTCTTGTTTTTGATACTATGCAGTGGAAGGGGGCCTGCCGCGAGGGGCGAAAGTGCAGGCCGGAATGGGCAGCAAGGCGCAGACGGGCTGGGCAGCCCGGCAAGGATTGGCCGCGCCGCAAAGCGCCTTGAGTCCGTGCTTTTGCTCCCACGGACAGATGGCGGGCAGTCTCTCAGCTGGCGGGGTCGCGCATTTCAAGGCGGATGGCGTCGATGGCTTGCAGCAGGTCAGGCGGCAGCGTCACGCTCCAGGCGTCGAGGTCTTCGTCCAGTTGCGCCAGCGAGGTCACGCCGATGATGGTGCTGGCCACGCGCCAGGAGCGGTAGCAGAAGGCCAGCGCCATTTGCGTGGGCGTGAGGCCGTTTTCGCGCGCCAGGCGGTTGTAGCGGCGGGCGGCTTCAAAAGCCTGCGGGCGGCCCCAGCGCTGGCTTTTGGCGCGCTCGCCGTTCATGCGGCCAGCGGGCGCTTGCGGCACGCCAAAGCCGGTGGCGTCGTATTTGCCCGTCAGCAAGCCGAAGGCCAGCGGCGAGTAGGCCAGCAGCCCCACGCCCAGGCGGTGGCAGGTTTCGTCCAGCCCGTTGTCGTAGGCGCGGCTGGTGAGGCAGTAGGGGTTTTGCACGCTCACGGGCCGGGGCAGGCCGTGGGCCTCGGCCAGGCGCACGAATTCGTGCACGCCGTAGGGCGTTTCGTTGGACAGGCCGATGGCCCGCACTTTGCCCGCCTGCACCAGCTTTTGCAGGGCCTGAAGCTGCTCCAGGATGGACGTTTGCGCGCTCTCTTGCGCCGGGTCGTAATACATCTGCCCGAAGCGGGGCGCGTGACGCTCCGGCCAGTGAATCTGGTAGAGGTCGATGACTTCGGTTTGCAGGCGGCGCAGCGAGCCTTCGCAGGAGGCGATGATGTCGGCGGCCGTCATGCCCTTGCCAGGGCGCAGCCAGGGCATGTCCCGCGCGGGGCCGGCCACTTTGGTGGCCAGGGTCACGCGCTGGCGCATGCCGGGGCGCTGGCGCAGCCAGCGGCCCATGAAGGTTTCCGTCGCCCCGGCGGTGGCGGCGCTGGGGGGCACGGGGTACATCTCCGCCGTGTCGAGAAAGGTCACGCCGCGCTCCACGGCGCGGTCCAGTATGGCGTGCGCGTCCGCCTCGCCCACCTGTTCGCCAAAGGTCATGGTGCCCAGGCAGATGGGGGTCACGCGCAGCGGGCCGAGGGCGATGGGCGTCAGGGGTTTCATGGGCCGGCTCATGCCAGCGCCGCCGCCACGGCGTCGCCCATTTCGCGCGTGCCCACTTTGCGCGTGCCTTCGCTGGCAATGTCGGGCGTGCGCAGGCCCTGGGCGAGCACGGACTGCACGGCCGCTTCAATGCGGGCGGCGGCTTCGGGCTGGTTCAGGCTGAAGCGCAGCATCATGGCCGCGCTGAGGATGGTGGCCAGCGGGTTGGCGATGCCCTGGCCGGCAATGTCGGGGGCGCTGCCGTGGCTGGGTTCGTACAGGCCCTGCTTTTTGTCGTTGAGGCTGGCCGAGGGCAGCATGCCGATGCTGCCGGTGAGCATGGCGGCTTCGTCGCTGAGGATGTCGCCAAAGAGGTTGCCGGTGACGATGACGTCAAACTGCCGGGGCGCGCGCGCCAGCTGCATGGCGGCGTTGTCCACGTACATGTGATCGAGCTGCACGCCGGGGTATTGGCGGTGCACGTCGCACACAGCGTCGCGCCACAGTTGCGAGGTTTCCAGCACGTTGGCCTTGTCCACGCTGGTCACGCGGCCCTGGCGCTTTTGCGCGGCCTGGAAGGCCACGTGGGCGATGCGCTCGATTTCGGGGCGGCTGTAGCGCATGGTGTCAAAGGCTTCTTCGCTGCCGGCAAAGGGGCCGTCGGGGGCGCTGCGGCGTCCGCGCGGCTGGCCGAAGTAGATGTCGCCCGTCAGCTCGCGGATGATGAGGATGTCCAGCCCCGCCACGAGTTCGGACTTGAGGCTGGAGGCGTGCGTGAGCGGCGCGTGGCAAATGGCCGGGCGCAGGTTGGCAAACAGCCCCAGCGCCTTGCGCAGGCCCAGGATGGCCTGCTCGGGCCGCAGATGGCGCTCCAGCTGGTCGTATCGGGGGTCGCCCACGGCGCCAAAGAGCACGGCGTCAGCCTCTTGCGCGAGCCTGAGCGTGGCTTCGGGCAGCGGGTGGCCGCAGGCGGCGTAGGCCGCGCCGCCCACGGCAGCTTCCTGCATTTCAAGGGGCAGGGCCAGGGCTTTGAGAACTTTGACAGCCTCGGCCACGATTTCGGGGCCAATGCCGTCGCCAGGCAGAAGGGCGATTTTCATGGGGCGCTTTCGCTTTTCAGGAGTAGAGGAAAGGGGAAAGAAAGCTATTTGCTTCCGATTTCATAGCTGCTGGCGCTGATTTGGCGGGCGCTGGCGGCGGATACGCCTTCAAAAAAAGGGGGCAAAAAAGGAATCACGCCTTTCCAGCCCTTGTGAAATCAGCGCAGGCAGCTATGGTTCCGGGAGCAAATGACTCTGCTGGCGGGCTTTCAGAGCGTGTGCGCCAGCCAGGGCTTGGCGGCCAGGCGGCGGGCCTCGAAGGCGCGGATGTCGTCCTGGTGGCGCAGCGTCAGGCCGATGTCGTCCAGCCCGCCCAGCAGGCAGTATTTGCGGAAGGGCTGCACGTCAAAGGCGATTTCGCTGCCGTCGGGCTTGACGATGCGCTGGCGCTCCAGATCGATGGTGAGGCGGTAGCCGGGCGTAGCGGCCACTTCGGCAAAAAGCTGGCTGACCACTTCTTCGGGCTGCAC